>Ga0315270_10000244_pt1 | contig 31304 bp, 23 predicted proteins | sample C1_bottom_MG_FD_204932 | JGI IMG/M metagenome (GOLD analysis project Ga0315270, IMG submission 204932) | Sediment microbial communities from Yellowstone Lake, YNP, Wyoming, USA - C1_bottom | ecosystem: Environmental > Aquatic > Freshwater > Lake > Sediment | place: USA: Wyoming | collected... | reverse complement strand
CACGCCTTTCACGCTGGCAACCATGCCGACGTCCTCAAGCACCTCGTACTCAGCCTGGTGCTGCGCTATATGGAGGAAAAGGACACGCCCTTCACCTTGATAGACACCCATGCGGGCGCCGGCGGTTATTCGCTGGAAGGCCGCTACGCTCAGAAAAAGGGCGAATACTCGATGGGCATAGGCAAGCTCTACGACCGCAAGGACTTGCCGCCCGGCTTGGCCGCCTATGTGCAGTTGGTCAAGGATTTCAACCCCGACGGCCAGCTGCGCCAATACCCGGGGTCGCCTGCCATCGCGAAAGCCTTGCTCCGCTTTGACGACCGTCTGCGCTTGTTCGAGCTTCATCCGACCGACTTCCGCATTCTCGAGTCCTATATGAAGGACAGGCAAAACAGCCAGGTCAGCGACAAGGACGGCTTTGTTTCGCTCAAGGGCGAGCTACCGCCGCCGTCGCGCCGCGCGGTCGTGCTGATGGATCCCTCATACGAGATCAAGAGCGACTACGCCAAGGTGCTGGCCGCCTTGCGCGAAGGCCTGCAGAAATTTGCCGAAACCGTGTTGATCGTCTGGTACCCGCAGATCCAGCTGCTCGAGGCGGCGCAACTGGCGCAGCGCCTCAAAGCCAGCGGCGATACGCTGGCGAAAAAGGGCTGGCTGCATGTGCGCCTGACCGTGCAAGAGCCCGACGAGCGCGGCTTCGGCATGCTGGGGTCGGGCCTGTTCATCGCCAATCCGCCATTTGTGCTGCACGACCAACTGGCCGCCGAGCTGCCGTATCTGGTCGACAAGCTCGGTCAGTTCGACGGTGCGAATTTCGTGTTGGAGCAGCGCAAGATCTAGGGCCTGTTACGGGCCCTAGCCCCGCCAGCGCTGCCAGGCACGCCTTGCCAGCAGTCTGGCGCGTTGCAATTCCTGCCAGACCTGCGACGCATGCACTTGCGCGAGCAATAGCGTCTTCCACGCGATCCAGCGTGCGTACCAACGAGCAAACCAGGCCAAGCGCATCAAAGCCGGCTGTGTGAGCATGAACAGACGCGCCACCACGGCCGTGCCGACGATTTTTGCCAGCACGATCACCAGCAGGCCTAGCCCGGCGCGGCCCATGCTGATCAGCCACAAGGCCAACAGCTTGACCGGCAACAAAGCCAGCGTGGGCAGCGCGAACAGCGCGAGCGCGGCGTAAGGCGGCAAGCCCTGCACCCAGCGCTCGATGCGCGCAAACAGCGGCAACCGCCCCAACCAGCTGAGTGCCCGCGCCAACGGCACCCAACCCCATTCCTCGAACAGGATGATCAGCGCCAGCAGCCAGCTCAGCAGCGTCTTGAGCCATCGCACCAGCGCGCTGATCATGGCAAGACCTGGCCCTAAACGCCGCGCGCCCGGTCGGTAGCGAACTGCGCGCGCCAGGCCTCGAGGCGGCCCGCATCAATGGCTTCGCGCATCTCGCGCATCAGGTTCAGAAAGTAGTGCAGGTTGTGGATGCTGGTCAGCATCGGACCGAGCATCTCACCGCAACGATCAAGGTGGTGCAGGTAGGCCCGGCTGAAGCTTGCGCAGGCATGGCAGCTGCACGTCATGTCGATGGGTTTGTCGTCGGTCTTGTAGCGCGCATTGCGCAAGCGCAGGTCGCCAAAGCGGGTGAACAAATGGCCATTTCTGGCATTGCGCGTCGGCATCACGCAGTCGAACATGTCGATGCCCTGAGCCACCCCTTCGACCAGGTCTTCGGGCGTGCCCACGCCCATCAGATAGCGCGGCTTGTCGGCGGGCAGATGGTGGCCGATGTGGGCCAGCACGCGCATCATGTCTTCCTTGGGTTCGCCGACACTCAAGCCGCCGATCGCATAGCCCGGCAGGTCGAGCGCCGCCAGTCCTGCCAGCGATTCATCGCGCAAGCCCTCGAACATGCCGCCCTGCACGATGCCGAACAAGGCGTTGGGATTTTCCAGCCGCGCGAACTCATCCTGGCAGCGCTTGGCCCAGCGCAAGCTGAGCTCCATCGAGAGCCGCGCTTCCTTCTCCGTCGTGATGTGGCCCTTGGTGTCGTAAGGCGTGCATTCGTCGAACTGCATGACGATGTCGGAGTTCAGCACGGTCTGGATCTGCATGCTGATCTCGGGCGTCAGAAACAGCTTGTCGCCGTTCACTGGCGAAGCGAACTTGACTCCTTCTTCCGAAATCTTGCGCATCTCGCCGAGACTCCAGACCTGGAAACCGCCGCTGTCGGTGAGGATGGGTTTGTTCCAGGCTTCGAATCTGTGCAGGCCGCCGAACTGCTTGATGATGTCCATGCCCGGCCGCAGCCACAAGTGGAAGGTGTTGCCCAGAATGATTTGCGCGCCCATCTCTTCAAGCGAGCGCGGCATCACGCCTTTCACGGTGCCATAGGTCCCCACCGGCATGAAGATGGGTGTTTGCACCACGCCATGGTTGAGCGTGAGCGTGCCGCGGCGCGCGCGGCCTTCGGTCTTGAGTAGGTCGAACTTCAGCATGCGGCGATTGTCGCAGGCGGGCGCGCATCCGCGTCGGACAAGATCGGGCTGAGCAGCATGGCGCCTCAGGCCTGCCAGACGCCGAAGCCCTTCTCGCGCAGCGCGATCCCGAGCTCGACCTCCATATCGCGCGCGCCGTCGTAAGGCATCGGGTTGTAGACCTCGTAGAGCTGAGGCAGGAGGCGCAGTCCATAGTCGCGCACATAGCGATTCGACTGGATACCGGCCTTGTGCTTGTCGAAGCGCAGGTCCGGGTCGACGCCGGTCATGCCCACATACACAAAGGGCTGGCCGAGGCGATAGTCGGGGTTGGCCTTGCGAAACCGCGGCTCATTCCAGACCTGGTCGGCCAGCTCGACCACATAGACGCTGTAGTGATGGCTGCGCGGCGTGCGGGTGACCATGGCATCTCGCTGCTGGCTGCATTCACTCAGCGAGGCTGCGCTCCAGCAGCATCGCATCACCGTAGCTGAAGAAGCGGTAGCGCTGCGCGATGGCGTGCGCATACAGCGCCATCACGTGCTCGTAACCGGCGAAGGCGCTGACCAGCATCATCAAGGTGCTCTTGGGCAGATGGAAGTTGGTCAACAGCCGGTCGACAACGCGGAACTCGAAGCCCGGCGTAATGAAGATGTCGGTCTCGCGCGCCCCCGCCGTCAGCACGCCGCTCAACGCCGCCGACTCGAGCGCGCGCAGCGTCGTCGTCCCCACGGCCAGCACCTTGCCGCCGCGCGCGCGCGTCGCTGCTATCGCCTGCACCGTGGCCTGACTGACTTCGAACCACTCGCTGTGCATCTTGTGCTCCGACAAGTTGTCGACGCGCACCGGCTGGAACGTGCCAGCCCCCACATGCAAGGTCACATGAGCTGTAGCCACGCCGCGCGCTTCCAGATCGGCCAGCACGCCGGCGTCGAAATGCAATGCCGCGGTGGGCGCCGCGACTGCGCCGGGGATGCGCGCAAACACGGTCTGGTAGCGCCGCTCGTCATCAAGGTCGTCGGCGTGCGTGATGTAGGGCGGCAAGGGCACATGGCCGTGCTGCGCCAGCAGTGCAAAAGGATCGCCAGGAAAGCGCAGATGGAACAAACCGTTGTCGGGCCCGCAGCGGCCCAGTACTTCGGCGTCAAAACTGTTGGCGAAGCGCACGATAGATCCCGGCTTGGGCGATTTGCTGGCACGTAAATGTGCAAATACCTCAAGCGTACCCGTCAGCACGCGCTCGACCAGCGCCTCGACCGCGCCGCCGCTGGCCTTGGCGCCGAACAAGCGCGCCTTGATGACCTTGGTGTCGTTGAAGACCAGCAGATCGCCGGGGTTCAATAGCTGGGGTAGTTCGCGAAAAACGCGGTCGACCGGCGGCAACTGCCGGCCATCGAGCAGACGCGATGCGCTGCGTTCGCTCGCCGGGTGCTGGGCGATCAGTTCGGGAGGCAGAGCGAAGTCGAAATCGCTCAGCGTATAAGTGCGATGCATGAGGTTGAGGGCCGGACAGACCCGTGCCAAACAATGGGGTGGCGATTGTCCCATGGTGCGCCTCGTTGACAACCATCAACGCGCACCCGACCGTGCAGTGTCAGCATCCGCGGCAGGAGAACGCCATGAGCTCAACCCTGACCCTCGAACAATTGGCCGTGCTGAAAGCCACCCTGGTGCAACGCCAGCAAGTTTTGCGCGCCGAACTGCAATCTCATTTGGGTGGGCAAGGACGGGTCGAGCATGCACGCGAACAATTGCTGCAAGGGCTGGACGACGAGCGCGAACACGACGCCGACCGTGAGGTGGATCTGGCGCGCAGCGACTCGTCCGTGGGCGCGCTGACGAGAATCGAAACCGCGCTGCAGCACTTGCTGAGCAAGGACTACGGCCTGTGCGGCGATTGTGGCAAGGCAATCGGTTGGGAGCGCCTGCAGCACAGCCCCGAGGTGACGCGCTGCATAGCCTGCCAGACCGCGCTGGAGAGAAACTCGGGCGCGGACATGCATCGCAGCATTTGAGCGCGCCGCGTCAGCCCGCCGAGACCAAGCGCAAAGATTGTCGTAGCGGCGCGGCCGAGGCAGGGCAGAATCCGGCCCATGCCCGCGGCCAAACCAGCCCCCAGTTCAGACAGCAAGACCAAATCCGCGCCGCAAAAGGCGCTGGAGAAGCTCGGCCTGCGCCGCGACATCGACTTGGCCTTGCATCTGCCGTTGCGTTATGAGGACGAAACGCGCATCACGCCGATCGCCCAGGCAGGCGAGGGTCAGGTCGTGCAGGTGGAAGGGCTCGTGCGCGAATGCCATATCGAGCAGCGCGGGCGACGCCAGTTGCTGGTGCGAATGCACGACGGCAGCGATGACTTGCTGCTGCGCTTCCTGAACTTCTATCCCTCGCAGCAAAAGACCTTGGCCGCGGGGGCACGGTTGCGCGTGCGGGGCGAGCTGCGCGTCGGATTTTGGGGGCGCGAGATGGTGCACCCGATCTACAAGGTGGTGAGCGACGACACGCCCTTGCCGACGGCGCTGACACCTGTCTACCCGACCAGCGCAAGCCTGCCCCAAGCCTATCTGCGCAAGGTGGTGGTGACCGCCTTGCAGCGCGCGCCGCTCGACGAAATCCTGCCGCCGGGCAGTGTGCCACCGGGCTTGCCGCCGCTGCGCGAGGCGCTCGATTTCTTGCACCATCCGTCGCCCCGGGTGAGTCTGGCCACGCTCGAGGACCACAGCCATCCGGCCTGGCAGCGCTTGAAGGCCGAGGAGTTGCTGGCACAGCAGTTGTCGCAAATGCAATCACAACGCGAGCGCGCCTTGCTGCAGGCGCCGCCTTTGCGCGCCAAGCAAGGCGGCCTGGTCGACAAGCTGCTGGCGGCGCTGCCGTTCCAACTGACCGGCGCGCAGCAGCGCGTGGTCGAGGAGATCGCGCAAGACCTGGCCCTTGGCAAACCGATGCACCGACTGCTGCAAGGCGATGTGGGATCGGGCAAGACGGTGGTTGCGGCGCTTTCGGCTGCGGTGGCGATTGATGCGGGTTGGCAATGCGCATTGATGGCGCCCACCGAAATCCTGGCCGAGCAGCATTTCAGAAAACTCATTTCCTGGCTCGAGCCGCTGGGCATTGGCGTGGCCTGGCTGACCGGCAGCATCAAGGGCAAGGCGCGGCAGAAGATGCTGGAGGCCGCTGCTTCGGGCGCGGCACAGTTGGTGGTGGGCACGCATGCGGTGATCGAGGACAAGGTCGAATTCGCCAAGCTGGGGCTGGCCATCATCGACGAGCAGCACCGCTTCGGTGTCGCACAGCGTCTGGCGCTGCGCAACAAGCTGGCGGCACAAGAACTGGAGCCCCATCTGCTAATGATGAGCGCCACGCCGATTCCGCGCACGCTGGCGATGACTTATTTCGCCGACCTGGAGGTAAGCACCATCGATGAGCTGCCGCCAGGTCGCAGCCCCATCGTCACCAAGCTGTTTGCCGAAGAGAAGCGCGAGAACGTGATTGCGCGCATCCGCGACGAGGTGGGTCAGGGTGCGCAGGTGTATTGGGTCTGCCCGCTGATCGAAGAAAGCGAGACGCTCGATCTGCAAAACGCCACCGAGACGCACCAGCACTTGAGCGCCGCACTGCCGGGCTTTGCGGTGGGGCTGCTGCACGGCCGCATGGCCTCCAGCGAAAAGGCCGCGGTGATGGCGCAGTTTGCGAGCGGGCAGCTGAGTGTGCTGGTCGCCACCACCGTGATCGAGGTCGGCGTCGACGTGCCCAATGCCAGCCTGATGGTGATCGAGCATGCCGAGCGCTTTGGCCTGAGTCAGTTGCACCAGTTGCGCGGCCGCGTCGGGCGCGGCGCGGTGGCCAGCGTGTGCGTGCTGCTTTACACCGCGCCGCTGTCCGACACCGGCAAGGCGCGGCTCAAGGCGATGATTGACACCAACGACGGGTTCGAGATCGCGCGGCGCGACCTTGAGATTCGCGGGCCCGGCGAGTTCATGGGCGCGCGCCAGTCGGGCGCACAGCTGCTACGCTTCGCCGATCTGCAGGCCGACATCAAACTGCTGGAGCATGCTCGCCGCGCGGCGCCGCGACTGCTGGATCAGCACCCGCAAGCGGCGGCACGTCATGTGGCGCGCTGGCTCGGCAGCAAGGCCGAATTCCTGAAAGCCTGAGGCAAGCATGACCCTGACCGAACTCCGCTACATCGTTGCCGTCGCCCGCGAAAAGCATTTCGGCCGCGCTTCAGAGGCCTGCCATGTGTCGCAGCCCACGCTCAGCGTGGCGATCAAGAAGCTCGAAGAAGAACTCGACTTGAAGATCTTCGAGCGCGGCTCGACCGAGGTGAGCGTGACCGCGCTGGGTGAAGAAATCGTGCGTCAGGCGCAGACGGTGATAGAGCAGGCGGCCGCCATCAAGGAGATCGCCAAGCGCGGCAAGGACCCGCTGGCCGGCGCGCTGCGGCTGGGCATCATCTACACGATAGGCCCTTATCTGCTGCCGCCGCTGGTGCGCAGCGTGATCGAACGCTTTCCCCAGATGCCCTTGATGCTGCAGGAGAACTTCACCGTCAAATTGCTGGAGATGCTGCGCATGGGCGAGCTCGATTGCGCCATCATGGCCGAGCCCTTTCCCGACGTCGGCCTGGCCGTCGCGCCGCTGTATGACGAACCGTTCATGGTGGCGGTGCCGGCCAATCATCCGCTCGCACAACGCACCAGCGTGTCGGCCGAAGAACTCAAGCGCGAGACCATGCTGTTGCTCGGCACCGGACACTGCTTTCGCGACCATGTGCTCGAGGTCTGCCCCGAGTTCGCACGCTTTTCGAGCGACGCCGAAGGCATACGCAAGAGCTTCGAAGGCTCCTCGCTGGAAACCATCAAGCATATGGTGGCCTCGGGCATGGGCGTGACGGTGGTGCCGATGCTGAGCGTGCCCAAGGAACCCCAAGCGCATCTGCGCTTCATCCCGTTTGAAGGCAGCCCTCCCACGCGGCGCGTGGTGCTGGCCTGGCGACGCAGCTTCACGCGTTACGAGGCCATCGCTGCGCTGCGCAATGCGGTCTATGACTGCAAGCTTGAAGGCGTGACTCGGCTTTCCTGATCGTGGGGTCAGGTCTTGCCAGAGATAGAAGCTCGGCCCGGCAGACTCGTCAAATGCGCTTGCGACGCCAGTGGTGCCAGGTGCGCCGCAGTGCCAGCAGGCTCAACACCAGACCGGTGAGCGTGAAGGCCAGCGCGGCCAGCGCGGCCGTGCGCAGCAGGCCATTGTTGAAGTCCTCGCCGCCGCGGTAGTCCATCACGTGCAAACGCCAGAGGAAGTCGTAAATCACCCAGGCCTCGTTGCGCACCGCCAGCATCTCGCCGCTGCGGCGGTCGAAATAGAAGCGGGTTTGCAAGCGGTCGTCAAAGCGCGCCCGCCAGACATCGCGGCGCTCGGCGAGCTCGCGCACCAGACCCAGGCGTTCGGGCACTTCGGTGAGGGGTGTTACCTCCACCAGCTTGCCGTCGCCCTTGTAGAGCGAGCGTGCAAAGTCACCCACGCGACCGGCATCGGCGGCCGGCAGCACGCCCCCGGCAGCGCTCAGCCAGACCTCGCTCTTGGCGTAACGCAGCTTGAGCGCCGGCCCCGAGGCCGTGGCAACGCTTTGCAGGCCCAGCAATTCGCCATCGGAAGGCAAATTCCGCAAGGCCTCGGCCCAGTTCGCCGGCAAGGCCTGTTGCGGTTTGTTCAGCACATCGCCGCCCTTCACCCAGGCTTGAAACGGCAACCAGGCGAACAACAAGCCACCCAACACCCAGGCCAATACCTGCAAGGCCACCAGATAGCCCAGCCAGCGATGCCAACGGAAGAATTTTGCGGCCAGACTCATCGCGCCCTCGGGAGCAAAGGCCCGATTGTGCGGCTGTGATACGTCTGGTGTCCGCAAATGGCAGACTCGGCGACATGACATTACTGTTTCGAATATTGAGCTGGGCGGTGGCTGCGCTGACCTTGGCCGTGCTGCTGGTGCTCAGCCTTGCCCTGCAGCGCGCGCCGCTGGTGGCGCCTGCTGCGGTGGTAAACGCTGCCGACCTGGCGCGTGCGAACGCCTTCTTGCGCAGCAACGACCCGCGCCTGCCGCGACCCGGCACACAGCGCACTTTTGCGTTGCCTGAGCGCGATTTGAATCTGCTGCTGAATCAACTCGCGCAACGCCTGCCCTGGCCATCGTCCACCCAGGTAGATTTGGGTGCCGGCACGGCCCGCGTGCGCGCCAGCATGGCGCTGCCGCACAGCCCGGTCGCGCTTTGGATCAACCTTGACGCGGTGCTGCTTGAAACCCCGGGTCTTCCGGCAGTCGAGCGCCTGCGCATCGGCAATCTTCCTGTGCCCGGGTGGGCTGCGCTGGCACTACGCCGCTACTTGGTGGCGCGCGTCAATGCCAGCACCGAGGGCCGACTCGCGCACGACATCATCAAGAGCGTCGCGATCTCGCCCGGTCAGATCGGCTTGCATTACGAATGGTTGGGCGACACTTACCAGCGACTGCTGGGCGTCATGGTGCCGCAGGCGGAACAGCAGCAATTGAAGGCCTACTCGGATCGGCTGGCCGACTTGTCCGAGCAATTTGCCACAGCAGGGCTGCAGGGCCGGAGCGTCGCGCTGGCGCAGCTGTTCCCGCCGATGTTCGAACTGGCCCGGCAGCGCACGGCCGCCGGCTTTGAAGCCGCCAGCGAAAACCGCGCTGCCCTGCTGACGCTGGCCCTGCATGCCAGTGGCCGTGGCTTGCGCGCCCTGGTGCCTGCCGCCAAAGCTTGGCGCCAACCGCGCTTCATGCCCGTCACGCTGTACGGGCGCGATGACTTTCCGCAACATCTATTGATTTCGGCCGTGATTGCCATCGAGGGCGGTGGTCCGCTCGCCGATGCGATTGGCGTGTACAAGGAAGTGGCCGACTCGCAAGGCGGCAGCGGCTTCAGCTTCAACGACATCGCCGCCGACCGCGCCGGCACCCGCCTGGGTCTGCTGGCCAAGACAGCGCCAACGCAGCTGCAAGCGAAACTCGCCGCTGGACTTCAAGAATCTCAGTTCATGCCCGATGTGTCGGACCTGCCCGAGTTTCTGCGCGAAGCGGATTTCAAGAAGACCTATGGCGGCGTCGATGCACCTGCCTACCGCCAGATGCTGGACAACATCGAACGGCGCCTGGACGCCATCGCCTTGTTCGAAAAGTGAAATTCCTGGCAATGCCGGTCTGAATCGACCCTGGAGGGCTTGATGTTCGGGCGTGAGCGCCCATCTCCGACAAAGGAGGTCTTGTCTATGGACACCTTGACGCGACCCGCCGCGGTAGCGGGCATGTTCTATCCAGCCGATGCGCGTGTACTGCATGCCGAGCTTGCGCAGTACTTGGCGGACGCAGGCCCGGTAGATGGCGTGCGTGCGCCCAAGCTGCTGGTGGTGCCGCATGCAGGCTATGTCTACTCCGGAGCAGTGGCGGCGCATGCGTATGCCTTGCTCGCGCGCTGGCGTCAGTGCATCAAACGCGTCGTGCTGCTGGGGCCCACGCACCGCGTTGCAGTGACTGGCCTTGCGGCACCCACCGTCGATTCGTTTGAGACGCCGCTGGGACGCGTTGCCATTGATCAGGCGGCGCTGGCGCAGATCGCCGATCTGCCGCAGATCGTCGCCAGCGATGCGGCGCATGCGATGGAACACGCGATTGAGGTGCAACTGCCTTTCTTGCAGACGGTGCTGGAATCGTTCACGCTGGTGCCGCTGGCGGTGGGACAGGCAAGTGCTGATGAAGTGGCCGAAGTACTGGAGCGCTTGTGGGGTGGCGACGAGACCTTGATCGTGATCAGCTCCGATCTGTCGCATTACCTGCCTTACCGGACCGCCCAGGCGATCGATCGCGCCACGGTCGAGCGCATGCTTGATCTTGATCCGGCGCTCGATCACGAGCAGGCTTGCGGTGCGACGCCGATTGCCGGCGCATTGATCGCTGCGCGCCGGCACGGCCTCAAGCCACGCCTGCTCGATTTGCGCAATTCGGGCGACACGGCCGGGGACCGTTCCCGCGTCGTCGGCTACTGCGCGATGGTTTTTGAACCTCGGGCGAAGGACTCGCCCGACGCCGTCAAGCAGCAGGGCCAGATTGATGCCCCAGATGCCCTGCTTGGCACAGCTTTGCTGGCCCGCGCCCGCAATGCGATCGCTGCCGCCTTCGATAGGCCGCTCGCCCCCGAACCAGCCCACGCCGAGCTCGATGCAATCGGCGCGACCTTCGTGACGCTGCATCGCGGCGGCGACTTGCGCGGTTGCATCGGCACGCTCGAAGCCTCGCGTGCGCTTGATGAGGACGTGCGCATCCACGCCTTGCAGGCCGCTTTTCACGACCCGCGCTTCCCTCCCTTGCGGGCCGACGAGTTCGAAGACCTGGAAATCGAGGTGTCGCTGCTTGAGCCTGCGCAGACCTTGGCCGTGCACAGCGAGGCCGAAGCACGCGCCGTATTGCGCCCCGGTATCGACGGCGTGATTCTGAAGTGGCGTGGCCGGCATGCCACCTTCTTGCCGCAGGTGTGGGAACAGCTGCCCGAGCCGGGCGCGTTTTTGGCCGCGCTCAAGCGCAAGGCGGGCTTGAGCGCCGACTTCTGGGCGTCGGACCTGCAGCTCTCGCGCTACCAGGTGCGCAAGTTCTCTGAACCCAGGAGCGCGCCATGAATACGCAACAAATAGAGAGCAGACACCCCGCGCGCTGGTGGCACCCGATGGACGACGGGCGCATCCAATGCGATCTGTGCCCGCGCGACTGCCGCCTTCATGACGGTCAACGCGGGCTGTGCTTTGTGCGCCAGCGTGTCGATGACGCCATGGTGCTGACGACTTACGGTCGCAGCTCGGGCTTTTGCATCGACCCGATCGAGAAAAAACCGCTGAACCACTTCTTTCCCGGCAGCCGCGTGTTCTCATTTGGCACCGCGGGCTGCAATCTGGCCTGCAAGTTCTGCCAGAACTGGGACATCTCCAAGAGCCGCGAGATGGACAGCCTGATGGACGCGGCCTCGCCCGAACGCATCGCCGAAGTGGCGCGCGAAAACGGCTGCAAGAGCGTGGCCTTCACCTACAACGACCCGGTGATCTTTGCCGAATATGCGATGGATACGGCCGATGCCTGCCATGCGCTGGGCGTGCAGACCGTGGCGGTCACCGCAGGCTATATCCATGCAGAGCCGCGGCGCGAGTTCTTTGCCAAGATGGACGCTGCCAATGTCGACCTGAAGGGCTTCACCGAGGACTTCTATTTCAAGCACACCGGTGCGCATCTGGCGCCGGTGCTCGAAACACTGGAATACATCCGGCATCACACCGACTGCTGGCTGGAGATCACGACCCTCCTGATTCCCGGCCACAACGACAGCGCCGCCGAGCTCGATGCCATGACGAGCTGGATTGCCGAGCACCTGGGGCTAGATGTGCCCTTGCACTTCAGCGCGTTCCACCCCGACTACAAGATGCTGGACACGCCCGCCACGCCGCTGAGCACCCTGCGCATGGCGCGCGAGATGGCGCTGAGCAAGGGCTTGCACCATGTCTACACCGGCAATGTGCACGACACGCAAGGTGATACGACGTTTTGCCGCGGATGCTCGCGCGCCTTGATCGAGCGCGACTGGTACCGCATCCTGCGCTACGAACTCGATGAGCAGGGCCGTTGCAAGCACTGCGGCACTCTGCTGGCCGGGCGCTTCGGTGTATTCGAACCTCCGTTCGGCCCGCGGCGCATTCCGGTCCACTTGGCAAGGCACTGATGGCTTGAGGGCTGGCGATGCACCAGCCTGAGCCGCGCAAACCGATGGACGCGGCCTCCGTGCCCCGGCAAACTCGACACCGGGCCGAGCGAATCCCGCTGCACGCCCAGAATCGAACCCCGTGCCTTCTTCAAGCAGAACTGCGGACGCAGCTTGGCCGCCGAGACTGCGCCAAGCTCCCCATATGGGCCAGTGCATCACGCTGGCCCTGCTGCTGCATATTCTGGTGGTGGTGATGCTCGGTACGACACCGGGCGGCACCGCGCGACCCGGAGAGGGCGTGTGGGGCGCACTCCATGTCACCCTGCGCGGCCCGAAAACGGCACCCGGCTCCGGAGCCGCGCCTGCACCGAACAACGGGCCCGTAGGCAGCGCAAAGCAGGAGCGCTTTGGCGGCGTAATACGAACCGGGCCCGATGCGCCATCAGACTCGCCAGGCGCTGCGCGGCTGGGTCCTTGGAGCGCGAAGGCAGCGGCGCCGCTTTCAGACAAGGCGGACAAGCCGTCCAAGCCACCCGCACGACCCAGCGCAAAACCGTTCGAGCAGCCCCCGAAACAAGCTCTGACACCAGCGCCCATCACCGCGATCGAACCTGTCCAAGCCCCGACAGCTTCCGTCTTGCGCGCAATGCCGCCGATCGAAACCCCCTCCAGCATTGCCCAACAAGCGCCCGACCTGCCTGACATCCCGGCTTCGCTGTCGCCCTTCGATCAGGTCAAACCTGTCGCCCAGCTTGCGGCGCCAACGGCACCAAAGGTCTTGCGCCTTGCGCCGGTTCAGATGGCGCCCAAACTTGCCCGGCCAGCCCTCGATCTGTCTGCCGTAGCCACGCCCTTGTCGACCCTTGATCAGGTCAAGCCTGTCGTGCCGCTTGCTGCGCCAGCGCCTGTGCCTGCACATGTGGACGAAGCTCCACCCGTCCCCGCGCCAGCTCCAACACCGGCGTCGGCGCCCGTGCCAAGCCCAACGCCTGTGCCTGTGCCTGTCCACGCAGTTGCGACTTCACCCGCCAGCGTGCCGCCGCTATCGACCCTGAGCGAGAAAACGCCCGTCGCTGCGCCTGAGCGCAGCACAGCGGCGACGCCGTCCTTGTCCGCGGTGCCGTCGCTGGGCGCGCCCGATGCCGGCTCGCGGCTTGGGCACGACGTCGCCACGCCGCCGTCCGTACCGGCCAGCGCGCCGCGCCTGAGTCTCGATCTGTCGCTGCCGCGTGGCGGCGAATTGTCGAGCCGAAGCACGCGCGGTTTGCTGCAATTGATGGCGCCCCCGCCAGAGACTCCATCGAAGTTGACCCAGGGCGTGGAAAAGGCCGCCCGGGAGGACTGCCGCAAGGCCTACGGCGGCGCAGGCCTGCTGGCGGTCATCCCCTTGGCGATCGACGCGGCGAGAGACAAAGGGTGTCGCTGGTAGTCGGTTCTCCGAAGCGTGCCAGCTGGCCCGCAAACTCCGCCGCACCTGCGAGCGCGGAGGCTGATTCGCCGCTGCGTCGATAATTGCTGGTTTCCACGCAACGGCAGGGCCCATGAAGGCTCTCGAGCCCCATGTCCACCGATCTCAGTCCCCAAGTGCGGCGCCGCCGCACTTTCGCCATCATTTCTCACCCCGACGCAGGCAAGACCACGCTGACAGAGAAGCTGCTGCTTTTTTCGGGCGCGATCCAGATTGCCGGGTCGGTGAAGGCCCGCAAGGCCAGCCGGCATGCCACCAGCGACTGGATGGAAATCGAGAAACAACGTGGCATCTCGGTGGCGTCGAGCGTGATGCAGATGGAATACCGGGACTGCGTGATCAATCTGCTCGACACCCCAGGACACCAGGACTTCTCGGAAGACACCTACCGCGTGCTCACCGCCGTCGATGCGGCGCTGATGGTGATAGACGCTGCGAACGGTGTCGAGCCGCAGACGCGCCGCCTGCTGCAGGTGTGCCGTGCGCGCAATACGCCCATCCTCACCTTCGTCAACAAGATGGACCGCGAGGTGCAGGACCCGCTGAACCTGATGGACGAGATCGAGCGAGAACTCGGCATGACCGTCGTGCCATTCACCTGGCCGGTCGGCATGGGCAAGCAGTTCCACGGCGTGATGGATTTGCGCAAGGAGCAGATGCGTGTCTTCTCTCCCGGCGAAGACCGCGCCGGTGGCGATGACGAGGTGCTGGCAGGTATCGACAACCCGGCTTATGCCGAGCGCTTTGGCATGCAGTATGAGCAGGCGCAGGGCGAGATTCAATTGGTGCGCGACGCCGCGCCATCATTCGACGAGGCCGAGTTTCTGGCCGGCCATCAGACGCCGATGTTCTTTGGCTCGGCGGTCAACAATTTCGGCGTGCAGGAGGTGTTGGACGCCTTGGTCGATCTGGCACCCTCGCCAGGCGCGCGCCAGGCCTTGCAGCGCGTGGTCGAGCCCGACGAGGCCAAGTTCAGCGGCGTCGTGTTCAAGATCCAGGCCAATATGGACCCGGCGCACCGCGACCGCATTGCCTTCCTGCGCGTGGCCAGCGGCCACTTCGAGCGCGGCATGCGGCTCAAGGTGGTGCGCTCCGGCAAAGAGCTGCGCCCCAATACGGTGGTGAGTTTTCTGAGCCAGCGCCGCGAGCTGCTCGACGAGGCCTTTGCCGGCGACATCATCGGCATCCCGAATCACGGCGTACTGCAACTCGGCGACACGCTGACCGAAGGCGAGGCCTTGCAGTTCACCGGTCTGCCGTTTTTCGCGCCCGAGATGTTCCGCTCGGTCGAGGTGGCCGACCCGCTGCGCACCAAGCAGTTGCGCGCCGGCCTGACCCAGCTCGGCGAGGAGGGCGCGATCCAGGTGTTCCGTCCGGTGGCCGGTTCGGTGCTCTTGCTGGGTGCCGTCGGCCAACTGCAGTTCGAGGTCGTTGCGCACCGCCTCGAGCATGAATACGGCGTCAAGGCGCGCATCATGCCCAGCCGCTTCCAGGTGGCGCGCTGGATCACTTGCGACGATGCCGACGGCGGCGAGAAGGAGCTGAAGCGCTTCATCGACGCGAATGCGCACCGCGTTGCCTATGACGCAGTCGATGCACCGACCGTCTTGGTCGAATACGCGCCCGAGCTGCGTGCGATTCAATCCAACTGGCCCAAGATCAAGTTCCACGCCATGCGCGAGCATGCGGGCTTGATGTTCCAGAACCGCACCGACGGCTGAAGCGAGAGCGCCCGGTTGCTGCGGCCACAGGGCGCGCCGGCACAAGAGTGTTGCTGTTTACGCGATTCACCAAACGCGAGTCGTGACGCATTCAACGCTTTGCCGTCCAGCGCGCCAGGCTTCCTGGCGTTTGCCCCCGCGCTGCCGTTAGTCTGACTTCCCGCAGACTCGCTTGAACAAGCAATTACTGGAAATCAGATGTTGTCGCGCCCCATTGCCGAAAAGGCATTGATCAAACTTTCCGCATTTTACTTACCGGCAATTTTGGTTTGTGTCTCGGTCCTTGCATGTCTGTGGCTGCTCACCCAGCCCGGTGTGCCGGATGGCGCCCCCTTAATCATTCGTGCTTGGCAACAACAGAACCAAATGTCTGCGCAAACGGACAGCCATGCGCAGATTGCCGCGCAACTGGATGTTTTGCCGGCAAGCGAATCGGTATACACGCGACTCTCGACGAACGAGTTTTGGATTTCGCTGACGGCCAAAGCGCCGCAAGAGGACACCAATTGGGCGATTGAATTTCCGTCGCGCCACGCCATGGAAATGGCGTGCTGGGACAAGCTGTCCGACGCCTATGTAGGCACGGCCAATCGTACCGAAGTGCAAGGCAAATTCACGCGCAGTCGTGGGGGCTTCGCGATCGAGCTTCCCGCAAGCCAACAGACTGCCAGCTTGCTGTGTCGGTCGAACTTTCGCGGCCCAGCCAAGATTTCGGCGTCAGTGTGGGTCGCAGAAGCTCTTGAGCACGCTCAGACCTCGCATGGAAAGACGGGGGTAGTGATCGAGGCGGGCCTTGGAGCGCTTGCCTTGTCAATGCTCTTGATGGCCATCATCAACCGAAACTTTCTCTACTTCACATTCGTCGGTTGGCTCTTGTTGAGCTTGCGCATGGCGGCCTTGTCGGCAGGCACAGATTTCGGTTGGTTCGGTGTGCCGATCGCGTCGAATTGGCTGATTCCAGTCCGTGAATGGACCGTCTGCATGTACGCGGCAACAACAGTAGCCCTGTTCAGTCAGCTATTTATGAGGGAAATAGCAGCTTTCCCCAGCCGGCGGGCCTTGACAGGCCTGCAGATTCTTTCGGTCGCCCTGTTGGGCGCCTGTGTCTTCTTGCCCTTCGAGCAGATCCTTCCCGTCGTTTGGGTGACGTCGACCACAGGCATCGGCATCATGGTGACCTACCTCTATCGGATCTTGCGCCGAGATACTTCTCCGGTCGCACTTTGGTATGCGGCTTCAATGGCTACAACCTTGCTGGCCAGCTTGAATGAGGTGATATTCGCCGCGGCCGGTCAACAATCCATTCTGGGTGGGTTCGACAGCGTATCGGCTGCCATCTTGTCTGCGCTGTTTGTGTTTGCCGCGGCTGGAGAGCACATGCGTCTTGGCCGCAAGAAGACGGTGGCCATCCAACAACAACTCAAGGCCACTTACAACGATTCCCCGATCGGGCTGTTCACTCTGCGGGGCGACGATCAAATCGTCAACAGCAACGCCGTCTTTCGAGCCCTTCTGAAATCGGCCCATCCGAACCCGCCGACCCATCTGTCGCAGATCTTCGATGCCAAGCTTGTTCGTGATATCTGTGCGGTGAGAACCCGCCCTTTGCCGGCCAATCTTGAATTGCAAACCCGACTCGTCTTGCCTGATTCCAAGCGCAATGTCGATATCTGGTTTGACATCAAGATCTCCACCCATGACGGCGAAGTGATCGAAGGCTCCTTGCATGACGTCAGCGAGAAGGTGATCGCCACGCGCCGACTCGAGTTTCTGGTCAACCATGATCCGCTGACCGAATGTCTGAACTTGCGCGGCCTGTCTCGCCAGTTCGAACGCTCCAATATGGACACCAAGGCGCTCGCCTACTTCGATCTGGACCGCTTCAAACTCATCAACGATCTCTACGGTCACTCGGCAGGTGACGCAGTTCTGAAGCAGGTCTGTGCACGCATGCGCAGTCAGCTCGGACCTGATGACTTGCTTGCGCGCGTTGGCGGTGATGAATTTGTCGTCGCCTTCCCGAATTCCAACCTTGCCGCGGCCAGGCAGTGCTGCGAAAGCATTTGTGCATTGCTGGCCTCTGCCCCCTACCAGATCGGCACGCAGCGCTTTGCACTCAGCGTATCGGCTGGCCTGGTGGCGACCGAGCATTTCGGCAATGCCTCGTTGAAGGAAATCGTTTCCGCCGCTGACACGCTGTGCCGGATGGCCAAGAAGCATCCAACTCAACGCTTGTTCGTGACAGACAGCGACAATACCTTCTTCAAGCATCACAAGGATGAGCTGGAACTGATTTCCTGTTTGGAGCGGGGTGAAACACCTGAGGGTCTGTTTCTGGTGATGCAGCCCGAGATTTCCTTGCACCGACCTTTTGATTCGCTCAATTTCGAGGTCTTGCTGCGTATGCGCAAGCCCAATGGCGACATCGTGCCCGCGCCCGTCATCATTGAAGCCGCAGAGGCACATGGCAAGACGACCATCATTGACATGTGGGTGGTGAGCACGGTCATTGCCTGGCTTGAGGCACATGCCGACCAGCTTCCGTTGACGCGATTTGTAGGTGTCAATCTGTCGGGCGGATCACTCAATGACGAAGCCTTTGTCGAAGCCTTGTTCGCTCTGTTTGAAGAGCACGAGTCCATCATGCCCTTGTTGTGTCTGGAGATCACCGAGACCGTCGTCTTGACTGATATGCACCATGTGCAGCGCTTTATCGACCGGGTACGTGCGATTGGGGCCAAAGTCAGCCTGGACGACTTCGGCGCCGGCTACTCATCGTTCGGCTACCTGAAAGGCTTGAGCGTCGATGCGCTCAAACTGGACGGCTCTCTGGTGAAGGATGCCGCCAAGCATCCTGCGAGCATGGCCATCGTGGCCGCCCTGGCCGGCCTTGCGACGAATCTGGGCATGAAGTCGGTAGGCGAGTTCGCCGAGGACTTGCCCACCATCAAAGTATTGGCAGCCGCCGGCGTCGATTATGCGCAAGGCTATGGCATCAGCCGCCCCGTTCTTCCCGAACGAATCCTGGCCGCCCATTCCGGGGCAGATTTTATTGAAGACCCCGAAATTCTCGACTTCGTCAGGCGCTTACAAGCCCAGACCGACACCGGTGCGCCGCTCTTTGTCGAGTCCGCCCATATGCGCATGGACGAGCTGCTGCACTGATTCCGCACTAACCCTGGCACCTTGTGCCACTTGTCCACGAAGGTCCGGAACGCTTGCCTGTTTCGATGTATCGATGCCACTGATAGCGTGATCAAGGTCGACCATCCCGGTGAAATCGATATCCGGATGGATAGTCTGGAACGCAAACTTGTACAGGGGATGTTGCGCCGCCTTCCAGACGGGCTCAGCAGCCAAGGGCTCCAGACACATGACACGGTGCGGCACGTTCGCCGCATGCGCCATCGGATACAGCTTGCCGGGTTCTTCAACATCAGTCCAGAGCATGGAATCGTAAAGACGATCCACGGGGCGTCGCCCAGCTGCAAGCATCCAGTCCGCCTTTTGTTGCAGGCAGTAGTGAAAGTAGGCCTTGAACAGCGCGTTCCTGACCATCGAGGCATCGGGGCTGCCCAGGACGCACAAGCGCGTCGCTTCGATCATCAGCGTGCCTTGAAAGCGCTGCGGCAAGTCCATGGAGGACTCCAATGGCAAGGGCTTCAGAATATTCGCGTGCGTGCGAAAGCTGCCCAGCGCGGACCCGTCCAATCTGGACTTGGCGACGAACACTTCGCAGCCGATCTCATAGTCGGCCGCTTCTGGTTGCAGCAGTTTTGTCGCCAGCGTTGGCAGGTGCCTGCCGTACGTGGCGGCGCGGAGGCGGGCCACGGCCATCAAATCATCGGCTGAGGCAATCTCGACCCGAAAAGGGAGTCGCTCAGCAGGTGCGTCCATTTGAAAGGTATCGGTTGACATATTCGCGCTCGCCTTGTTCTTGTGTCCTTGGTGATGGCCAGTATATGAACGCGCTTTTTCAATTGAACCAATGAGTTAGGCGGGTATTCATGCCTAAATGCTCAGAAAGCGACAGATGCCGAAGCCGGGGGGCAAGGATCTTGGGCGCCGTCGCGGCGCGGCTGAGCCAAAGCCTCCAGGCCTTCGGCAAGCGGATCCTGGGCCCGGCTTCGGTCGAAGACGGGTCAATCGACTCTGGGGCCGGGTCTTGCCCCTGGCTCCGGGTGCAGCCCAGCTTCAGCCCGCCAAGCCGACATAGACTTCCTGCACGTCGTCGTGCGCGTCGATGCTGGCCAGAAAAGCCTCGACTTCTTCCATTTCGGCCTCGTTCAGGCTGACGGTGTTCTTCGGGCGATAGCCGAGCTTGGCCGACACCACATTGAAGCCCTGCGCCGGCAGTGCGCGGCAGACCAGGTCCAGGTCGGCAGGGTCGGTAAGGAACAATGCGCTGCCGTCTTCGTTCACTTCAAAATCCTGCGCACCGGCCTCGATCGCGGCCAGTTCGGCGTCGGCGCCCGGGCTGATCGGCGTGCCTTCAATCAGGCCCAGATGGTCGAAGTCCCAAGCCACCGAACCGGCGGCGCCAAGTTGGCCCTTGCGAAACAGCACGCGGATCTCGGACACCGTGCGGTTGATGTTGTCGGTCAGGCACTCAACGATCAGCGGTACGCGGTGCGGGGCGAAGCCCTCGTAGGTGACGCGCTCGAAGTGCACCGCATCGCCAAGCAGCCCGGCGCCCTTCTTGATCGCGCGCTCCAGGGTTTCACGCGGCATCGAGACCTTCTTCGCCTGCTCGACCACCATGCGCAGCCGCGGATTCATGTCCGGGTCGGCGCCGTTGCGTGCGGCAATCATGATTTCTTTCGACAATTTGCCGAAAACCCGCCCCTTGGCGTTCGACGCCAAGTCCTTGTGTTTGGCTTTCCACTGTGCGCCCATGCTTGCTCCTTGGCTGAGAGACCCTGTCCGTTGCGCGAGAACAGATTCTGCAAATTGATTGCGCTGGGTTATACACCCTGACTTGCCAGCTGACAGAATGGCGAGGTGATGAACACCGCTGCCCCCTCCCGCACCCACCTCTACCTCGACCTGATCCGCTGGGACCGTCCCGCGGGCTGGCTGCTGCTGCTGTGGCCGACGCTGTCGGCGCTGTGGATCGCTGCCGACGGTTGGCCGGGCTGGCATTTGCTGCTGGTCTTTATCCCCGGCACGGTGCTGATGCGCTCGGCCGGCTGCTGCGTCAACGACGTCGCCGATCGCGAGTTCGACCGGCATGTGAAGCGCACCGCGCAGCGTCCGGTGACCCGCGGCGCGGTTTCGGTCAAGGAGGCGCTGCTGCTGGGGGCAGGTCTTGCGCTGATCGCTTTCCTGCTGGTGCTGACGACCAATGCGCCGACGATTCTCTTGTCGTTCGCGGCGCTTGCCATCGCGCTGCTCTACCCTTATGCCAAGCGCGTCGTGGCCATGCCGCAGGCCGTGCTCGGCATCGCTTTCAGCTTTGGCATACCGATGGCGTTCTCGAGCGCACTGGGCGGCATGCAATGGGGCTTCGAGGCGATCCACGCCGCCGTGCCGCTGACGGCGTGGGGCTTGCTGGTGTCGAATCTGTTCTGGGTGTTGGCCTACGACACCGAATACGCGATGGTCGATCGCGACGACGACATCCGCCTCGACATCAAGACTTCAGCTTTGACGCTGGGCCACTTCGACGTAGCCGGCGTGATGGCCTTCTATACGGTCTATCTGGCGAGCTGGACATTCCTCGGCCTGCGCCTGGGCCTGGGCAAGGTGTTTCTGCTGGGCATCGCAGCGGCGGCGGTGCAAGTCGTCTGGCACTACAGCCTGATCAAGCACCGTTCGCGCGAAGGCTGCTTCAAGGCCTTCCGCCAGAACCACTGGCTGGGTTTTGCGGTGTTCGCGGGCACGGCGCTGGATTTGAGCCTGCGCTGATTTCGCCCGCGTGTTCAGCGCAGTGCTTTGGCGATGCGCTGCATCACCTCGGTTGCATGCGTGCCGTCGAGCCAGCGCAACACGATCACCGCGTCGAGTTCGGGATCTATCCAGACATAGTTACCGCCTGCGCCCACCATCAGAAAGCTGCGCTTCGAGGCGCCGGAGAAGCTCGCGCCATCACGATTCAGCCAGACCAGCCGCCCGTAGAACGGCGCAATCGCGCAGGGCTGCTGCATCTTCTCGACCCAGTCGCGCGCCATCAACTGCTTGCCGGCATGTGTGCCACCGTTCAGCAGCAACTGGCCGATGCGCGCCTGGTCGCGTGCGCTGATCGACACGCCGCCGCCCCAGTGCGTGCCACCCGGCACCGATTGCACGCGGCCGCGCCCCGGCAGATCGAGCCAGGCATCGTCATAGCCGCGCCAGGCAAAACCTGACCTCGCGCCGAGCGGCTCGAGGATGGTCTCGACAAACACCTCGGGCAGCGGCCGGCCGAACAGATGCAGCAAGGCCAGCGCGAGCTGGTTGATGCGCACATCGTTGTATTCCCAATAAGTGCCAGGCGTTTGCAGCGGCCGCGCGCCACCCTTGGGTCCGCCTGCCGGACGCGGGTCGTTCGACACCTTGCGCCAGCGGTCCACCGTGTCGGGCAGGCCGAAACAGCTGCCCTCCCATTCGCTGGTCTGCTCCAGCAGCATCGCCCAAGTGATGCCTCGGTTGTGCGCTGACTCGAAACCGATGCCGGGCACGCGTGCAATCACCGGCTCGTGTTCGTCGGGCAACAGCCCTTGGCCCTGGGCCACGCCGGCGAGCAGCGCCAGATAGGATTTGGCCACGCTGAAAGTCAGGTCGGCACGTTCGGGATCGCCCCAGGCGGCGAGCTCGCGGCCGTGCTGCCAGATCACGCCGCCCTGCGGTCCGCGCGCATGCACCGGCCCGCGCAAGACGTTGTACGGCGGCGGATCTTCGTGATGCACGCCCCACGCTGCAGGGTCGGCCAGCGGGTCGCGCGGCCAAGGGGTTTCGTGGGATTGAGCGAAGGCAATGAGTTCGGTGAACGGCGTCGACATGCGCTGGGCTTTCGGTAACAAGAGAAGTCGGTCGGCGCGGCTTCAGCCGCCGAACTCGTCGCCCAGCTCTTGCGCACGCTTCTCTGCGGCCAGCACGGCGCGCTGAATCGCGGCGTGCACACCATCGGCATCGAGACTGCTGATCGCCGCATAGGTGGTGCCGCCCTTGGACGTGACGCGTTCGCGCAGCACCGTCACCGATTCAGCCGACTGCTGCGCCAGCCCGGCTGCGCCCGCGCAAGTGGCCAGCGCGAGTTGGCGCCCCTGCGCTTCGCTCAGCCCCATCTCGACGGCAGCCGCGATCATCGCCTCGACCATGTAGAAGAAGTAAGCCGGGCCCGACCCCGACAGCGCGGTCACCGCATCAAGTTGCGACTCCTGCTCGACCCAGAGCGTGGCGCCGGTGGGCGCCAGCACTTGCTCGACCCAGGCGCGGTCGTCCGCGCTCACCTCAAGCCGCGCATAGAGACCGGCAATGCCTTGGCCTATCAATGCCGGCGTGTTGGGCATCGCGCGCACCACGCGCTTGGAGCCGGTCGCGCTGACGATGGCATCGCTGCGTATGCCCGCCATCACCGACAGCTGCAAGGCCTGATTCACATACGGCGCGCAAGGCGCTGCGGCTTGCGCGAACAACTGCGGCTTGACGGCCCACAGCACCAGCGCAGCGGCTTGCAGCGAAGCGTCGGCCTGCGCACGAGCTTGCACACCAAAGTCGGCCGCCAGCTTGGCGCGCTGCGCTTCGAAAGGCTCGACCACGATCAGGCTCGCCGGCGTGCAGCCGCTGCGAATCAAGCCGCCGATGACCGCACTGGCCATATTGCCGCCGCCGATGAAGGCGATTGTCTGGTTTGCTGTGCTTTGCATGATCGCAAGTGTAGCGAGGGGCTGTATGGGTTGGGGCTGGATTATCACGGAGCATCGGTGACATCAATGCATGCACTCGAGCCATTACAAGTCTCACTTAAGACGTTCCGAACGTCAGTAGTGCATCGGGCACCACCGCTCGCCGCGAGCCAGGAAACGCCCAATCCCGGGTAAGCGCGGCTACTCAAAAGCAAACTCAGAATTCCCTCTCCCGATTTGAAAGTGGGCATTCCGCGGTCCCACCAGCATTCCGGCCACCATATGATCACTGTCAGGAGTGACAGCATGTTCATATTCGTCGACGAGTCCGGCACATTTACAGAGTCGCAAGATCCCGATTCGTGGTGTGTCGTCGCGGCCTACGCGCTACCCGAGAATCAGGTTCCACATGCAAGCCGCATACTCAAGCGCTTAAGAGCAAAGTACGGCGGCAACGAAACAAAGCTCTCCCAGATGCGTGAGGCAGACTACTTCGAAACCCTAAACAAGTTGTCAGCACTACCTGGGCTAGGGTTCGCTGTAGCTTGCGACGTGAACCTGCACTCGCGCGGCGTGGTAGAAGCACACCGCGATGCGCAAGCCCAAAAGGTACAGCAGCACATTGACAAGATGCATTTCGAAAGTGGCCGACGCGGCGTGCAAAAGATGGCAGACGACTTACGCGCGTTGCCATTTCAGCTATACGCGCAACTCATTCTGCAGGTTATTTTGTTCGAAGAGGTGCTTCGACGGGCGCCTTTGTACTACGCGCAACGCCGCCCTCAGACATTGGCCCACCTTCGTTGGCGCCTAGATCGCAAGGACACAACGCCGACCGCATACGAGGATGCATTTCGCCGACTTCTACCGGCGCTGTTGCAGTCCGGAAGTTTGGGCAATCCCATGATCATGCTTTCCGATGGTGCTGACTATTCGTACTTCAAGCGTTTTGATTTTGACGAAGGAAAGCCTCCAGACTACCTCCAGCGGGAGTACGGCATAAACGTCAAGGACGGCGCGAACGTCGGAAAGATGGTGAACGAAGACTTCGAATTAGTTGACTCTGCCGTTGTTGATGGTGTGCAAGTTGCTGACATGTTTGCGTCGGGTGTGCGGCGGCTGCTACGTGGCGGATTTGCAGACCAGCAAGTGGCTGCACGGCTACTAGGCGCGAACATGGCTGGGACCATTTACAAGGTTCCCCCAGTGAAGCTAGCTACCTTAGGGCGAGAGTCCAAGGTCAGCGAACGCAACGCCTTGCTGCTCGAAGTCATGGGTAGGCGAATCAAGTCCCTCTTGCGCAGCTGAATTTGCATGTCAGCCCTCAGCGAGCATCGCTGGGTCCGTTGCCGCACTTTAACGTTCCGTTTGGCTCGGGATGCCTCGGAGACTGCGCCACCAGCGCGCCTGCAGTCAGTCTGAGCCAGTAGTGCAAGGCAAGGTACTGGTCTATTGCTGATGGCTCTATAACGCCACGCAGTGTTCAAACAATTGCTCGGTCATTGCCCGCAATAGCCCATCACACCTGCCCCTGCCCATGCGCCAGCAAGTCCACATTGCCGCCCGCCGCAGTGGTATTGATGGTCAGCATCTGCTCGGCGCAGAACCGGAACAGGTAGTGCGGGCCGCCCGCCTTGGGGCCGGTGCCTGACAGGCCTTCGCCGCCGAAGGGCTGCACGCCGACCACGGCGCCGATGATGTTGCGGTTCACATAGACATTGCCGATGCGCGCACGCGCTGCTAATCGCAAGGCGCGCGAGTCGATGCGCGTCTGCAATCCCAAGGTCAGGCCGTAGCCCAGCGCATTGATCTGCTGGATGACTGCTTCGGGTTCGCCGTCCCAGCGCAGCACATGCAGCACCGGGCCGAAGATTTCCTGTTTGATGTCGCCGATGCTGGTGATCTCGAACGCGACTGGGGGGACAAGACGTGGCACCGCACCGCGGAGCTCGCTCTCGCCGATCAGCTTGGCTTCGCGCCTCAGGCGCGCCACCTGCTGGCTGATGTTGTCGAAAGCCTCGTTGTCGATGAGCGGCCCCACGTCGGTGTCGAGTTGTGCCGGATCGTTCACGTTCAGTTCAAGCAATGCGCCGCGGATCATCGCTATCACGCCGTCGGCAATCGACGCGTGTACGCACAACAGGCGCAATGCGCTGCAGCGCTGGCCTGCGGAGCGGAACGCGCTTTGCACCACGGCGTCGACCACTTGTTCGGGCAGCGCCGTGCTGTCGACCAGCATCGCGTTGATGCCGCCGGTCTCGGCGATCAAGGGCACGATGGCGCCGTCCTTGGCGGCCAGGCTGCGGTTGATGATCTTGGCCACCGCCGTCGAGCCGGTGAAGCAGACACCCGCGCAATGCCGATCGGCCACCAGCGCCGCGCCTATGGTCTCGCCCGCGCCATGCAGCAGCACACAAACCTCCTGAGGCACGCCTGCCTCATGCAGCAACTCGACAAAGCGCTGCGCCACAAACGGCGTTTGTTCGGCTGGCTTGGCCGCCACGGCATTGCCGGCGACGAGTGCCGCCGCCACCTGGCCGGCAAAAATGGCGAGCGGAAAATTCCACGGGCTGATGCAGACGAACACGCCGCGCCCGTGCATGCGCAGCTCGTTGCTTTCGCCGGTCGGGCCGGGCAGCGTCTGCGGCGTGAGCTTGAGCTCGGCCTGCTCGGCGTAATAGCGGCAGAAGTCGACCGCCTCGCGCACTTCGGCGATGCAGTCGCCCATGGTCTTGTGCGCCTCTTTCACCAACAGCGCGCAGAACTCGGGCAGGCGCGCTTCGAGCGCATCGGCAGCGCGACGCAACACGGCAGCGCGCGCGCTCACTGGCCGCTCATTCCAGGCCGGGAAGCCGTCGAACAAGCGCGCCATCGCGGCGCCGGTCTCGGTCAGGCTGGCCATCGGCACGGCCTTGAGCTTGACATCGCGCAGCGCCTGTTCGAGCGGCACGCGCATGGCCAAGACGCTCAGATCAAGTCCGGAAGAGTTGTTGCGGCCCAGGCCATGATGGTCCTTGAACATGGCTATCGGAAACGGCTGCGACGCGGTGGCGCGCAGATCGGTCAGCGGCGACGCCAGCAACACTTCGGGCGCCACCGCGTCGTCGGCGAGCTGGTGCACGAACGACGAATTGGCGCCGTTCTCCAGCAGACGGCGCACCAGGTAGGCGAGCAGGTCGCGGTGTTCGCCGACCGGCGCGTAAATGCGCAGCGCAGGCGCGCCATCGCTCTTGAGCACTTCGCGGTAGATGCCTTCGCTCATGCCGTGCAGGCGCTGCATCTCGAACAACGCACCGGTCTTGGCGGCCATCTGCACGATGGCGGCAATCGTGCCGGCGTTGTGCGTGGCGAACTGCGGGTAGATCGCATCGGCATGGGCGAGCAGTGCGCGCGCGCAGGCCAGATAGGCGACATCGGTGTGCTGCTTGTGCGTGAACACCGGATAGCCCGGGAGTCCCAGCTCTTGTGCGCGCTTGATCTCGCCGTCCCAGTAAGCACCCTTCACCAGGCGCACCATGAAGCGCAAGCCATGCCGGCGCGCTATTGCCGCCACCTCTTCGACCACGCTCAGTGCGCGCGTCTGGTAGGACTGAATCGCCAGGCCGAAGCCGCGCCATTGCGGATAGGTCTTGGCGATGCGCTCGGCCAAGGCATCGAGCACGTCGAGCGAGAGCTCCAGACGCTCGACTTCTTCCGAGTCCATCGTCAGGTTGATATTGGCTTGTGCGGCGAGCTCGATCAGCTGCCAGACGCGCGGCAGCAGCTCGGCGAACACACGCTCGCGCTGCAAGGCCTCATAGCGCGAGAACAGCGCGCTGAGCTTGATCGAGATGCCGTCGGCCGACTCGGGCGACTCGGCGACCTTGCCGCCCGCGATCGCCTTGATGGCCGCCACATAGGCATCTTGATAATGCTGAGCGTCGCGCTCGGTGCGCGCACCCTCGCCCAGCATGTCGTAGCTGAAACGCAATTGTTTGAGCTTGCCGCGCTGCTCGGCGGCCTCGCCCATCGCCTCCTGGATATTGCGGCCCAGTACGAACTGACGGCCCAACAACTGGATCGCGCGCACCGTGGCGGCCACCACGGTTTGCGCGCCCAGGCGCTTGAGCAGGCCGGTCTCGCTCTCGGCACCCGGCAGGAATTTCTTCGACAGCGAAATCGCCGACGCCGACAAGCTGGCCAGCAGTTTGTGCGGCCCGTCCGAATCACCATCGAACTGCGCACGACCTAATTGATCGGCCGTCAACGCAATCGCTGTCGGCGCATCGGGCACGCGCAGCAAGGCCTCGGCCAAGCGCATCAGCGCCAGTCCTTCGGCGCTGGTGATCGGGTATTCGCGCAGCAGCGAATCCATGGCCCAGAACGGCGCCGGATGCGCGCGCACCGCCTGCACCCAGGGGCGTGCCTGCTTGATGACGGCAGCCCAATCGAGTTCGGCGCCCAGCCGGCCGGCCAGCGCCTGCACGACGGTGGCTTCGGCGCGGTACGGATCAGGCAGGCGTGCGCGCTCGGGAGGAAGTACGAAGCTGCTCATAGGGCCGGGGCATCAAGTGGTGAGAATCCGTAGAATATTCGCACTTTGAATGGATTAAGTTCGGCTTTGCCAACGATACACGGGACAATATCTCGCATGCCAAGCAAAAAACAGAAGGCACAGGACCTGGCCGACGACGGCTTCACCGCCGAGCGCGACATCGACCGCATCGACCTGCGCATCCTGCGCGCGTTGCAATCCGACGGGCGCATTTCCAACCTCAAGCTCGCCGAAGCGGTGCACCTGTCGCCGACCGCCGTGCTCGAGCGCGTCAAGCGCCTGACGCGCGAGGGCTACATCCTCGGCTACGAGGCCAAGCTGAACCCCGTCAAGCTGGGCGCCGGCATGATGGTCTTCATCGAAGTGCTGCTCGACCGCACCGCGCCCGACGTGATGGACAACTTCAAGGCGGCGGTGCAGGTGCGCCCCGAAATCCTCGAATGCCATCTGGTGGCCGGCGGCTTCGACTACCTGATCAAGACCCGCGTGGCCGACATGCCGGCCTACCGCGCGCTGCTCGCCTCGGTGATCTGGAGCCTGCCCGGCGTGCGCGAAACACGCACCTATGCGGTCATGGAAGAGGTGAAGAACACCAGCGCGCTGGCGCTGTGAATCGGTCGCTACTGAGAGATCGACGCTTGCGCAATCGACCAATCGGCGGCATGCAGCGCGAACTTGCGCGCATGCGCTGTCCACGGTGCGCCCTGCCGCAGCGCTTGCTTGAAGCCTTCGGCGTCGCTGATCCAGCTGCCTGCCAAGGTCGTGATGCCGCGCTTGAACAGCGCGTCGGGCAGGCATCCGGTGCCCGGGCCGATCAACGCAATGCGTCGCGCTGATCGGCAGTTGGCCAACACGCTGTCCAGCGTATGGTTGAGCAGCACGGTGCTGGTCGAAAGCACTTTGTCGCAGCTCTGCAAGGCGGTCGGGTCTGTCGTCACGGTGAAGCCGACGTGTTCGCCGGCCAGGTCGGCGCGCAACTCCAGCACGGTCAGGCGCGCGCCGCTGGCAGTGACTTGCTTGAGCAGCGGCGGGAAGAAGCCGACCATGCCGATGTGCTCGCCGGGCTGCGGGTCGAGCCCGGCGATGGAGTCGCTTGCGGCGGGCGGCACGAAGCCCATGCGGTCGAACAGATGGCGGCTCAGGGCATTCACCGCAGCGAACCCCAGCGTGCGCGCGGCGCCCTCGCGATCGCGCCACCACCGGGCAACCTCCAGCGCATCGGCGCCTATCAGGCCTTCGGTGGCATGGCCACCCGCGAGCGCGGCGAGGCTGTCGTCAAGCAGCATATAACTCAGACCAAGCGACCCGTCTTCCAGCTCGAGTGCGCCGAACTCGCCGTCCTTGCTGCCGTTCCACGGCGCCGGGGGCAGGTGCAGCGCGCGCACGCGCGGCCGCGAAGCGCCGCCCAGGCGGCGTGCCAGGTCGGCGAGCAGTGCATCGGCAATCGAGCGCATCAGACATCATGCCGCAGTTGTTGCGAGCGCTGTCCGCATGAGGTGGCTGGCCCGCCATCCCGCATGGCGACCTTGCCGCGCCTGCCTCATTTTTCGGGCTGGAACCGTGCATCGCCAAACTGCCAGAGCATGAAGCTCCACAGGTCGGCGTACTGCTCCTGACGCTGGCTCTTGGTACTGCCGATGCCGTGGCCACCGGCGTAGTCGATGCGCAACAGGACCGGCTTGCCCGATGTGGTCGCCGCCTGCAATCTCGCCGCCATCTTCAGCGACTCCCAGGGTGGCACGCGCGGGTCGTTGATGCCGTGGATCAGCAGCGTCGCCGGGTACTTCACGCCGTCCTTGACATGCTGGTAGGCGTCCATTTCCAGCAGCGACGCGAACTGAGCCTCGTCCTTCACGCTGCCGAACTCGGGGATGTTGGGCACACCGTTGGCCGAGGTCTCGGCGCGCAGCGCGTTGAGTACACCCACTTCGGGAACGGCCACAGCAAACAGGTCGGGCCGTGCGGTCATCGCGCGCCCGACCAGAATGCCGCCAGCGCTGCCGCCTTGGATGGCGAGCTTGGGCGTCGATGTGTAGCCTTCGTGGATCAGGTACTCGGCGCAGGCGATGAAGTCCTTCCAGGTGTTGGGCTTGGTCGCCTGCTTACCGGCCAGATGCCATTCCTCGCCGTAAGCCCCGCCGCCGCGCACATGGCAAGTCGCGCGCACGCCGCCCAGTTCGTACCAGGCCAGAAAGCGCGGGATGTAGACGGGGTCGTCGGTCACGCCATAAGAGCCGTAGCCATAAAGAAGCGTCGGGTTGCTGCCATCAAGCTTGATGTCCTTCGGATAGACGATAGACAGCGGCACCTTCACGCCGTCGTAGCTCGTGACCAGCACCTCCTTGGCTTCGAGATTGCCCGGTGCGCCGAAGGGCCCGACCACCTGCAGGCCGGTGTCGAAGAATTTCCCCTTCTTCGTATCGAGCGCGTAGTAGCCGAAGTCGCGCGTCCATGAGCCGATCGAGATGACCAGCCCCGGCATGCGCGAATCCACCGAACTCACGTCCAGCGAGCCTTCGCGCGGCAGCGGCAGCGCCTCTGGCCTGGCGCCCTTTTCGAAGGCCACGCGATAGAGCTTGCCGACGGTGCCAAGACGCGACTGAACATACAGACCGTCCTTGGCGGCGCTTATCGCCACGACGATCTCGTCGCTGGGCGCGATGATCACGTCGGCATGCTTCAGGTCGGGGTGCGTCACGCTGGTCCTGAGCACCTTGTAGCGCGGCGCGTCCTTGTGCGACAGCACGTAGAGATCGTCGCCGTGGATGGCAAAGCTCGTCACGTCGGCATCACGGTCAAACAGCTTGCGCCACTTCACCGCAGGCTTGAGGGCATCGGCGCGCGGCGCGATGTAGACAGAAATCTCGTTTTGCACGCCGTTGCCGGGAATCGCGATCACGTACGGTGTGCCCTGCACGGGTGCGACAAGCGGAAATTCATCGGGCGTGATTTCGATGTTCTTCGATTCACCCGCCGCAACGACCGGCTGATCCGCACCCATGCCCTGCATGCGGTGGAAGAAAGCCGTCTGGAAGCGGTATTTCTCGGTCTCGAGCGCACCCTTGGGCAGGATGCGCTGCCGTAAGTAGAAGAAGCCGCTGTCGTCGGGCATCCAGTTGGCGTCGCTGTAGTGGGCGCGGTCGATGGGCTTGATCACCTCCTTGCGCGTGGCCACGTCGATCACATGCAGAGACGCCTCCTCAGAGCCGCCCTCCGACATGCCGTAGGCCATGTACTTGCCACTCGGGGACGGCTGGAAGAAGTTGATCGCATGCGGCACGCCGCTCGACTTTGACAACGCGTCGGGGTCGACCAGCAGCACCTCCTTGCCGTCCAGGCCGTGTCGCACATAGACTTTGAACTGGTTCTCGTCGGCGCCGCGCTTTTCATAGAAGTAGACGCCATCGGGAAGCTGGCGCACTTGCGTGATGCGAGCCTGCCCCGACGCCTCGAGCTCGGCAATGCGGGTCAGCAGGCGCGCCCGCGCCGGGATCGCATCGAGCAGCTTGCGCGTCTCGTCGTTCTGCGC
>Ga0315270_10000243_pt1 | contig 31342 bp, 31 predicted proteins | sample C1_bottom_MG_FD_204932 | JGI IMG/M metagenome (GOLD analysis project Ga0315270, IMG submission 204932) | Sediment microbial communities from Yellowstone Lake, YNP, Wyoming, USA - C1_bottom | ecosystem: Environmental > Aquatic > Freshwater > Lake > Sediment | place: USA: Wyoming | collected... | reverse complement strand
GGAAGATGTAGCTTTGCAACATCGGTCGTAACGGTTGCCATGTAGCTGCAGCAGGCGAGCTGGCATACGCCACAATCCTTGTGCGCAGAATGCTGCTGGCCGCTCTGATGATCGTGCTGGGCTTGTTGTGTCAAACGATCGGCTTGTTGCATGTGCTGATGCATGGACGCTTCGTTAAGCGCGACATTGGCTTTCATCGCGGCATGGCAGTCGCCGCCCTTGGCCTGCATGGTGATCGAAACAGCCAGCGCGTTGCCGCTGAATAACGGCAACCAAATGGTTAGCAGTACTGCAATAAATTGTCTGGAATGGCTGAACATGTGCGCAGCTTGGCAAAAATCGGCACCACTGTCAACACAAGGCATACGCACCCAAGTTAGGGCAGCGGCTTTTTCGCATCAGAATTGGCCGCGCAAATCCGTCCATCATTCGTCTTGCACATCCACCCCGGGGAACAATTCCTGGATGTAACCAAATTTCGTCATGTCACGGATGCGCATCGGATAAAGGATCCCGTCGAGATGGTCGCACTCGTGTTGCACCACGCGAGCATGAAATCCGCTCACGGTGCGGTCGATCAATGCGCCGAATTCATCCCGACCTTGATAACGGATATGTGGGTAGCGTGGCACAACGCCGCGCAGTCCAGGCACGCTGATGCAACCCTCCCAGCCTTCTTCCATCTCTTCACCCAGCGGGGTGATGACCGGATTGATGAGCACCGTTTCAGGCACCGTGTCGGCGTCGGGATAACGCGAGGCTTTCTTTTTCTGAGCAGGCAAGAGCGGTTGCACACCGAAAATCACCACGCGCAGACCTACGCCGATCTGCGGCGCGGCCAAGCCCGCTCCATTTTTCTCATGCATGGTGTCGCGCAAGTCGGTCAGCAGAGCACGCAATTGCGGTGTATCGAAATGAACGACCGGATCGGCGATCTGCAACAAACGTTCATCGCCCATGCGCAACACGGTTCTAATCGTCATTATTCACCGCGCATGCAAGGATATTGCGCACACGTTCCATCGCGGCACTTGCGGTTGCATTGACGTTCTCGATATTGATGCCGGCTGCGCTGTCACCTCGTCCTGCCGCGAAATTCGCCACCACGGCAATGATCGCATAATCGAGTTCCATTTCCTTGGCCAGCGCGGTTTCCGGCATGCCGGTCATGCCGACCATATCCGCCCCGTCGCGTTCGTAGCGGTTTACTTCGGCGATGCTGTCCAGCCGCGGGCCCTGCGTTGCCGCATATACGCCACCATCGACACATGATTGTTTGGCGACTTTCGCACTGCTCAATATGTGCTTGCGTAATGTGGTGCTGTAGGGAAAGGTGAAGTCGGCATTGCTGAACGGCCTGTCGCGCCCCTCAAAAAAGGTCGCGTCGCGACCATGGGTGTAATCCATGATCTGGTCTGGCACGACGATCACGCCGGGCTTGAGATCGGCACGGATACCGCCCACGGTTGCCACCGAGATGATCTTGCGGGCTCCCTGTTCGCGCAGCGCCCAAAGATTAGCGCGATAGTTCACCAGATGCGGGGGGATGGTGTGACCATAACCGTGGCGCGCTAAAAAAATCACTTCATGCTCGTTCAATGTGCCGAACATGAACGCACCGGACGGCTCCCCATAAGGTGTGCGCATCACCTGTTGATGGGTGATTTCCAAATTCGCCAACTGGGTCAGACCGCGACCGCCTATTATTGCCAACATATCTCTACTCCTTGACTGCGTAAATAGCGGGCAAGTTGCGCCACGCCCCTTCTATATCCATGCCATAGCCGAACACAAAGCGATTCGGCAATTCCATCCCCACAAAATCCGCCTGCACGGGTTTCCTCCGTCCAAGTTGTTTGTCCGCAAATACCGCGCTGTAACATTTTCCCGCGCCCAGTTCCAACACTCTCTCGCGCAACACCGACAGCGTGTGGCCTTCATCGAGGATATCGTCAAGCAACAGTACCACCCGGCCGCGTACATTCTCGCGCGGCTCGACCTTCCAGTGCATCGCACCGCCGTGCCGCGAATCGCCATAACGCGACACATGCACGTAATCAAAATCCAGCGGAAAATTCAGCAGAGGCAACAACTGCCCACTGAACACCACTGCCCCGCCCATCACCGACAGCACCAGAGGATGGGTATCTGCAAGACTCGCATTGATTTGCTGCGCCACCTTGTGCAACGCCACTTGCACTTGCTCGTGCGTATAAAGCAACTCAGCCTGTTGCAGGATTTCGCGCGCCTGTCGGATGGATATCGTCATGGAATTTTTCAGACAGACAATTACGTATATAAAGTTTTTGCTAATTTACTTCAAACTATGGAGATAAGCTGCAAATTCGTCGCTCACCTCGGGATGTTTGAGCCCCAGCGCTACTGTCGCTTTGAGATAGCCCAGCTTGGAGCCGCAATCGTAGCGCGTCCCTTTAAAACGATACGCAAGCATCTTTTCCTCCTGCATCAATGCAGCGATGCCATCGGTCAACTGGATTTCGCCACCCGCCCCGGCCTGCACTTTTTCCAGATGATCAAAGATGCGCGGCGTGAGGATGTAGCGACCCACCACTCCCAGCGTGGTTGGCGCATCCTTGGGTTCTGGTTTTTCCACGATGCCGTTCACCTGCTCCAAGTCACCCGTCAGCGTTACACTGCTGACGATGCCGTATTGGCGAGTCTGTTCACGTGGCACATTCTGTACGCCTAGGATCGAGCACTGATACTTTTGAAACACCTCCACCATCTGCTTGATGATAGGCGGCTCGCCGTCGATCAGATCGTCCGCCAGTATCACTGCAAACGGTTCATCCTGTACCACCGGTCGCGCGCACAGCACCGCGTGCCCCAATCCCAGCGGCTCGGTCTGACGAATATAAATGCAGTTGATGTGAGCGGGAGTCACTTCACGCACCAGGCGCAGCAACTCATCCTTGCCGCGCATCGCCAGCTCGGCTTCCAGCTCATAGGCCTTGTCGAAGTGATCCTCGATCGCGCGTTTGTTGCGCCCAGTGATGAACACCATATCAGTGATACCCGCCGCCACTGCCTCTTCAACCGCATACTGGATCAGCGGTTTGTCCACGATAGGCATCATTTCCTTCGGGCTGACTTTGGTTGCAGGCAAAAAGCGGCTGCCCATGCCAGCTACGGGGAACACTGCCTTGGTGATTTTTTTCACGTACCCTCCAATAATGCTAAAAATTGTTGTTCATCCAGCACCTCCAAACCCAGCTCCCGCGCTTTGTCCAGTTTGCTGCCTGCTTCGGCGCCAGCAACCACGTAATCGGTTTTCTTCGACACGCTACCCGCCACTTTCGCACCCAGCGTTTCCAGCTTTTCTTTCGCTTCTTCGCGTGCCATGCTGAGTGTACCAGTAAGCACAAATGTCTTGCCAGCCAATGGCAGCTCTCCGACCGGCTCGCCTTCAGCTTCCTTCGGCTTTACCCCACCCCGCTTCTCATCAAGCAAATCTTCGATCACATCGATATTATGTTTTTCACTGAAGAAAGCCACAATGCTTTGCGCCACCACAGGCCCGATATCATGTACTCGTTGCAATTGTATTTCATCTGCGCCCATCACATTTTTCAGCTTGCCAAAAAAGCGCGCCAGATCTTTCGCCGTCGCCTCGCCCACATTGCGGATGCCCAGCGAGTAAATGAAACGCGCCAGCGTGGTGTGCCTGCTGCGCTCAATGGCTTCCAACAGGTTTTTCGCCGATTTCTCACCCATACGTTCCAGATTGGCGAGAGTAACCAAATCAAGCTTGTACAAGTCGGCCGGGGTGTTCACGATGCCGCTGTCCACCAGCTGCTCCACCAGCTTGTCACCCAGCCCTTCGATATCCATTGCGCGGCGGCTGGCAAAATGTAGTAAGGACTGTATACGCTGTGCCGGGCAGAACAGTCCGCCGGTGCAACGCCAGTTGGCCTCTCCTTCCTCGCGCACGATGGCGCTGCTGCACACCGGGCATTTCCCATGCATTCGTTTGAACAGATCGAACGGCTCCCCAGCATTCGCCGGACGCAGGTCGAGTACCACACCCACTACTTCCGGGATCACATCGCCTGCGCGGCGCACGATCACCGTGTCGCCGATGCGCACATCCTTGCGACGCGTCTCGTCCTCGTTGTGCAGTGTGGCATTGCTGACCGTCGTCCCGCCGACAAATACCGGTTCCAGTTTCGCCACCGGCGTAAGCTTGCCAGTGCGTCCGACCTGAATGTCGATGTCGCGCACCACGGTGATCTGCTCTTCCGCCGGATATTTGTGCGCCACCGCCCAGCGCGGTTCACGCGAGACAAACCCGAGCTGCCGTTGCAAAGCAATACTATTGACCTTGTATACCACGCCGTCAATATCGAAAGGCAGACTGTCGCGCCTGGCCGCGATGCGACGGTGGAATTCGACCAGCCCTTGTGCTCCGCGTACCACTGCACGCTCATTGCTTACTGGGAATCCCCATGCATCCAATTGGTCCAGTAACGCCTTGTGGGTTTCTGGCTTCCAGTCCCCCTGCACCTCGCCGAGCCCATATGCGAAAAACTTCAGCGGACGTCTCGCAGCCAGCGCCGGGTCGAGTTGGCGTATGCTGCCCGCCGCTCCATTGCGCGGATTCACCAGCGTCGGCAAGCCCTGTGCGCGCTGCTGATCGTTGTAACGGTCAAAGTCGTTACGGCTCATGTACACCTCGCCGCGAACTTCTACAACATTGGGACACGATCCTTCCAGCGACAACGGAATCTGATGGATCGCATGCTTAACATTCTGCGTCACGTCCTCGCCGGTCTCCCCATCGCCGCGTGTGGCGGCCTGCACCAGTACGCCGTACTCATAGCGCAGGTTGATCGCCAAGCCGTCGAATTTCAGCTCGCAGGCATACTCGATCACAGCATTGGGTTCACTCAGTTCGCGACGCACTCGCGCATCGAAGGCAACTGCACCCTGATCGCTGATGTCGGTCTCGGTGCGGATCGAAAGCATGGGCACGGCATGACGAACCGGCTGGAACATATCCAACGGTTTGCCGCCGACGCGCTGTGTGGGGGAGTCAGTGCTGCGTAATTCAGGATGCAGCTCTTCCAGTGCCTGCAACTCGCGAAACAGCTTGTCATATTCCGCATCCGGGATGACCGGGGCATCCAGCACGTAATATCGATAATCGTGGTCCCCGATTTCTCTGCGCAATTTTTCAGCGCGGCGAATGACCTCCTGATTCACCATCAGGAAAACAGCCTGCGTGCCTGCGCTTTGCCCGGCACGATGCTCTGCTCGCACATTTTCGCTTCGACCTCGGCGATCTGTGCCCTGATGCGCGCCAACCCATTTTCACTGAGAAGCACGCGATGATCGTCCACCACGTTGACCTGCAGCTCTTTGGCCAGTTCGTGCGCAACACCCACCATCAGGTCAAAATGCAGGACAGGATTTTCCACACGCGGCGCATCCAGCAATAACGTGATGCCCGACGTGGTGAAGGTTTCAAGGGTGTGATGCTGGAATGGTCGGGTATCCTGATTGATCAACCTGAACAGGCTTTGTCCCTGCGCATCAGGCAAATGAAATGCCCCGTCCGACTCCAAAGTCATGCCGTGCAAAGCAGCAGCTTGTGCGATTTTCACGCCCATCAATAAACGTTCTCCCTGCGGAACCAGATTTACCCCGATCATTTGATCGACCTCGGCGCAGAATGCGTCTAGTTCAATCGCGTGATGATGTGTCTGGTTAAGGTCAGGGACACTGTTATTCGCCTTGATGTGCTTTGCAATTCCCAGCACCAGATCGCGAAAATCAGCAAGTTTTGCCTCGCTGATCGCGCCACCCCTGTCTACCAGTTGCAGCGCGATGCGGAAGCGCTCATACAAGGTCTGACTCTCGGCGAGGGCACGTTCCCAATGTTTTGTTGCCAGCGTCAAACCACACACCTGTACCGGCTTGCCAAAATCGAATTTGCGCTGCCACAAACCATCCAACACGGCGGCTGGGCTGGGTTCATCCAGGTGTAACTCAATGATGAAATCGGTACGCGCATCCAGCAAAGTGCAGGACTCGTCGAGTAGATTTGCAGTTGAGTGCTCACCATCAGTCGCTCCAACGACTTCATCAACCATCGTAGCAATTTCAGGTTGCTGATGCGACCGTGACTGCCCTGCATCATTTTCCTGGTACAGCACGTCGGCATGATTCGACTTGAATGCCGAGCCAAATTTGCGCCGATACCGCCTTTGTTGCCACCAACCGAAGGCATACACAGCGATAATCACGCCTAAGCCGATAGCCAGCAATGAAGCTTGTAATTCGCTCATAGGGGAACCATAACAATTAATCTGGACAATACGCAGATTATCTCACGCCGAAGACCAGTTCGGCACTCTCCCTGGATGCCTTCAAAGGAAAAAACTACACGTTTGCAAATCAAGTCTGAACCTTGCGGGGTGCCAAGGATGGCATTTTAAGGAGGGAATTCTCGGCCGTACTACGAAACCAGACTTGAACAGGGAGTGTCAACCACCAACTAAAGCCGGTGGCTGTATCCTTGCAATCGTCGCCGTTTATCTGAATGGTGCAACCAGCTTGCGTATTACATCATAGTCCTTGTCTTTCGCTTCTGTGAATCCGTCGTAGCCCTGATCCAATTCCTTCAATATATTTTTGTGATCTGGAGTATCCGCCTTTAGCTCAAGCAGGGCATCGCGCAGTTTTTCGGCAGTCTTCTCCGGCAGTTTGCTGCTTACCGCAAACACATAGGAGGGCAGTGGCGGTGAGGAATAAATAACACGCAGCCCCTTGCTTTTATATTCATCGGCAATCGTGTCTTTCAGGATTCCCGCATCAAAGTCTTGATTTAATACTGCCTTAGCGATGTTGTCCAAATGATTAATGAAAGCATACTGGCTGAACTCTTCCAGCTTGATGCCACCGCCCGACACTACAGCGCGCTGCAAAATGGCTCTTTCATCCCCGAATGCAAAAGATTTCCCGCGCAAATCCTGCATAGTCTTTATTGAACTGTCCTGGCGTACCACCACGGCCAGCTTGAAAGTCGATTTACCATGAGTTAACGGAGCGACCAGCGGTCTGGCGCCGAGCTTTCCATGTGCTTCAAGATAGGCAACGGGTGTTAGATAGGCAATCTGGGTAAAATTGCTGCCGAGATCGTTGGCAGCAGAATCCAGATTGGGAGAGGCTCGGAACGACACTTTAAGTCCGGTCTTGTCGGACAGGTATTGCGTAAGCGGGGTGAGCCTCTTAACCATGACAAAGGGTACGTCCATCGCAACCGAACCCATAAAAATCTCTTCAGATTCTGCCACAACTTGGTATGCGGATAATCCCGCAGCCAACGCCACCAAGGTCAGCAGCTTTAGTGGGAATTTCATTGTCGACCTTTCAATGATGATTCCAGATTTTGACTAGTGTCTTGCTGAGTGAGTGAAGTTACAATCAAATAGGAAAAGTGGCAACCTGGTTACGTCCGCGCCGCTTGGCCTCATACAGCGCTTCATCAGCTGCGCCATACAGCGCTTGAACACTGTTTGGCGCATCCTGATTATTGGCGATACCGATGCTGACCCTGACATCCAAGAGTTGGCCGTCCAATTCAAAGGGCTGGCTGGCTATCAACGCAAGGCAATTCTTTGCCATGATTTCCGCATTTTCCAGGCTGGTCTGATAGAGCAGGAATGCGAACTCATCTCCGCCCAAGCGCGCCAAAGTGTCGCTCTCACGCACACTTTCATTGAACAGTTTGCAGAGATATTGCAATACGGCATCGCCAGCACTGTGCCCAAAATTATCGTTGATCTGCTTGAAGTTATCCACGTCAATCAGTGCCAAACACATCGATTCTTTGTAACGCTTGGCGCGGGAAAAAGCAGCGGAGAAAATATCGTCAAAATAACGCCGGTTGTGCAGCCCTGTCAGGCTATCAGTCCTTGCCAGTTTTTCTACGAGTGCCAACGCTTTTTCCAAATCCTGACTGCGCTTTTCCAGTTCGTCTGTTCGCATTTGCAATTGCTCGTAAGTATGCATCAAGGCTGTTCCGGCAAGATCCACCTTGTTTCTTAATCGCTGTTGAGTCTCATATACTTGTTGATTAAGATTATTAAAAACTTGAGCCAACTCTCCTAGTTCATCATGGTTGGGAATATCGAGTAGCTCAGGCTGCGTGATTTCTTCGTTGAGCAGGGTGGCTTTTATATGCTGGCCAATGCGTTGAACGGGTTTGACGATAAATCGGGAAACGGCAAAATAGATCAACAGCCCCAGAAACAGTCCGAAAAATATCTGTGCAATTATTATGTTACGGAAAGTGGTTTTTTTCGCGATGCTGGCTCGTTCCAACAACAAGGTCAATTCGACTTTGCCAACTTGTTTGCTACTGAACATGACAGGGGATTCGAAATCCAGACTGGGACCTATTGCCGCAGTCGGCTTTTCGCGCATCACCATGACTTTGTCATCGCGGTTGAGAATGGTGACTCGTCGTACATCCGGTTGCTGTGCGATGCGCTCCGCCAGAGACTCCATATTGGAATAATCATAGCCGACCAGCATGTTGGCAATAGCCTCGGCAATCAGACTGGCTTGCTCATGCCCAGTGCGGGTCATATCAGCCATGATGCGCTGTTGTTCAACATACAAGCGGTAAGCGCCAACGATTGAAAAGAAGGGCACAATGCCGATGATCACCAGCAAAACCAATTTTCCACGCAATCCAAGACGTAGCCGCCTCTTTGACATCTTACGCCCTTCAATATCTCATATGTTGATAATACTTTTCGATTCTCGCCCACACTAACAGGAATTCGAGCGCTCTATCTGAAATTCATGCGGGCAGTGAAACATTTGCTAAATGTAGGTCAGTCAACTAGCCTAATGGCAATTCTGCGTTGCTCTTGCCGATAACAGCAACCTCATCCAGCGCTTTAAGAAATAGATGCTGCTCATGTAGTTGGGCCAGCGATTCGGGATGAGATTTACCGCGCATCTGTGCAAGCCGCGCCTTGCTGGTGGCGGGCATCTCCCAATGCAATCCGCGCAGCAACTCATCCGCCGATTCTGGCTTGTTGCACACCAGCACCATGTCGCAGCCCGCATCAAGCGCGGCCTCGGCGCGTTGCACGATGCCACCCGCGACGGTGGCGCCTTCCATGCTCAAGTCGTCACTGAAGATACAGCCCTCGAAACCCAGTTGGCCGCGCAGGATGTTCTTAAGCCAGACCGGCGAGAACCCCGCCGGACGGCTGTCCACTTTCGGATAGATGACATGGGCGGGCATCACGGCGGTCAGGCCGAAATTCACCATTTGCCGGAACGGGATCAGGTCGCTCAGCTCGATATCGACGAACTCGCGCTCGTCTACCGGGATATCCAGATGCGAATCTGCCGTTACGAAACCATGTCCGGGGAAATGTTTGCCGACCGTCGGCATACCGCCCTGCTTGAGTCCCAGCAACAAGCTGTGCGCCAGTTCGGCGATTGCTTGCGGATCGCTGTGAAAAGCGCGGTCACCGATCACGCCGCTTTGACCATAATCCACGTCCAGCACCGGCGTGAAACTGAAATCAACACCGCAAGCGCGCAACTCTGCCGCCAGCACATAACCTGCCTGCCTTGCCTGGTGACGTGCGCGCTGCGGATGCGCGTCCCATATTTTTCCCAGTTCGCGCATCGCGGGAATTTTGCTAAATCCTTCGCGGAAACGCTGTACCCGACCGCCCTCGTGATCTACCGCGATAAGCAACGGCGGGGTACGCAGCGCGTGGATTGCGGCGGTAAGCTCGGCAAGCTGTCCAGGCGATTGATAATTGCGCGCAAACAAAATGACCCCTCCGACCAGCGGGTGGCGCAGGCGTGCTTCATCTTCGGCAGTCAATTGCGTGCCGAGCACATCCAGCATCACGGGACCCAGACCCATAGTCACCCCTACCCTTGGTTAATTGGTTTCCAGAACAACAAAGGCGATGACCGTATTCTGCTCATCGCTGATGGAAAGATGATGGCCGCATATGCCGAGTTGCGCTAAATAGCCGCGCAACACTTCATCAAACTGCAATACCGGCTTACCGAGGCCATCATGCGTGATGCTGATTCGGGACAGACTGACCGGTTCGCGCAGTCCACTGCCTACCGCCTTGGCAAAGGCTTCCTTGGCAGCGAAGCGTTTTGCCAAGAAGCGGGAAGCATCGGTGCTGGCCTGATAATCGGATGACTCGTGCTTGCTCAGTACCCGCGCGGCAAAACGGTCTCCATATCGCGCCCACATTGTTTCAATGCGCGCATAGTCAACGATATCCGTACCGATTCCAAAGATCACTGTTGTCCCGCCAGCAACGCCTTCATCTTTTTTACAGCCGCCTCCAGCCCAATGAACAAAGACTCGGCAATAATGGCATGGCCGATGTTAAGTTCTACGAGATCTGGTATCGCAACGATAGGTTGAACGTTATGGTAGTGCAGGCCGTGCCCGGCATTTACCTGCAACCCCTGCGCGTGCGCATGGGCTGCCGCGACGCGAATACGCTCCAGTTCAAGATCATGTTCAGGCACACTGTCTGTCCCGGCGTATTTCCCAGTATGCAGCTCCACCACTGGCGCTCCGGTTCGACGTGCCGCATCGATCTGCTTTTGGTCTGGATCGATGAACAACGACACGCGGATCCCGGCTTCGGCACAACGCGCGCAGGCAGCCTCGATCTTGTCGTAATATCTCAGTACGTCGAGCCCACCTTCGGTGGTCAATTCTTCGCGACGCTCCGGCACCAGACACAGGTCATGCGGTTTGATGCGCAGCGCGATGGCGATCATTTCATTAGTGATAGCGCATTCCAGATTCATGCGCGTTTGCAGCATATCGCGCAGCACCACTACATCGCTATCCTGTATGTGACGGCGGTCTTCGCGCAAATGCAGCGTAATAGCATCAGCTCCAGCAGATTCTGCCAGCAGCGCGGCGCGCAGCACGTTAGGGTATCGCTCGCCGCGCACTTGGCGAAGCGTTGCGACATGATCTATATTCAGTCCCAGTTTTATCATTCTCGAAATCTCTTATGGATGCACCAATATAGCTGATTCAGTCTACGGTTATCGCTAGCAACAACTTTCCCATCCTATAATTTCTGCAAGTCTTTGATCAGCTCACGCGTATGCAATATTTTCCCGCCCAGATGGTGATTCAGCAACACACGCATCAATTGCTTGCTTTGCTGAGCAGTGGTCGGGTCAGCATATTCATCCGCCGCCATGTCAAGCATCGTCTTGCCTAGTACCGGCAGACCCGCCCGTTCATCACCGTCATCCAGCGTCGCTCCTCGCTCAACGGCATAACGATAGCAGAGTTCCGCTTGAATCGCTTTACCGTTGCCGGCCTCACGGTCCAGTACCAGCGCATAGCCCAACTCTTGTAGCATGTGTTTTTCAAAGCTGCGCAGCGTGGCTGCATGGTCAGTTTCAAGCCCCAGACGGTACAACGTGGCGCGATAGTAGTCGAACAGTTGTTCATGCGGATCGTCACGAGCCAGCAGGTTTAGCAGCAGCTCGTTCAAATAAAACCCGCACATCAATGCCGTTCCCTGCAAATAAGGCTGGCCACCATGCCACTCCGCACTGTGCAATGTCCGCACTTCGCCCTTGCCAAACCAGCTTAACAGTAATGGCTGGAAATTCATCAGCACACCGCGCAAGCTGGACTTGGGTCGCCTAGCACCGCGTGCCACGATAGGCAACCGCCCATGCTGGCGACTAAACACATCAATGATCAGGCTGGTCTCACGAAACGGATAACTATGCAAGACGAAAGCCAACTCGTCCTGATGCCTGTTCCGGTTCGCTGCAGTCATTCGTAACCCAGGCTGCGTAATACGCGTTCGTCATCCGCCCATCCACTGCGCAGCTTGATGAACACTTCCAGAAACACTTTGCCATCAAACAGCCTTTCCATGTCCAACCGGGCCTGGGTAGCGATCTCCTTGAGTTTCTCGCCCTTTTTTCCGATCAGCATTGCCTTGTGCGCTTCACGATCCACCAAAATCGCGGCATTGATGCGGCGCAGCTTGCCCTCCATCTTGAATTGCTCGATCACCACACTGGTCGAATAGGGCAATTCATCGCCGGTAAAACGAAATATCTTTTCACGTAATATTTCCGCGGCCAGGAATCTTTCGCTTCGGTCAGTAATGTCATCTTTATCATAGATCAATTCGCCTGTAGGCAAATGGTGTCGTATTGCCTCGCGCAATTCATCAAGCTTGCTGCCCAGCTTGGCGCTCACCGGCACGATGGCGGCAAATTTAAAATCCTGCGCGACACGTTCAGCAAAAGTGAATAACTGCCCCTTGTCCGCCACCTCGTCGATCTTGTTGATCACCAGCAATACCGGGCGATCATTCGGCAGCAGTTTGAGCACCTCCTGATCACGCTCGTCATAGCGTAGCGCCTCCAGCACATACATAACCACCTGCACGTCGCGTAGACTACCGGTCACCACGCGGTTCATGCCACGATTCAAGGCATTTAGGTGCTTGGTTTGAAATCCCGGCGTATCGACAAATACAAACTGCGCGTGTTCATCGGTATAGATTCCATGAATACGATGACGCGTGGTCTGAGCCTTACGCGAAGTGATGCTGATTTTCTGCCCGATCAGATGATTGAGCAGAGTGGATTTTCCCACGTTGGGACGGCCGACGATGGCGATGAAGCCGCTGCGAAATTTTGATATCTGTTCAGTCATGATGAGATCGGTAGTTGTTGACAGGCAGCATGGGCCGCCTTTTGTTCTGCATTGCGCCGGCTGCTACCCTCGCCACGCGTGGAAATTTTCAATGACGGGATGACACATTCAACTTCGAAAGATTGCGCATGCGCCTCCCCTTGCGTGGAAATAACACTATAGACCGGCAGCGGAATGTGCTTGCCTTGCAGATATTCCTGCAACAAGGTCTTTGCATCTTTACCCAGCGTTTGGAAGTCGGCTGTCACCATATATGGTACAAATAAATTCAGCACGATTTTTTCAGCTGCCGCATAGCCTCCATCCAGAAAGACAGCGCCAAACAAAGCTTCCATGCCATCTGCCAGCATTGATGAGCGGCGAGATCCGCCGCTTTTGCGCTCGCCCTCTCCTAGTTTCAAATGGCTGCCCAGATCGAGTTGCTGTGCAAGCTTTGCAAGCGTTTCTTCCCTGACCAGATTAGAGCGCAACCGCGACAACTCGCCTTCGCTCAGATTCGGAAGTGAGCTGTAGAGATGTTTGGCAATGACGCAACCAAGTATGCTATCACCCAGAAACTCAAGGCGTTCGTTGTGCTCCGATGCGTAGCTGCGATGAGTCAGCGCACGCTGCAATAAAGTAGGATGATTGAATACATGCCCCAACTGCTTGCACAGCGCATCGCTATTTCGGAGAGGCATCATGGGTGATCTTGAACATTATGCGCACCCTTACGGGGTACTGGTTGGATTAAAATCCAGATAGAGGCTGACGTTGCCTGCCAGCGGAACCTTGACGAAATAGCTGGCGCTCAAAACAAGCTTTCCTTGTTCGGTTGCAATCTCGACTTCATCGGGCTTGATCGACTTGATATTGTCGATCGAAGCATGCTTGCCAAAAGAAGTTTGAATATCTTTCGCGGTGGCACTTTTCATTTCAGGATCGTGTGCAATAGAGTTGAACACGCTTTTGATTGTTGCTTCTTCCATATATGCCGGGATAAGCTTGAGCCCAAAAATACCGACAAACACCAGCAGGAAAGCCGTAATAAGAAATCCACCAAAAGTTATGCCGCGTTGTTGAATGGGCATTGCTGTATCCATTATATTTTCTCCCGGTTTAAAAATTCAAGACTGAATTATCCAAGTGATTAATGCATCCTGAAAGCTTAGGCTTGCTCGATCAAAATGCTTGCGACAGGTTGGTTGATTCATTGAAACACCCGTCAATTGATCGCTCATTAGTTTATCGATAGGCCAACGCGTTTCAAATCAGAAAAATTCATCCAGATGAAAAACGCCTTCCCCACGATCTGTTTGTCAGGTACGAACCCCCAGTAGCGGCTGTCACGGCTATTATCACGATTATCGCCCATCATGAAGTATTGGCCTTCCGGTACCTTGCAACGCACCATTTCATTATCATAAACGCATTTTTCACGCCCGCTGAAATCGGCTACCGAACCCAGGTGTAATGTAGGCATCTGCGGGTTAACCAGCACAGCATGCTTGCGCTCACCCAGCGATTCGATCCGTTCTTCGGTATGCACTAAACGCATTCCCGACTCCATGTAATTGTAATCTCCTTGCGCAACTTGCGCTTGCTCGACTCCGTTGACATACAACTGTTTATTGCGGTACTCGACCGTATCCCCCGGAAGCCCGACTACGCGCTTTATATAATCCAGTGTTGGGTCCTCGGGATAGCGGAACACCATCACGTCGCCGCGCTGTGGGTTATTAAGCTGAACGATTTTTTGGTTGATAACGGGCAAGCGGATACCATATGTGAACTTATTGACCAGAATGAAATCGCCCACTTGCAGCGTCGGAATCATCGAACCGGAGGGTATCTTAAACGGCTCGATCAGAAAAGAACGTATGCAGAACACAACCAAAATAACAGGGAAGAAGCTCTTGGCATATTCCACCCACCATGGCTCAGCCACTCCGCTGCCACGCTTACCCGCCAAAGCAAAACGATCCAGCAACCAGATGCCGCCAGTGACCAACAACAACACAAACATAATCAATGGAAAATCCATTACTGCTCCTTAATCGTCAACACGCAGAATTGCCAGAAAGGCCTCCTGCGGAATCTCTACGTTGCCCACCTGCTTCATGCGTTTCTTTCCGGCTTTTTGTTTTTCTAGCAACTTCTTCTTGCGAGAAATGTCGCCACCATAACATTTTGCCAGCACATTCTTCCGCATCGCCTTGACGTTCTCGCGTGCGATGATATTCGAACCGATCGTCGCCTGGATCGCCACATCGTACATCTGGCGCGGTATCAATTCTCGCATCTTGGCCGCCACCTCGCGACCACGATACTGGCTGTTAGCCCTGTGCACGATTACTGCCAGCGCATCGACTTTTTCGCCATTGATCAGCATATCCACCTTGACCACATCCGCAGCACGATATTCCTTGAACTCATAATCCATCGAAGCATAGCCGCGCGACACCGATTTCAGCTTGTCAAAAAAATCCATCACGATTTCCGCCATCGGCATCTCATACACCAGATTCACTTGCTTGCCGTGATAGCTGATGTTGATCTGTGAGCCGCGCTTCTGGGTACAAAGCGTGATAACCGCTCCGACATACTCATTGGGCATATAAAGATTCACCGTGACGATCGGCTCGCGTATCTCTTCGATCTTGGATGGGTCCGGCATCTTGGAGGGATTGTCCACTGTCAGAATCGTGCCGTCGCGTTGCACTACCTCGTAAATCACCGTCGGCGCGGTAGTGATCAAGTCCATATCGAACTCGCGCTCCAGTCGTTCCTGCACGATTTCCATATGCAACAGGCCAAGGAAACCGCAACGGAAGCCGAATCCCAAGGCCTGCGATACTTCAGGTTCATAGCGCAGCGCCGCATCATTCAGCTTGAGTTTTTCCAGCGAATCGCGCAATGCTTCATATTGGTTCGATTCCACCGGAAACAATCCGGCGAATACCTGCGGCTGCACTTCCTTGAAACCGGGCAACGCCTGCTTCGCCGGTTTCGCCAGATGAGTGATCGTATCGCCCACCTTGGCCGCTTTCAGCTCCTTGACACCGGCAATCACAAAACCCACTTGGCCTGCGCTCAAACTCTCTCGCGGCTGCGACTTGGGGGTGAACACGCCGACATGTTCAGTCAGGTGCTGCGCGGTTGTCGCCATGAACAGTATCTTCTCCTTGGGCTTGAGCGTGCCATTCATCACTCGCACCAGCATCACTACACCGACGTAATTGTCAAACCAGGAATCAATGATCAATGCCTGCAACGGCGCATCAGGATCGCCTTTCGGGGCGGGCACTTTCGCAATCATCGCTTCCAGAACATCCTGAACGCCCTCGCCGGTCTTGGCCGAACAGCGCGTCGCATCGTGTGCGTCGATACCGATCACTTCCTCGATTTCCTCGATGGCATTTTCAGGATTCGCCGAAGGAAGATCGATCTTGTTGAGCACCGGTACCACTTCGACACCCAGATCCAGCGCCGTGTAGCAATTCGCCACGGTTTGCGCCTCCACTCCTTGCGAGGCGTCCACCACCAATAGCGCGCCTTCACAAGCGGACAACGATCGAGACACTTCGTAGGAAAAATCCACATGCCCGGGCGTGTCGATCAGGTTGAGGTTATACACCTGACCATCGCGCGCCTTATAGCTTAACGCTGCAGTCTGCGCCTTGATTGTGATGCCGCGCTCACGCTCCAGGTCCATCGAATCGAGCACCTGGGCTTCCATTTCGCGATCTGACAAACCACCGCACAGCTGGATGATGCGATCAGCTAAAGTGGACTTGCCGTGGTCGATGTGAGCGATGATGGAGAAATTACGGATTTGCTGCATAGAGTCCAAAATGAATTTCCCGCCAAAACAGGCGTTTTCGCGAACCGCCCAAAGTTTCAAAGGGACGGATTCTAGCCGATTTGGGCGGGATACGCTGAATGGATTTACTTACTTTTCGTCAAGCTTGATGGCGACATATGAAGCATTATCGCCACGTCGCACCAACAGAGCCACATTGCGTCCTTTCGGAACCTGTTTAAGAATTTCGCTAAATTGCGCCAACGAACGAATTTGCTCATTGTTGACGGCGAGCAAAACGTCTCCTTGATGCAGTCCGGCGGCACGCGCAGCCGAGCTTTTTACATCCTCAACCAATAATCCTCCGCTGACTTGCAATTCTTGCAATTGCTCACTATTCAGTTCGCTTGCAGTAATGCCCAAGCGTGAAATGATCTCACCGGCTTCGTTGGCCGGCTTTGGGGCCGGCCGAACGGACTTGCTGCCTTCTTCAGGCATCTCTGCGACCACAACGGTAACTTGCTTGGATGCACCCTTGCGCCACAACTCGACGGGCACTTTGGTGCCCGGCCTTATTGCCGCTACCATGCGCGGCAGATCGCTGGAATTGTTCACCGGCTTGCCATCGAATTTGAGGATAACATCGCTTGACTCTATACCCGCCTTGTCCGCAGGTGCGTTCTTTTCGACGCTGCTGATGAGCGCGCCATTAGGTTTGCTCAATCCGAATGAATCAGCCAACTCGCGCGTCAACTCCTGTATCACCACCCCGATGCGCCCTCGTGTCACTTTACCGCTGGTACGCAATTGATCAGCCACCTGCGTCGCCACATCGATTGGAATGGCGAAAGACAAACCCATCGAACCGCCTGAACGGGTGTAGATCTGCGAGTTGATGCCGACCACCTCCTCATTCATATTGAACAACGGGCCGCCGGAATTGCCGGGGTTGATCGCCACATCAGTCTGAATGAATGGTACGAAATTGTCTTGAGGCAAAGAACGTCCCTTGGCGCTGACGATACCTGCCGTCACGCTGCTGTCAAAGCCAAACGGTGAACCGATCGCAACCACCCACTCTCCCACTTTCAGCTTATTCGGGTCACCCACAGTGATTTTCGGCAAACCAGTCGCTTCAATTTTCAGCAAGGCTACATCGGTACGCTTGTCAGCACCGATGACCTTGGCGCGAAATTCGCGTTTGTCAGTCAAGCGAACGGTAATTTTTTCGGCACTGTCCACCACGTGCGCATTGGTCATGATGTAGCCATCGGCACTGATGATGAACCCCGAACCAAGCGATTGCGACTCCTGCTCGCGCGGCATCTGAGGCGCAAAGCGATGGAAAAATTCGTAAAATGGATCGCCTTCAGGTACGCCAGAAGAGTTCTGCGTATTGCGAATAATCTGGGTGGTGCTGATATTGACCACTGCAGCACCCTGTTTTTCTACCAGGTCGGTAAAGTCCGGCAACTCCTTGGCTTGCGCCGAAACGATCAAAACCACACCCATGACCGACACAAACAGACTAAAAAACTTATTTAGCATGTAATCCACCCTATAAAAAAGTTAGTTCAACCCACCGCCCACTGACCACTTACTTGTCTTGCCGCCATAACCGCGCGATATATGGCTGGAAACGACTTCTGGCGTGGCGAAATAAAATCCATTTAGCCAAGGCAAACCCGACAATCAAGCCTAACAAGCTACCCAAGGCGGCATAAGCGTCACGTTGCCCGGCTTGTACCGCCCACTGATTGCCCAGCATCGCGCCTATTACCAGCAGCAGCAACGGCAACAAATAGACCATGCCTATCCCATGCAATATCGCACCGTCGGCAACCGATATGATGACTTCATCATCGAGGCCGGCATTGATCGGGTTATCCACCTGGAATTGGCGAGGCTTGTTGCAAAATAACCTCGACAGCTTGCCTGTCCCGCAACCCTTGCCGTTACACTGCTCACATCCATTAACCTGTTCAGCCTGAACGAGGGCATGCTTCCCATCGATCCGCACAACTATAGCGCGCGTCTCCAGCATGGTCACTCACCGCTGTGGCGAATCGAATCGAACACCTGCATGACAGTGTGCGGCGGGACTTCACCGACCACGGTATATAAATATTTATCCACGACCTTGTGATACAAATTTACAGCACCGCGACTGGACAATCCTTCCACATCGTCCGCATCTCCATCTGCAGGCTCAATAAACACGGAGATCGCACTCAAGCCATCGGAGAATACCAATTGAGTCACGGGAGCATGCTTACCTCTCATGGGTCGCTGTATCTCCTTGGTCTTTTTGAAGCCAGCCGGCAATGCATTCACCACCCACCCGCTGTTAACGGACTTACCGCCTTGGGATATCCCGGGTGACGCATGCAAATCTGTACTACGAGATCCAACTGAAGCATCTTGGCCAGAGTTGGGTGTCCCAGAAGTTGAATTGGCTTTTGAAGCGATGTTATCAATCCAGGAGCGATCTATGTCTCCACCAATTTGCAATTGGGTAAAAGCATATTGTTCAACTAGTTTATGCTTATCGCTCAACACGGCAGCCTTCAATAGCAAACCTGAATCCATGTGCACCCATATTTTATGCACATAGCGCAAATTGTCTTTAGGCTGAAACATGATAACTTGTGCATCGTGCTCGGCCACACGTTCTACCCCGGCCTTTTTGATTCGATAATTCGCGCTCAGCTCGGACAAATGTTCCGGCTGCAAAGAGAGGAACCTAGTGCGGCCTTGACGGCTGTCCACTTGTTCCATTTTTTGATTGATGTAACACCAGACTTGCCCATGATGAAGAATGATTTCGTGCTTTGGACCATCCAGGCTCTCCAACTTTTCATATTCACTGTCCGGCTCAACTATATGAATAATTCGTGAAGTCTCGACCCGGTTGTCATGTTGGTATACGAACACGCCGGTGTAATTCGTCTGATGTGTCGCGGAAACAACGAACTTAAGCCATTCAAGGCTATCACGCTCCTCTCCGGCATAGGCGTTGACAGTAATTAGCAACGAACCGAACAACAACGCTTCACAAAACGCAGGGCGCAACCTCATCGCTATCTTTCCCATCTCTTATTTCTCACCCGAGCCGTAAGAAACTGTATGAATATAGGAAGCGCCACCTTTCATTTCGGTGCTTGGGGAAAATTCCTGATGAGCCATGAGGTAATCATTGGGATTGGATCGGATCTGCAAGTTGACCGGACGGATAGCAGTTTGCTGCATCGCTACCTGAGGTGTCACCTCGGGACTGATCTGCAACGACATCCAAGCCACCACACCAACCGCCAACAACGAGGCCGCAGCCGACAACGCAAATGCCCGTACTTTCTGCCTCACAGCAGCCCCGCGCGGCACCAGAATGATTGGCTCATCCTCAATGCATTTTCGCACCCGAGAACTCAAATCACTGCGTATATTAGTGCAGGGCACACACTCGGGTTGTCGCAGTACATCTCCAATGAGGTGGTACATTTCCCAATCTTCTCGCCTGACCGAGTCACGCTTCATCTTGTCCAATGTGCCCCCGGCTTCATCCTCAAACAATTCGCCGTCCATCAATGATGAAATATCCTGTTTCATGCTTACCACCTCTTGTCTTTACCAGTTTCCAGTAATGGACGCAAACTCTCCGCTACTGCCTCACGTGCCCTGAAAATTCTTGATCGTACCGTACCTACAGGGCAATTCATCACAACCGCAATCTCCTCATAACTCAAACCCTCGATTTCGCGCAGGGTCAACGCGCTACGCAAATCCTCAGGCAACTTTTGTAACGAAGCCTGTACAACATCGACAACTTGTTTGCTCATGAGTTCATTTTCCGGGGTGCTGACTTCATGCAACAAGCCGATATCCTCATATGACTCTGCTTCCTCGGCATCAAAAGGTGTACTGGTCGGAGCACGACGCTTGTTTGCCAACAAATGATTTTTCGCCGTATTGATACCAATACGATACAACCAGGTGTAGAACGCACTTTCGCCCCGAAAACCGGGTAATGCACGGTATGCCTTGATAAACGCATCTTGAGTCACATCCTCGGCTTCTGCAGGGTCCCGCACAAACCGGGAAATAAGCCGGCCAAGCCTACGCTGATATTTGGATACCAACAAATCGAAGGCGAGCTTGTCACCGCGCTGGACGCGCTCTACCAATTGTTGGTCGATTTCCCGTTCTGCCATCACCATTTGTACCAATATTATAGTGGCTACGCGATCTTCGTCTGCGTCACCAATTATAACCGCTCCGGCTCATCCTCGTCATTGGAGCTTTTATGCCTTAAGTCAGAATTAACAAATATAAGCCGGCCTCCCGCCCGCAATCAAGCTCTGCTATGAACAACTATTTGCTATAGTACAAAATCATTGATATTCCGGGAGTCGTATTGCTGCAATTTGACACACTGATCATCGGGAGCGGCCTCGCTGGATTAACGCTGGCCCTCAAACTGGCCGATCACCAGAAAATTGGTCTGATCACAAAAAAAACTCTGCAGGACGGTGCGAGCAGTTGGGCTCAGGGTGGTATTGCCGCCGTATTATCCGAGGACGACTCGCTGGATGCACATATTCAGGATACCCTTACCGCAGGAGCAGGGTTGTGCGATGAAGCGGCCACCCGTTATGTTGTTGAACACGGCAAAGCTTCCATTGATTGGCTGATTGATCAAGGCGTGCCTTTCACCAAAGACAACTCCAACGAAATGGGCTACCACCTTACTCGCGAAGGCGGGCATAGTCGACGGCGCATCATTCATGCAGCCGATGCAACTGGGCGCGCCGTGCAGGAAACACTGCTCTCGCGTGTGCTACGCCATCCAAATATCACCGTATTGGAAAACCACATGTCGGTCGATTTGATCACCGGCAAAAAACTGGGCCGTCAGGATAATCGATGCGAGGGTGTGTATGCGCTTAACGGCCTGAGCGGAAAAGTCATCACCATCGCAGCCCAAAACACGATTTTGGCCACCGGCGGATCAGGGAAAGTCTATCTTTACACTACAAATCCAGACACGGCGACCGGTGACGGAATCGCAATGGCGTGGCGTGGAGGTTGCCGCATAGCCAACATGGAGTTCATCCAGTTCCACCCGACTTGCCTGTACCATCCGCATGCAAAATCCTTTTTAATCAGCGAGGCAGTGCGCGGCGAAGGCGGCATTCTAAAACTGCCGGACGGTACGCGTTTCATGCAGTGGCACGATGAGCGAGCCGAACTCGCTCCGCGCGACATCGTCGCCCGGGCTATAGACTTCGAAATGAAAAAACGCGGGCTGGATTGCGTCTATCTGGACATCTCGCATCAGACGGTCGAATTTCTTCAGGAGCACTTCCCGACCATTTATACGCGCTGCCTTAGCTTGGGCATTAACATCAGCAAAGAACCGATCCCTGTGGTTCCGGCGGCACACTACACTTGTGGCGGTGTCGTTACTGATTTGCACGCACGCACCGATGTGGAAAATCTTTATGCCGTGGGCGAAACCGCCTACACGGGATTGCACGGAGCCAATCGGCTGGCCAGCAATTCTCTGCTGGAATGTCTGGTATTCGCAGATGCCGCAGTTCGGGATATTTTGAATAACCCCCCCCATGTACCTCAGCGCTTACCAGCGTGGGATGAAAGCCGTGTGAAAGATGCAGACGAACAGATCGTCATCTCGCACAACTGGGCAGAATTACGCCACTTTATGTGGGACTATGTGGGCATTGTGCGCACCAACAAACGCCTGCAGCGTGCGCAACATCGCATCCAATTGCTACAAGACGAGATAAACGAGTATTACGCTAACTTCCATATAAGCTCAGACTTACTGGAGCTGCGCAACCTTGTGCTAAGCGCCGAATTGATTGTGAAAAGCGCCCTGCTGCGCCACGAAAGTCGCGGCCTGCATTTCAGCAAGGACTATCCAAAAACGCAGCCGAATCCCCAGCCGACCATACTTTCCCCAAACATCGGCTAAGCATACTTCAGGCGAACACAAATATCCCGAAATGCGCCCACGTTCAGCGCGTCCGGAAAGATGACTCGAGAGTGCTGCAAATGAAAACCTTCAAATTTGATGCTTAACACGATGAAGTACGGGCTGACGGTAGTCCTGTTTGCAATTCGGCCGATCAGTTTTGACCCTCGTCGAGTGACGATCACCACTTCGCCATGATCGAGATAAATTTCTTGCCACGAATCAGGCAAGAGGAGAAATACGTCGCGCGCCAGATGATAGAGCAAGCTGAGCAAAATCAACAGCAGCATTGCCATCCAGACCCATGGTGCCATGGCAGTCACGTATACCAGCATCGCGGCTACCATGTGCAATATCAACAGCATCATGGAAAAGCGCAATGAAAAGTTGATTGCCATGATTCAGGAATACAAACACAGAAGATTATTCAAAACACTAGAACTGCAGCAATTACCAGCAGCACCAGCAGCGCAATGATCACCAACAGAAAATTATGTTGCCGAGATTGGCTCAACTGCTCCACCCGATTTATGCGCGCCGCATACGCCACAAAATATGCAGCCTTGGCTGTCGGAGCTGACTGCCTTATTTCTTCCGCACTTGGGCGCGCCATGTTAAGTGTCTTGGATAACATGTCAACATCTTCGCCAGTGGCTGTCAATGCAGCCAAGCGCATGGTCGCGGCGGCAGAATCAAAAGCTGGCGACAAACCTATAGTCGAATCCGGCTTTGTCACATTTTCAACAATACTGTTCTGCCGGGTAAAATTGAAGGTGCTCGAAAATTCTTTCTCTTCTCCACTGGTTGATCTTGAAGCATCAATTTGCTGACCGATGTGCGGCGTGTTATCGCGACAGATTTGCAGGTCTGCGGCAAAATCCATAGCGTTCTGATAACGCTCTTCTGGGCCCTTGGACAATGCTTTGGACACGATGAAGTTGGCCATCTCCGGAACGTCAGGATTCACCGATCTGGGTGGCATAGGTATTGAATTCAGGGTTTGATACATGATGGCATTTACATTCTCTCCAGCAAAGGGGACTTGCCCGGTCAGAATCTCATAGAGCATCACACCCAGAGAAAATACATCCGATCGCAGATCTATCTCCTTGCCCATTACTTGCTCGGGCGACATATATTTAGGTGAGCCGACCACCATACCGGTTTGAGTGTGCACCGCCGCAGAAGCCATGCGGGCAATACCAAAATCGGTGATCTTTACATGCCCGTCTTTCGCCACCATGATGTTCGAAGGCTTAACATCGCGATGAACGATGCCATGTTCGTGGGCATAAGCCAATCCTCTTGCCACTTGTGCAGCGATGTCCAGCGCTTTTTCTACAGGTAATAACCCGCCCTCGTTCATGATGTCGCGCAATTCTTTCCCTTGCAGGAACTCCATAGCAATGTAAGCCACGTCACCGCTCTTGCCCACATCATAAATAGTTACGATATTCGGATGACTGAGCCGCCCCGCCGCTTTTGCTTCTTGATAGAAGCGGCCCTCATATTCCTCCTTTTCTTCCATAGCCAGACCGAGGTTGATGGTCTTGATCGCAACGACACGATCTATCAGGGGATCTTTAGCCTTATAGACTACCCCCATGGCACCTTGTCCAAGCTCGCTGAGTATTTCATAACGTCCCAGCTGGCTAATCATGGTCGCGGCCTCCAAAGGATTTATTATCTTGGTCAATCGACTGATCTTTGCCCATAAGAACCGCTTCCATTAATTACAAAAGCCCGGGTTAAGCCGTACTGTCTTACCCGTATCGATTGAAATATCCTGCGAAAAAACACCTGCCCTTGGGTGACTTACAATTACCGTGTGCTTGCCTGGCGAGATCGGTATAGTCAATAGCACGGAAACAATTCTGCCCTTTCGTACACCATCCACGAATATCTCTGTTCCCTCCCTGCAATTGACTGAAATATAGGCATCTGAGCTTCCACTTGATGCCGCAACCGCCGCTTTCTCGGTTACATTATCCTTAACTTTTGTCTTTTGCTGCCTCTCCGGATAATTTGAATCCGGTTTTGGTTCGAGCATAGGCTCGACTTTTGATTCGGATTTAGGTTTAAGCTTGGGTTGAGGTTTAGATGTAACCACTTTACTCTCAACAACTTTTTGCTGGGGGCCGTTCGAGACCTGAGTTTGCTTGTTATTTTTTCCATTACCACCTGAGCCTGCCTGAACGGGCAATTCGGGCGCAACAGCTGAGGCAATTCGGGATTCGCTTGCCGATCGCTTGTCGATTCTATTGGATGTCATTCCGGCTTCATTGGGATTAACCAGTTTCACGGCCAACATGATAAGTAGAAACAATGGGGTTGCAACAGCGCCCACATATAGCACACGCTGCTGGAGCGTGGCATGCCTAAATCTGATTACCAGATGTTCTAAAAAAACTTTCAGCTTGGTGGCTGCCGAATGCCAAAAGAATTTGGCGCGTTCCAAATTAATAGCTAATGGACTCTCAGCCAGGTCGGCAACCACTGGTTTGATTGCATCCCCCTGCAACGACTTATCGCCGCGATGCCCGATCGCATACACCTCATGCTCACGAACATGCTTATCCGTACGCGAACCTTGATAGAGAAACATCCCGGCAAATTGCGGTGAAAGGCGCGTGACCGCATTAAAATAGGAACGTGACACAAGAATCTGACCGGCATTCGCAAAACTCATAACCAGTTGGGCGACATTGATGCCATCTCCCACTATGTTAGGTTGGCCATTGACGTCCCTGACAAGACGGACCGGGCCAAGATTGATGCCCATACGAACCGATAAAGGCTTGCCCGCAGCAACATCTTCACTGAGCAAGCTTCCGCGAAGACTGAGTGCTGTCTTTAATGCATCTTCGACATCGCCGAGAAAGGTGATTGCTGCCCCATCGCTGGTATCCAGAATGATACGGTCATTTATGGGCACGTCTTGGATTGCAATGGCAAGATAGCTGTTGAAACGATCTTTCAGAAAAATTTGGTCAGTCACCGACTTCCTGGCATATTCAACAATATCCACGAAGAATACACTGCACATAACTGTCTGATTGCCGCGCTCTTCCATTCAAATTTCCAGTATCTAAGTGTCCACAGTTATCTTGATATCTCAACCGCCCCGATAGCCAAATGTGACCGCATCGATTCTAGTGGCAGTCAGCGCTTTACACCAGATTTACTTTTCCTTCCGCTAGCCGTATCGGCTCTACTGTCAGCTCTCGGCGTTACCGCCGGATGGCTTCCAGTTTTCTCAACTTGAGCACGGTCAGTTTGCCGAACATCTGGCGAATCCTGCCGAGATTCATCGCTGTCAGTGTTGATCCCTACCCAATCCATCACTTTCACCACTTCGCCATTGCCTAATTCGGTTGTCATACCCCGCTTTAAGCGCGGCGGCAAACTGATTATACCGAAGCGTATACGCATTAACCGGCTCACGGGCAGTCCCAGCGCATCAAAAGTACGTCGCACCACGCGATTGCGTCCCTCCTTGAGCATCACCCGATACCAGTGGTTGAAACCTTCTCCACCTTCATCATGTAATTTTTCAAACTTGACCAAGCCGTCTTCCAACTCAACACCATGCTTCAGTAGCTTATCCATCTGCACTTCCGTCATCTTGCCCTGAACTCGTACGGCATATTCACGTTCGACTTCAAAGCGCGGGTGCATCAAACGATTTGCCAATTCACCGGAAGTGGTAAAAATCAGCAGTCCGCTGGTATTAAAATCGAGCCGGCCAACTGCGATCCATTTCTGGCCGCGCAACTTGGGTAATTTATCAAATACACTGGCGCGCTTTCCGGGATCATCACGACTGACGATTTCGCCTTCCGGCTTGTGGTAAAGAAGCACACGAGCAGCTTGGTCTCTTTCCCCAACACGTAAGGTGCGACGCTCCACTTTCACCAAGTCGCCTTCCACCACCCTCATTCCCAAGGTCGCCGGCTCACCGTTCACGCTGACTCGCCCGGTAGCTATCCATTCTTCCATCATGCGGCGAGAACCAAATCCTGCTTGGGCCAAAACTTTTTGTAATTTTTCGCCGTGCAATTTCTCATCAGGCAACTTTTCATCAGCAAGCGGGATGCGAGCCAAAGTTTCGCGTGAAGTCGGCTTGATATTTATCTTCATGCGATGACCTCGCGCCGCTCCAGAACTGCTTGCGCCAACGTGCCGCTATCAACCTGCTCGAGTTCCCCTCCCACCGGTAAACCACGCGCTATACGAGATACCTTCACATCTCGTGATTGCAACAATGTTGCCAAATAATGCGCCGTCGCATCACCTTCAACAGTGAAATTGGTCGCTAGAATCACTTCAGCCACTTTCCCGTCGTGGGGCTGCTCATGCACGCGCCTGACGAGACGTTCAAGATGTAACTCCTTCGCACCTATGCCATCCAGAGGAGAAAGTCGGCCCATCAACACAAAATAAAGCCCCCTATAACACTGTGTTTGTTCCATCATCAGCAAGTCGGCAGGCATTTCAACCACGCACAATAAGCCGGCATCCCGCTTGGGTGAGGCACATAAGCTACACACTTCTTGTTCAGAAAAATTATTGCATTTACTGCAATGCTGGATATTGCTAACTGCCAAGTCCAGTGCACGCGCCAAATTCTGAGCACCGGCTCGGTCACGCTGCAGCAAATGATAGGCCATACGCTGCGCGGATTTTGGCCCCACGCCAGGCAAGCAACGCAATGCAGCGATCAATTCTTCAAGATGTGAAGGCATCACCAGCGTGGAAGACATCAAAAAGGTAACTTCATCCCTGGCGGCAAGCCCATTCCAGAGGTGAAACCGTTCATGCGCTGCTGGGTTGTGGCTTCCACTTTCTTCATCGCATCATTCAGCGCCAACACGATCAGGTCCTCCAGCATCTCTTTGTCATCACTCAACACGCTGTCATCCAGCGATACCCGGCGTACCACATAACCACAGGTCATAGTCACTTTAACCATGCCAGAGCCAGCCTGACCGTCAACCTCCACAGTTGCCAACTCAGCCTGCGCCTTCTGCATATTCTGTTGCATTTGCTGGGCCTGCTTCATCATTCCGCCCAATCCGCCTTTCATCATTCTTGCATCCTCCTAATCTAAGCTATTGGTTTAATCGATCCCGCAATCAGCTCCGCATCCAACTCTGCTTGCGCCTCACGTACAAATCCGTCCTGCACAATTGAATCGCTGGCCTGCTGCTGCTTGAACTGCTTGTCCTGATGCTCTATCACTGCGGGTGTTGCAGTTTCGGTTATGCCAAGCACGATATTCAATATTATCGGCTTGGCAAAGTAATCACTCAATGCTGATTGCAATTTTTCAGTTGCCGTCTTGTTAGTTTGCAAATGTTTATGCTCAGACGACAAGCACAGTGTGATTAGCCGATCAGTAAAGTTTTGCAGAACGCAATGCTTTGCCAATTGCTGTGCCATACCCTGTACATTCAACTGCGTTAACAATACACCCCAATCCGGTTTACTTAGGGATGTACCGCTAGACGAATGACTGACTGAAGCCACTATCGGGCTATGCTCAGCTTTTTCAGGCGAAGCAGCTTTACTTGCTGCCGCAGCAGGCTTGGCTATTGTTTGCACAGATGTACGCGTCACCAGTGATACTGCATCCCTGGCCGGTGCAAATGCCAGCATCCTTAGCAATGCCATGGTAAAACCGGCATACTCATCCGGTGCAAGATCGATTTCATCACGCCCATGAATGGCGATCTGATAATACAGCTGCACTTCTTCGGTCGTGAATGCTTGCGCCAACTCGAGCAAATGCACCCTTTCCGGCTCGTCATCGGCGACGGCTTCAGGCACGGTTTGCGCTAACGCGATACGATGCAGCAACGTAGCCAACTCCTGCAATGCCGCATCGAACGCAATACTGCGCGCAGCCATATTGTCAGAGATCGCAAGCAAAGTGACACCGTTCTGTTCGCGCAACGCCGCTAGCAAATCAAACAGGTAACTCTGGTCTATCGCGCCAAGCATCGTGCGCACCACTGCTTCTTCCACCTTGCCGGCGGAAAAAGCGATGGCCTGATCCATCAGGCTCAACGCATCGCGCATGCTGCCCTGCGCTGCACGTGCGATCAAAGTAATTGCTCCAGCCTCAAATGCAATCTGCTCCTGCTCCAGAACATATTGTAAATGTCCTGTAATCAAAACCGGCGGCAATTGTTTCAGGTTGAATTGCAAGCATCGCGACAATACCGTAACCGGGATTTTTTGCGGGTCGGTGGTAGCAAGGATGAATTTCACATGGCCAGGCGGCTCTTCCAGCGTCTTCAACATCGCGTTGAAGGCCGATTTCGAAAGCATGTGCACTTCGTCGATTATGTAAACCTTAAAGCGCCCGCTGCTCGGCGCATACAGCGCACTTTCCAGCAGTTCGCGCATATTATCGACCTGCGTATTGGACGCGGCATCCAGTTCGATCAAATCAACGAAACGCCCAGTGTCGATCTCCTTGCAGGCACTGCACTCCCCACACGGAGTGGCAGTGATGCCAACCGCACAATTCAGCGACTTGGCAAAAATACGCGCAATGGTAGTCTTGCCGACCCCGCGTGTGCCGGTGAACAGATAGGCATGATGCAGGCGGTTCTGCGTCAGTGCGTTGCTCAGCGCACGGACAACATGCTCCTGCCCCGCCAGTTGCGTGAAGTTTTTAGGCCGCCATTTGCGAGCTAGAACAGTGGTTACAGACAAGACTGAGCCAATCTAAAAGGTGGACGGGGAACACCCATAAACATTGGCAAGGACACTAAAACAGAACGATACATCATCGTGCACTTACCCCAATAGGAGGCGAGCCTTGCCCCCGGCACTTGCAGTAAGTAGCTGTGGCTGCTTCCTTCCGGACCTGACCAGATTCACCACCCTGCAATGCGGGGAGGCCCGCCAATTCATAAATTCTGTAATGCGGACAACCAGCGCGGCATGATAGTCGAATTGACCGGCAAAATCCATGCTGAATCGGCAAAGTGAGCATTAGACTTCGTAGTTCGATTGGGGAAATCATGGAAGCTGAGACGCACGCAAATATTCCCATGACCTTGAAATGCTGGAGACCTGCCTGACCCCAGCCGAACGTGCTTGCTTACGCTGGACTTCACTTCACCAGTATCGGAATAGTACCGATGCGGTTGCTCCATTTCGCCGGGCCAAGCTCGTGTACCGAGCTTCCGTTCACATCCACCGCGACGGTGACTGGCATGTCCTTGACCCAAAATTCATAGATCGCTTCCATGCCGAGGTCAGAAAAAGCGACGACTTTCGCGCTGCGTATGGCCCTGGACACCAGATAGGCTGCGCCGCCGATTGCGATCAGATATACCGCGCCGTGCTGCTTGATGGACTGGATCGCAGCCTTGCCGCGCTCTGCCTTGCCTATCATGCCGATCAGGCCAGTTTTCTCCAGCATCGTATCGGTGAATTTATCCATGCGTGTCGCGGTGGTCGGCCCGGCGGGTCCAACCACTTCGCCGCGCACTGGATCGACCGGCCCTACGTAGTAAATAAAGCGTCCTTTAAAATCCACAGGAAGCTTCTCGCCTTTCGCCAGCATCTCGACCATACGCTTGTGCGCTGCATCGCGTCCGGTCAATAATTTTCCGTTAAGAAGCAGCGTCTCACCTGGCTGCCACTTGGCGATATCGGCGCGCGTGATGGTGTCGAGGTTGACGCGGCGCGCATCTGGCGAAGGTTTCCAATGCACGTCTGGATAGTCCTCTATCTTCGGCGGAGTGAACTGCGCAACGCCGCTGCCGTCCAGCTCGAAATGGATGTGGCGTGTGGCCGCGCAGTTGGGGATCATCGCAATCGGCTTGGAGGCCGCATGGGTGGGGTAGTCGAGTATCTTCACGTCGAGTACCGTGGTCAGCCCGCCAAGACCCTGCGCGCCGATGCCGAGCGCATTGACCCTGTCGCAGATTTCGATGCGCAGCTCCTCGATGCGGTTTTCAGCGCCGCGCGCTTTCAGTTCGGTCATATCGATGGATTGCATCAGCGATTCTTTCGCCAGTAGCATCGCCTTCTCCGCCGTGCCGCCGATTCCGATGCCCAACATACCCGGCGGGCACCAGCCCGCACCCATGCCGGGCAATTGGTTCACCACCCATTCCACCACGTCATCGCCGGGATTGAGCATCGCGAAGCGCGCCTTGTTCTCTGAGCCGCCGCCCTTGGCGCCGATGCGCACATCGATCTTGTCGCCAGGAACGAGTTCGACATGCACCACGGCAGGTGTGTTGTCGCCCGTGTTCTTGCGCTGGCCCGCCGGGTCTGCCACGATGGAAGCACGCAGTACGTTGTCGGGTTCGAGATAAGCCTTGCGCACGCCTTCGTTCACCATACCGGTGACATCTATCGTCGCACCCTCCCAACGCACGTCCATTCCGACGCGCACGAACGCGACCACGATGCCGGTGTCCTGGCAGACCGGCCTGTGTCCTTGCGCGCACATGCGCGAATTGGTGAGTATCTGAGCCATCGCGTCTTTCGCCGCGGGCGATTCCTCGCGTCGATACGCATCCGCCAGGGCATGGATGAAATCCGCCGGGTGGTAATAGGAAATGAATTGCAGCGCGTCAGCGATGCTGGCGATGAAGTCCTGCTGGCGTATGGTGGTCATGGCGTGCCTGATGTGTGGTATCCGTAATGATTATGTGCATCATTGCAGACAGCGTCAATCAAATCAAATTCTATAAAGCAAAACGCCCCACCATTTCTGGAGGGGCGTTTTGTTTTGTAAGGAGTCTGACGATGACCTACTTTCGCATGGGTAATCCACACTATCATCGGCGCGGAGTCGTTTCAC
>Ga0315270_10000241_pt1 | contig 31418 bp, 26 predicted proteins | sample C1_bottom_MG_FD_204932 | JGI IMG/M metagenome (GOLD analysis project Ga0315270, IMG submission 204932) | Sediment microbial communities from Yellowstone Lake, YNP, Wyoming, USA - C1_bottom | ecosystem: Environmental > Aquatic > Freshwater > Lake > Sediment | place: USA: Wyoming | collected... | reverse complement strand
CGCATGAATCCCAACTGGGCTGCCTTGCTAGCGCCATAGTGCGCCCATCCTGGATAACCGGTGATTGGACCAGTGATTGACGAAGTAAGGATGACGCGACCGTGACCTGATGCAGTTAGAGCTGGAATGCAGGCCTGCACCGAAAGTATTGTGCCTTTAACATTCGTGGCAAGAACTCGGTCAATATCAGCTTCGCGCATGTCTTTGAGTTTTACATCAGGGAAGATCCCGGCATTTGCACAGAGAATATCAATGCCGCCATGACGGCTAATTGCCACGGCCGCCATTTCTGCACATGCTTGTTCGGTGGCTACATCGCCGATGAAATAACTGAACTTTCCATTTTCATTCAGGGCAGTGAATTCTTTGACGGCGGCGCTGGCCGCCTCTTCATCTCGTCCAGTGATAAGAACATTTGCCCCCGCTTTGGCAAACACTCGCGCAATCCCTTTACCAATACCGCGTGATCCACCGGTAACAACGACTGAGCGGCCACTGATTGAAGTAAACATTAAGAACCCTTTCGATTACGATCGAAACGCATCAAGTATTCCTCGGCTAGGTCACAACTTACTCGAGTGAATTCCTCGCCCATTTCTTTAGCTAGATCCGTCTCGGAATGCGAACTTATCCAAGCCACTAATAAAAGTCTGCGCAAGAGAATGAAGGTCGGAATTTCAGCTTCGTCTTCTTTACTTAGTGGCGCTTGGCTTCGATATCCACGAACCCATGAGTCAAGCATTTCAGGAACATCGGGATGGTCTTCGATAAACGAAACCGAGGAGCCGAAGTCATACATATACCAACTTAAGCCACAGTCATCGAAGTCGATTACGGTAACTGCTGGTCCATCAACAAGCAGATTCGCCAGTCTCATATCGGCATGAACCAAACCGAAGCGATCATCTAAGGTTCCAAACGCCGCTAAGCGTTCACGCAAGGTTGAGTCCAACCTAGTGAGAATCGCAAGTTCGCTAGGTCCCATCCCCATTCCATCTTGCCAATGACCCCAATGTCCTTGCTGGCCAATCGAAGTGTCATAGTCCCAACGGAAACGAGTAAACCAATCGGGGCGTTTCCAAGTTCGAGCATGTTTATGCAATCGAGCTGTGATCGCACCTAGTTCTTCAAAATCACTGATCAGTCGATCTTGGGTCGGTTCAGTCCCTGGAATCCACTCGAAGAGAACTCCATGACGTTCTTCGCCATCAAAGTGACGACCTACTGCGACGAGTGAATTGTCGGTAGTGGGGATGACCTTCGCAGTGTGCACAACATTTTCATCGTGCAATGCTTGAATCCAGGCCAATTCACTCTCGATGGCTTTGCGTGAGTGATACCCGGGTCGATTCACGCGAAGCACGGTGGCGCGCTCGCTAACCGGATCGTTGACCAGAAAAGTGGCGTTCTCCGAGATATTTAGGAGCTTGAGGCCAGCTTCCTCACCGATGCCGTAATGACGTAACGCATCGCGAGCCATCACCTCAAGTCGATCTAAGCCGGTGCTCTCCGACTCGGTCATATCTCTTTGCTCCTTCGAACTAGTTTGATCGGCCTTGGATCGAACGGAGAAGTTTTCCGATCGCTTCCCGAGCCACTTGAACGCCCTCAAGTGTGCCACTGATGTAGACGCGACCTGCCGCGCCAATCATCGAGACATCGATCAGCGTGTTTTCTGGTGCCACTCGTTCGGCTTCATTAGCTGCAACTGCAGCAAACAGAGCTGGTGTCATCTCGAACACGAGCAAGGTGTCACCAGGAAGGAGCATCGAGGCTTCCCGAGTCCTATTGATGATGACCGCGTGCTGGTCGGTTACGTTCTCGATCACGTCTTCATAAAGGATTTTCGCCTTTAACTGATCGGTTTCTTTCGCGCCAAGCCCCTCGAGGATTGCTCTTCCCGCCGCTTGAACTTCTTCAAGATGCGCACTGTGAACTTCGAGAACGCCAAATTGGCGTTCGACGAAAAGGATCCCAGTCTCAATTGCGGGTACTGACTTGAGTGCTAAATCCACCACTCGGTGAATCGCTAAGCCAGGTGCAACTTCAACGATCAGCGCGTGCTGACCGGCGTAAGGCGGATAGCCGCGAGCTCGAGTTGCCGTGCCGAGATACGCCGCGAACTGCCTCTGCAGGCTCTGAATCGGCAAATAGACTCGTAACTCCGGCCCGACTGATGCTGCCGGAGCCGCACTCACGCCTGGTCGCCCGCGACCTTAAAGAACTTTCCGAGCTCACCATGTGGGCGTGGGATTACGTGCACGGAAATCAGTTCACCGATGCTTGATGCTGTTTCTGCACCAGCTTCAGTTGCTGCCTTAACTGCCCCGACGTCGCCCACGATAGTTACTGCAACGAGACCGTCGCCGACCTCATCACGTCCAACAATAATGACGTTTGCAGCTTTGACCATGGCATCCGCGGCAGCAAGAGCTGCGACGTAACCTTTCGTTTCAATCATGCCGATCGCATTACTTGACATATCTGCTCCTTCTATTCTGGATCTACCGCCGGATCGCGGAAGTCTTTGGTTGTTATTGCTATTTAGTTATGAACCTGATTGAGAATCAATGGCACCGATTATCAATGCGTCAAGAGGCGGTGGCTTGCCAGGGAACCAAGCCGCTGCAACCGAACCTGTTGCTATTAGCACTTGTTCACCGATGCCGGTGCCGAGAACGTCGAAGGCGACCAGATGAGAACCAGTACCTTCCACTTCAACCTCTAGTAGCGCTCCGTTCGGCATCCCCTCGATCCGTCGAGTGGTCCAGATGCTGCCGATTACCTTTGCTCGTAGCATTATTTCTCCCTTTCGACTTCTACTCCAAGGGCCTTAGCGCGATCGCGCCCAAGCGGGGTAAGCACTGCTGTTTTAGTCAAAAGCAGAGTCGCACCCTGCTCTGAAGCCTGCTTGACTTGTTTTTCGGTCACCGCACCCTTTTCAATGCGGATAACTTTCTTTGATTCAACTAAGGCTGGCCTTGCGGAAATCTGGGCCAACTGGAATTGAGTTGTGCCATCAGCCAACGCCTCACGTTGTATCGGGTCTTGGCATAATTGCGCGATTCGTTGAACAAATGTATTTAGGTCAGCATCAGAATTGATTGTCATCAACTCTCGGCCGACAGGTGGCACTTCAGCATTCTCCAATGGGGAAACCTGTGCAGCCTTCTTCTTTATCGCTGTTGGCAGTACCTCGCGTAACACGTCCCGAACCAGCAGGCGCAAGTCATCTTGAATAGCCGTAGTCATTTCGCTCACTTTTGATTCCGTAGCGCAGCTTCAGCAGCTTCAGCGGCTTGCCGCACGTTTGCTTCGCTTCCAGATAGATAGACCCGACCGGTGGCACCAATCATTCGATAGTCGACGACCTTAATGTCGGCTGCCTTTTCTGCTTCGTTGGTTGCCAAAATTGCATATGAGGCTGGCTGAACTTCAAGCACAAACAAAGACTCCCCAGGCAGAGCCATGGAGCCACCTTTGTTTCTGTTGATTAGAAACGCGTGTTGAGGATCCAGCATCGTGACAATCTCGGAGGCAAGGATCTGGGGTCGAATCGCATCGCTCTCGTTTGCGCCGAGCGTTTCTAGTACTGCAGCCCCTGCTGTTTTAACTTGAGCAGTAGGTCCATGGATCTCTAAGTAACCGAATTGTCTTTCAACTACCAGCATTCCAGCTTGTACTCGCGCATGTTTCAAGGCGATATTGGTTAAGGGTTCGACATCCAAACCGGGAGCAACTTCAATAACCAATGCGGCCATGTTGCTACGCGGCAATGATCCCTTGATCCAACTGCCTAAGTAACACATCGTCTGCGGCTGCAGTTGATCGATGAAAATAAAGGAACGAAGTTCAGCCACGTATCAGCCCTCGATTATTTCTCTGAGTTCTTCAATGATGAGCCGTCGGATCTCATCGCGAAGTTGCTCGGTCCCGGTGGTCGCGAGTTGATCCGAAGGCATACTCGCTGTTTGGGGTTGATCAATGGCGTTAGAAGCCTGAGGATAAGCCGGTACTGGACCAGTAGGAGATTCCCAAGGATTCAGATTTTTGAAGTCAGCCATAACTTCTTTTGCAGTGGCGTTGTATGCCAACCGAGTCCAATTTACTAAGTGCTTAGGTTCAAGATTCTCCCCGACCGAGGATCGTCCAAAGAATCCAGTTCCGATTGTCATCGTTGGCGCCAAATTTGTTTCGATTCCTGAGCTACCAAGGCTGTTTCCAACATTCACACTGACTCGAAGCACTCGCACAGCAGCACCGTAGTTCATGATGGTTGATGGATCGGTGCTGTGAATTGCAGCTGAGTGGCCTGCTCCAGTAATACGCAGGATCGCGCAAGCTGCTTGTATGCCGCGCTGGGCGCTGTTTACTCGCAATACTCCAAGAACTGGGCAAAGCTTTTCGTGAGCAAGCGGTTCCTCAGGAACTGGCAACTCGAATGGAGCAAGCAAGATTCTAGTTCGGGGCCCTACGCGGACACCTGCTTGTTCGGCTATCCATGACGCATCTTTTCCGACGAATTTGACGTCAAAGTGACCGCCAGGGAAAAGCAGTTCTCGTACGCGATCACGCTCATCGTTTGTCAATAGGTAGGCGCCATGATGCTGCATGTGTTGCAGCAATCGATCAGCTACTTGTTCTTCAATAATCAACACACTCTCGTTCGTGCAGAGAGTTGAGTTATCAAACGATTTGCTATCGACGATTCGCTGTGCAGCCTTTTGCAGATCGGCAGTGCGATCAACAAATACCGGTACGTTCCCAGGACCGACACCAATGGCCGGGTTGCCACTGTGATAAGCGGCGCGGACTACCGCGGAGCCGCCAGTGGCGACAATTACATCCGTACGCTCATCGGTCATCAATGCGTTAATTAGTGGGATTGAAGGTTCCTCCACCCACTGGATAACCCCATCAGGGGCGCCAGCGGCAATTGCAGCTTCTGCCATAGTCCGCGCTGCATCGCTGCAGACCTTTCGAGCATACGGATGAGGGCTGATGACGATTGCGTTTCTGGTCATGAGTGCGAGCAGGATTTTGAAGTAAACAGTAGCTACTGGGTTCGTTGATGGCGTGAGCGCCAAGATGACACCGGCGGGACGTGGGATTGAAACGATCTTTTTTGATTCATCAATTTCGACGCTTACGTAGTCGTGGCCTCGATAGGTAGCCACAATTCCGGTCGAGCAGGCGAGGTTCTTAACTAATTTATGCTCGGCGACGCCAAATCCGGTTTCGACTACTGCGCGCTCGGCGAACTCTTCTGCTTTGGCAGCACCTGCAGCTGCGGCTGCTTCCACGATTCGCCACACGGTTGCTGCGTCATATTTTGCGAATGCTCTTGATGCCCATTCGGCACGTTCGAGCATGGCTCGTCCACGGGGAACTCCATTGGGTTCAATCAGCATTTCAAAGGTCTCACTCATATCAGGCTGCACTTCCCCGATTAGTGCGAATCTCATGCCAAGCATTACGTATCGCTACTTCAGTGCGGTCAAGTAACTCTTCCGCTAATTCTGGCTTGAGGAGTATTCCAGGCTTGTATTGAAGAACTCGTGGATCCAGAGTTGAAAAGATAGCCCACACACCATTTGCATATAAGTGGCGCATAACAAATTTCGCGCCTTGAGGATGGGCGAATTCAAGACCCATGACTACCCCGTTCTGTCTGATCCCAATGAACCAGTCGGGGTAATCGGCTTGAATCCGGCGAAGTCCCTGACCGATGAAATCTGAGATGTAGTGAACCATTGAGCGAGTCTCTGGTCGATTACAGATTTCAAGAGATTTGAGTGCAGCAATACAACCCAACTCGGCACCGCCGAAGGTTGAGATATGTCCAAAGCCGTCTTCGGTTAACCAACCTGAAGAGCGCTCATTAAGTAAGACAGCAGAGATTGGGTAGAGCCCACCGCTTATGCCTTTGCCGGTAACTAAAATGTCAGGAGTGATTCCGTGCTTGGTGATGGCCCATAGTTCGCCAGTGCGCATCAGACCGGTTTGCACTTCATCAGCAATGTAAAGGGCGTCATATTTTTCGCAGAGCTTCTTTACTGCTTCAAGGTATCCCGGGTTTGGAAGCGGGAAACCATAAGTGGCGGGGATCGTCTCCATAATGACGGCAGCCACGTCACGTCCTCGAAGCGCTTGTTCCATCGCGTCCAGGTCGTTGAAGGGAACGTGTGGAAATTCTTCTGGTTGATCAGATAGGAAGAGTTTGGAGAAGCGATCATCCCCAGTGGCAACAGCCAATCCGGTATGCCCGTGGTAAGCCTTAATAATCGACAGGATCTTTCGCTTTTTGGTGGTGTGACGGGCAGTTTTGAGGGCAATATCGATTGCTTCACCACCACCTGATCCGTAGACAACCTTGGTTAACCCCTCAGGGGCGGAGGCGACCAGAGCCTCGGCCAGAGCAGTTCTAGCCAGGGATGGGAAATGGTGGTTTCCAATATCAAAGTGCTGCATGGCCAAGGTAATTGCTTGAACTACCTCTGAATTGCGGTGGCCCAGGTTATAGGTGCCGCCATTTAGGTGTACATCGATCAGCCGCTTACCGGACATGTCGTAGATGAAATATTCCTCACGCCGGTCAATGACCAGCGGAATTCCAGCGTCGACCCAGAAGTCAGTTTTCCCTGGATTCCAGAATTCCCTGGATTTATCAAGGACCTCGGCCTTGGAGGCAAAGGAGAAGGAGCCGTAGTCGAATGGCGGTTGCGCCTTTTCAGGTTCACTCACAAATCTGACTGTAATGGTATTTCAGACCAAAGGGAAGACCAATTAGCAAATTGGTATTAAAAGGTATGAATCAAGTTACCGGCGAGTAACCGCCTTGAAATGCTTGCCCAGCGTTGTCAAGGCTGTCATGATGCGCCAAATAGTGTGACCGAGGTCATGCGCCCTCATCAGGACTTCATCCAATGCAGCAGACCGTAAAGGGGTTTTTGAGATGGCAGATGTCAGCAAAGAGCAGTTTGAAAATGCTCCGGTCCCAAGGGCCGAAAGCACAAATAAGTTAAAAGTCGGTGCCATTGGGCTATTTGGGGTTCTGTTTATGGCCCTGGCAAATGCGGCTCCCATTACCGCCATGACCGGCAATGTGCCGATCGCGGTTGCTTATGGAAACGGCGTTTATGCCCCCGCTGGTTACTTGATTGCCACCATTGTTTTGACCCTATTCACCGTTGGCTATGCCGCGATGTCTCGATACATCACCACGGCCGGTGCCTTTTACGGGTTCGTTAGCCACGGGTTAGGTCAGATTTGGGGAATGGCCACTGGCGCGCTCGCCACGATGGCTTACATAGTCTTTGAAGGATCTCTTATTGGAATTTTTGCCTATTTCGCACACAGTGCGCTCGACACCTGGTTTGCGATCAACGTTAACTGGTTGCTAATTGCCGTTATTGGAATCATCCTGGCCGGAATATTTGGCTACTTTGACATTAATATCGCGGCAGCCCTTCTTGGGTTCCTCTTGGTTTGTGAAGTAATTTTGCTTACCGCACTGGCCTTCTCTGTGCTATTCAAGGGCGGCGGACCAGATGGCTTGATGACTGCTTCGCTCAACCCGCTGAATGCCTTTAAGAGCCTGCCTGAAGGTGGCGGACTTGGAGTGCAGATGGGAACAGCCGCACTGCCAGCCGGCGCTGCTGCCCTTGGTTTATTCTTCGCCTTCTGGTCCTGGGTTGGTTATGAGACGACCGCTGTTTACGGTGAAGAATCACGTAATCCTCGCACCATCGTTCCTAAAGCAACTTTGATCGCGGTAGTTGGACTCGGCACTTTCTACACCTTTGTTTCTTGGATGGTCATTGCCGGCAATGGTGCGAAGATGGCTATCGACAAATCGGCGAACAACTCACTTGGCATGTTCATAGATTTGGCCAAGGCCAATCTTGGTGGCAATTGGGTTGGAGATATCTATCTATTCCTGATTGTCTCTGGATCATTTGCTTGTGCTCTTGCTTTCCACAATGCAGCAGCTCGATACATGTATGCAATTGGTCGCGAAGTACCGGGTCTAAGAAAGACGCTTGGTGCAACTCACGGTCAACACCACACGCCGCACATCGCATCCAGTGTCCAGTCCTTGATCACCCTCGTACTCACAGTTGGTTTCTATTTCTTGACTAATAACGGAAGCGACGTTTTGCAAGGTGGCTATATTTACGAATACGGCCTACTTGCAGTGCTGGGAACGTTAGCAATCCTGATCGTGATGGTGGTCTGTTCATTCGCAGTAATTTGGTACTTCCATGTGAAGAAAGTGCACGAAGGCAACATCATTACAACTGGTCTTGTGCCCGCTCTTGGCGCAATCGGAATGTTGTACGTGGTGTACCTGCTGCTAAGTAACCTCACCTTCGCTGGCGGTGCTGCCGCAGGTTCACCGTTCTTCAAAGCAATTCCGTGGATCACTTTGGCAACCTTCCTCTTCGGATTAGGTGCCTCAATGTGGCTCCGATCAAACCGGCCAGATACTTATCAAGCAATTGGTCGCACAGTTCTGGAAGAATCGCGCGAACGGGCCTAACCGCCTATTAAGATCAAGCCGGATTGAACTTCATTAGTTCGATTCAAGTATTCAAGATTTGGGGAGGCGTGGAATGCCCGAAAGCATCAAGCGCCTCCCTTTTCTTGACTATCAAGTCGATTTCGAAGCTGATCCGTCACGTCTTGTTTACACATTTGGTGGCGTGGAGCCGGTAATTAGCATTAAGCCAGGCACAATCGTTTCAACTGCAACTTTAGATTGTTTCGCCGGACGAGTTCGTTCGACCAGTGACAAAGTGAGTCAGGTTTGTGATCCGCGCTTTATCAATCCGCAGACCGGGCCGTTCTTTGTTGAGGGTGCCGAACCTGGAGACACACTTGCAGTGCATTTTGTTTCGATAGAACCACGCGACACTTGGGGCGTCAGTACCACCGTTCCTTTCTTTGGCTCACTAACCGGAACCAATACGACCGCGCTATTGCACGACGCGTTGCCTGAACGCACTTGGTTTTATGAGATTGATCGAGCAGAACGACTTGTACGTTATGCCGCACTCGATACGTCATTTACGGCCGGTTTGCCTCTAGATCCGATGCACGGAACTGTCGGGGTAGCCCCGGCACTCAGAGAAGTCCGATCATCGTTAGCCCCTGGCGATTGGGGCGGGAACATGGACACTCCAGAAATGCGTGCCGGTACCACTTGTTACCTTGGCGTCAATGTCGAAGGTGCGATGTTCAGTTTCGGCGATGGACACGCGCGCCAAGGTGAAGGTGAAACCTGCGGAGTGGCTGTCGAATGCGCGATGGACACCGTTGTGATCATCGATTTAATTAAGGGAGTCACCACGGCTTGGCCAAAGTTGGAAAGTGATGACTACATAATAACCACTGGGTCGACGAAACCGCTTGAAGATGCATTTCGAATTGCTCAAGTGCAAATGGTTCGCTGGGTCGCTGAATTAACTGGTCAGTCCGAAATGGATTCATATCAACTCGTCTCACAGGTTTGCTTGTCACCAGTGGCTAATGTCGTTGATACGGCGTACACGATGGTGGCAAAAGTTCCGAAAGCGGTCCTCGGCCGCACCAGTCCAATGCAAAACATTCATGCCAAACTGCGACGTGCAGCTGCTCAATGGCTTGGCGAAAGGTAGATAGATGCCCCGGGTGACGCGTTACGAGGTCGATCTGGATCTAGCTCGGCGGATGATCGCTGCCGCTCGCGAAGTGGCAATTGGCGAACAAGCTTTGGTGTCGATTGCAGTGGTAGATGCCGGTGGCCATCTCATCTGCTTCGAGCGAATGGATGGCGCTGAAATAGCAGGTCCGGTTTTGGCAGTGGATAAGGCACATACCGCGGTAGCCCAACGTTCAGGAACACACGAACTCACATCGATGGTGGCGCCAGGCGGTTCTCTTGCCGGGATGAATTCAGCTGATCACGGTCGTTACATCTGCTTTGGTGGTGGCTTGCCACTTTGGTCTGAAGGAAGAGTTGTGGCCGGAATAGGGGTCAGTGGCGGAACCGTGGAACAAGATTTGGCAGCCGCGGAAGCCGGTAGAGATCTATTCGTTACTGCTGAGGCGCAAGTTTGACCAGCAAAGAGTCCGTACCAATTGGGCGCTTTCGTTTCATGAATGCCCAATCGGTAAACCTTGATGGCTTCGCAATCGAAGATTCAGACCTCGGGTTAATTGCCTTTAACTCCCCTGCCGATCCTGAGCCATCTCTTGTTCTGGGATCCGATGGAAAAATAATTGAGATGGATTCACGTGCGGCTGCCGATTTTGATGTAATTGATGAGTTTATTGCCCGTCACGGTCTTGATTTAAGCGTCGTTGCCGAGGCGATGGCCTTGAGCGATCTGGCTTTTATTCGGATGGTTGTAGATCCAAATGTTTCACGCGCCGAAGTGTTGCGATTAGCGGCGGGGATGACTCCGGCAAAGTTGGCTCGCTCCCTTTCTAGATTGCGCCCAATTGAATTGGGAATGGCGATGACGAAACTTCGCGCCCGCCGCACGCCAAGTAATCAAGCGCATGTCACAAATCGTTCCGATGATCCGCTCCTACTTGCTGCTGACGCAGCTACCGCGGCTGCTTTTGGTTTCCGTGAAATCGAGACAACTGTTCCGGTTCTTGGCGATGCGCCATCCAACGCGATTGCGGTTTCCATTGGCGCAGCCGTTGGCTCTCGTGGGGTATTAGTTCAATGCTCAGTCGAAGAAGCTTTAGAACTTGAAATGGGAATGCGCGGTCTGGTCTCTTATGCCGAAACCATCTCGCTATATGGAACCGAACAAGTCTTCGTTGATGGCGACGACACTCCATGGTCTAAGGCGTTGCTTACTTCTGCTTATGCCTCCAGAGGTATCAAGATGAGAGTGACATCGGGCGGTGGGTCTGAAGCATTAATGGGCGCCGCCGAGGGGCGCTCAATGTTTTATCTAGAAGCGCGATGCGTTGCTCTGGCTCGTGCGATCGGATCACAAGGCGTTCAGAATGGTGGCATTGATTCGGCAGCGGTAGCTGGCTCTGTACCAGGTGGCGTCCGCTCTCTGATGGCTGAAAACGTGATGGTCATGGCGCGCAACCTTGAAGCTTGTACTGGTAATGATGCGCTGATGTCGGAATCAGATGTACGAAGGACCTCACGAACTCTGCCAATTCTGTTGGCAGGGTCTGATTTCATTACCAGTGGGTTTGGTTCGATCCAGCGATACGACAATATGTTTGGACCAAGTCAATGGAATGCCGAAGACATTGACGATTTCCTTGTCATTCAACGGGACTGGGGAGTCGACGGTGGCTTGCGCACCGCCGACGAACGCAATGTTGCCGCCCTTAGACGAAGGGCTACGGACGCAGTCCGCGCCGTATATCGTCAACTTGGTCTAGCCGACTTCACTGATGAATGGGTGGAACAGGCAATCGATGCAGCAGGTTCGAAAGATGTTCCTGAGTCAGATCTACTAACTCCACTTGTAGCTGCCCGAATAATTCGCGAGACTGGCATCACAATGCTTGATGTGGTCCGGGCACTTTATGAAACCGGTTTTGAAATAGAGGCAACACGCATTCTGGAAATGCTAAAAGCAAGAGTGGCTGGTGACTACTTGCAGACTGCCGCGATATTTGATGAAGCGTTTAATGTCCTATCCCTGGTTACTGATCCAAACGATTATGCAGGCCCTGGAAGTGGGTATTTCCCTAGTGCTGATCGCCAGATTGAAATTGATGCCATCCGACAACAAAAATCGGTGGCCGATCTACGAGCAGAGCAAGCCGAACATAAATCAGTGGCGTTTCATTCAGTTGGGCAAGCAGCAGTAGGTAACGATCCGCGAGAAGTTGTTATTGGGGTTTCACCCGCAGTCGGTCGAGACATTTGGCGAACTCTTTCTGGCGTGAGTGTGATCGATGCATTAAGAGAACTTCTAGCTGGACTCGAAGAAGAGGGTTGTATCGGGAGAGTAGTGCGGGTGAACACAACTTTAGATCTAGGGATGATCGGACTGTCTGCTGCTCGTCTCTCCGGCTCGGGAATAGGAATTGGATTGCAAGGAAAAGGCACAGCGTTGATTCACCGCCGAGACCTTTCACCGCTTGCTAATTTGGAGTTGTATAGCGTCGCTCCATCGCTGGACACTTCGCTTTATCGACTACTTGGTATCAATGCTGGCCGTCATGCTAAAGGTGCCACTCCAGAGCCTGCGCGTAATCCGTATTCGGATGAAGCTATCGAGGCTCGGTATCACACCAAGGTTGTCGCGCTGGTGGATATTGAAAGACAATTAGTAGATTCTGAACTGGGAATTGAAGAATTGAGAATTCAGTTATGAGCCGGGTTGGCGCGTCAGGGCGGGATCTTTCTGAAGTGACGTTGGAGGCTGTTCAAGAAAACGAAGTGTCGATGGCTGATTTGAGTATCCATCCTGACACTCTTGAACATCAAGCCAATGTGGCCGAGACGCATAGCAATCCACAGTTGGCGGCAAATTTTAGAAGAGCCGCAGAACTCACTGCGCTATCCGACGAAGAAGTATTGGCGTTATATGAAGCCTTGCGGCCGCATCGTTCGACTGGTGAAGAGTTGAACTCCACGGCGCGTTCTCTTGAGGATCGAGGTGCGGTGCTTGTCGCTGCACTCTTTAGGGAAGCTGCGGAAGTTTATGCTCGTCGTGGCTTGCTTAGGCACTGATGCTCATAGCAGGCGTTGACGTAGGAAACACCACGACTGAAGTGGTCATCATTGACTCCTCGAAAAACCCGCCTGACTTGCTTGCCTTTGATCGAGTGGCGACTCGTGGTGTGAAGGGTTCGGCTGATTCTTTTCGCGGAGCGGCAGAACTCGTCCGACGGTTAGAGCGACGAATTCAACGACGCATTGATTTGATATCTGCAGCCCCACAAGTTCCTGTGACTACTCGCTTGGCCAGTATTTCTGAGGCAGCGCCAGATACTGGACGATTAGAAGTGCTGTCAGCTGGAGGTGACACTCCTGGAGGCGTCGGAGTTGCAGTCGGGCTTCCAATATGGGGCAATAAAGAAGTACAAATATTGAATCAACCAATCATCCTGCTCTTTCCAGCGGGAACTGGATTCGATGCGGTCGTTGCCGCTGTTACTAATTGGACGCAACAAGGTAACGACGTTCGCGGTTTGCTACTTGCCGATGATGAAGGTGTTTTGGTGGCGGCCCGCTTGGAATCTAAATTACCAATAGCGGATCAGATTGATGTAGCGCGCGTTGCGACTGCTACAAAAGTTGCTTTGGAAGTTCGAATATCAGGTCACGCGCTGAAGGAATTAAACGATCCGGTTCGCCTTTCCTTCTTACTTGAACTGAGCGAAGTAGAGCGAAAGCATGCTCTTGCAGTTGGTGAAACCCTTGGTGATTCATCGCGCGGATTGGTGCTGTTGCATTCGGAAGTCCTGGGAAGCGCTTCGTTATTTTCGGCAGCTGAATTGATCCTTGAGCAAAAGAATGAAACTGATGATGTTTGGACCGTCGCGCTGCGGGAAGTAGCAGCATCCGTTGCTCATCGGATCGATGCAAACACCTCCAGAATGATCGTAATCGCAGCTCTATCTTCTGGGAGTGGCCAATCAAGCTTTACCAATATTCTCAGTGATGAATTGAACGTAGCTCTCAACTTGATTCCTGCCGAAGCCACTGCAGCACGAGCTGGCGCGTTTACTACTCCAGGGGCTCGACCGGGTTCACTTGTTGCAGATTTAGGTGGGGGCACAATTGATGTCATGGGTGCTTCGAGTGGTGAAGTTGTAGTGGCGGGAGCTGGCGAAATGCTCACCGCGGGGGTCGCAGGTTTTTTGCAGATTCCGCGCGGAGCCGCTGAATGGGTAAAGCGGGGACCATCCTCGCGCGTGGAGGATCCACAAGTACTTCTAGCGGAAGATGGCATTCGCACTTTTCTTGATCACCCAGCGCCGACAGCAACACTTGGCTCATTAGTGGTACCAGGCCCGGCCGGTCTCTTGCCCTTTTCTAGATCGCTTGCTCCCTCGTCATGGCGTGCACTTCGACTTCGCCTGAAGCAGCGAGTGATTGCAGACAATCTTGCTCGTGCGCTAGAACGCCTCGATGATCATGCATCAGAATTGCTTCTGGTTGGCGGAGTGGCAGGAGATGAAGAACTTATTGGCCTATTGCGTAATTCACTGCCTGGCGTTGTAGTCGGCCGTTGTGATGTTGCTGGAAAATTGGGTCATCGTTACGCGGTGGCTTACGGATTAGCGCTGCTAGCTATTTGAGGCGTGCTCTTTAACCTGTTTGGCCCAGCGCTTGGAAACTTCAGCCCAAGTCGCATCAAGTTCGCTCTGTTCAATTTCAATTTCCTGACGCCCTCTACTTTGCGAACCAACTTCTGGGTACAAACGGTCCCAAGTTTGCACCTCAGTCGTTGATACCTCAGGATGGAATTGCACTCCCCATGCGCAGGCGCCTATCCGAAATACTTGATTTTGGTATGCCTCATTGCTGGCAAGTAACACCGCGCCTTCGGGCAACTTCGTCACCGCCTCTTGATGAAATTGCAGAGCATAGGCAGTAGCCGGGAGATCTTTAAATAATGGATCACTCGTCGGATCTATTTGCAGAGGTTGCACTCCGACTTCAGAACCATTTGCGCCGCGCTCTGCTTTTCCGCCAAGAGCGACGGCTAAGAGTTGGGCGCCAAGGCAGATCCCCCAGGTTGGGATTTCTTGATGAACTGCGGTTCGTAAAAGTTCTTTAACCGCGGGCAGCCACGGTGCATCATGGTCGTCATGCGGGCCAACTGAACCACCGAGAACCATCAGCCCAGCAAATTTGAGCTGGTCAGGGACCAGATCTCCGGCGTAGGGGCGGCAGATTTCCAACTCGATCCCCTCGGCAATCAGCCAATCGCCGACTTTTCCGGGTCCGGCCGCGGGCTCATTCTCAATTACCAGCACTCTTGGGGAGATCACCGCGAAACCTTATCAATGAGTTGCTGACTGCCTGGTCCCGAACCGGCCAGGTGAGGGCAGACCCCCCAAAATGCCGAAAGGGTGGCTTCTGGACCCAAATAAGAGTCATATTTAGGGTGCGACACGCTCAGATTTGCCGCCCAGGGAGGTCGCCGTGCCGTAATTTTGCCCCGTATCCAAAATTGTATACAAAAATGTATTGACAACTGTATGTTGAATTGCACACACTTCGCTAGACAAAGGTTTGCCCCCCACTCCCGAGCCATCCGGCTCAATGTCGCAGTCAAAATATTTGGAGGTTGTATATGACGCCAGATGCTGGTGGCTCAACAGACACCACGAACGAACTAAAGCGAAACGTTCTGGGCCTGCCGAGCACGATGGCCATGTCGTTAGCGTTTATTTCCCCGACCATTGGTGTCATCTTCATTTCGGCACTTATTGCAGGTAAAGCTGGAATCTCCTCTCCCTTTATCTTCTTGCTTGGCACCATGGGTATTGCCCTGATGGCCTCGACATTGGCCCAGTTCACTCGACGGGTAACCTCGGCGGGAACTTTCTATAAATTCATCACCCTCTCGTTAGGCCGTCAGGTCGGCTTCGTGTCAGGCATGCTTTTGATGTTTGCCTATGCTCTCCAGAGCCCGCTGAACACCAACCTTTTCGGTGGCTTCGTCGGAAACACTCTTAAGACCGACTTCGGCATTGATATCCCTTGGTGGATTCTCATGCTGGTCGTCGTTGTTCTTGTTGGTGGTTTAGCTTGGTACTCGGTTCACACATCGATGAAGTTTGACATCGCATTCCTTATCGCCGAAGTTTCGGTCGTTGCAGTCCTGCTGATTCTTATCGTCTTCAAGGGTGGGGATTCGGGCCAAGTGCCAGAAGCTTTCACGCCTATGCATTCGGCACACGGGGCAGCTGGACTTGGTCAAGCTTTCGTCTTTATCGTGTTGGCTTTCTTTGGATTCGAATCATGTTCAACTGTCGCTGAGGAATGCCGTAACCCCCGACGTAACTTGCCAATTGCACTGATTGGTTCAGTTCTTTTGACAGGTCTGTGGTTCAGTCTTTCGATGTACTCAATCATCGTTGGCTATGGCGCGAAGAACGTCGACAAATTGGCTGCCTCTTCTGCCCCGCTACATGATCTTGCGGTTCGATACATCGGTCCTTGGTATGCCAACCTCGTCGATCTTGCGGCAATCTCAGCACTTGTTGCAGTGCTGCTGGCAATTCACACCGCAAACTTCCGCGTGATCTACTCACTTGGACGCGATGGTTTGTTGCCAAAGGCGCTAGGTCGTACTCATCCAAAGCACCAGACTCCACACATTGCGATTATTTCGTACTCGATCTTCACTCTCGTGATCGGTCTTATCGCTGGAATTGGCTGGGGTCCAATGGCTGCTTTCGGAAACTTGGGCTACCTCTCATCGCTGGGAATTCTTCCAATCTTCATTCTGACGAATGTGTCGTTAACTGTCTTCATGCTTCGTCGTCATCGGGATGAATTCTCGATTCTGGTTCACGCGATATTCCCTGCGCTGTCGAGTCTGACTTTCTTTGCAGCAATTTGGCTAAGCACCAACCCTTGGCCGAGTGCCCCATTGACCTACTTCCCTGGGATCATCGTGGCTGTTGTTATTGCTGCAGCAATTTGGGGATCTGCGCTCAAACGGCGCAATTCGCCGGCACTGGATCGCATCGGTACCGTTTTGTTCATGGAAGCCGAATCGACTCCACACCTTGAGGACATCATGACGATGCCTAAGGACAAAGCCTGAAATAGGCATCAGAAACATTTAACGAATAAAGGAGTACGTAGTGGGTAAGTTAGAAGGTAAGAGTGCGCTCGTAACCGGTGCTGCATCAGGAATTGGTAAGGCGATCGCTCAGTTGTTCCTTGAGAACGGGGCGAAAACTGTCATCACTGATGTCAACGAATCAAACCTTCGGTTAGCCGAGAAAGAGCTCAGTGCCTTTGGTGATGTTTCCGCAGTGCTAGGCGATGTTCGCAAAATGGATGATGCCGCTCGCATCGTTCAGTTTGCGGTAGATCGCAATGGCGGCCTTGATTCCCTGGTTTGCAATGCAGGTATCACTAGCGTGATGCCGATTGAAGAACTCGGCGAAGAAGAATGGGATGCTGTTCTTACTACCAACGTGAAGGGAATGTTCACGATGGTAAAGCAGGCAGTACCGCATATGAAGGCTAAGGGTGGAACCATTATTACTCTCGGTTCCGAGATGGGCATCGTTGCAGTGCCAGAGTCACCGGCCTACAACGCAAGCAAGGGTGCCGTGATCATGTTCACCAAATCGATCGCTCTTGATTTGATTAGGTACAACATTCGCGTCAATTCACTCTGCCCAGGAATCACTCGTACCCCGCTACTGCAAGCTGAAATCGACAACAGTCTTGATCCAGCGGCAGTGGCAGCAGCTCAAGCGGTTTGGGCGCCGATCCTTCGAGTGGCCGAACCTAGGGAGATTGCCCAAGGAGCTCTTTTCCTCGCTTCCGATGACAGCTCTTTTGCGGTCGGCAGTTGCCTTGTGCTCGACGGGGGTTTCACTATCAAGTAACGAGTGTGTCGGCACCCAGCTTAGTTTTTGGCATCAGCTGGGTGCCGACCTACTTGAAGATTTAAAAACCTGTCACAAATGTTCTTATCAAAATACGAAACACAACAATTGATCTGAAAGAAGGAGAGCCATGACTCAGCTGGGAGCCATTATTAATGGCGAACGAGTCAACACAGCCGCCGAGGTTCCGGTCGTAGATCCATCTACTGCTGAGGTTATTGCCATTACCGCTGATTGCGGTCCCTCAGAAGTTGATCAGGCAGTTAAAGCAGCGGAAGCCGCTTTGGTTTCCTGGCGGCGGACAGCAGTGGAGGAGCGGGCTCGTCTCCTACGAAGACTTTCGACTTTGATCGCCCAAAATGGTGTTGAACTTAGTCGCTTGGAATCACAGCAAACTGGAAAGCCGTTACGCCAGGCAGAGCGCGATGTTGAAATTACCGTTCGATACTTTGATTTTTACGCCAGCGCGATAGAAACGTTCTACGGAACAACAATTCCAATGAATGACAACACTCTTATTTACACATCATGGGAACCACATGGTGTCACTGGACACATCATTCCCTGGAACTATCCGCTACAAATCCTTGGCCGATCCATTGCAGCCGCCTTGGCAATGGGTAACTGCTGTGTCCTTAAGCCGGCTGAAGAGACTCCGTTGACTGCGCTGAGAGTGGCTGAGTTGGCCCTTGAAGCAGGTTTTCCAAAGGGTGTTTTCAATGTGGTCACTGGATATGGCGAAAGCACCGGGGCTGCATTAACAGCTCATCCAGGGATCAGTCATATTTCATTTACCGGGTCGGTGGAAGTCGGCCAGATAATCAGCATTGCAGCTGCTCGACGGACTATTCCGGTGACGATGGAACTTGGTGGGAAATCGCCCAACATCGTCTTTGCTGATGCAGATCTGGATAAGGCAATTCCAGTGATCGCCAATGCGATTCTTCAAAACGCTGGCCAGACATGTTCGGCTGGCTCAAGACTGCTTGTTCATCATGATGTTCATAGCGAACTTGTTCGTCGACTGGCTGAGTTTTTTGCCAAGGTAGAAGTTGGACCTGCGCTTGATAACCCTGCCTTGGGGCCGCTAATTTCTGCCAACCAACGATCGCGTGTGCTCGGCTTTACCGACTGGGCTAAGGACAATGCCTCGGTGGTTTTCGGCGGAAACGCTTTACAAGGTGGCCACTATGGCGACGGCTTCTTTGTACAACCGACCTTGATCGACAATGTTGATCCAGCTAGCAAACTTGGTCAGGAAGAAGTGTTCGGTCCGGTGTTAGCGGTAACCCCATTCGGTTCAATCGAAGAAGCTGTTCAACTTGCCAATGGCACCGACTTCGGTCTTGTCGCAGGCGTGTGGACCAGAAATCTCTCGACCGCCCTTCGGATGACCAAAGATGTGATCGCTGGACAAGTATTTGTAAACACCTACGGAGCCTCTGGCGGCGTTGAGTTACCTTTTGGTGGTTTTAAGCGCTCTGGTCACGGTCGGGAAAAAGGCGCCGAAGGATTGCGTGGGTTTGGCCAAGTTAAAACGTCTGTGATCGCATTGTGATTCAGCCATTTGAGTGTCTCCCAACCCCGCTACTGGCTGACGTGGTGTTGCCGATTGATATCGCGGACGATCGTCTTGATACGCCAGCAATATTGGTGAATCTCGACATTGTCGACGCTAACATCAAACAGATGGCGCAGTTCGCAAAAGAAGAAGGTTTGGAATTACGGCCTCACACAAAGACCCATAAAAGTATTGCGATGGCTCAACGCCAGTTGGCAGCTGGGGCTTCTGGTTTAAGCGTTGCCACTACCACCGAAGCTGAAGTCATGTTGCGTAGTGGCGTAAAGGATCTTTTGTTGGCTTATCCCATTGTTGGAAAGCGAAAACTCGATCGGATAGCGCCATTATTACAAGAAGGTTGCATCACCCTCGTTACTGACTCTTCGGAAGTGACTCAAGGCTACAAAGAACTTGCAGAGAAACTTCATTGCACGATTTCAGTGATTCTTGAAGTGGACTCAGGAATGGATCGAGTTGGTGCTGATCCTCGAAGAGTTGTCACTTTGGCTAATGAGATTGCGCAGTCAAAGGGCCTACATTTCAGAGGCATTATGACTCATGCTGGTCATGCACACGATGCTGACGATCTGGCAGGCATTACAAACGTGGCTAGACAAGAAGCGGCGATCATGGGAAGCGCTCGTGAGGAATTGGAACTAGCGGGCTTAGAAGTGGAAGTGGTATCAGCTGGGTCCACAATTACTTCTCCTTACTTGAAGTCATCGGACGGCATTACTGAAATTCGCCCAGGTACCTACATTTATAACGACCTGAGAACTTTAGGCATGTTTGCCTGTACGCAAGAGACGATGGCCGTTACAGCGTTGGGGACTGTGGTTAGTCTCAATAATGGTCGAATCACCTTGAACACCGGTAGCAAGACTCTCACCAGCACTAAAGACAGTGTCTATGGTTACGGCAGTCTCCCAGCGGATCGAGATGCCAGATTCATCCGGCTATCAGAGGAACACGCTACGGTTAAAACTGGAGGTGGGATGAAGTATTCGATTGGCGATCGGGTACAAGTTCTGCCGATACATGTATGTGTATGGAATGACCTTCAAGCGGAAGTCTATGGCTACCGCGCAGGCAAGATTGTTGAGCGGATCCGTGTCGAAGCAATGCGACACAGCCTCTAGTCAACGGTGGCCTTGGAGCTACCGCTGTTGGGAGTGCGGTGCCGTTATGGCAGTTACCGCTGAACGAATTGTCTGTGACTGCGGTGGCTTATTGGATTTGTTTCAAACCTCTGAGGTTTCGTTTAAGGAAACTTCCTTTAGTTATCGTTACAGCGATCATCTTCCATGCCGCCTGGAGGATCTGCTTCAAGTTTCACTGGGCGCAGACATGGTCACTCCTTTACTGATACGTCACGGCAGTAAAGATATTTGGTTCAAATGTGATCAACTGCTACCAACAGGTTCCTTTAAAGATCGTGGCGCGAGTGTGCTGGTTGCTATGGCACTTCAACACGGCGTTGAGCGATTAGTTGTTGATAGCAGCGGAAATGCCGGAACTGCGATTGCCGCGCATGCTGCTAGAGCCGGAATCGAGTGTGAAGTTTTTGTGCCAAGCACTACCTCGCCTGAAAAAATTCGCCAAGCCACGGCTATGGGTGCGACAGTCCGACTGATTCCTGGCTCAAGGGCAGATACTCAAAAGGCAGCAGCAGAAGCTGCTTTTTCTGAAGGTAGTTTTTATGCCAGTCATATCTTTAATCCGCATTTCCATCATGGCGTAAAGACTTGGGCTTTTGAAGTTTATGATCAACTAGGTGAAGCTCCAGGAACAGTTGTAATTCCAGTCGGCAACGGGAGTCTTCTTCTTGGCATAGTCCTTGGCTTTGAAGAGTTACTGGAGCAAGGCCGGATCAATAAATTGCCGCAGATTATCGCCGCTCAATCGCAAGCATGTCGAACCCTTAGCGATGAATATGTACATATTCCAGTTGGTAGGAAGACCAAGCCCTTCGCTGAAGGTATTGCTACAGATGATCCAGCAAGACGAGATCAAATGCGTTCGGTGTTGAAGAAAACCAACGGAGCGGCAGTATTTGTTAGCGATGCTCAGATACTTAGCGCTCAAAAATCTCTAGGGGGTCAAGGGTTTTATATCGAGCCAACGGGTGCCGTTGGTTGGGCGGGATATCTCGCGACAGAGAACTTTGATGAACTACCAGGACCAATTGTTATCGCATTGACTGGTAACGGGTTGAAAACTTCAACTATCTAATCTTTGTCAGAACCTTTGCAAGGCCTTCGAATACATTTGCTCTAGCAACCTTTTCGGCTAGCGCAGAATCTCTAGCGAGCAGAGCTTTTACCAACTCTTCATGCCCTTCAATAGAACTGCGCACTTCCTCGTCAGATAAAAATCCGGCGATTCTATGGATAAAGTAATAGTGACTGGCACGCTGCGCTTGTTCTGCGAGCAGTTCATTGTGCGCAGCCTTCAGTACTGCTTCATGGAAGTCGTCATTGTGGGCGACCATGTGTCCTCGCGTGGAGTCGCGAATCGAGTCGCTATAAAGCTGGTGGATCGCTTGAATTCCATTTAGTTCTTCATCGGTTGCGCGCTCGGCGGCTAATCCAGCAGCAAATCCCTCTAGCGCAGCTCGGATCTCATAAACCTCACGAATTTCACTTGGTGAGTGTTCGCGCACTACCCAGCCTCGGCGATGGCTGATGATGAGGCCATCGCCAGCCAACCGGAGCATGCTCTCTCGAACTGGCGTGCGGCTTACTTTGAGACGTTCAGCAAGTTCACTTTCGATAAGTCGCTCATTTGGCCTGATGGCGCCCTCGACGATGTCTCGACGCAATTGTTCATAGACCTCGGTAGTCAGATTGGTTGGCTTGGTGGAGGCCCCATCCGAAAGTTCTGCCTCTGTCATCGCTCCCTTTCCAACCCGCTGATTAGGAAGAATCCCATATCAACCAACGAACATTTTCGCATACAATTATGCATACGATAAGGCCAGTCTACCTTTTGGGGAGTCTGGACCTCAAGCCCCGGAGGGAATCTCCATGCCGACTGCCAATCAGGTTTTACTCTTGAATCGCACTCAAGTGCGCCAAGCCATGGAATGGCCTTCACTCCTTGCCGCTTGCAAAGACGCACTGATCGGTCTGGCCAATGCGGATGCCCTGCCCTCCATTTCTGCCCAGTTGCTAGTTCCTGGTGCCTCACTTCATTTGAAGGCAGGCGCGGTTCTTGCTCCTGCAATTTTGTCCGTCAAAGCAAATCTAAGGCCAGATGCTGGAAGTACCTCTGGTGCCATTTTGGCCTTTGATCATGGAGATCAACAATTGCGTGCCATTTTGGCTAGTGCAGATTTAACTGCAATGCGCACCGCGGGCATTGCCGCCGTAGCTGCAGTGGAACTTCTTACCAAGAAGAATCCGAAGGTCGCTCTTATTGGCGCTGGGCCGGTCTCGATGTATACCGATCAAGCGCTAAGACACCTAGGAATTTCTGATGACATTCGAATTTGGAGTCGCGATATTGAACATGCACGTCACTTTGCCAGTGATGGCCCTAGTGATCAGAAACGAGTTGCTCACGAATTGGTAAGTGAAGCAGTTGCAGATGCTGATTTGATTATCACTTGCACGCCGTCGCGTTCTCCACTGGTGAATCTTTCAGACTTATCTTCTGAAGTTGTCGTCCTAGCGATGGGTGCGGACAGTCCAGGCAAGCGGGAGTTGGGCGCTGGCATTTTGGAAGTATCGACGATTTATGCAGACGTTCTTGATGACGCTTTGCGGGTCGGTGAATTGGCTCATCTTTCGCAAGAAGAAGCAAAACGAGCCATTCCTATTGGGCTGAGATTGAATGGGAGTCAAGAACTTCCAAATTCAAAACCCCGGATCGTTTTTGATTCTGTCGGCTCCTCAGCAGTGGACGCTGCCGTTGTGGCGATGGTTCTAACTTCAGCGAAAGAGTCGGGCAGTGGAACCTGGATTGGGTTGAACGAATAATTTCCACGAACTATTTGTAAGGGAGAGCGACCTATGGCCATTAGTGTCAAAGATCTGATTGCTGTTCCCTCATTGAAGACTCATCTCATTGCCGGTGCGAGTGGTTTGGGGCGTTCGATTTCCTGGGCTCATGTTTGCGAGTTGTCAGAACCATGGCTCTGGTTCGGTGAGGATGAACTTCTCATGACTACCGGACTTGGTGTGCCAAGTGGCGCCGCTGCACAGACGCGTTACATCGAGAGTTTGGCGGCTGTAGGTGCCGCAGGTATTGCAATTGGCGAACCTATGCATGCTCCTCGACTTACTGACCAAATGTTGGCGGCCGCCGATGTGGCAGGGTTGCCATTGTTGTTGACTGCTCCAGAAGTTCCATTTATCGCCTTGGCGCGAACGGTGGCTGGCGCAAGTGTGCGCGAGAGCCAAGCTAGATTGGCCGCGATTGAACGACTTTATGATCACATGCGCACTTTTTCGACAACCGAAGGCATCGGCCCTCTTTTAGCGGCGTTGAGCCAGGAATTACATCACCGTCTAGTCATTGTTGAAGGCGCAAAAGTTCAGGACATTTCCGGAATTCATGATCTTGAAAAGGATCCGTTCACTGCCGAATTAGCAGCTTCGGTTCGAAGCGCCACCCAAACCAAAAATCCAACGACTCTGATTCGATTGCGCGATCAGTCCGGGAGTTTGGCAATCGCTTTGCCTGCCCCAAATCCAGCTACTTTGCTGGCCATTGCCGAAGAAGGCCGACACATTGATGTCGGACTTCTCCAACACGCTGCAGCCGTGATCGCTGCGCAGCGCGCCAATGCAAACGCAGGCCGCGAACGCGCTCGCAGACTTGGCTCATCGCTGTTTGCTCGGCTCCTTGACGGAACCATTGATTCAACGGTTGGAGTCGATGAACTCATTGACCGAAGTCTTGGCTCGACTCGACTCCTGTTAGCGGCATCGGCAACTGAAGACACCACCGAGTGGGCTGATCTTCATCATCGATTAGATGCTGAAGGTCTGGGACATCTATTGCTAGTACGTGCTAACACTGCGCTGATCTTGGTGCCTGCGGAGTCACGAGCAATTGATGCGGTGCTTTCACATTTACCGACTACATCGCGCATTGGGGTGAGCGAGCCATTCGATCGAGTGTCAGAGACTCGTTCTGCGTCGTTGCAGGCTCAATGGGCGTTGCACCAAGGTGGCCAGCGCGGTGGAGTTGAACGATTGACTCATTTCGCTCCGACCGAAACTGCAGTTGGGTTTCTACCGGCAAGCCTTGCCGACAATGAGCGTGTTGCACGTCGAGTCCTCGGTGCATTGCTCACCTATGACGAAGAAAAACACAGCCAGTTGCTCATTTCACTAAGAGTTTTCTTAGAAGAGAATCGCTCCTGGCAACGTGCTGCCGCCCGGCTCTTTGTGCACAAGCAAACCCTTGTTTACCGCATTGAACGTGTCGAGCAATTAACAGGTCGCCAACTTCAGTCAACTAGTGATGTGGCCGAACTGTGGTTGGCGTTGCAGGCCGCGATGGCTTGCGGCTTAATTGAAATTTGATGGAAGGTTACGGACGTGGTGCCGCTTCTGCGTCTGAGTATGGGAACCACCAGAAGTCCTGCTCGCTTGCCTTGGGATCGATCATGATGAATTTAGTGTGACGGAAGATATCTAAACCTTCGGCGCCAAGTTGGCGTCCAGTGCCTGACTTCTTTCGACCACCGAATGGCCCAGCATCGTTATCCAAAAGTGGGGCATTGACCCAGACCATTCCGGATTGAAGCAGATCGGTTGCGGTCATTGCCTCCGCCAGATCGGTTGTGTAGATATTGGCGCCAAGCCCGAACTCGCTGGCATTGGCAAGTTCGATTGCTTCTTCAAAACTACTGACTTTGCATAGCGGGGCAGCTGGACCAAAAAGTTCTTGATGCATGATTTCAAAGTCAGGGGCGACATCGACTAGGACGGTAGGTTCGGCAAAGAAGCCATCTTCAAATCCAGTTGGACGCCCGCCACCTGTTGCGATTCGCGCCCCTTGCTCAACTGCTCTGGCCACAATTGCTTCGTAACGTGCGCGTTCTTTTGCACTCACCATCGGGCCAATGTCTACCCGATCAAGGCCATCACCAATTCGCAAAGCTCTTGCTTGTTCGACAAGCAGCGCGGCGAATTCGTCATAGATATCTTCGTGGACATAGAACCTTTCAGCTGAGGTGCACACCTGACCGCAATTCAAGAACGCGGCAAAAGCGGCTGCGCGGGCAGCAACTTTCAGTGGCGCTGATGGCATGACGATGAACGGATCATTGCCCGATGCTTCGATCAAAACTGGGCGGAAAGAAGCTGCGCATTGGGCTGCAACTGATTGGCCAGTAGGCACACTGCCAGTAAAAGCCACCATGTCAGTCATAGTTGAACCGCAAAGTCGTCGCCCTACTTCGGCGCCACCGGTGACGCACTGGACGAGTCCAGCAGGAAGAGAACTGAATGCTTCAAGAAAACGTAAGGTAGTCAAACTTGAGTGTTCTGAAGGCTTAATCACTACAGCATTACCAGCAGCCAGAGCCGCCGCCGCTTCCCAGCAGAGCAGTACAAGTGGGTAGTTGAACGGCAGAATAATTACGACGGTGCCCAATGGTTCTTTCACTATGTAATGGAGTTGACCGGCAACCGCTGGCCCAACCACGCGACCTGCTTCATGACGGCCGATTTCTGCATAGTAATCAACAGCGGTGATGGACCAACTGATCTCATCAGCACTTTCCTTGTACGGCTTGCCCATTTCACGAGTGAGCATTTCTGCTACCACAGGACGGTCAATTCGCATTTGGTGGGCCACTTCATGAAGTGCCTCTGCACGCTCCAATGCTGATAACGCCCACCATTTGCTCTGCGCCTGCTGCGCACCTTCGAGGGCGGCATCCACTTCATCGGCCGTGGCGTCAGCGATATGTCCAAGACTTTTTTCGGTGACCGGATTGATCACGTCTAAAGCGGCACCCTTGCTAGCAATTGAAGTGCCATTGACAAATACCGTTCCACTGAGGCGATTGAACTCATTGAGCGCGGACATGTTGATCTCCTAGTTAGTGATGGAGGGTGCAGAAGGTGAACGGTCATTTGGTCGGTCTGCGCCAGGATCGTACATCGGTCGCAGTGACATTGTTGCGCCAATATTTTTGCCTGCAATCATCACTGACCAGGTGCCTTGGTTAAGCCAATCCGAAGTCACGATTTCGTTGCCATTATGAACTGTTGCTAACGCCACGGTTCCACCCAAGGTGTGTCCATAGGCTGCAGATGTCACTTTACCAACGATGACACCATCACGAAGTACTGGTTCATCGTGGTAAGCCATCGCGTCGGGCTCGTTGAGCAAGAGTTGGATAAGGCGGCGACGCACTCCAGAGTCACGTTGCACCAACAGCGCTTCACGTCCGATGAAGTCGGTATCCCAGGCCACTGCAAATCCCAGACCTGTTTCTAAAGGGGTGTCATCGGGTCCAATGTCATGACCCCAACTGCGGTACGCCTTTTCCAAACGAAGCGAGTTGAGTGCGTGATAGCCGGCATGGACCATCTCAAACTCACGGCCGGCCTCAGTGATTAGGTCGTATACGTAGCCAGCCATTTCACTTGGCACCAGCAACTCCCAGCCAAGCTCACCGACATAAGTTATGCGAGTAGCGCGCACGATTGCATAGCCAAGATCGATTTCGCGTGAGGTAGCAAACGGGAACGCTTCATCCGACAAGTCGGCATCGGTTAAACCTTGAAGCAATCCACGTGAACGAGGTCCCATCACTGCAAACATTGCCCATGCGTTAGTGACATCGTCGACTAAGGCAAATTCATTTGGCTCAGTGTGTTTGCGCAACCAATCGATATCGCGCCGGGTGCTCAGTGCGGCGGTAAGCACCAAGTAACGGTCCTCACCAACGCGGCTGACCGTGACATCTGCTTCGATACCGCCGCGTTCATTTAGCCATTGCGTGTAGACGATTCGTCCTTCGCTTACGTCGGTGTCGTTGGCACATACACGTTGCAATAATTCGCCGGCTGAAGGTCCCTGCACGAGAATTTTTCCAAATGAACTGAGATCGAATAAGCCAACTCCAGTTCGCACTGCCTGGTGCTCTTTGGCCCAGCAGTCGAACCAGTTTTGTTTTCCGAATGAATATTCGTAGCGCGGTTCGACACCTGGCCGGGCATACCAGTTTGCCCGTTCCCAGCCAGCTACTTCACCGAATACTGCACCCGCGGATGCCACTCTGTCGTGAACTGGACTGCGTCGGATTCCGCGTGCTGATTCACGTTGTTCATATGGCCAGTGAATGCCATAAGAAATATCTAATGTTTCAACTACCCGTTCTTCCAAATATCGTCGGTTGGATTGGAATGGTTGAACTCGGCGCGGGTCGGTTTCCACTAGTGCGAATGGCGAGTGACCATCGACGATCCAGTCGGCAATTACTTTGCCTGCACCAGGACCACTTAAAAAGCCAACAGAGTTGAATCCGACCGCCGCTAAATAATTTCTTACATTTGGTACTTCGCCGAGGTGGTAGACCCCGTCCGGGGTGAAACTTTCAGGTCCGCAGAAAAATAAGCGGATTCCAATATCGGCAATCGCTGGGATTCGGGTAGCCATGCTTTCGAAGAAGGGCATGATGTGGTCCCAGTCGCCCGGCATCGTGGCGAACTCGGTGTACTCGGGGATTCCTCGCGAGTTCCAGTGTCGGCTGCCAGGTTCGAAGAAACCGATGAGTAATTTTCCGGCATCATCTTTTACGTAGGTGCAATCGTCAGAACTTTTAAGCGTCGGTAATCCGGCGCCAAGACCTGGAATATCTTCGGTGACCATGTAATAGTGCTCAAGGGCTTGCAGTGGCAGATCGACTTGGTGTTTACGTCCGAAGTGATTGCCCCACATTCCGGTGGCATTGACGACGTACTCAGCTTCAATATCTCCGATGTCGGTACGAACTCCGCGAACGATGCCATCACGGATGATGACTTCTTCAACTAACGTCTTTTCCAAAATGGTGGCACCAGCTGCTCTGGCTTCGCGCACCATGGCGAAAGTGGTGTCGGTGGCGTTGCCGCGTCCATCTTCGGGATAGAGAACTCCACCAACTAGCCCCGCCGGATTTAGCAGTGGGAAGTGCGGAACGATCTGATCTGGCGTCAATATCTCTGTGGCGATGTTCTCAACCGACATAGCGTCGGCTTGCCGACGCAATTCCTCCCAGCGATCTGCAGTTGAAGCCAGGTGGATCGTTCCGGTTCGCGCAAAGCCAATCCCCGACTGGGCCTCTAGGTCCCGGAACACTTCAAGACTCTGTTGCACAATTCGCCGAAGGCCCTCAGTCCCGCGCGCCTGCGTGACTAGACCAGCGGCATGCCAGGTGGTGCCCGAAGTCAATGTCTTACGTTCAAGAACTACAACGTCAGTCCACCCGCGACGAGTCAGGTGATAGGCGATGGCACAACCCACCACACCGCCACCGACCACCACTACCCGAGCTCGTGACGGCAGACTTTGACTCATGCTTACCCCGTGTTCTTTGGCATACGATGACGGTAAGCATGGCTCGTCAGAGGCTTCCAGGTGAAGCGATACCCAATAGTTTTGTGACTCCGTACGGGAGGCTCTGGCTGGTTCGGTCGCTAGTCCAAACCAACAGACATCCAACTCCGACAAAACTAGGCGCCATACGATCGTACGAGGGATGGATCACCTCTCATCCTGTTGATCAGTGGCTTCCGACCTCAGGCTTGTCTAACCTTTCGGCAAGGCGTCGCTCTGGGCGCTGGCCTGCAGACAAAGGAGCCTCATGTCAAACGACTTTTCGACACGACGCGCGAGCGAAGAACCCAAAATTTCAGTCGCCGTAGTTGAGACGCGATCTATTGATTACGTTCCACTAGCAGAGCGCCATGGTCGACTTGGCGACCAAGCCACCATCTGGTTTGCCGGTGGTGCGCAGTTGTTGAGCCTTGCTACTGGAGCGATCGGTATCTCACTTGGCTTGAACCTAGCTTGGACGCTCATTGCGTTAGTCGTTGGAACAATTCTTGGGACACTCCCAGTCGCAGCGCACGCCAGTCAGGGCCCGCACCTTGGGTTGCCTCAGATGGTGCAGAGCCGTCCGCAATTCGGCCGTTATGGCGCACTGTTTATTTGGGCAATGGCAATTCTTGTTTACTGGGGTTACGTCGTTCTTAATACGAATCTCCTTGGTGCTACAGCTACCCAGCTCGGGTTCGGTTCGCAAAAGCCTTGGGTACTGATTCTTGGTGCTATCGGTGTAGTCATCGCAATTTATGGATACGACTGGTTACACATTGGTCAGCGCTTCACCACCATTGCATTGGTCGTCGTATTGGTTATCTTCACGATTGGTATTTCAATCGGAGGAGATATTCCTGCTGGTGCTATGTCGCTCTCAGGCACTTTCAAATTCACGCCATTTTTAATGGTGATGTCGTATGCACTGGCTTACCAGTTGTCTTGGGCGTTCTTTGTATCTGACTACTCGCGTTACATGCCGCCAACTACCAGCCACCGTTCCATCATCCTCTACACAGGTGTTGGTGCCGGTCTTGGGGTGGTAGCGATGGAAGGTCTCGGCGCCGTTTGCGCAGCGCTATTTCCAAAGGACACTCTCATTGCGGGATTGGAGAAATCAGGCAATCTTGTTTTCTCCGGACTTGGAACCGCATTACTGGTGCTAGGTGGGATTGCACTCTTGGTATTTAATGCGATGTGTGTTTATGGTGGTTCCTTGACCCTGATCACTGCACTCGACAGCCTTCGCCCTACCCGCCCAACTCGTTCCATTCGAATTCAGACGATCGTCTTAATTGCGATCACCGCCACAATCGGTGGAGCACTCCTTCCTGAGGACTTCCTCTTCACCACCTTCTACACAATCCTCGCAGTGCTGGCTTACCTGATGGCACCATGGACCGCTATCAACCTTGTTGATTACTTCATTGTTCGTAAAGGTAAGTACTCGATTCGAGAGATCTTCAATCCAAAGGGAATGTATGGCCTTTGGAACTGGCGCGGGCTGACGGCTTACACGATCGGCTTCGTTGCGATGATCCCGTTCATGTACCTGACGTTCTTCCAAGGTTGGGTCGCCAATGCTCTTGGTGGCGTGGACTTCGCATTCTTTGTCGGTATTCCGGTTGCAGCAGGCGCGTACTGGTGGTTCTGCCGCAATCTTGATGTTGCCAAGGAACTGGTTCGGATCGCCGAAGTTGATCACGATCTCGACGCGATCGCAGCGCCAATCGCCTAGTTGGGGTTGATCGCCTAAGCAGTACATAAGAAATCCGCAACCGGGGATATGCGACCTCGGGTGCGGATTTTTTATTGCGCGAGCGGCGGGGTTGCTCACCTCGAGCGGCGGCTTCGCTCACCTAATGTCATAAGCAACTACATTGCATCTAAGTAATTAGAGTCCGAACACGAGAAGATAGGGAACACTTGCGTTATGACTTCACCAACTTGGCGCGGCTTTGCCAGTGATAATTACGCCAGCATCCACCCAGAAGTTCTTGAAGCTATTGCTCAAGTCAATGCTGGCCACCAAGTTGCCTATGGTGATGATGAGGTAACAATGGGCTTGCAAACTAAATTTGCGGAGTTCTTCGGTGATCAAGCTCAAGTGTTTCCAGTGTTCAATGGCACCGGGGCCAATGTGGTCGCTCTGCAGGCGATGGTTAAGCCATGGGAGGCCGTAATTTGTGCGACGTCGGCCCATGTGAACGTAGATGAAGGTGGCGCCCCGGAAAAGGTTGGACACCTAAAGTTGTGGACCATTGCCACGCCAGATGGAAAGTTGACGCCAGAGCTAATCGAAAGTCAGGCATGGGGTTTTGGTGATGTGCATCGCGCGCAGCCGGCCGTGGTCACTATTACCCAGACCACTGAACTAGGAACCCTTTACACAATTGATGAAATCAAAGCGATCACCAAACAGGCCCATGCCCTTGGCATGAAGGTTCATCTTGATGGTGCCCGGATTTCCAATGCGGCTGCAGCATTAGGCACGGGGTTTCGCGAGGTCACGACAGATGCAGGTATTGATGTTGTTTCGTTTGGTGGTACCAAAAATGGCGCCATGATCGGTGAGGCAGTCATCGTCCTTAATCCTGACCTTGCCGCGGCGATTCCATACCTGCGTAAAACTTCTATGCAGTTGGCCTCAAAAATGCGTTTCATGAGCGCTCAATTAGAGGCATTGCTTACTAATGATCTCTGGCTTAGAAACGCTTCACATTCAAATGCGATGGCTAAAAAACTTGAG
>Ga0315270_10000240_pt1 | contig 31448 bp, 29 predicted proteins | sample C1_bottom_MG_FD_204932 | JGI IMG/M metagenome (GOLD analysis project Ga0315270, IMG submission 204932) | Sediment microbial communities from Yellowstone Lake, YNP, Wyoming, USA - C1_bottom | ecosystem: Environmental > Aquatic > Freshwater > Lake > Sediment | place: USA: Wyoming | collected... | reverse complement strand
CGCGTTTTGTGACGTCCAGGGTGATGACGCCGGCCTCGGCGCGCAGCGTGGGCACCATCCCGGAGACGCCTTCGAGCTGGCGCTGCTCGACGGCGCCGAGCGCGTCGAGTTTTTCGGTGTTGATGACTGCGCTGTCCTGGTAGAGCGGCACGGCGCCGCCGGTGTAACCGGTGCCGCCGCCGCGCGGGACGATGGTGAGTCCGAGTTCGATGCAGGCTGCGACCATGTCGCGCACTTCGGCCTCGCTGTCCGGGGTGAGCACCACCAGCGGAAACTCCACGCGCCAGTCGGTGGCGTCGGTGACGTGCGAGACCCGCGCCAGCCCGCTGAAGTCGATGTTGTCGCGGTGCGTGATGCGTCCCAGCCGGCGGCGTGCCGCGCGCCGCAACTGCTCCTGGCGCGGGAACCATTCCTCGAATTCGTCCACCGCCGCGCGCGTGCGCGTCACCAGTTGCAGGGTGAGCGGGTTGTTGTCGGCGCGTGCCTCGATCTGGGCGAGGCGATGGTGCAGGGCGCCGATCAGCAGTTCGCGCCGGTCGCGGTTTTCCAGCAGGTCGTCCTGGATATAGGGATTGCGGACGATGACCCACATGTCGCCCAGTACCTCGAACAACATGCGCGCGCTGCGCCCGGTGCGGCGCGTGCCGCGCAGGCGGTTGAGTACGTCCCACATCTCTTCCCCGAGGAACCGGATGATGATCTCGCGGTCAGAGAAGGAGGTGTAATTGTAGGGGATTTCGCGGATACGCATGGGAAAACGGACGGACTGCTACGCTGGATCAGGGGGCGGATTGTAGCACGCCATGCCTCGGGTCCCTTATGAAGGAATGATTCCGCAGCAGGCTGCGTCTTTGTAGAATGGGCACTGGCCTGCACCCTGATCGTCATCAGTTCCATTTCCTGCCCATTACCAAGTGTTACAAGACAAACCATGACAAGACGGCAGATTCTGGCGGTAATACTCGGTACGTGCATGACGGCGGCCGCCTGGGCTGGCGCGCCCAGCATCCCTTTGCAGGACCTGGATGGGCGCGCACACAACGTCGACGAATATATTGGCCACTCCAAGTGGGTAATCGTGGTCGCCTGGTCGCATGACTGCCGTATCTGCGATCTTGAGATACACGAAATGGCAGAGCTCCATGCGGCGCACCACGACAAAGATGCCATGGTGCTGGGCATCACCCTCGATGGGTCCGAATTTCTGAAGGAAGCGCGTGCGTTCGTGAAGCGCCACAAGCTGCCGTTTGTGAATCTCATCACCGAGCCGTCCCAGGAAGTGATGATGAAATTCGGGGCTGGCAAATTCGTGGGCACGCCGACTTACTATGTCTACGATCCGAAGGGCGAGATCGTCGGCCAGAACATCGGGCCGCTGACGCGTGCGGAAGTGGAGGAGTTTATTGCCTCCTTCGACAAGGAAACGCAGAATGACTAACCCTGAGCCAGCGTTAGACCCCATGCTGACGGTGGTCGTTAACGGTCAGGCGGTGATCGAGTACGATCGCCGCAAACCGCTGGCCCCGCGCCAGCAGTTGTTTCTCGACCGCATGGACCAGGACATGGATGGCGGCATCAGTCTGAGCGGAAAGCAGGAAGCGCCCCCTGACCTTCTGGCACGCGCCCGTTTTGTGGCGAACAGCCTGCTGCAGGCGCTGGAAACCGAGAACGATAGCGTGGCCGCGGCCACCTGTGCCTACCTGGCCGTGCGGCTGCCGGGTCTCAAGCAGGTGTGCGCAGACAAGAAGCTCGACGGGCAGTTGCACATCGATCTGGTGTTCGACAAACCACATGTGCCAACCCAAACCGTGCAGTTTGTCCAGCCGCGCGGCAAGAACGATCTGCATTGATCGGGGACGACCATTTCCGCCACGTTGATTCAGGCTCCACGAACATTCCTGTCAGCCTGAGGGAAAGTGGCGCGGCTCGCCGAACTCATGACGTCCGGGGTGCAGGCGTTTGTAATGGCGAATCATGATGATGGTGCGCAGTATCGCGGGCTCATCGATGTGCGGGATATTGAGCGCCACGCGGATGGAGTGACCGCACGCCGTGACGCCGCCAATTTCGAGGAATGCGGTGCGCACCATCGGTTGCGCTGATGCCGGCTGGGCAGCGTGATACTGCGCCAGGGTGAGCAGGGTGGCATCCCAGACGATTTCCTGATTCTGGAATCTGCCGGTAAACGTGAAGCGCGCCTGCCCAGGTTCGAGTGGTGCAAGCAGGCTGAAATGTACGCCGTGAAACTCGCGCGCCAGCGGATAGGCTTGGATCATGGGCGCGCAAGGAGATGGCCGGCCCGGCAGTTCTCGGGCTGGCCGGCACAGTCTGGCGTTACACGCAGCCGGTGGGTTTCGGCAGACCGCCCCACTTGCAGATCAGCTTCATCGGGCCTTTCTTGAAGATCGCGTACAGGTCATTGGTGGTGACGTCCATGGCCTTGGCGAATTTGCGCAGCGGCGGGACCACGCCGTCTTCCTCGTACATGCGGCGGGCTTCATTGATGTAATGCATGATCTGGTCGTTGATCTCGACGCCGTCGTTGGCGGCAAGTTGCGGCACCAGCTCTTCGCTCCACACATCGCGGTCCAGAAGAAAGCCATCGCCATCGACTTCCAGTTTTTCAGCTTGCAGTCCCATCGTATTTTCCTCGTTCGGCTATTGGTATTTCAGTGGTGCCCGGGCTGGCAGGCGCTATGGATATTAGTTTAGCAAAAAAGTCGGGTATGGAACATGCTTACACCTATGGTCTCAGGCGGGTATATGGCCCGGACCAGGGCCCCGTTGGTTCACTACACTCTATAAGGTAGTTGCCTTCAGGATTTGAGCCATGCGCAGCTTTATCCGGCATCCGACCGATATACCCATCGAGATCAGTCTCGCGGACCAGTCGTGCAGCCGCGAACCGCTGCGGAATGTCAGCCGTGGCGGGCTCTGTTTTAAATACCCGGAAGCGGCGCAGGTGGGCAGCAATATTGTCGTGCGGATTGCGCTTACTTTGCCGCCATTCGAGGCATGCTGCCATGTAACGTGGTGCCAGGCAGATGGCAACGCCTGGCAGGTGGGGGTCGAATTTCTCGATCAGGATGACCTGTTCCGCGCGCGCATGGTGGAGCAGATATGTCACATCGAGCTGTACCGGCGTGCGGTGCACGAAAACGAGGGGCGAGCCATAAGCAGCCATGAGGCGGCGCTTGAGTGGATCGAACGCTATGCCGGCGCGTTTCCATTTCCGAACAGCAGCCCAGGGCGCCCGCAAGACAAGTAATACGTGCGAACCACCGGCCAGCCAGCCGGGTAGCGCGCTGGACAAGCCGGCAGTCAGCGGAAACAATAGCCCTTGACCACGTATCCCGGCTAACCACCGGATGCCGCCAACCCCGACCTACCGTTTCGCCTGCCCGCATGTTGTCATCCCTGCGCCTGTTCGCCTCCGCGCCACGCGGCATCGAGCCATTGTTGGCCGATGAGCTGCGCGCGCTCGGTGCCGAGAATGTAAAAGAAACGCGCGCCGGCGTGACGTTCAGTGGCGATCTGGCGCTCGCCTACCGGGTTTGCCTGTGGTCACGGGTCGCCAATCGCGTGCTGCTGCCGATCGCGCAGTTTCCGGCGCCAACGCCGGAAGCGCTGTATGACGGCGTGCGCGGCATTGATTGGGCCACGCATCTCGACCAGAACGGAACCCTGGCGGTGGATTTCAACACCTACCGCTCGGCCATCACCCACACTCATTACGGCGCGCTCAAGGTCAAGGATGCCATCGTCGATCAGTTCCGCGAGCGCACTGGCGTGCGGCCGTCGGTGGCGACCAATGAACCGGACGTGCGCATCAATGTTTATGTGCACGCGGATGTCGCCTCACTGAGTATCGATCTGTCCGGCGAAAGTCTGCACCGGCGAGGCTATCGCGCCGATACGGTGACGGCGCCGCTCAAGGAAAATCTCGCCGCCGCGATTTTGCTGCGCGCCGGCTGGCCGGCAATCGCGCGGGAGGGCGGCGCGCTGGTGGACCTGATGTGCGGTTCCGGCACATTGCCGATTGAAGCCGCGCTCATTGCCAGCGACAGCGCGCCGGGACTCGGCCGGGCTTATTTCGGATTCCTGCGCTGGCGCGGGCACGATGCCGCAATCTGGGAGGCGCTGCTGGACGAGGCACATGCGCGCCATGCAGCAGGCGCTAAAAACCTGCCGCCGATTCGCGGTTACGATAGTGATCCGGCCGCAGTGCGCGTGGCGCTGCTAAATGTCGAACACGCCGGGCTCACCGGTCTTGTCCACATCGAGCGGCGTTATCTGGCGGATTGCCGCAGCGAGCATGTCGAGCGCGCCGGGTTGGTGGTGGTGAATCCACCCTATGGCGAGCGTCTCGGCGAGGAATCGGAATTGCCGGGCCTGTATCGGGTGCTCGGAGACGTGCTCAAGCGTTGTTACGAAGGCTGGCGCACGGCCGTGTTTACCGGCAACCCGGAACTTGGCAAGGTGATGGGCCTGCGCGCGCACAAGATGCACCTGCTCTACAACGGCGCCATCGAATGCAAGTTGCTGCACTTCGAGGTGATCCCGAAGCAGTTTGTCACCGACCGCAGCCCGACGCACGCGGACGCGCGTGTGCCGCAGGACGCAGGAAACGCGGAGCAGCCGGCGGAGCATCGGCCGGTGCAGGCTCCGGCGGTGCTCACGCCCGGTGCCGAAATGTTTGCCAACCGCCTGCGCAAAAACCTGAAGCAGCTCGGCAAGTGGGCGGGGCGCGAACAACTCTGCTGTTACCGGTTATACGATGCCGATATGCCCGAATACGCGCTCGCCATCGATCTGTACCAGGGCGCGGCGCGCTGGGCGCATGTGCAGGAGTATGCGGCGCCGAAGACGATCGATCCGGACAAGGCGAGCGAGCGCCTGAAGGAGGCGTTGAGCGCGATACCGGGAGTGCTCGGCATACCCGCGAAGCAGCTTTTTCTGAAAGTCCGGCAACGCCAAAAGGGCAGCGCGCAGTACGAACGTCTGGCAGAGCACGGCGAGTTCCATGTGGTGCAGGAGGACGGCCTCAAGCTGCTGGTGAACTTTACCGACTACCTCGACACTGGCCTGTTTCTCGACCACCGCCTGACGCGTCGCATGTTGCGCGAGCTGGCGAAGGACAAGCGCTTTCTCAACCTGTTCGGCTATACCGGCGCCGCCACCGTGCATGCCGCGGCCGGCGCGCGCGCCACCACCACGGTGGACCTGTCACGCACCTACCTCGACTGGGCGCGGCGCAACCTGGCGTTGAACGGTTTCGAGGGCCAGCAGCATGAACTCATCCAGGCCGATGTGCTGGCCTGGCTGGAGGAGGAGGCGGAGCGCCGCTATGATTTGATATTTCTCGACCCCCCGACCTTTTCCACCTCCAAGCGCATGCAGGACACGCTCGACATCCAGCGTGACCACCCGGCCCTGATCCAGTCCGCCGGCCGCCTGCTCAGCCCCGGCGGCACGCTGATCTTCTCGACCAATTTCCGGCGCTTCCGCCTGGACCAGGAGGGCTTGGTGGAGTTTGCGGTAGAGGACATCAGCAGCGCCACCTTGCCCAGGGATTTTGAGCGCAATCCGCGTATCCATCAGTGCTTCAAGCTTTCCCGGCGCCGCTGAAAGAATTGGGCGGCCGCCCCGGTTTTGTGGAAAAATAGGGCATTAGCGGCCATGCTTGCCTCCATACAGCAGGATGAACGAAGCAAGGTTTCATCAAGATGTCGGAAAAACAGGTCAACAACATCAACGTGCTCTCGCAAGAACTTCTTCCCACCCCGGAAGAGGTGAAGCGTGCACTGCCGCTTACCGAGCGTGCCGAGAAGACGGTGCTCGCCGGGCGCGAGGCCGTGCGACGTATCCTCGACCAAGAAGACCATCGCCTGTTCGTGGTCATTGGCCCCTGTTCGATCCATGACCTCAAGGCGGCGCACGAGTACGCCGGGCGCCTGAAAAAACTGGCCGACGAGCTGAGCGACACGCTGCTCATCGTCATGCGCGTGTATTTCGAGAAACCGCGCACCACGGTCGGCTGGAAGGGCCTGATCAACGATCCGGACATGGATGACTCCTTCCACATCGAGAAGGGTTTGTACATGGCGCGCGAGCTGTTGCGAGCTCTCGCCGAGCTGGGTTTGCCAACCGCGACCGAGGCGCTCGATCCGATCACACCGCAATATCTTTCCGATCTCATCACCTGGACGGCGATCGGTGCGCGCACCACCGAATCGCAGACCCATCGCGAGATGGCCAGCGGCCTGTCCACGCCGGTCGGCTTCAAGAACGCGACCGATGGCAGTCTGTCAGTCGCGATCAACGCCCTGCATGCGGCCTCGCGCCCGCATCATTTTCTCGGCATCAACCAGAGCGGTCAGAGTGCCGTATTCCGCACGCGCGGCAATCGCTATGGGCATGTGGTGCTGCGCGGCGGCGGCGGACGCGCGAATTACGATTCAGTATCGATCGCCATGGCCGAGAAAGAACTGGCAGCCGCCAAGCTGCCGCTCAACATCGCCGTGGATTGCAGCCACGGCAACTCCAACAAGGACTACTCCTTGCAGCCGCTGGTGGCCGAGAACTGCACGACCCAGATCGTCGACGGCAATCGCTCTATTGTGGCGCTGATGCTGGAGAGCCATCTGAACGCCGGTAACCAGCCGATCCCGCAGGATCTTGCCAAGTTGCAATACGGCGTGTCGGTCACCGATGCCTGCATTGACTGGCCGACCTCCGAGAAGCTGCTGCGCGATATGCGTGCTCGCCTCAAAGAAGTGCTGCCGGCACGCCTGGTGAAACGCCGCCAAGGGGTTGCCTGAGTGCTGATTCAATACATGCGGATTTGTTGATTATCATCTGACGACGATCCGGAATGCCGAGCCATGTTGACCGTCGATGTTCTCCGCAATTTCACCCCGCTGCATAACCTGACAGACGAACACCTTGCCCGTCTGTCCAGGCGCGTGGTGGTTGAGGCTATAGCCAAAGGCGCAACAATCTGTGCCGAGGGCGATACCGATAACGACATGATTTATCTGCTCGAGGGCGGCGTGGAGATGCGCTCGCGAATGAGCAGCATATCGCGCATCGTTCAGGCCGGGACGCCTGACGCTGCCTTTCCGATTTCACCCGGTCGTCCCCGGCCGCAGAGCGTCACGGCCACGACACCGGCGCGCATTTTCCGCATTGACAATGAAAAGCTTGATCGAGCAGTGCTGCTGGATCAGGTCTCCACCACCATCACGCGCGTGCACGACGCCGGCGGCGCATTCGCCGGCGACAACGAGTGGCTGGAGGAAATGCTGACATCGCCGGCGTTTGGCTCCCTGGCGCACGAACGCGTCGCGATGCTGCTGCTCAAGCTTGAGCCCCTGCACGTCAAGAATGGTGAGGCGGTGATCCGCCAGGGCGAGGCGGGAGACTACTATTACATCGTGAAGGAAGGCCAGCTCACGGTGTCACGCAAGGATGAGCAGGGCAAAGTGAAGCTCGTTAACAAACTCCAGCGCGGTCATGTGTTCGGCGAAGAGGCCTTGCTCAGCGGTGACCCGCGCAATGCGAGCGTTGTGGCCATGGGCGACAGCATTGTCATGCGTCTGGCGAAATCCGACTTCGAGGAGCTGCTGAAAAAGCCACTGATCACTCATGTCACCGTTGAAGAGGCCCAGGAGCGGATGCGCCGGGGGGCTGGCCTGCTGGATGTGCGCAGCACGCTGGAGTTTCAGCAGGGCTCGATCAAGGGCAGCACAAATATTCCGATTGCCGAGTTGCGCAGCCGCCTGAGTCAACTCGACCCGGTGTGCCCCTATGTCCTGTATTGCCGCAATGGCGTGCAGAGCGAGGTGGCGGCCTTTCTGCTGCGGCAGCGCGGTTTCGAAGTGGCTGTATTGCGCGGCGGTCTGGAGTCGTTACGACGCGGGTAAATGGCCTGCCGAGGAAATCGGCGGGTCGCTCAGTGCGGTTTGTCGCCGCCTGGTTTTTTCTTGTGCAAGGTCACGACCTGCGTCTTCTTCGGTTCGTCGACAAACTCCGGACGTGACTGGCTTGGCCGGCCGGACTCCACGGCCAGTTCCTTCTCGCGCGCCGAGATAAGACTGAGGCACTCACGGATGCCTTGAACGGTGTGATCGGAAAGCGGGTGCTTCATACCCGGCGGCGTGGAAGTGTCCTTGGCGATGTCGGTGAGCACGCGCTTCAGCATGCGCAGGATTTTTTCCTCTTTGCTTTTTCCTTCAGTCATGCCAACCGCCCATGGGTGTTATTGATGGCCGATATTCTGGCATATCCAGGCCATTGCTTCATCTGCGGCCGGCGCTGCCGGTTCAGCCCGGAAGCGCCGCAACCTTTGCGTGCTGCGCGCGCAGACTGGCAAGCGCGGATTCGAATTGCCGCACTCGCTCGTTCATTTGCTCGACCACCTGTTTTGGCGCGTGCGCGACAAACTCGCTGTTCCCGAGTTTTATAGCTGCTTTCTGAAGTTCCTTTTCGGTTTTTTCTATTTCCTTCATCAGTCGTTCAAGCTCGGCATTTTTGTTGATCGCCGATCCCAGCGGCACGAGCACCTGCATAGTGCCGACCAGCGCGGTCGCCGATTCCGGTGCTGTATCACCAGCACCGAGCCAGGTTAGAGATTCGGTGCGGGCCAGCGTTGCGATGAATGGCTGGTAGCGGTTCAGCAACGATTGTTCCGGGGCAGATCCGTTCTGGAACAGAACCGGCAGGAGTTTCGCCGGGGAAATATTCATCTCGCCACGAATGTTGCGAACGCCGGCGATCACGTTCATCACCCAGCGCATTTCCTCGATCGCCTGACGGTCGATGACTGACGCTTCGGCCTGCGGATACGGCTCGCGCATGATGGTCGATCCGGTCTTTCCGGCCAGGGCGGCGACGCGCTGCCAGATTTCCTCGGTGATGAACGGCGTGATCGGGTGCAGCAGGCGCAACAGGGTTTCCAGTACCTGAATCAGGGTGCGGCGTGTGCCGCGCTGCGCGGCGGCGCTCGCCTGGGGATCGTTGAGCACGACCTTGGAGAGTTCCAGATACCAGTCGCAGTACTCGTTCCAGGTGAAGCTGTAGAGTGCCTGCGCGGCGAGGTCGAAGCGGTATTCCCTGAAGGCCGTATCCACTTCGGCGGCGACTTCGTTGAGGCGCGAGACAATCCAGCGGTCGGCAGCGTTGAATTCAAGCTCACCGGTAAGGCCGCAGTCCTGCCCCTCGGTGTTCATCAGCACGTAGCGCGCCGCGTTCCACAGCTTGTTGCAGAAGTTGCGGTAACCCTCGACGCGGTTGAGATCAAATTTGATGTCGCGTCCCTGCGTGGCCTGTGAGGCAAAGGTAAAACGCAATGCATCGGTGCCGAACGCCGGAATGCCGGCCGGGAACTCCTTGCGCGTCGCCTGCTCGATCTTCTTGGCCATCTGCGGCTGCATGAGCCCGCTGGTGCGTTTCTTCACCAGCGCTTCGAGATCGATGCCATCGATGAGATCGATCGGGTCGAGCACATTGCCCTTGGACTTGGACATCTTCTGGCCGTGCGCGTCGCGCACCAGGCCGTGGATGTAGACCTCCTTGAACGGCACCTCGTCCATGAACTTCATGCCCATCATCACCATGCGCGCCACCCAGAAGAAGATGATGTCGAAGCCGGTGACCAATACGCTGGTCGGATAGAAGGCCTTGAGCTCGGGGGTCTGCTGCGGCCAGCCGAGGGTCGAGAAAGGCCACAAGGCCGACGAGAACCAGGTGTCGAGCACGTCTTCGTCCTGTTTCAGCACGATGTTGGCAGCGAGTTTGTGCTTGGTACGCACTTCGTCTTCATTGCGGCCGACGTAGTATTTGCCCTGTTCGTCGTACCAGGCCGGGATGCGATGGCCCCACCAGATCTGGCGCGAAATACACCAGTCCTGAATGTTGCGCATCCATTCGTAGTAGGTCTTGTTCCAGTTCTCGGGTATGAACTTGATGCGGCCGTCTTCGACCACTTTGGTTGCGACTTGCGCGAGCGGTCCGGCCTTCACGTACCACTGGTCGGTGAGCATCGGCTCGACCACGGAACCCGAGCGGTCGCCGCGCGGCACCATGAGCTTGTGCGGCTTTATCTCCGCGAGCAGTTCCTGTGCTTCGAGATCAGCGACGATTTTCTTGCGCGCTTCAAAACGATCGAGACCGTGATAGGTCGAGCCCGGCAGATCGATCTTGGCATCGATGGTGAGGATGTTGGTCTGCGGCAGGTTGTGACGCTTGCCGACTTCGTAGTCGTTGAAGTCATGCGCCGGCGTGATTTTCACGCAACCGGAACCAAACTCTTTGTCCACGTAGTCATCGGCAATCACCGGAATCGTGCGGCCGGTGAGCGGCAGCTCCACCTGTTTGCCGATGAGATGTTGGTAGCGTTCGTCTTCCGGGTGCACGGCCACAGCGCTGTCGCCGAGCATGGTTTCCGGGCGTGTGGTCGCGACCACGAGGAATTCCTTCATGCCCTGAATTGGGTAGCGGATATGCCACATAGATCCCTGTTCCTCCTCGGAAACCACTTCGAGGTCGGAGACGGCGGTGTGCAACACCGGGTCCCAGTTGACGAGGCGTTTGCCGCGATAGATCAGGCCTTCATCGAACAGCCGCACGAACACTTCCGTAACGGCCTCGGACATCTGCGGATCCATGGTGAAGCGCTCGCGCGACCAGTCGAGCGAGGCGCCCATGCGCCGCAGTTGGCGCGTGATGTTGCTGCCGGATTCGGCCTTCCAAGTCCAGACACGCTCAATGAACTTGTCGCGTCCGAGATCATGGCGGGTCTTGCCTTCGGCATTGAGCTGGCGTTCCACCACCATCTGGGTGGCGATGCCGGCGTGATCGGTGCCCGGTTGCCACAGGGTGTTGTCGCCGCGCATGCGGTGCCAGCGGGTAAGCGTGTCCATCACCGTATTGTTGAACGCATGCCCCATGTGCAGGCGGCCAGTGACATTCGGCGGCGGGATCATGATGCAGTAGCCCGGACCTTGCCCGGACGGAAGGAAGGCGCCGGCCTGCTCCCAGCTGTCGTACAGGCGGGTTTCGATGGCGTGCGGCTCGTAGGCCTTGTCCAGCGTCGCGGGACGGTCGGTTGGTGATGCTGCCATGGGATAATCGCGTTATTGGGTGATCGGCGATGAGGCGCTGGGCCCGCCCGCATCCGGCCGGAAATCAGTGCTTGTCTGGCGGGTTATTTTCCATGTTTGACGCAACCTTCGCCAGCGCTTCCTGCAGCAGCCGGGCGAGCCGGGTGATGATGTCGCTGTTGAGGCCGCCCTGGCCGGATTTGCGCAACTCGACATTGAGACGCGCCGCGACCTGGATGGCGAGACGCCGCGCCGCCTCGGCGGGTGGCAGATTGGTGGCCACAGGCGCGTCCCCCGCATGGCCAGTCTCGTTGACCTCAAGCTCCTCCGACATGTCCACGGCTTCTTCCAGAACGGGAATATCGTCCCAGTTTGTTTCACCGGTCGCCACCGGGGCTGCCTCGGTCACCGATTGCGGGGCGACATCGGGCGCAGCAGCTTTTTCGGTGGGTGGGACATCGAGCAAGCTGTTGCCAGTTTCGCGTTCGACGGTAGATGGTTCCGTCGACGTGATCGCCTCCATGGCTGTCTCAGACTGATTGGCATCTGGCGCCATAGGGAGAGCATCCAGATACGGCAGTTCCTGCTGCAGACCGCCGGCTGGGGCCGTGAGCTTCGTTCCTGCCCGCGGTTTCGGCTCCAGTGCCGGCGGGGGCGTTACACCGTGATCCGGCAAACCCACCAGAGTGATGGATTCGGTTTCCAGAATTGTTTCCGCAGAAGCCGCTTCGGTTGCCTGCGGTGATGGAGTGGATACAGCCGGTTTTTTGGCGGTTGCGCGCGGCTTTGGAGATGCAACGCTTGTGGGGGGTTGTTGCGCCCGATCAGTCGCCAGCTCGTTTTTTACCAGATCCTGCAGCGAGCGCATGACCTCATCGAGGGCCACTTTGCGCGACGGCTTGTGCTCGGGCGGCGCACCCTTGTCCGGCGGCCTGGGCTTGCGGGTCGGGCTCATGATCCTTAAACCAGTTGTTAGTTCCAAGTTATTAGTGATTCGTAAAGGTCGGCGCAACGCGCCGCCAATAACGTATCACTCATCACTAAACACTCAGCACTGCTTTTTAAAGGTTGTGGGTCTCAAGCGGGTAACCACGCTCGCGGTAGTAGCGGAAACGTTCACGCCCGCGCGTCTTGTCCTCCTCGGCCGTGCCCACGAGTTCGGCGACGCGTGTGAAGCGGCTGAACCAGGCAGGCACATCGTTGCCAAGGCTGATGAGTACATCTTGCAGCGACGCCGGTGGTTCGGCATGGCCGATCAGCACCGGGTGTGCTTCGACATCTGTTTGCTGTTGGTACACGGCATGCGGCACGAAGCTGCCCTGGCTGAAGGTCCAGAGCAACTCGTCCAGTGCCTGCGCCGCCGCTTGATCCGGCGCCAGCAAATAAACACGATGGCCGAGGCGCCAGGCCTTCTCCGCGAGCCGGCAGGCGATGCGCTCGCGGCTGTCGGCGTCGGCGCCCAGCAGGTAGAAATCCACTTTGGTCATTTTTCCGCTGCGGCCTCGCTGCGCTGGATCAGCCAAGTGGTGAGCAACGGCACCGGCCGGCCGGTGCCGCCCTTGGCCTTGCCGCCGAGCCAGGCGGTGCCGGCGATGTCGAGATGCGCCCACTTGAATTTCTTGGCGTAGCGCGCCAGGAAACAGGCGGCGGTGATAGTGCCGCCCTCGCGTCCACCGATATTCGCCATGTCGGCGAAGTTACTGTCGAGCTGCTTCTGGTAATCGTCCCACAGCGGCAGCTGCCAGGCACGGTCGTGGGCGTATTTGCCGGCGCTGAGCAGGTCGCGCGCCAGCTGGTCGTTGTTGGCCAGCAGGCCGCTGGCGTGCGCGCCGAGCGCGATCACGCAGGCGCCGGTGAGCGTGGCGATGTCCACCACTGCCACCGGATGGAATCGCTCGGTGTAGGTAAGTGCGTCGCACAGGATCAGGCGGCCTTCGGCATCGGTGTTGAGGATCTCGATGGTCTGGCCGGACATGCTGGTGACGACGTCACCCGGTTTGTTGGCGTCTCCATCGGGCAGATTCTCGCTCGACGGAATCACGCCGACGACATTGATCGGCAGCTTCAGTTCGGCACAGGCCTTGATGACCCCGAGCACCGTGGCGCCGCCGCACATGTCGTATTTCATTTCATCCATGGCAGCGGCCGGCTTGATCGAAATGCCGCCGGCGTCGAAGGTCAGGCCCTTGCCGACGAGCGCCACCGGCGGCTCGTCGTCCTTGCCGCCTTTGTATTCGATGGTAATGAGCTTGGGTGGTTGGCGGCTGCCACGCGAGACCGACAGCAGCGCGCCCATGCCGAGCTTTTCCATGTCCTCGCGCTCCAGCACCGTGGTCTTCACGCCGTACTGGTGTTCAAGCTCGCGTGCCTGATCGGCGAGGTAGCTCGGGGTGCAGATATTGCCCGGCAGGTTGCCGAGGTCGCGCACCAGGTGCATGCCGGCGCTGATGGCGAGGCCTTGCTGCACGGCGGTCTCGCCGGCGCCAAGCTCGCTGCGCTTGCCGACGGTGAGAATCAGTTTGCGCAGCGGACGTTTCTTCTCGGACTTGTGGCTTTTCAGGCGATCGAACTTGTAGATCGCCATTTCCACCGACTCGACGGCGTGGCGCAGCTTCCAGGCGATGTCACGACCCTTTACCTCGAGTTCGGTGAGATAGACCACGGCCTCAGTCGCGCCGGTGTCGGCGAGCGTCTTGGCCATTTTGGTGCAGGTTTCGCGATAGCGGCCCTCGTGGAAATCCTTTTCCTTGCCGCAGCCGACGAGCAGCAGGCGCTCGCACAGCAGGCCGGCCGGGCTGTGCAGCAGCAGGGTCTGGCCGGTCTTTCCCTCAAGGTCGCCGCGCCGCAGGATCGCCGTGAGGCCACCCTGCGCGGCCTCGTCCAGGCGGCGCGCGCTGGGCGAGAGTTTGCGGCCCTCATAGACCCCCACCACCACGCAGGCACTGCGCTGTTTCTCGGGGTCACCGCTTTTGACCGTGTATTCCATGTTTGCTCCTGTTGTTCCGGCCGGATTTGCCCGGGGATGATTGTGTTATAGTGCGTCCGAACATTTCCACACGACCGGCGGATTTCCTTGAAAAAACCGGCAGTCAGGATGCAGCGCCGTACTGAATTCTTGTTGATCCAGCGGCTATCCGCAATGATCGCCTGTTCCGGTCGTTTTTGGCAACGTTTCTCTCCCTGTGCAAGGCATGACGCCAGGGTTGGAGGAGGCAGGTCTCCAGAGGTGGAGGTGGTAGACCTCATCGGGATCAAGCGGTCGAGCACAACGCCGGGAGCCGTTGCCGAGGAAGCGCGTGCACATGCAGATTATTAACCGGGCGCTGCTACGCGAACTCACCAGCACCACCCTGGCGGTGGCGTTCATTTTTGTCTCGCTGTTCATGGTGGTGAGCCTGGTCAAGATCATGGCCAAGGCTGCCGCCGGCAGTTTCCCCGTAAAATTCATCTTTATCCTGCTCGGTCTGCAGACAGTTGAAATTCTGAGCCTGATGTTGCCGATGGCGTTTTACATCGGCCTGCTGATTACCCTCGGGCGCTGGTACCAAGACAACGAAATGACCGTGCTGGCCGCCTGTGGCGTGGGTCTTACGCAACTGTTGCGGCCGGTGCTGCTGATTGCGGCCGGTTTTGCAGTGGTGGTGGCAGCGCTGGCATTTTTCCTCGCGCCGGTTGCCTCGCGCCTGATGGCACAAATCAAGCAAGACGACAGCAGTCGTTACGAGGCGGCTGCGATTGTTCCCGGGGTGTTTAATGAAATTCTGAACATCGACAAGCTGCGCGAGGGCGGGGTGTATTACGTCGAGAACATCGGTTCGGGCGGGGAGATGCAAAAGGTGTTTGTCGCCACCAGCAATCTCGGTCGTCAGGGCGTGCTGGTGGCAAAGACCGGCCGGGAAGTGAACGATACGGCGAGCGGTGACCGGTTTCTGGTGCTCGACAACGGCGTGCGCTATGACGGCAAGCCCGGCCAGGATGACTACCGGATGATTGTATTCGAGCGCTATACCATGCGCGTCGAACTTCCGCCGCCGGTGTTGCGGTACGCGTCGTTCCATGCCAAGCCTACACTGCAGCTGTTTGACGAGTGGCGCCGTACCGACAACATCGAGCTGCGTCGCGCCGCCAGTGCCGAGCTGCACTGGCGCCTGTCCAAACCCGTGGCGCTGCTGATGCTGGCGCTGTTCGCGCTGGTGTTTGCCTACACCCAGCCGCGTCGTGGCCGTTATGCCAGCCTGCTTGTTGCGATCATCGCCTATTTTCTTTACAGCAACCTGCTGGGCGTGGCGGATGCCATGCTCAAGCGCGGACGCATGCCTGTGGAGTTGGGGTTGTGGTGGGTGCATGGGCTGTTCCTGGTGCTCGGCGCCTATCTATTCTGGCGGCGCGCCAACAATCTGCCGTTGCTGCCAGTGCCGCAGATGTTCTGGAGGCGTGCGGCATGAAGATCCTCGACCGTTATCTGGCGATGAGCATTCTGTTGAGCACATTGCTGGTGCTGGGCGTGTTGCTGGCGTTGTTCTCCTTCATCCAGTTCGTGGATGCGCTGGGGGATGTCGGCAAGCAAAATTACCAGCTGGCTGACGCCATCCGCTACGTGCTGCTGTCATTGCCGCGCCAGGCGTTTGAAGTCTTCCCTATGGCGGCACTGCTTGGCACCACTCTCGGCCTGTCGGCACTGGCCGCGGATGCCGAGTTGGTGGCGATACGCGCCGCGGGCGTGTCGGTGCTGCGTATCGTGGGAGCGGCCATGAAGGTCGGACTGGCGCTGGCCGTGATCGCCGTGCTGATTGGTGAATTCGTGGTGCCGGAATCCGAGCGCATCGCGGAACAAGGCCGCACTACGGCGCTCAAGATTCGCATCAAACAGCAGAATGATTTCGGATTGTGGTTGCGTGACGGCCCGGCCTATGTGCACGTCGGTGAGGTGCTCCCGGATTTGAGCCTGCTGAAAGTGGAAATTTACCAGTTCGATGAAAACGATCATCTGCGACTGCAGACCAGTGCCCGCAGCGGTCGTTTCGATGGAAAACAGTGGCACTTGAGCGAGGTGAGCGAGAGCTGGCTGGCCGATAATCGGGTGCAGAGCCGCCGTCTGCCGGAGTTGGTGTGGGGTTCCGTGCTCACACCGGACTTGTTGTCCGTGTTTACGGTGCGACCCGAGGCGCTGTCCGTGCTGCATTTACAGCGCTATATCAGCCATCTTGATCAGAACAAGCAAAACTCCGGTCCCTACGCGCTGGCTTTCTGGCAGAAGCTGATTTCGCCTTTCGCGACGGTGGTCATGATGGTGCTCGCCATCCCGTTCGTATTTGGCTCACAACGCAGCGGCGGCATCGGCGCGCGCCTGTTTACCGGTATTCTGCTGGGGCTGGCGTTTTATGTGTTGAGCCGCGGATTTGGGTACTTCGGCCTGCTGTATGGGATTCCGGCGGCGATTGGCGCGCTGTTGCCCACGCTGCTGTTTTTCGGTCTGGCGCTCGTCATGCTGCGGCGCGTGCACTGACCACCGTTCTCAGGATTTTTTCGCCAGCAAGATCAGACGTGTGCCGGACAGGCGATCGTGCAGGGCGCAATGCTCCCGATCGAGCAGCAGCCAGATCAGGCCAAGGCCGAGAGCGCCGATGGAGGGAATGGCCGCCATCAGGCGCCAGAGGGCCTGTTTCCGGTTCACGGGGTTACCGTTGGCGCTGATGAGTTTCAGATGCCAGGCGCGCATGCCGAGAGTTTGGCCGCCATGCGTCCAGAATCCCGCAAAGAACGCGAATGTGACCAGCACGAGACCGACGCGCAGGGTATTCAGCAACCACCATGGCCGATCCGGATCGGCCAGGCTCCCACCGCTCATGGCCAGCAGCAATGCCGTGGCCACAAACCACATGGCAACCAGCAGCAGCCCGTCATACAACATGGCGGCAACGCGACGGGCGAGGCCTGGCGCAAGTGAAGTCGTAAGTCGGATGGTCATTATGATGAGACGGGAATTATCCAGGCGCGCCAAAGGCGGGTCAATCGAATGCTGCACCGTGTCGAAACGCTCAATCCCCAGTAAATTCCGCATGTTCCGACAGTGTGGCTTGTGCACAGCCAGAAAAATCACGGCCTTACATTCGATTTTACAGATTGCTTTCTACAGTAGAGTCGGCACTATAAGTGCAACATATTGTTCTCTAATGATATATTGATCTGTATAAAAAATATTCAAATTGTTGCGGACGTTTTCTTGAAGCTGCGGGGAAATTACAGATCATTGTTGTGCACAACGTTATCCACAGAAATTGTGCACAACTTTTTGGATGGTTGGTGGCGTAACGCAGCCGAAACGTGTGGTGCAACATGTGTCATTGCGTTAGGATTCGTCGGCATTAATTCCAGGCGCGCAGCGCGAATTTCTGCGCGGATTCCCTGCCGTATTCGGCCAACGGGCATGCCCGACAGGCATGTTTTGTCTGCGGCGGGCCTCAAGGAGAGACATGTTTTTGACCGGTTTTAGTTTTCATCTCGTTGAACTCGGCCATTTCGCCGCCTACTTGGCGCTGGTCGTGGCCCTGGTTCAGACTTTTGCCCCGGCGGCGGCGCGCAGCTTCCACCGGCCTGAGTTGGCGCGTATCGGCATTAATGCGTCGATCGCGATGTTTTTTCTCACCAGCATCGGCGGCTTGGCCATGATCCACGCCTTCGTCACCGACAACTTCTCTGTCCAGTACGTCGCCACCAACTCCAACAGCAAACTGCCGCTGTTCTATAAAGTGTCGGCCCTGTGGGGCGGGCATGAGGGCTCTTTGTATCTGTGGGTGTGGGTGTTGACGCTGTACACCGTATTGGTGGCCGTTCACGGGCGCAAACACTACCCCGACCGCTTGCCGACGATACTGGCGGTGCAAGGTGCGCTCATGGTTGGATTCTTCGGTTTGATTCTGTTTCTGTCCAATCCGTTCCTGCGCCTGTTTCCGGTGCCGCCCGACGGACGCGATCTCAATCCGCTGCTACAGGATCCGGGCATGGTGTTCCACCCGCCCATGCTGTATCTCGGCTACGTCGGCCTGTCGGTGCCGTTCGCGTTCGCCATGGCGGCGCTGATCACGCGCTGGAAAAGTGAATTCTGGATTGTGCATATCCGGCGCTGGACGCTGATTGCCTGGGGCTTCCTGACCACTGGCATCATGCTCGGTGGCTGGTGGGCGTACTACGAACTCGGTTGGGGCGGTTACTGGGCCTGGGATCCGGTGGAGAACGCCTCCTTCATGCCCTGGCTCATGGCCACCGCGCTGGTGCATTCGATTACGGTGCAGGAGCGACGCCGCATGCTGCATACCTGGAACATTTTTCTGGTGATCACGGCGTTTTCGTTGTCATTGCTCGGTACCTTCCTGGTGCGCTCCGGGGTGCTGTCATCGGTCCACGCCTTCGCTGTCGATCCGGGCCGCGGCGCCTATATTCTCGCGTTCATGACAACCGTGCTGACGGTGTCATTCGGCATTTTCCTCGCGCGCGGCCGCTATCAGGAGGCGGAGGAGGGCATGACCTCGATGCTGTCGCGCGAATCGCTGTTCGTGTGGAATAACGTGGTTTTCACGCTGGCCGCGACCTGCGTTCTGATCGCTACGCTCTATCCGCTAGCGCTCGACGCCTTGAGTGGTGCCAAGATCACCGTCGGCGCTCCGTATTTCAATGCGGTAATGGTGCCGATCTTTCTGGTTGCACTGCTGCTGATGGCAGTAGCGCCGCTTGTGCCCTGGCGCAAGGCCAATCCCGAGCGGCTCAAAAGCCGCTTGCTGGTGCCTGCGGCGCTCGGCCTGGTTGCCGGTATTGTCATGCTGATCACCACCTGGCCGCTGCACTGGACCGGTCCGGTGGCCGCGGCGTTGATCGCGTTCGTGACCGGCACGGTCGTCACCGACTACGCGCGTGCCGTGCGCCAGCGCCGCGTACAGCTTCCGGGCGAGACGCTGGCGCGCGCCCTCGCGCGTACCGTGCTCGGCAATCGCCGCCACTATGGCGGCATGATCGTGCATCTCGGCATTATCACCATTGCGATTGGCCTGACCGGTTCCGGACTGTTCCGTGTGGAGAAGTCGGTGATCATGTCGCCCGGCGAGGTCGTGGAGGTGGGCAGCGAGCGCCTGCGCTTTGATGGGGTGCGCTCGTTCCAGCGCGACAATTATTTCACCTTGCAGGGGCAATTCACGCTACTTGACCGGAATATTGTGGTGCTGCCGGAGCGGCGCCGCTATCCGGTGCAGGAAATGCCCACGACCGAATCCGGTATCCACTCCACACTGTGGCGTGATCTGTACGTGGTGATTGCCGAACCGGTCGGGGAGGGCAACCAAACGAAATGGGGTGTGCACGTGTACCTGAACCCGCTCATTCAGTGGATCTGGGGCGGTGGCCTGCTTGCTATCTTCGGGCTGGGCGTCACGCTCACCAGCCGGCGGCGAACCGCACGCGATGCGACGGCTAGCTGAAACAGCAGATATTGGCCACTGATCAGCGACTATGAAAAATGTGAACAACACTTACCTTAGCTTCTCTGCGTTTTTCTGCAGCCTGATTTTCAGTTGCATGCTGCCGGTGTGGGCCGCACCGGTGCAGGAAGACCCGCTCGACCGGGCGGTACTGGAGATTGCCAGGGATTTGCGCTGCACGGTATGTCAGAACCAGCCGGTGGCGGAATCGAACGCCGATCTGGCCAAGGACATGCGCCAGATCATTCGCGAGCAACTCGTTGCCGGAAAGTCGCGTGAAGAGATTGTGGATTATTTCGTGGCGCGCTACGGCGACTATGTGCTGATGAAACCACCGACCGAGCGTGCCGGGCTGCTGCTCTGGATCGCGCCGCCGCTGCTGCTCGTTACACTTGCGTTGCTCAGCTGGGTTTTTCTGCGCCAACGCAGCCACGTGCCACCAACGCCTGCGCCGGTGCTGAGCAAGCAAGACCATGCACGCGTGCGCGCCGCGCGCGGGCAGACAGAAAAGAAACAAAAGAAGAAAAAAGGATAATCGTTCATGACTGTCTTATTTATCCTCGCCGCCTTGTTGCTGGCCACCGTTCTCTGGTGGTTATCCCGGCCGTTGCGCAGCGCGGCCGGGGGTTCCACACTCAGCGAACGTGCCGATCTTGAACAATTGCGCGATCGCTTGGTGGCCCAGCTCACTGAGCTGGATGCCGAACGTGCCGATCGCGGTATCGACAGTGCGGTCGCGCAGGATGAGGAGTTGCGCCTGTCGGCGGAACTCGCCTCGGTTCTGAAGCATTTGGAGGGGCTGGATCTGCCCGTGGCAGCTGCCACCCGGGCTCCGCCTCGTCGCGCCGCCTTCACAGCGACCGCGTTGTTGGCGACAGCGCTCCTGGCTATCGGCGGTGGCCTGTACACCTGGCAGAATGCCGGAAAGCTGCACGGATTCATGCTGGCGGCTGGCAGCGGCGTGGACAACTCGCGCGTTCCGCCCATGGTGCTCGAGATGGTCGCAAAGCTGGAGAAGCGTCTCGCGGAGCAGCCGAACGACCCGGAAGGCTGGGCAAGGCTTGGCCGCTCGTATGTGGTCATGGAGCGCAAGGACAAGGCGCTCGCCGCCTACGCCAAGGCATACGAGTTGGCACCGGACAATGTCGCGGTATTGTCCGATTATGCCTGGCTGGTGTTCAATGAAAATCCCGGCACCACCACAGGCTTGGTGGCGACCCTTTATAACCGTCTCTATAAACTCGAACCGGCGCATCCTGACGCGCTCTGGTTCCTGGGTTTCACGGCCTACCAGCAGGGCGACTACCGCAAGGCGCTGGGCCTGTGGGAGCGGTTGCTCGCCTTGCTGCCGGCGGAGGATCCTGGACGCGATCAGCTCAAGCAGGCCATTGCCAGCGCACGCGAGAAGCAACGCCGCTGACACACAGCGGCTTGCCAGTATTATAAAGGCCCGCTTTCAAAATAAGAGGATCGTCATGCGCTCCTGGGTCCCCCTGCTCGGTGTAATGCTGCTGGCTGGTTGCGCCGGCATGGAGTCGAAGTCCCGCATGGAAAAGCTCGATACCCTGATGCGTGGTTATATGAAGGCATTGGAGTGGTCGGATTTCGAGTCGGCTTACACAGCCACAAAGGCCGCACAGGAAAAACCCCTGTCCGATGCGGCTGCACTCAAGGATATCAAGGTCACATCCTACGAGCCGGCTGCTCCGCTGGTGGAGCAGGAGGGCAAGTCCATCAAGCGCGTGGCGCGCATCCGCTATTTGCACCAGTCCAACATGACCGAGCGCAGCCTGACGACGCAAGAGGTGTGGAAATACTCGGATGAAACCGGTCGCTGGTTTCTGGACAGCGGGTTCCCGACGTTCAAGTAATAATCGTGTCTGTGGTGAACATTTCAACTTACAGTGAGTGAAAGCGGTAAGTCGAAATGTTCAACTGACTACCGTTCGGCCGTCTTCCCATTTTCGTAGAGTCACTCTGACCTGCTAGCGGTGAGTAATGCCCGGGATTGAAGTGAGACGCGACAGATTTGCTTCGGAGCGCCTGCTCGATGCTGCTAGCCAGCACTGTGTTGAGGGCCCAGCAGAATGGCACTTCCCTTACGTGTCAGAAATTCCATCGATACCCGATACTGTAAAAGCGGCGACTCGTGTTCGTATCGGTAATTTCCGGTGTTCCGGGGGTGGTGATATTGTTGTCCACAGAATGGGTATTGCTCCGTGCAACGCCCAGTTCCGCCTCAAGGGTAATATTTTTCCCCCAGAGATATGCAACCCGGATTCTGGGGATAAATTGGTTGCTGTCGGTCAGGATGCTGTGCGTGTCACCGAGGATAATGGTTTCCACCGGCTCGTCTTTTTGCACATAGTAATTCAGTGCCAAATCGATCGTCCAGGAGTCCCGGAACAGCATGCGCTGCGTGAAGGACAGTGATTCGCCCTGATACGTCACGCCATCCAGATAGGTCAGGCTCAGCACGGTCAGATCACGTTGCCGGAAGAGTCCATTGGCGATGGTTTGCACGGTGTAGGCCATCGTGGCGCCGGTGCCGAGGGTGGTGGTAACGTTGGGGCTGGACGGCGCCGCCGAAAGATTGTAGCGCTTCACATCCCCGCCAATCTGCCAGGTACTGTTTAGATTGTGCGATACACCCAGCATGTAAGTGTCGAATGTGGGCGAGTTGGCGGCGGCCTGCTGGCGTATTTCTTCTTCCGTCATCGTGGTGAGCAGCGACTGGATGGTTTCGGATGGCGAGGAGAACAGGGCATTGCTGGTCATGAGTGTCGGCGCCAGACGATGGTCGAGCAATGCGTTCCAGGTGGTGCCCGGGCTGCTCAGCCAGGTGGCCTGAAGGGTGGCGATGTTGAGTGCACCGAACAGGGTGTCGTAATCGACATACAGCAGGGCCGAGCCTTTCGGATCGAAGTAACGCAACTCGGTGCCTATCGCCTGCCGGTCGGCGATGCCATCCACGGTCTGCTGGATGTAGTAGACACTGCCATTCCAGTGGTTGTCGAACAGGCCGAAGTCGAGGCTGGTGCTCCAGAAACTTTTTGAGTAATTCACGTCATAGAACTCGGCCGGGGCTCCGGCCATCACGTTCAGGCGCCACTTGGGCAGAATGTTGTAGCCCAGCGTCACGCCGTCGAAGCGCCCCAGTACACCACCGTTGGTGCCGGGCTGGCGTCCGAAACGGCCGGATATCTCGTACACCTTGTTGCTCGTTTCGTAGTAGGCCGAGTACAAGCGGTTGGTGTCCTCGGTGTTGTCCTGAAAACTCTTGTAATAGTTGTCGCTGATCGCCACGCGGTTGTCCCAGTCGCCATTGGTGTAGCGGCCGCGCAGGTCGAGGTTGGTGTAGAGTGCTGATTGGTCAACACCACTGACGCTGTCGGTCGTCGGCCCCAGCACGGTGGTGGTGCTGTTGGTCTGCGACTGTCCATAGTAGTAGTACTGCGAAAGACTGCCGCGGACCGACGCAACAGGAGCTTCCGAGCGTTCCGGTTTTTTGAGCGGGACACGGGCCGGCGCCGCTTCAAGCGCTAACAGGCGCTGGCGAACGCGGTCTGATCCGAGCCCTTCCGGGTAAAGGCGCAAATAAAGCTTGTATTCCTGCAAGGCGGCAGTTTTGTTGCCCTGTCGTTCCTGCGCAAGACCAATGAGTTCCTGGGCATCCTGCGTGTGCGCATTGGGCGGGAGCCGCAGCAGTTTGTTGAGAAATTGAGTGGCCGATGTGTTGTCACCGCGTGTCAGGGCCGCACGACTCTTTTCCATCAGATCGGCCGCCTGACTGTCTACGCTAGCGTCCACGGTCTTTTCCGTCAGGGGCGCACTGGCAGGCGGTGGCGTCACCGCACTGCTGGTGCCAGGCAGGGCCACCACGGTTCGGCCGGATTCGTCGCGCTCCTGTCCGGAGGCAGAATGCACCCGTGCCTCCGGGTAGACGGCGATCAGCAGGCGTACGGCAGCCTCGGCTTCGGCCGCAGTCGCGAAGAATCCAAGTTGCAGGTTGTGCGTCGTGGTGCCGTTTTGCGTCGTGTCATACAGGTACATGCGCTTGCCAGTGAGCTCTGCGGGCAGGGTGGCGGATGGCGTCGGCGCACGCGTGCGCGATGTGGCGAGTGTAACGACATAAGTCACTTCGCTGGCGGGTGCAGCCGGGGGCGCCTGGCGGGCGGCCGGCGCTAAAGTATTAGCTTGTCCGGGCGCCGCGCTTTTGTACTCTTCCGGAGTGACTTCCGTCATGTACGCGCCCGGATAGCGCGCCTTCAGCTCATCGCGCATGGCCGTGGCCTCGGCGGGCGTGTTGAAAAATCCGAGACGGATGAAATAAATCGTTTTCCCGAAGATGACGGACTGGGTTCGGTAAACGCGGCTGCCCCGGAGGTCGGTGGGTAGCAGGGCATCGGGAATCGGCTCGAAGGAGCTGAGCAGGGTGACGGCGTAGTGGTGCTCAGCGGCGACGGTGCCGGTTTGAGCCAGGGCCGATTCCGACCAGGCGAATGTCAGCAGTAACCACAGCAGAAATGTCTGACGCATGAAGAATAGGAGTTTCGGAAAGCGAGATTGCGGGCGATGAGTGCAGGCGATCAGGGTTTTGCAGGTGCTTTCGGTTTATCGGAATCCGGCAGTATGTGAATCAGCAGGCTGCGTCCGTCTTCGCCGGGGCGCACACGATATCGCACCGGCTGGCTGAACTGGATATCCAGGCATAGCGGATCGTGCGTGGCAAAGCAGTTGCGCGCCGTCGTGTATGTCACCGAGTACGACGGCACCAGTGGCATGGCCTGTGAGCGCTTGTAACCGCGGAGTCCCTCGCCTGTGGCCATCTCCAGCCCTACAGTCTGGAGATAGACTTTGAGTAACTCGCCACTTTCTGCGGGAAAGTGCTTGAGGTAGCGCACCGGCACAGAAAACACCAGACGGATTTCACTCACACCCTGATCGGTGCGGGTTTCAATATCCTCCAGCACGTCGGCGCGTACGGTGGAGATCAGTGCCAGCCCGGAAATAACCAGCGCCAGCCCGGGCCGCCACTTGTTCGCGACGCGGGTCAGCAAGTGCAGCGCTGTACGAGGCCGCATCATTTGCCTTTGACCGTTCCCTTGGGTGTCGTACTACGCTTTAAAGGCAAAAGTCCCACGCCCGAACTCCAGTCGGTGAAGCTGTTGTGACAGCCGCTGTCGGCGCAACGGCCCGAATTCGGGAGCGAGCTGTGCTTGCTCTGGTAACCTCTCAAGCGACTGCCGCCAAATGTATGACTGCCATCGTGGCAGGTGGAGCACACGGTGGCTGTGCTCATCACCACACCCTGCGTCGCATGGTTAAACGTGTAGGTCGTGAATGCGGCGTAGGACTTGTGACAGTTGTAGCAGTCCGTAAACCCGGGTACCGGCGGGAAGTGGTTATAGCCCTGGGTGCTCATGCCATAGGCATTGGAGGTGGTGTAGCTGCCGTCGTGACAGGTGATGCATTGACCGATCACGACGCCCTGGGTGGGTTGATGCGTGAAAGTCGAGGGGTAGAAACTCGCGGACGGCGCCGTGGGGGTAGTGTGGCAGGCGTCGCACGAATAGGTCGAAGTGGGAATGTGTTTCGAGGTTTTCCCCTGAGCGTTGGACGATGTGTAGCTGCCGTCATGACAGATTTTGCATTGGCCAGCCACGACACCCTGAGACGCTTGATGCGCGAAAATCGAAGGTCTGAAATGCTGGGGCGCCCGGTTGTGGCAGGCATCGCACGACAAGGACGTGGGGATGTGCCCGGCTTTCTTACCTGTCGAGCTGATGCCGTGGCAGGTGGCGCACTGGCCCGCGATGACGGTGGTGTGATCGACACCGGCCGGTTTCCAGGCATTGGTGCTGTGGCATTTGTCGCACTCGTCGACGGTCGGCGTGTGGCCGATAGGTTTGCCGGTGGCGCTGACACCGTGGCAAGTGCTGCAAGTGCTCGGCGCCACGCCAAAGTGATCAAAGCCGGCGGGAACCCATGCGCTGGTGCGATGGCAATTATCGCAAGGAGCGGTGGTGAGGACATGTCTGGCCGACTTGCCGGATGCCGTGATCCCGTTGTGGCAGGTGGCGCAGCTGTGCGGGGCTATACCGATGTGGTCGAATCGTGCGCCGGTCCAGGTGACCTGTGAGGTATGGCACTGGACGCAGGGTCGGGTGGTTTGCAGATGGGTGGCCGGCTTAAAGGTGCTGGCGATACGGGTACCCTGCGTATGGCAGCCATCGCATAGACGCGGCGTGCCAATAAAGACGCCCTGCAGGTGGCAAGTTTGGCAATCGACCCGGAGATGGGACCCGAGTAGCGGGAAACCGGTCTGGACGTGATCAAAACTCGTACCCACTGGCCGTTCCGCGGCGGATGCCGTGGTTCCGAACAGCAGGAACAATAGCGACAACACAGCCGCAAAGAGAGCTTGTTTCATGGGCGACGGTCCTTTCATATCACACCTTCCTGAAAATACGATATTGGAGTTATTTTTTTCCCGGGGGCGTGGTCAGGACCCCCGGACGCAGTTTGCGGAACGAGCTGGTTTCGTGGCAACGCTGGCATTGGTTGCCGAAACCGCCATCATGAATGTCCTGATCCGCATGGCAGCTGGCGCAGCTGCCTGGCAGGCTGATCTTTCGTTCGCTCGGCTTCTTGTGGCAGGTGTGGCAGTCCAGCCCCTTGTGCGCGCCGTCCAGTTTGAAGTGGGTGCGCTTGTCGTGGTCGAAACTCCATGCCTTCCAGTTGTTGGCGTTGTGACAATCGCCGCATTTCGGCCCGAGCCGGAGCTTGTGTTTGTCTTCCTTTTTATGGCAGGCGATGCACTCGATCTTGGCATCCTTGAAAGCCGGTGTGAGGTGGCATTTTTTGCACTCCACCTTGAAATGCTTGCCGAGCAGCGGGAAGCGTGACAGTCCGTGGTCGAAGTTTGATACCTTCCAGGTCTTTTCATTGTGGCAGGATTCACACTTCTTGCCTTCCTGGCCCTTGTGCTTGTCGTCCTTCTCGTGGCAACTGTAACAGTCGGTCTTGAGTTTTTCCTTGTACACGAAACCGGCATGGCAGGCCGTGCACTTGGTGGTGATGTGTTTGCCGCGCAATACGTATTTGGTCATGCGGTCGTGGTCGAAGATAGATTCCTTCCAGTCCTTCTCGTTGTGGCAGGTCTCGCACTTCTCGCCGAACTTGCCCTTGTGTCCCTTTTTGTCGTCGTCCTTGCGGTGGCAGGCCACGCAGGCGGTCGGGGTCTTTTCCTTGTACAGGAAGCCGCTGTGGCAGGTTTCGCATTTGGTGGTGCGGTGCTTGCCCTTGAGCGGATACTTGGTATCGCGGTCGTGGTCGAAGCGCATCGATTTCCAGTCGCGGTCGGTGTGGCAGGTCTCGCACTTCTCGCCGAACTTGCCCTTGTGTCCCTTTTTGTCGTCGTCCTTGCGGTGGCAGGCCACACATTGCAGCGGGGCACCCTTGAATTTCGGATCGGAGTGACAGGCCTTGCACTGCACGTCGCGGTGTTTGCCGGTCAGCGGGAATTTTGTTTTGCTGTGATCGAAGGTGGTGTCTTTCCAGTTTTTATCGCTATGGCAGTCGGCGCAGGCCTTGCCGAGCGTGCCTTTGTGTTTGTCGTCCTTCTGGTGGCAGGCATAGCAGTCCGAGGGTGCCTCGCGATGCTTCTTGCCCTGCTGATGACAGTCCTTGCACTGAACTTTGGCCGCAGTGTGCCCGCCCTTGAGCGGAAAATCCGACAGGGTGTGATCGAACTTCTTTTCATCGAGCAGTACGATCTTCATATCGCGACCTTTGTGGTCAGTGTGACAGACGCGGCATTCCTGTTCCGGACTCTTGCCATGAAAACCTTCTTTGCGCGCCACATCAGCCTTGATCTCCTTGTGGCAGTCCTGGCACAAGCCGCTCTGGGCGCCCTTGTTGAAGCGCATGTGGCAGTTCTTGCACTCGTCTTCGAGTTTCGCGTGGCCTTCAATCACCTTGCCCGGCATGATGGCGGACTCGACGGTCTCTGCATGCGCGTTCAGCGGCAAAAACAAGGACAGCAACACCAGCCAGAACAGCATCCCTTTCGTTGTATGCACCATTCATCCACTCAATACATGTGCACAGCAATGACATGAACGACGCCGCTGATCACCAACATGAACACAAATGGAACGTGCAGGATGTGCCACAGCGAAAACAGCCGGACATAGGTCGTGAACTGTGCCGCATGGCGCGCCGTTACGAGATATCTCTGGATCATGTTGTCGGCGGAAGCCAGCCGATGGCGAAGCTTGGCCCGATCCCATTGGCGCCGGACGGCGTGTTTGCCCAGAATTTTGCGCAGCTCGCGGCGGCACACAGCGCGCGTATACCGGGCACGCAGGCCCAGTGTCATGAATTGCCATGAAATGGCCAGAAAACCATTGGGGTGCTGTTGCGACATTTCACCGAAGGCCCGTAACCGGGCATCGACGGTCGGGGCAAAATGGAATTTGGATCGTACCTCTGTGGTGTGAATGCCCAGGTCTTGCTGCATTTCCTGCAGCGTGGCCTTGCGACCGTACAGGCCGTGGTGAATGCGTGCGTACATGAAGCGTCCAACCACACCGCTGCCCGCCACGAGCAGCATGCAGGCAATGGCCACAGCCGCGTTGATCGAGCCGATACCCCAAGCGGAATGGACAATGATTAATAACGGACCCGTGATGCCGAGAATCATGTGCAGACGGAACCAGCGGCTGATGGCGCCAAGTGGCCGCAGGAGGCGGAAATGCTTGCGCAACGGATAGAGCAGCAGCAGTAACATCATGACGCCGCCGACGATTCCGAGGTAATAGCCAAAATCATCCCCGGGCGTGTAATACTTCTTGTGGGCCGCGAACATGGAAATCGCCAGTACCAGGGCGATGGACACGAGAATCGTCATGGCACCGCTTTTGGTCGCGGCCGGCGTGACAGGTTCAGTTACGTCCTGAATTGGGAATATTTGCGCAGGATGGTTCATGGTGTAGCTGCAAGCACAAGATTTGGCGGCAATCCTTGCCTATTGATTAATCATATGCCAAATGTAGATTTTCGCCGATATTTTTTACGATTAATCCGGCTGAACTGCTTGGTTTGCCAGACCAGTGGCTTGTAGTTTTTAGCGTTATGGCTGTTACGCTCAACGTAGATAGAAAATCTATAGTTGACCTGTCAAGTCGGGATTGATGTTGAGGTAAGGGAATGCGCCGTTGCCTCGCGTTTATCTTGATGAAACATCATTGAAAGGCTCCAGAATGACCGATTCTCTGCTGTGGGTGCTGTATCTGGTCCCGCTGTTGCTGGTGATGGTGCTGTATTTGCGTCGCGGCCGCCGCCACGAGGCGGCGAATGTAGCCACCTGGCAGAGCGTGGTCGAAGCTGGGCTCACTGAACCGTCCTCCCTGCACCCGATTATCGACCCGCGGCGCTGCCTGGGTTCGAAGTCCTGTCTGGTCGCCTGTCCGGAAAAGGCCATTGGCTACATCGGCGGCAAGGCGCAGCTGGTAAACCCGGCGAATTGCATCGGGCATGGCGCCTGCAAGACAGCCTGTCCACACCATGCGATTGAGCTGGTATTCGGCACCGAAAAGCGCGGCGTGGACATCCCGATAGTCAATTCGAATTTCGAAACCAACATGCCGGGCATATATATTGCCGGCGAACTGGGTGGCATGGGCCTGATCCGAAAATCAGTGGAGCAGGGCCGGCAGGCGATGGATTCAATCGCGAAACACAAGGGCAGCAAGTACCCCTATGACGTCGTGATTGTCGGTGCAGGACCGGCCGGCATTTCCGCGTCACTGGCAGCCATGGAGAAGAAACTGCGTTTCGTCACCATCGAACAGGAAGATTCATTTGGCGGTTCGGTTTTCCATTATCCGCGCAACAAAGTCGTTATGACTGCACCGGTACAGTTGCCGATCGTTGGTAAAATGAAATTCGGCGAGGTGAGCAAGGAGAAACTGCTTGAATTCTGGCTGGGCGTCTTGAAGCAGACCGGTCTCAAGATCAATTTCTTCGAGCGCATGGAGACCATCAAGCCGGACGGTCAGGGTTTCGTGGTCAGGACCTCGAAGCAGGAGTACCGCACGCGCACCGTGTTGCTCAGCATCGGCAGGCGCGGTACGCCACGCAAGCTCGACGTTCCCGGCGAGGAGCAATCCAAGGTGGTCTACCGGCTGGTCGATCCGGAGCAGTACCGCCAGCAGCATGTGCTGGTTGTGGGTGGTGGCGACAGCGCGCTCGAGGCGGCGCTTGCCTGTGCCGATGAGCCAGGAACGAATGTCACGCTGTCCTACCGCAGTGAAGCGTTCGCCCGCGTCAAAGAGAAGAACCGCAAGCGTCTGGAAGCAACGCAGAAGGCTGGGCGCATACAGGTGCTGCTCAAATCGAACGTGAAGCAAATCGAAACCGGCAAGGTGATCCTTGATCAGGAAGGCAAGCGTCTCGAACTCAAGAACGATACTGTGATCGTCAGCGCCGGCGGCGTGCTACCCACGCCATTCCTCAAAGAGATTGGAATTTTGATTGAGACGAAATACGGTACCGCCTGATTCCCGGATGCGCGTTGCTCAGGTAGCGGACAGTTTCCGGATCAGCGGCAGGAGGGTTTGTTCCCAGACTTCGGGCGATATGGGACCAATCTGCTTGTAGCGGATCACACCCTGCTTGTCGATCACGAAGGTTTCGGGCACGCCGTACACGCCCCAATCGATACCCACACGCCCGTCGGCATCCACGATGCTGACATCGTACGGGTTGCCCTCAACGCTGAGCATGCGCGTGGCATCCTCGCGTTTGTCCTTGTAGTTCAGGCCGATGATTGGCACCTGTTTATCGCGCGCCAGCGCCAGCAAAACGGGATGCTCCTGCTTGCAAGCTACGCACCAGGACGCCCACACATTGACCAGCACCACTCTGCCTTTCAGGTCGGCATTGGTGAGTAACTTTTTCGGATTCTCCAGCGTGGGCAGGGAGAAGGCCGGCAGCGGTTTGTCCACGAGTGGCGAGGGAATTCTGCGCGGGTCGAGTTTCAGCCCGTAGGCCAGCAGCAGGCCGAGCAGGGCGAACAGGGAAATCGGGATGAGAAACTTCTTCATGCGCTAAATCTTTTTCTCGTTCGCCTTGGGTATCGGCTTGAGTGTTTTTGCCACCTCGGGCGGCATGTAGTTCTCGTCGTGCTTGGTCAGCACCTGGTCGGCGACGAAAATCTTGTCCGCTTGCAAGCGGCCCTGCGCAATCACGCCCTGACCCTCGCGGAACAGGTCCGGCAGGATGCCCTCGTAACGTACAGTGAGACGCTGGGCGTTGTCGGTGACTTTGAACTCGATCTTGAGGCTCTCCGGGGTCTTCTGGATGCTGCCGGTCTCGACCAGTCCACCGATACGCAACAGGCCCTGGGCGGGCGCCTTGCCTTCCAGCACCTCGCTGGGGCTGAAGAAATACACCAGATTGCTGCGAAAGGCATTGAGCACCAGCAGCCCGGCGGTCGTGAGGATCGCCACGCCAGCGAGGATGGCAATGAGTTTTTTGTGTCTCGGTTTCATTCGGATTCAGCCTGATTCAATCGTGTAACCTCTTCCAGTTCCCGGCGCACGTTCTTCCCGCGCCGGCGCGCGGCCAGCACATTAAAGACCAGCACTAGCGCGGCCATCCCATAGGAGCCCCAGACATTAAGGCCGTATCCCCCCATGGCAAAGAACTCTGACCAGTTCATGGCTTCACCAGTTCCGCGACCCAACCGGTGTGGCGTTCGCGGTGCAGGATTTCGGCGCGCAGGCGCATGAGCAGCACGGTGGCGAAGAACACAGTGAAGGCCACGGCCATGATCAGCAGCGGCACCAGCATGCTCGGGTGAATGGCGGGG
>Ga0315270_10000237_pt1 | contig 31696 bp, 50 predicted proteins | sample C1_bottom_MG_FD_204932 | JGI IMG/M metagenome (GOLD analysis project Ga0315270, IMG submission 204932) | Sediment microbial communities from Yellowstone Lake, YNP, Wyoming, USA - C1_bottom | ecosystem: Environmental > Aquatic > Freshwater > Lake > Sediment | place: USA: Wyoming | collected... | reverse complement strand
TACTACTATAAAAACATAGATACTAAAACTAAATGGAAAAAATTAGATAATAAGTATTTCTACTACTCAGAAGAAAATAATATGTGGCTTGAACATTCGACAAGTGATATTTACTTTGGTATGAGACCACATTGTCCTAAACGTACAAGAGAACCATTTCCATTACCAACATTAAATATCAATACAGAGTTTTGGCCAACTGAATCAGGTGAGTGTGGTACAGGACTATTAGATGCAATAAAAATATTTAATTCATTTACTAATGACAATTTTTGTAAATGTTTATTAGAAGAAGATATACAATTAAGTAACTATAAATCACACGAAAAAATTAACGCACCATTATCAAATTAAAATTTATAAAACCAATGAAAAATATGAACAAAATAATTTATTACTCAATTTTACATTTACTAGCGGGAATTACGTTAGGGTATATTTTATTTTCTTGTGATACAGAATATAAAAGTAATGTGATAACTCAGGAACATATCGATTACACTTATACAATAGATTCACTACAGAATTAAATGATTAAAACCCATATAGATTTAAAATTCTAAATGGGTACAGTACAAGAGTTCTTTGACATAAAAATAAATAAAATTTAAAAAACATGATAGAAATAACATCATATGTTTTAGGTATGCTTACGATTGCAGCAATATTATTATTAATTGCTTTAGTTCTAGGTATGGTTAAGATAAACAAATTAGAAAAACAAACAATAACAATTGAAAAAATGATTGAAGAAGTATATCAATCAATTGACCACGAAAGGCAACATATTCAACAATTACTTGAATCTACACATCGTGATATTAATATGATTGAACAAACAATAATGAATCAAGTTCGACATGTAGATGATTTTCATCACAGGAAAGAAGATGACCTTGAAAAAGAAATCATACAAACAAAATCATATATTGATTCAAGAATAGATAAAGTAGTATTGCATGGTACCTTACCAAGCAGAAAACCATTAATTAAAGAATAAACCAATCCGTTAAAAACTCTTGTACTTTTATTTTAAATTTTAAATTATTTTTCTTATATTTGTGAGGTGAAAAAAATAATAACATTTATTAGTGATACTCACTCAAAACACCGGTATTGTGAAAATGATTTACCAGGTGGTGATATACTAATACATGCTGGTGATTTTATGAACAGTGGATATCATAAAAGAGAAGTAATTGAATTCTTAGATTGGTTTAGTTCTATAAAAGGTTATGATAAAAAAATCTTTATCGCAGGAAATCACGACCGTATTTTAGAGAATGACCCTACTTGGAGTTCATTAACTATAAAAGATTATAACAATCTAATTTATCTCCAAGACGAAGGTTACTCTATTTATGACATAGATGGTGATTCGTCAGTTAAATTATATGGTTCACCTTGGCAACCAGAGTTCTTTAATTGGGCTTTTAATTTACCTCGAAATGGAGAAGTAATGAAAGCAAAGTGGGATGATATACCTGACGATACAGACATACTGATTACACACGGACCACCATTTGGACATTTAGATATTCCAGGTGGACAAAGTATACGAGTAGGATGTGAAATGTTACGTCATCGAGTAGATGAACTCAAACCAAAGATTCATGTGTTTGGACACATACATGGAAGTTCAGGATATTATTATAATGGACACACACACTTTATTAATGCTTCAGTATTAAATGAACAATACCTATATACTAATCTACCTGTTAGTATTGAATGGGATTCAATAACAAATGAAATAAAATGGTTATAGATATTGCGTAACTATATTAAAATTTATTTGTTATTATAAAAAAAAAATTATTATATTTGTACTATGAAAAGAAGTAAATTTTATAAAGCACCAACGTTTAAAGAACGTATGGACAGTCTTAAGTATTCCATCCTGTTTTGGAAAGGTCGTAAGAAAGGTATGATACAAACTCGTAATATTGAGTTGGATGATTTTCGTTACATATTTTTTCCTAAAGGATTTGAAAAGTATGGTTATTTAGGTACACAACTATGGAATGAAGATGGTGTTTATTTTAAAGCCCTTTACCCATTAGTATTGGCAATGGACTATGAAGCAAAACCAAAATTATGTCCAAGATGGTTTTTACGTTTTTTACAAGTATTTGGTAATGATAAGTCAATTGTTCGAGTTCGCAATCGTAAATTAAGTAATTTATTAAACAAATTAACTAAGGGAATCGCTTTCATTGATTGGAAAACTAAATGGGAATCGTATGACTTACGAATTAGTGTTCATGCACCAAAGTACATACAGGACTTGGCTGATTGGATTGAACAAGGATTTTATGATAAAGGACGACAAGAAGAGTTAGTTGAACAAATTAAAGTAATAGACCCAAACGCTAGTATTATTTTAGGTAGTATAGATAGATTACAAAAACAATTAGATGAATTAGAATGGGAACAGAATCAAAAAGTAATTGAAATTGAATTGACCAAAGAGCAAAAGTTGATGCTTGAAATGAGTGAAGCTGACATTCAAAATGGTCGTACAATAGATTACAAAAACAATTAGATAAATTAGAAAATGAGCAAGATTAAACAAAATAAAATACCAATGACATTAACAGAAGATAATGTATTAAAGGTTGCTGTTGAGCAAGGAGTAATTGAAAACGAATTCAATTGGAAAATGCTTCGTGAACATGATGGATTAACTAATCAATCTAAAGAAATAATGTGGTTAGATTTTAACGATGAAGGCAGATTTGAGGCTAAATACGATAAACCAGCAATTGGACGTTCCCTACTTATGTCTCCATTTAATCAATTCTTTACCTGGCAAACAACTCCAATAACCGAAATTGTTGAGGAGCAAGATGACTATATTAAATTTAAGACAAAAAATAGTAATTACGAGTTATGGAAACTAAAAAAATAATATGAAATTAGAAGTATTTACAGAAATCCTTAATAAAATTAGGAAACAGTCAGACAAGCAGGATGCATTGTATAAATTAGAAATAGACCTTGTTAATTTCTCAGATGACTATACCTCAGTAATTAATATTTTATTAGAGGTTTACTATGGTAAGGAAGGTGCAGATTGGATTTATTGGTATCTATGGGAGAGAGATGAAGATGGTTCACTTGACCAAGCAACTACTAATGACGGAAAACCTATTTGTTATGATGTTAAGTCATTATGGGAAGAGGTAGAGCAATGTAGGTTGGAGAATACAAAAGAGTATGAGTTACCTGTTAGATTAACAGATGAGCAGAAATTAGAAGTATTAACAATGATAGCAAGAGGAATATAATATGAAACAAACAGCAGTAGAATGGTTGGAGAACCAAATAAAAACTTCAAAGTATTTTTATAAAGTAATGGAAGATATACAAAGTAGAAGTACAGTAGCACAGTCTAACATATTTGAACAAGCCAAAGAAATGGAGAAACAACAGATGAGAGATGCAAGTTGCCCATACGTTGGTGGTTGGGAAGATGATGAGTTTGAATATTGGTATGATGAACAATTTAAAAACACAGAACAATGAAAGAAACAGCAGTAGAATGGTTGATAGATGAATCCATGAAATTAGTAGTTCAATATATGAAAGGAACTCTTAACGAAGATACATTAGATGATGTTATTTATGAACTTGGAACAAAAGCCAAAGAAATGGAGAGAGAACAAATAATAGATTTTGGGTATGATATAGCAGATGATTTAGCTTGTGGTAAGTATAGAGATAAAAAAGCTATGGAAGAAAGATATAATGAATTTTTAACATATAGGGAAGACGATGATGACATTTAGTGAATTAAAAGTAGGTGACAAAGTTAAGACTAATCTTTCAGGAATAGCTACTGTAATAGAAGTAGGATGCTATGGAGGCAAGATGGTTAAACTTGAATGTGATGAACCAAAGTGGTTTTGTCCCTATTTTTATGAAGGAGAATTAGATTTTAAACAACAATAAAAATGGGAAAAATAATATTAGAGTTTGACTCAGTAGAAGAAAAAGATGATGCAAGAACCGCATTAGATGGATACAAATGGAAAATAGCTATGTGGGATTTAGACCAAACACTTAGAAGTACAACAAAGTATGGTGTAAGTATGTCTGATAAATCAAAAGAAGCGACAGGAGTTGAACAAGACATGGCCGATAAGGTAAGAGATACTATAAGAGAAATATTAAATGAATATAATTTAAACTTAGATGATTAATAAAAGACATCGTACTTGTTTTAAGTAATATCTTTAACGTCAAATTTTTCAACTGCAGCAATTGCATCTGACCTATGACGACTAGCCCCTCCGCCAGAATTTATATCGGCAAAATGAGTTGCTGCCTCAGTTTTATTTTTAAATTTAGGAAATGCATTACCTGATTTACCTTTAGTAAAAAATGCGACCGCAATTTCCGCAGCAACTGTTGGGTCGTTAACTAAGTCAGGATTTCCCACTAAGTTTTTACCAATCATATTACCATATTTTTCGTAATTTTTTTTACCTGTTAGTTGGTTAAATCCTCTACCTCGGTATTTCCATCCATCACCACCACCTTGGTTTCCAACTGTCTTTGCGTACACTACATTAAAGAATTTTTCAGGGTTTTTTTTAAGAGAGTCCATTTCACTATCTGAGTATTTTGAAACTCTAGACCCAAAAATTTTTCTAATTCTTGAATTCGATGTGTTGGCGTAAGATACTTCAGATTTTGGTCTAAAATTTGATTCTTTAGATATTACAGATAAAGCACCAATTTGGGTTAATGGGTCTTTGATTCCTGATTTATCCATGTATTTAATCATTAACTCAATATTAGCTTTCTGTGTTGAGTCAAAATTACCTTTTAAAACAACTTTACCTGTATTACCCGTTGGTTTTGAGTCGTCACTTGTTGGTTTTGAGTCGTCACTTGTTGGTTTTGAATCATCACTTGTTGGTTTTGAATCATTGTCAACACTATTAGTTGATGATGGGTTATTAGTGTTAGAGGAGTTTAATTTACCTTCAACACCAGCTAATGCTGCTTTAATCATTTTTGTAACAAAGTCATCTTCTTCAAATAAATTATATAGAGACCTAATTTCTCTTTTTTCGGATTCGTTAATAATCAATTTTTTCATTTAATAAAAATATATCTATAAATACTTTGTTATTAAGAATAAGTTATTATTTTTTTTAGAGTATTTATTATCAATGAGAGTAACTATTAAACATATTAATTCAGAAATACCAAAAGACGAGTATACTTTATTTAATAATTTTATAAAATTTATTCAGAAAGAATTTCCATTAAAAAGTGATATTACTGTATTATTTTTAGGTGAACGAAAAGGAGATATGACCACTGGTAGTAGAACCAATAATAATGAATTAAAAATCCTTTCTAAAGGTAGAATTAATCGAGATATCTTAAGAACTTTGGCTCATGAATGGATTCATGAACACCAAAGAACTATTCTTAAGAGAGACCAAGGACCTAATATTGGAGGTAAAAATGAAAACGAGGCCAACTCTGGTGCCGGTATCTTAATTAAAAAATTTGAAAAATTGTTTCCTGACACTGAAGTACAACTCTATCAGTAATTAATTTTCCGATAAGTAATTCCAATTTTTTTGGTTATTAACAAACTTATTAACAAAAAAATAGTTAGTACCTCCTTAAGAGATACCAACTACTTCTAAGTCAAAAATTAATTTTTTACCTGCTAATGGGTGATTAGCGTCAAGAACAACTACGTCTTCCTTAATTTCGGTTACCTTTACATTAACAGGTCCCATAGGCCCCATACCTTGTAGCATTTCACCTTCTTTAACACCTTCAGGTACGTTTGTTATTGGAATTTCCGATATCAATGCAGGGTTAAAATCCCCATAAGCATCTACAGATTCAATCTCGACGGTTTTAGTCTCACCTTCAGACATGTTAATTAATCCAGCTTCAAAACCTTTAATTAACTGTCCCTCTCCTAAAACAGTTTCCAATGGTTCGCGACCTTCAACCAAGGAAGAATCAAATACTGTTCCATCCTCTAATTTTCCTGTGTAGTGAACTTTTACAGTATCACCATTTTGAATTTTTCTCATAATTTATTTTATTTTTAATAAATGTAAGTCTAACAAGCCAAATAATCAAATATTTTTTTGATTTAAAAAATAATATAAGTTATATTTATTAAAAATAACCCCCCGTAAACCCCTAAGTGATATGTTAAATGAAGAATTAGTAGAAGAAATGTATTGGTTGGCGCATAACTCAAATGTTTTTGATGAATTTGGTAAAAAAATAATTAACGAATTAAATAAATATCCAAAATTACATAGATATGAGATTGTTGAGCAAGTATTTAATGATTTTGTTAAGGATGGCGCAATTATCGTACCCCCTATTGAGTTCATATAACATCAATAGATGACACTATCGATATATTCTGTTTGATTCCCATAAATTTCCATGACTCTTCAGTTAATAGGTTAAGTCCATCAGGATAAACTCCTTCGGTTAATTCAATACTATTAATGAATAATTTACAATCAACCACAAAAGTGTGATTATTGGTTGAGTACTTTACGTAGTTTACTATGACATAACTGCCCACACCAAAAAGTAGTTCCAAATCAGATTTAAAAATCTTATTTAATAAAATTTCGAGACATTTTTTCATAACTTAAATATATGTGGGTTAAATAATAAATCAATTTATAATTTGACATATAATCTTAAATCATGTATATTTAAATAAAAAAAATTATGTATTTAAATGTTATATTAACAATCTTAGTAATCGTCTTAATAGTTATTTGGATTACAGTTTATTTATGGTGGAAACAAGTTGGAGTCAAACTATCTAAAATAATAGGCACATTCAAACAGGGTCTCCCAATGAATACACATGGTGATGGCGTCACACCACAACAAAACGTTATGCCTGACTTAAAAAACTCAATTGGTGAGTTTAGAAAAGCGATGGACATGTTAAATAAAATGAAAAAATAAGTAATGATTTAATTATTTATGGTATCTTTACAAAAATAATGTCTATGGAAGTTTTAAAATTTGAAGGGGAATACGGTTGGGTTATCAAAGTATTAGAGTCTTGCGAAAACATTGAACAACTTATTGTTAGTCAAAATGTATTTAATAATTTTATTAAGAAATGGGATAAAAATATCTCTAATGAACAAAAACTGCGTCTCAATAATAGTTTTAACAAATTAAAATGGTTACAAACTTCTAAACTTAAAAAAAAAAGTGGTTAATTAGACCTGTAGAGTTGATTTTTTTAAAATAACACGTATTTATTAACACTATCACTCTCATCACGAGAGCCTCTATATATAAAAAAGAAGGGTCCTATTTGGGACCCTTTTTTTATTTCAATTAAATAGTATTTATATGTGATTAATAAACAAATTAAAATTTAAAAGAAATGGCTAAAACAAAAGCATCAACAGACTCAATTAAACAAACTTTTGGTAAAAAAAAAGGTGGTAAACACAAAAGAAAATTTGGGCCTAAAGGAAAAAAACCAAAATCTTACCGAGGACAAGGTCGTTAATTGTAAGTACAAAAGAAAAAATGTAAATATTTATATAGAAAAACACTATGAAAAAAATTATTAATTGGGTTTCAGGGTTATTTAAAGACGAATCAGGTTCACCATCCTCAAAAAGATTTGTTGGTATTATTGCGGGGTTATCTTTATGTGTTACATTATATGTAAATAGTTACTCTCATGGAGACATTAAACCATCAGACACATTAGTTAACGCGGTGGCGTTACTTGCATTTGGTTGTCTTGGTTTATCATCTGTAGATAAATTTACCTCATTAAAAAAGAATATTAAAGACGCAAATAAAGAAGAGTAAATTTGTTCTTATTTTAATATGGGTAGGAGGAAGATTTTCCTTACTCTGTAGGGTTTATAAAAAAATCCCGATTGTGTAGTCGGGATTTTAAAACTTTAAAAAAGAATTTAGTTATTTAAGACTTAGTTTCTTCAAATTCAACATCAGACGCGTCCATTGCACCGTCATTATTCTCTTGATTTACGCTTTCATATAAATCCTGACTAATCTTTTGAAACTTCTGAGTTAACTCTTCCATGATTTGTTTGACTGAGTCAATTTCTTTTTTACCGTGAGCGTCTTTTAACTTAGTAATGCCTGTGGTAATCTCAGTTTTATCTTCTTCAGATATTTTATCACCTAAATCTTCTAATGATTTATTCATTTGGAAAATAGTACTGTCCGCAGAATTTAAAGTATCGACATCTTCTTTTATTTTTTTATCTGATTCCGCATTTTCTTCCGCTTCAAGTTTCATTTTTTCAATATCTTCTTTGGATAAACCTGAAGACGACTCAATTCTTATAGATTGTTTTTTACTTGTTGCCTTATCAACCGCAGATACATTTATAATACCGTTCGCATCAATATCAAAGATAACTTCGATTTGAGGAATACCTCTCATTGATGGTGGTAACCCATCTAAATGGAATCTACCAATAGTCCGATTATCTTTTGACATTGCCCGTTCACCTTGTAATACGTGAATTTCTACAGTTGGTTGGTTATCTACCGCAGTTGAGAATACCTGTGATTTTTTGGTTGGTATGGTTGTGTTAGACTCAATTAATTTTGTAAAAATTCCTCCCATGGTTTCGATACCTAATGACAATGGAGTAACATCTAATAGTAATACATCTTTAACATCACCAGCCAATACACCACCTTGAATTGCAGCACCTAAAGCGACAACCTCATCAGGGTTAACTCCTTTTGAAGGTTCTTTACCAAAGAATTCTTTAACCGCGTTTTGAATTGCGGGAATACGGGTAGAACCACCAACCAAAATTATTTCATCAATTTCACCGATAGTAATGTTTGCATTTGACATTGCGGTTATGCAAGGTTTGATTGTTCGTTTAATTAATGAATCCGCCAATTGTTCAAATTTGGCACGAGATAAAGAAGTTACTAAGTGTTTAGGGCCTGTTGAGTCGGCACTTAAATACGGTAAGTTAATTTCTGTCTGAAGTGACGACGATAACTCAACTTTTGCTTTTTCCGCAGCTTCACGTAAACGTTGTAACGCCATAGAATCTTTAGTGACATCAAGACCGTCAGTTGATTTTTTAAATTCATCGACCATAAAATCAACAATCACTTGGTCAAAGTCATCTCCACCTAAGTGAGTGTCACCATCGGTTGACAACACTTCAAATACACCACCACCTAATTCAAGTATTGATACGTCATGTGTACCACCACCACAGTCAAATACAACAATTTTCATATCTTTAGACATTTTGTCTAAACCATATGCTAATGCTGCTGCGGTAGGTTCGTTAATAATACGTTTAACCGTTAGACCTGCAATTTCACCAGCTTCTTTGGTTGCTTGACGTTGTGCGTCATTAAAATACGCGGGTACCGTAATAACCGCTTCTGTAACACTCTCACCTAAATAATCTTCGGCAGTTTGTTTCATTTTTTGTAAAACAACTGCAGAAATCTCTTGTGGAGAGTAATTTCTATCATCAATACTCACTCTAGGAACGTTCCCGTCTCCTTTTACGATTGAATACGGGACTTTAGACAATTCTTTTTTAACCTCGTCATAACTTGTCCCCATGAAACGTTTAATTGATGAAATTGTTTTGGTCGGGTTTGTAACCGCCTGTCTTTTTGCTGGGTCACCAATTTTTCTTTCTCCGCCATTAATAAATGCCACTATTGAGGGTGTGGTTCTTTTCCCTTCACTGTTTGTAATCACAACAGGTTCGCCATTCTCCATGACTGCCACACATGAATTTGTGGTCCCTAAATCTACTCCAATAATTTTTCCCATAGTTAAATAATGTTTTGTGTAATAATATATAATAAAATTTATAGAGTCAAGCTCCTAAATAAAATCTTAAATAATTGTGCCAAAACAAAAAAACTGACAATTTGTCAGTTTTATGACAAATAAAAATAAATACGTAAAAAAATAGTAATTATTTTACTTTTATTATTTTAAGAATATATTTATTTTTAATGAAACAAAACGGGCCAAACCGAAACTGTGAAAACAATATAATAAAAGGTATCACCTTTAATAATCCCATCATTTATTGATGGGATTTTTTTTGCCCATATGTGAAAAATAAATAAAAATAAATAAAACAAAAAATGAAAGACACAAAAACTTACAATGAACTAGTACAAAAGATGAGAGGATTTTTCCTTGATAAAGGATTTATAGAGGTACCAACACAATCAAGGTTATCAATATTGGCGGCATGTGAAAACCCACATTCAATCGCAACTTTTAACTATAATGGAGAAGTTTGGCCATTACCACAGACGGGCCAGATGTGGTTAGAATATGAGTTACTTAAAAATCCCGAATGGAACGGAGTGTTCTGTATATCAACTTCGTATAGACAGGAAAAAAATCCTATCCCTGGTAGACACGAACTAATATTCCCAATGTTTGAATTTGAGTCTAAAGGTGTTATGGAAGATATGGTAAAACTTGAATTGGAACTTTTAAATTATTTAGGTTTTGATAAACCTGTAGAAGTTAATTATGATGATGTGTGTGAAGAATACGGAGGGATTCCAATTTTAGAAGATGAACATGAATCAAGAATGTGGAAAGAAAAAAGTTCAGTTATCTCACTTCAGAATTTTCCATTGAGGACAAATCCATTTTGGAATATGAAACATAATGAAAATAGTATTTTTAATAAAGTTGATGTAATACTTTACGGACAAGAGACTATTGGAAGCGCTGAAAGAAGTTGTGACCCTGAAGAGATGAGACATAACTTTTATACTATTGAACGTGGCGGTTATTCCGCCAAGTTGTTTGAACTATTTGGAAGAGACAGAGTTGAGTCAGAACTTAATGAGTTCCTATCATTTAATTTTTTTCCAAGGTTTGGTGGTGGTATTGGTATGACAAGATTGTCAAGAGCGTGGAATTTAAATCAAGTTAATTTGGAGATTATTTAAAAATTTTGTATCTTTACTGTATGATTAAGAAATCAATAAATAAAAACGAAATTGAATATAAAAAATGGGAACGTGTCTACGAAGATGAAGATACGATTAGTATTTGGAAATATAATTCAAAAATAAGTATGATTAACCCTTATGAGGTTGAGATAAAATATAAAAAACCGCCAGTTACTAATGGCGTTAAGAGAACAAAACTAAGTGGGTTATAATATAATCCACTTTTTTTATATTTATTAATATGAAACTATTAAACATTATTAAGGAAAGTGTTAATAAAAAATTAATGTTAAACGCATTAAAAGATATGGGGTTTAATTATGAGGACTCTCAATTTGAGTTGAGTAGTTTAGTTAAATATGTTGAAAATTTACCTAACCCTGTAAAATTATATCGAATAGTTGTAATTGATGATGAAAATAATATCAACACAACTTACCCTGGTTCTCATTACTCAACAAGTCAAAAAGATTTAGTGGGCTCACATTCTTACTTAACCGGATATGACGACAAATATTTTATAATGACGGTAATTGCCAACAAAGAATTAATTGACGTTAATAGTACCATTCATAACAATATCCTGTATCCGAATGAGAATGAAGTTACATTAAAAAATAGAGGTAAGGGGGTTGAAATCCTAAGGATTAAAAAATTAAAATAAACTAAATTAAATTAAAAAAAATGTTATTAAAAAAAGGGTCTAAAAGTGAAGACGTTAAAAAATTACAATCAAAATTGGGTCTAACGGCTGACGGTGATTTTGGTTCTGGAACTGAAACTAAAGTAAAAGAATGGCAATCCGCAAACGGATTAACTGCCGATGGTATAGTTGGAGACGGTACTTGGAGTAAAATGTTTGGTAGTAAAGTAATAAAAGAAGACGTTGTTATCCCAAAAGGAGGACCATTAAACTTAGAAAAATTAAAAGGACATATTCCTGATTCGGTTATTGCGCAAATCCCTGAGACTGCGGTAAAATTTAACATAACTAACTCATTAAGATTATCTCATTTCTTGGCACAATGTGGTCATGAAAGTGGTGGATTTAAAGCGGTTAGTGAAAATTTAAATTATTCTGCGGATGGTCTTAAAAAAATATTCCCAAAATATTTCCCTGGAAATCTTTCAGAATCTTACGCAAGAAACCCTGAAAAAATTGCTTCAAAAGTTTACGGTAGTAGAATGGGTAATGGTGATGAAACAACCAAAGAAGGTTTCAAATTTAGAGGTAGAGGTTATATCCAATTAACAGGTAAAGCAAACTATACAAACTTCGCTAAGTTTATTGGTGAAGATACGGTTGCAAATCCTGATTTGGTTGCAACAAAATACCCATTAGCGTCTGCAGGGTTTTTCTTTGATTCAAATAAGTTATGGGTTATTTGTGATAAAGGAGCGGATGATGCTACAGTAACTGCGGTTACAAAAAGAGTGAATGGTGGAATTTTGGGACTCCAAGACCGTATAAAACACTTTAAAGAATATTATTCATTATTATCGTAAATTATCCATAATGATTAAACCAAAATAAAAAAGGGGATAGTAGCGAACTTCCCCTTTAATGTGTTACCATGACAGTAACGGTCCTAAACGTCCCCAACTTGGGGATTATTTTTCTTTAACTAAAACTAAGCATCTTTTAAGATATTCTTTAGCTCTAGATGTTGGGTCAGGATGACCAAGTACTTTTTCAATATCTTTAACTAATTCTTCTCCGTGTTCGTTTTCTTTATAAAGTTCAATCACTTTATCCATCGCTTGAATACAACCATTATTAGTCTCGTCAAAATAATTCTTTTTTCTAAAACCATTAATATGGTTCATTAAGTTATATGCTAAATGTTCTCCACCATCACTAATTGTGTCAGGGTGTAGTCTTAAAGTCCTTAACATATCTAACGTATCAACCATTCCATTGATACCACCTTCTCTTTTGTAGATTTTATTTGAGTAGTTTTGGAAACTTTTAGCTGGACCCACGATGTCATCCAAAGGAATTACATTCCCAGCGACACATCTTGGTTTTTGCTCTTTAGACTCAATTTCCGTTTGTTCTAAAATATGTTGTCTAATTGTCATACGAAGTTTTTTTTCGTCAATTATAATTCTTGCCATTTTGTTTTCTTTACACTATAAATATTAAGATAAATGTAATTATTTGTAATGGCCTATATTTATAGTAAAATAAGTCTAAAAGACATAAATTTTAAATACAATACTATGGATGATGATTGTACCTATAAAAACTTGGAGAAAGATATTTTTAGGAAATCTTTCGGTAAAATTTTTAATGTTGGCCATGTTCTTCAATCCATTTGGATTCGATGCCGTCCAATACTATCTTATTACTGTAACAGGAAGTATCTTATACGCCAATTTAATTTTGTATTGTATTTCGGGTCTATTCTTTGGATTATACTTTTATTTTCGAAAATTATCTAAATGAAACTAATTGAGTCTAACATATATAGAATAACTAACTTAATGGGGTTTACCCCTAATAAGGTTATTATTGAATCTGAACCTGATAATAAAAACGAATATTATTTAAAAAGAATTGTTGATTTATTACAGTTCAACCGATTATATAATAGTGAAAATAAAATAAATTTAAATAAAATTCAACAATTTGCCAAAGAAAATTTAATAGATTTTGGATTATTAGAAAGAGGTATGATTAAATTATTAAAGTTAAAAGGTAATAGAAAATTAAATTTATCCGAATTTTTTATCGAATTAATCAAATCTTTAGAAAAAAGACATTCTCATATTAACATAGGTAAACCTGAAACTAACGACGAATTTTCATTTGAACCACAAGAACCATCAGTTGTACCTAAAAAAGTGTATAAAGAAGAGTTATATTATTTACAAATTGAGTTATTAAAACTTCAAGAGTGGCTAAATAAAACTGGAAAAACGGTAATCATTGTTTTTGAGGGTAGAGATTCTGCGGGTAAAGGGTCAACTATTAAAAAATTTACCGAAAACATGAACCCAAGAAATTATAATATAATTGCCCTTGGAATACCAACACCTGAAGAAAGAAAAAATTGGTGGGACAGGTACAGAAGTCAAATTCAAAAAGGTAAAATAAATTTATTTGATAGAAGTTGGTATAACAGAGGTCTTATTGAACCAGTTATGGGTTATGGTAATCCTGAAGAATATGAAAATTTTATGGACAATGTTGAGGGGTTTGAAGAAGATTTAGTTAAAGATAGTAATTTTTTATTTAAATTGTGGTTCTCGATAGAAAAAGAAACTCAACAAAATAGATTTGACATGAGACAAAAATCTCAACTTAAGTATTGGAAGTATTCCCCTAATGATGAAAAAATGCAAGACCTTTGGGATAGATTTACAGAATTTAAAGAAAAATTATTTGATAAAACATCAACAGTTAATAATCCTTGGGTTGTTATTGATTCAAACGATAAAAAAATCTCAGGATTAAATTCAATCAGGTATGTACTCCAAAATATACCTTATGAAGATAAAAATAAAAAAATATTAAACCAATATTACCCTGAAGCCCTTTCAGTTTTAAACCCTAAGTAATTACTCCTCCGATTTATCATCCTCCGTTGGTTTCGGTAGGATAAGTTGTAACCAAATATCAAAAACTAAAAAGTAAATCCACCAAGTTAGTTCTGATATCGTATGTGGGTCAGGATTTAAATAAGTTAGGTATAATAAAATAAGTATTTTAGTTGCAATATAGATTCTAACAACTAAAGTTAAAAATATTAAAAATTTTTTCATATTATAATTTGATTTCAAAAAGGGTTTTTTAATTTGTCTTCAGGTACTTAGTTACGATTTACAAAATTAAATACTTTTGTTTTTTTCATTTGCAAAAATTTCTATTTGTCTTTTAACCATTTCTAAGGTTGTGTAAGCATAAACCTGTGAATCCTCTAAATTTTCTTCGGGAAATTGGGTTTGTTGTTCCTCAATCCACTTAATAATTTTTTGATAATCACACATATTATTCCGTTTATTTAAGTAAATTATAAGAAAAAAAACGTTAAACGTAAAGAAAAGTATTTATATCATATGTTAAACCCACAACAAATAGAAAAAATAAATAAGACAATTTCCAATAGGGTATTTAATTATAATGGAATATTAATTAATGGTATCGACACAAATGTAAATATTGACTTTAAGATTGAGTTTTTAGGGTACAAAGAAATGATTAGTGTTGGTGAATACTACGACTATTTAAAAGTTGGGGTTACTATTATTGGATTAAATGATAGATTATCTAGATTAATTCTTTCAGACAATAATTATCTTGGGGGTAATCAATATCAATTTTTTAAAAATAATTTATATCATTTTTATTCTAGTTTAGAATCTTATATTTCTTCGGTTATTAAATTATTTGATAATGAAGATAGTCTAATTACTATTTGGGATATTAAATTAGATTTGAGAAAAAAACCATTAACAATGAATGAAGGTAGAATGAGTAGAGTTGCTTTAAAAACAGTGAATGAAGGTAGAATGAGTAGAGTTGCTTTAAAAACAGTAGTTAGAGATATCATATATAAAGTTAAAGAAGGTAAAAAGGGTTTATTTTATTTACCTAAAGAAGATGAATCATACGAATTTACTAATTTACCATTTTCTTTTGATGTAGAATTAACATTAAAAACTAGCGGTAATATTAAAGATTATCAGATGAATGGATATTACTCTTCTGAGGAAGATGTAGTTGAGATTATTATAATATTTAATCCTAATAGATTTAAAGAATATGTTTACAATTTGATTGGTGAGTTAAATGAGGTGTTGGCTCATGAATTAGAACACGGTCATCAGAATTATAGGGGAGAATTTGAGGATAGGAGTGATGCTGACACTAAAGACTCATTAGTTTATTATACTCAAGAACATGAAATACCGGCGCAATACGCAGGATTTAAAAGACTCGCCAAACTAAGGAAAGTGCCATTTAGTTCTGTAGTTAATGATTGGTTTAGAACCCACAAAGATATTCACGGTTTAACCGATGATGAAGAAAAAATAGTAATAGATAAGATTTTAAATTTTAAAAGATAACTATCTTTAATTTTTTTCTTTAAAAACTCTAATTAATTTAGAAAATAATTCTTTAATAATAATACCCGAGACTGTTAAGACACCAAAAGAAGATAATCTAATGGCAATTTCTTTAACATCACCAGATTTAAATGTCCCTGAAGTAACGGCACTATAAACCATAGGTATTAATGGGATAATGAATGTGTAACTCATTATATTAGTGACTGAGTGTAATGTGAGGTTTAAACCTTGCATAAAATCAACAAAAGTACTTTTTAATTGATTGGCCTTATTTAAACCTGTTTTAAATTCTTTGGATAATCCCTCAGATTTAATTTTCTCTAATATTTTTTGAATCATCTCTTTATTGTTCATATAGAACGTTGCAATAATTCCTGTTAATATTAAACTCATTTCCACATCAGAAACATTTGGGTATTTACCCGCAATAAACTCATTTAAAGGACCAACAAAACCTCCAATACTTGCTCCCCATGTAAATAAGAATTCAAAATTCATACCCATTTGTTGTGACGACATTTTTAAAACGTCTTTAACAAATTTATAATTTTGTTTTACCATATCACCAAATTCGTTATTAACGGATTCTCGTAATATAATTCTTTTTTGATTTTCGTTTATTAATAAAGTTGCTCCCATTGAACAATAAATACTTTAATTATATTTATTATTAAATTGAGTTGTAAAATTTATGATTAATCCTGAATTAAAACCTGGTGATAGAGTAGTTGTCCTACATATGGAGGACGAATTTTCTGCGGTACCTATTGGAACTGCTGGTACTGTTAAATCTCATTCTAAAGTATTTGGTGATGACCAATATAATGTTAACTGGGATAATGGTAGTTCTTTAGCATTGATTAGTAGTGTTGACATTTGGGATACTGAAGAAAGTATGATTGCTAAAAGAACCATTAAAAAAAAAGTTGTTGAGGGTGAATATGAAAAAAATCTTAATTTATTAAAAAATATTGATGTATTTAAGAACTTTAATATGAAATTCTTACAAAAGTATCTATTAGCGGTTAGAGAATCTAGTATTGTTAATATGTTTGACGCAGCTGATTACCTATGGTTAGGTCGAGAAAGAATTGAACATGAATTCAAATACAAAGACATACATAACGAAGACGCCTTTGAAAAAGTGTTGGAAATGGCGGACCAAGCAAAATCTGAAATGATAATAGGTGTTATGAACGTTCTTGAAAATGAAGGTAAAGAAGATAGTTTAGAAAATGTTAACCGAAATATAAAAAGATACGCGTTTAAAGTACTTCAGAATTATATGATGTTATTTTAACTCATATTCCCAAACACCATCTTTAACAACAGGATTAACAAATAAGTCTAAAAAAACGGCATTTTGGTCTCCCGCGTGTAATCCGATAATATTAAAATCGTAGAACTCCTCAGCTTCACCCATGGTCATTCCGTCTCTCTCTTGGAGTATATCTAATATTATTTGTTTTGAATATAGAATTCTTCTACCGTTACCAAATTCCTCAACAATTCCAATTATTGCGCTATCTAAACCATCTAAAAGTATGGCCCCTTCAGCATATTCGTCTATATCTATTGTCATATTATAATGATACTAAAAATATTCACATTAAACAATATATTTATAAGAAAAACAATAACTATGAACGCATATTTTTTTAAAATGACAAATGAAGAGAAAACTAACATTCTTGACCAACATAAAGAAGTTTATGATGGTTATGTTACAAACTACTCTCAACCAAATACACAACCGTTATATGTTCAAGACTTTGCTAACGATAAACAAGGTATAACCGTTAATAATAAAGGTGTTGTTAGTACTTACAAAAATATGGGTATTAATGAACAATCTCATATATCTCCAGGTTCTGCTTACGAAGGTGAAGACACCTTTGAAAGTGAAGAAGAGGAAGAAGGATACATGGTAAGTGTTGGTGAACAATTAGATATGATTGGAGACGGAGAAGATGATTTGTCTCAAGGCACCTTTGATATTGATGATGAAGAGGAAACTGAATTTTTAGTTAGTCCTGAAGATGATTTTGAACTTGAAGATGTTTATAGTGATTTTGAAGATAATAGTGATAATGAGGATGATTTTGAAGACCGTTTATTCGGTGGAAACTTTGATGATGAAGAAAAAGGTGACATATCATTTAAAATTCATGAATCATTAGATATGTTTAATAGACTAAAAAAATATAACTAATTTTGTCTTTTTATAAAAAATAAGATATTTCTTTGTTATAAACTAAATTAAACATTTGAACATGGAAATTAAAGAATTGGTTTCGTTTTTTATAAATGAATCATCAGAAACTTTAGAAATTACTTTTAGGTTAACGATAGACAGTGAAGACGAGATTAGAACAGACCAAATACAAATAAGTGAGACCCAATCATTCGGGTATAACTTTGAAGACTTTAAAATAAGTCCTTTAAGGGATTTATTTGAAGAAGATGAGGATGATGATGGATTTGAGGGTTTATTTAATGATGATTTTGGAGACCCATTAGATGAAGACGAAATTATGTCGTTTTTAAATGAATACTACTTAATCTACCCAAATAAATTACCTACTGCAGAATTTTTTTAAAATAACAACCTCCTTACTTGGGGGTTTTTTGTTTTAGAAGTATTTATAATTAAAATAAACATTATGCCGGAAAACATAACCCCAATTTCAGGATTCGATGACACATTCTTATCTAAACTAAAAGAACAATTATGGGTATTAAATATGTAACACAAGACTCAAAAAAATAAAACTATGATTAAAAAAATAATAACGTGTATTATATTAACTCTATTTAGTTATACAGTTTATGGTCAATGCATACCTAAACCAATAAAACCTTGGGTTTTAAGCACAAGTGTTGGATATGTTAATGTATCAAATATTAAACCAAAGGGAGCCACATACCAATCTAATGGTTGGTCATCTTTGAATCTTAACTACAATATTAAAAAGTGGTCTTTTGGAACTTGGGCAGGAGCCAACTATTACATAAATGGAAACCAACCTGATTTAAGATTTGGAATCTCAATCACATATACCATTAAAAGGTGGTAATATAAAGATATGATAGATATTGGAATAACTATAAGTTTTTTAATTAGTGGGTTATTTGGAGCTATATTAATGGCCTCCAAAAACGCTCAAACAAGTGTTAAATCTACCATATTATCTATTTTTGGTGGTATGGCGGCAGCTAATTATCTTACCCCAATAATGGTAGAATTGTTAAATTTAAATGAAGCTAAATTACAAAATGGTTTAGCCTTTATTGTTGGATTTTTAGGCTTAAAATTAGTAGAGATATTAAGTAATAAATTTTTAAACCAAGTTGCTCCTCAACCTGAAGAGAAAACACCTGTTAAAAAAAAACCAATTAAAAAGAAAGTTATTAAAAAACCTGTTAAATGATTTTAGAAAAAATAAAAAGTAAAATTTGGCTCGTATCAATACCAGTTGCTATAGCGGCCTTATTATCAATGTCCGCAATAAAAGATATTGAAGACGCTCATGTAGAGTTAGATTTAGGTAAACGAACCTCATATTATTTAAGAACATCCACGGATAGTTTAACCTATTTGGCGATAGCATATACGGCCACTGGTAAAGAAAAATTCATTAATGAGTTTAATTCCCATTTAGAAAGAAGAAAACAAATAAAATTTGATATTATACCTGAAGGTATGGTATATTACAATGAAGGTTTAAGTTTGAGTAATGAATTAGCGACGGTAATAGAAGCTCCGGCATTTAAAGCAATGAATGACACGGCATTTTTTACTGAACAATATTTGTCGTATAAAACTAGAATTATTGCTAGTATAGAAAATTTAAGAAATGTGACTTATGAGAAATCCAATAATAAATTACAACTTGCGGTATTAGAATTAAATATTTATATATACTTTTTGGTTCTATTACTATTAGGGTTTGTAATTTTAATCAGATTTGATAAACCAATAGTTATTACTCCTGTAAAAAAGAAAAAAACAATTAAAAAACCAATAAAAAAGAAAAATGTCAAAGAAAAATAAAAACCCGTTTGGTAAGTCTATACCAAAACCGACTATTCCAAAACCAATAAATAAATTAGATATAGATAAAATTATGGAAACAAACACAAATTTAGAAAACAATCAATCGGCTGAAACACATTCAGATGGAAATTCAGGTGGAGCATCATTTGATAACACAACTACCGCGTCTGCAGGTGTATCAACGGGAGATGAAAACGCATCAATTGGTATTGAGTCATCAGTTAAAACTGGAACAGAAGCGTCCGTAGATGGCGGATTAGATGGTAATAATGTTTATGTAGAGGCCAGTTATTCAGATACAACTGAAGTTCATGTAACAGTAGAAGGACAAGCTAACGCGGAAGGATTTGGTGTTAGTGGTACTGTGGACGCTTATGTTAAAACAGGAAATGAAGCAAGTTTAGAAGTAAGAGCTGGTGATGAAGGAGTAGTTGCGAACGGAGAACTATCAGCAGGAAGTTCAGTTGGCGTAGATGGTGAAGGAACTTTAGATTTAAGAGAAGGTTCAGTAACTGCAGGTGCCGGTGTATCGGTTGGAGAACAAGTTGGTGTTGGTGGTGGTGGTGAAGCTACTTATGTAGATGGAGTTGCAACTGTCGGAGTTAGTGGTGAAGTAGCCGTTTTACTTGGTGTTGATGTTGATTTAAGTGTAAGTGTTGATACGAATCAAATTGCTGAAGACGCTAGATTAGCGGCTGAACAATCAGAACGTGCGGCGGCAGAAGCTCAAGAATTGGCGGAATTAACACGAAAAGAAACTGAACGACTTGCAGCAATTGCTCAAGAAGAAACTGAAAGAAAAGCAAGAGAGGCACAGGAAGAATTTGATAGACAAGCGAGAGCGGCTCAAGAAGAAAGTAATAGATTGGCTAGAATTGCACAGGAAGAACTTGACAGACAGGCGAGAGCGGCACAAGACGAACTTGACAGACAATCGAGAGCGGCACAAGAAGAACTTAACAGACAAGCGAGAGCGGCACAAGACGCACTTGATAACGCGGCTAAAGAATCGAGTAAATCAAAATGGAATCCTAAAAATTGGTTTTAAAAAAGTATGAGAACAGACGTTGATTATATAATTTCTTTAATGAAAAAATTTACAGATAATAGTTCTAAGAATGAAATAGGAGAACAGGATGCAGCACCAACGGCTTCAACACCATCTTCAGGTGGAGGTAATTCACCTTCCACATGGTCTGATATTGTTGGGTCAAAACTTACTCGAGGTAAAGCTAATAAGTTAGGTCGGTCTGGAGAAAAGTGGGAATCAGGTTTAACACGAGGACCCGCTAACCAATTAAAATAATATTTAAAGGTAAATGTTTATTATAAAACAAAGTATTTATCATTATTAATATATTTATATAAAAATAAAAAATGGAAAAATTAATATTTGAAGGGATTTCCCACAACTTACAATATGTTTTTACTAACAGAGGGGTTTCAAGAATCTCGGAACAATTAAACGATTTAAACGGTAAGAATTATGTTTCTTATAACCATAACAACTTAAATGTTGCTATAGATATAATGAAAGAGAATACTGAATTTAAATTTAAAACGGGTAAATTAGACCTTGTAGAATATGCCGCAGCTCCAAGAAGATTCCTAAATAATATTATTGAGATATTCCAACCCGAAAATTCAATATCTTTAATTAAAGAATGGGAAACTATTTTTGGCGGTGATTTATTATTAATTAATGAATCTGTGGATAATCTTATTATTGAATCAAGAATTAACGAGTCTTGGGAATCATTTAAAGTTTTATTAGAATGGACAATAAATCCATTTAATAGTGACTTTTGGTCGGTGGATAATGCTAAAGAAATTGGAAGTGGTATAGCCAAAGGTGCCGAAAATGTTTATAATTACGGTAAAGAAAAAGTACAACAATTTAAAAAATGGGGTGGAGAACAAATACAACAAATACAACAAAAAGGTATTTGGAATTACGCTAAAGAAAAGGGCGCTGCTCTTTGGGACACCGTTAAAAATGCCGTTAAATCCGCATATAAATGTTTGACAAATAATTTTGCTGAGTGTTTAATGGAAGGTATTAGAGGAGCTGTTATGTCAGCAGGTGGTATTGCCGTATTAACAGGGTTATCTATAATTCCGGCAATCGGTCAAATACCAACAGTTATTATTTTTGGTGCATTACTTCTTTGGGATTTATATAAAATGATGAGTGGTAAATATGAATCAGGCGAATATCAATGGAATGTTTTTGATATTATCATTGACGCAGTTTCCTTATTATTACCAGCGTTAGGTAAAATTATTAAAGTATCTATGGGAGGTATTAAAACTTTTGCACAATTTGGTAAAGCGGCCATTTCTAAAGGAGGTGTATTATTTAAAGTTTTTACCGCCATTAAAGGAGGGATTGCTAAATTAGGTGGATATATAACAAAAGCAGCGACTTGGATTGGAGAAAAATTAGGAATGACCTCATTAAAAAATTGGGGGTCCAGAGCAACTGCTCAATTAAAGAAATTTACTGACGATATGGTTGCAGGTAGTGGAGGTAAAATTGTCAAAAAGACTGTATCTAAAACTAAACCTGGTAGTATAAGTCAAAAAGTTAAAAGTGGTTTAAACAAAATCTATAGACCTGATTTAGGTAAAGCAATTCCCGCAACAGGTGTTATTGTTAAATCGGCGGGTAAAGCATTTTTAGTCACAACGGCAATTTGTGCGGCGTTAGGATTAAATGGCGCGACATGTACTGAAAAAATAGAAAGTGGTGAAGTTACACCTGAACAAATAAAACAAGCGGAATTAGAATTACAACAACAAATGGGTAAAAACATTGAAGCCTCAGGAGGAGTTGATGAGCTTATAACAGATTTATAAAAAAAATAAAAATATGAAAGATATAATTTTAGAAGAAATTAACAGAAACAAATTGTTAATGAATTATAACAGTAAAATCACTTTAAGTGAAAATATTTCATTAGTTGAGAGTGTGTTACTTGTAGAACAAGGTAGAAGTGCACTTCTTAAAGCAATTTTAGGTGTTGCCGATGAAACCGCAGCATTAGCATTAAAAACAGTTCGGAATGCCAAATATATTGCAGGTGCTAAGTTATTTGATGATATCGCAATCTACGGAAAAACAGGACTGAAGAGTGGTGATGAGGTTATGACCGCATTAATTAAAAATACATTAACCAAATCCCAATTATCCGATTTAGCCAAAGGGTTAATGAAAACAGGGAAAACTACAGGTAGTTTAAGAACACAATTAACTAACCGAGCGGCCGACTTAGCGGTTAAAGATGTTAGATACGTTAAGATGGGTGAGAAAGAACTTAGTAAGACTTTAGTTAAAAAAGGATACGACCCAGCAATTGCCGATGAAATCGCCGCGAAATTCGTAAATAAACGAGTTAAAGTTGTTACAACACCTAAACCTCGTACTACTGGTAATAAAACTGGTAATAAAACTGGTAATAAAACTGGTAATAAAAAAAGTGGTACTACTACAAAACGTAAGAAAGCAACTGTTAAATCTACTGATTACAAACCAGACCCAAGTAAAGTTACTGTTTGGCAAAATATTAAAAATAGAATAGCTGGACTGGCAAGAGGAAAAATATTCAAATATTTATTAATTGCGGGTGGTTTATACTTAGTGTGGAAATGGTGGACAGACGAAGGTTCTGCTCCGTTCCCTGAGTGTATTGGTAAAAACATTCCTAAAGAAGATTTTGAAAAAATGGTTAGTGACGGTTTAGACTACGTTTTAATTACTGACACAGGAAATTCTACTATTGACCAAAATGGTGGTGGTAGATTTTTTGATGATAAAGACTTCACAACAGGTAACGGTAAATATAGTGGAACATGGAGTGAACAAGATGGTAGTATAGTTATTACTATTGAAGGAACTGACTACTCTATATCATGTGAAGGTATGAATGATGATGATGATGATGATGATGACAATGACGGAGGTAACGGTGGCGGCGGTAACGGTGGCGGCGGTAACGGTGGCGGTAATAGCGATAGTTATAAAGTCTGTGATAGTTTCCCTTTAACTAAAGGTTGTACTGGTAGTAAAGTAAGTGAATTCCAAAAATGTATTGGTGTTACTGTTGATGGTAAATTTGGAGCTAAAACAGAACAAAGATTAAAAGATAAAGGATATAGTACTACGGTTACTCAGGAAGTTTACGATAAAATTCTTAAGAATTGTGGGTCTAGTAATAGTGACAATAAAATACCTATACCTGTACCAGATGCGGGTTCAGCGGCTAACGATTTATAAAAATAAAAAAAACACATTATAATGAAAAATTTAATAACAGAACAAGTTGAGAGGGTATGTTTCGATACTTTCACTGATAAAAATCTATTTACCGCGTGTGCTGCAGGATGTTTTACAGATAAAAAGTCGGGGAAAATGTTTGCTAAACAAGTAACTTTAGAGGGCACAAATGCTGGTGTTTACGCTTATAAAGAATCAGTTCCAAACCCTGGAATGTTTTATTTCTATAAAAACAATATTGATATCAATACAGGTCTTGGTGGGACTAAGTTAACAGGTAATACGACAACACAAGGAAACTCAGGTCAATGGCCATGTAGTTTGTTGACTAATATTATGGCGGCAACTTTAAGTCCAACAATTAAATTAGCGGTTGAGGCGTTAAAAGCGGCAACTAACTCTGAAATAGTACCTTATCAAGACGTAACAGGTGCTGACACTATGAGTGGTAAATACAAGTTAATGAAACTACAGGACGTACCACAAGTTAAAGACAGAAGTTTAGACTTAACACCTGACTTGGCGGCAAGACAAGGTGATATTTTTGTATGGGTTTTACAACAAGGGACAGTTCAATATCAAGGCAATAGAGCTAATGAGATTATTAACGCCATGGAAACAAATAAGTGGACAAAAGGTAGATTACCAGCAGAACAAGCGGGAATCGAAATTAACTTGCAAACATCACCAATTGATACGGCAACAAAACAACCTAAATACGCTGGAGAATTTAAATCACCATTTTACATGTATAAATTATACAGTGATATGTCACCATCTGAGGTTTTAACTAATATGAAAGCTCAAGTTCAAAAAGCTAAGACAGACTATAGTAAAAATAGTTGTAGAAAAACTATCAACAATTATTATGATATTATGTCTAAGGGTGGTTTGAATATGTCTCAACAAGAGATTAACGTTTTCAAACCAACTGTTGCAACATGTATTGCTAATCACAAAACATCTTTTGGTGGTAATATGACAGATAAAATGAATAATATTTGGAACGCAAAACCTGTAAACGGATTAACTTTTGAAGTAAAAAGTTCTATCCAACAAAAAGCTCAAAACGAATCTAAAGAAAATAAATTAAAAAATATAATTAGAGAAAATTTAGTTAGTCTATCTAACTCAAAAAAAAAAGCATTATTAGGTGAACAAAATATTATAACAACAAGATATTCTATTATTAAAGAAAGTGGTAAACCTAAAAATAGAACTCAGAAAAAAAAATTAACAGATGAATTAATTTCAGAAACATTTTATTTAAATTCTCAAGGATTTAACAATAAATTAATTAATGAAGAATTTTTAGACGTTATTAAAGGTTTATTTGGAAATGCAGGTGAAGGTGTGTTTAATTATATTAAAGAAAGATTTGCAACATTTATTGTTACTAAATTAACACCAATGGACCCTAATGGATGGGCAGCAAACATACTCATTACAGCAGTTGGTAACATTCCAATTGGAGATTATATGACAGGTAAAGTATTTAGTTGTGATTATATAAGTGATGTTTTATCTAAGTCAGTTGCTGAAGGAGCATTAAGAAAAGTACAATACGAGAAAGCAATGGGGGGACCATTATATGACATATTAAGAAATGCGATTGTTGAAACGTTAGAAGATACAAAATTTGGTTCGGCAATTGAAAACGCAATTGGTGATTTGGTTTGTCCTTTATTAGGGGGAATTAAAGAAAAAATGAATTTAGCGTCAGACGCTATAAAAGATAAAGCACTAAGTTAATTAGTCTTTAACTAACCTTCGGAATAAATTCCGAAAGGGATAAACCATCTAAAAGAAAGGGGGGATGTTCCAAATCTAACAAAGAGGTGTCGTGAGACACCTTTTTGTTTTTATAAAAGTTAGTATAAAACCCAATCCATTGACTATGGCGTGGGTGTGTGGTTTACTTAGGAGACCACTTTTTGGTATGTTTAACTTTTGGATTTAAAAATTTGTTAGAATAAACGTTACCTAATCTTAATATTGGCGAAATTGATAATCCAACTTTCCATGAAGCGTAAACTTGAGATAACTGGTCCCTACCACTATGGGTTTTAATCTCATTCCACCAAACATCATTAAAGTCGTTAACTATCTTATTATTCTTTCTAAACATAAACCCTGATTGAAATAACCCAAAATTTTCGGGATATCCTTCATTCCTATATTTTAACATTTGAACATCAACAACCTTAGGGAGTTCTAAACTTAGTTGAGAAACTTTATTGGCTTCCCTATAGATACAATTTCTTTCATCATGTTGGTATAACATAATATTTTTATCTTTAAAACCTATCTCATTAATCATACTTTCAACATTGGAAAACCTATAATCAAAACAATGGTCAATCCATATACTAATGTCATGTTTAGGTAATACTTTGTGTGGGTTTGTTTTAATATATCTTGCTTTAAGTCTTGAATCAAAAGAACTATCAATAAAATCAATATGGTTAACTTCCCATATTTTGGATTTAAAATATTTATTATCCGTAAATAGTATATACCGAACATTTGGGTCATAGTTTTTAGGGTTAATAAACATATCATAACCTCCAATATTAACACTGTAAATTATTACTTTCATATTACAATAAGTGTGATTGATTACTTTGAATTCCTCCACGATACCAATGTTGTACGTAGATTCCCTTCATTAATCCAACTTTTAATTTTGAGTGAATTGCTTTCTTGTGTATATCATTATCTATGGACAACATTTTATCTTCTTTAAACCCTCCAAGAAATTCCCAAACAGATTTTTTAATTAAAATAATAACACCACTAAACAATTGTTTGTTTGTAATATCTGTAACTTCGGTATTATATGTTTCCCACATTTTTTTACCAAATTCTCTATGGTATGTTTGGTCATTATTTTTTTGGTCAACACCTGGAGCAATTTGGTGAGGACATCCAATCCTGTTTGTTACACAAGTAAAAATAGAATACGATGGATTTTTTTCAATAACCGACTCAATATATTTACCAAAAAAATGAGTGGTGTGTACTGCGTCACCATCAATAAAACAAACCCAATCATTGGTTCTTACTAACGACATAGTTTCGTTATAAGACTTGCCAATATTTTTATCCGAGTTCCATGGTATAGAATGAAAAATCCTTGGTTTTGGTGGTACAAATGTATTTTCTAACATATTATCTTATATTACAACAAGTAAAATAAACAATCACTCATATTTATAAATATAGAAGACCAATTTTTATGAAATTAGTAATAGTATCAACGTTTTGGAATTCCGAAAAATTTGTTTCGGATTGTATTAAATCTTTAAAAAACCAATATTACACAAATTTTGTGTCATATATGATTGATGATATGTCGACCGACAAATCATATGATGTTGCCAAAAAAGAAATTGGTAATGATGAACGTTTTATTCTTATAAAAAACACAGAAAAAAAATATAAAACCAAAAATTTTATAGATGTTATTCGTAATAACAAAAATATTGATTGGGACGATGTTATTATTGAATTGGATGGGGATGACCAATTAATTGATAATTTTGTATTAGGTTTAATTAATAAAATTTACACTGACCCTAATATTTGGATTTGTGGTTCTAAATGGAGGGATAAAAAGGGTGGTACCATGAAGTATGGTAGAGCAAATGCGGATAACCCTAGACGTACTAGTTGGAACTTTTCTCACATGAGAACTTATCGAGCATTTTTATTCAGAATGATAAAAGATACTCATTTAAGATACAATGGGCAATATTTTAAAGCGGCGGTAGATTTAGGTATTGGGATACCTATGTTAGAAATGTCAGGTAATGAACATTATTATTTCTTAGATGAGGTAACCTATCTTTACACATGGCACGACCATCAATCCTATTCTAAAAATAGTTCTTTTGGGGATTCTAAATTACAAGGTCTTACCGCAAAACATATATACCAATTACCAGTTTATAAAAAATTAATTATCGAGAAAGGTTACGATGAGATAAAAATTAATGTTGAAAACGTCCCGACATCAAAAGAGTTAATTAATGATTTATTAACTGATAAACCACTCAACCCAAAGGTGTCTTCATTTAACTATGACTTAATTAATCAAATTATTCTTAACAAAAACGTGTATAACCCCAAAAATCATATTAAACCTATTAGGGAGAATATTCCGTTAGACAGGAACAAATTAATTGAGATTAAAAAAGGTTCCATTGCCGACGAAGCAAGAAAGTCCTTAACAAAAACATTTAATAAGGTAAATAAGACGCCAAATATTTTTGGAGGTAAAAAAAGAATGTAATCCCTTTTTGACTATTTTGTAATTTATATTATCTTTATACTATAAATTAAAAAGATTTAACTTACGGCTTCGTAGCTCAATTGGATAGAGCAACACACTTCTAATGTGTAGGTTACTGGTTCGAATCCAGTCGAGGTCACTAAAATTTATTATATGGGAAGACATGACAATATCTTAGAACAAGAACACAACGAGTTTGTTAATAGCGAACTATTTTGTCAAATGATTACGGAAAAAATAGAAAATTCACATTTTCATAAATATGATGGTATAACACCTGAAGGGTTTTTACTTATACCCGAACAAACCTTAGAAAGATTGAAAGATTTTGAAACTTGGAAAGAGTGGAAAAATAATCCATCAATTTTAAAAAAAATGATGATTGACGATTTAAAAAATGAATAATTTTTTTGTAGATTAAAAAAAAAATAGTACATTTGTGGTATGAAATATTCAGCACTTAAAGACATCGTTTATATTGGTTTGATGGTTTTTGTTATCGGAGGAACCAATGAGTATTTGGAAAAATACGACTATAGTTATGACAAAGTAATGGGTTCTTTGGAGTCTGAGGCAAAAAGACTTGACAAAGTTTACGGTTATGACAAGAACTATTCAAAAGAAGAAGAGGTTAAAATTACTGATTCAGAACAACCATCTTCAACTGAAGTTAGTTCTGACCGAGTAATTAACATCCACGGTTTTGGTAAATATACTCAAAGTGACCTTTATACAATCAAAGAAGGCGTTGAAAACTTCTACGGTATCCGTTGTGTCATCTCTGAAAGTGTTGAGTCAGATGATTTTTACTATGACAATAACACTAACGTATTATTAGCGTACAAAGTATTAACATTATCTGTTGGTAAATCAAATATGAATATGTATGTTACTGACGAACCATTATGTAATGAAAATTCTAATGATTTGATTAGTGGACACGCAAGAATTAATTGTGACGGTTCTGTTATCAGTACTAAAGAAATGAGAAACAACAATCACTATAATAATACTAGTTTAGTTCATACTGCGGTACACGAATTAGGACATAACTTTGGGTTATCTCACTGTAATAACCAATCTTGTATCATGAAATCTCACGGTTTAGACACTAAAGAGTTCTGTAATGAGTGTAAATTAAAAATTAATTAGTGATAATTTTTTTACATCAATAAACAAAAAAAGGGGGATAATTCCCCCTTTTTTCTTTGATTTGGTATTTATCAACTATTTCTTTTTAGAAATAATTGACCACACACCACCTACAAGTGTAACCGTTGCTCCGATAAGTTCTTGTACTGATGAATCAGTTGCAAGACCTTTCATAATCAGGATACCACCTACAAAAGTAAGTGCGTGTCTAACGATACCTTGGATTTGTTCTTTAGTCATTTTTAATGTTGATTAAAGGTTTATGCCAGACTATAAATATCAAAAAAATAGTAAAACAGTCTTTTGGTCTAATGGTAGGACACATGGTTTTGGGTTAAAAGATAAAAATTTTAATTTATTAGTTTAATATTTTTTGCAAAAGTAGACTCCGATTACAAAATTTTTTGTATCTTTACAATATGAAAGACTCACTACCATATTGTAATACAGAAAAAGCGATTAAAGGTTATGAAGAATCCCAAATTGCGAAAAATGAAAAAAATGATTGTGTTGTAAGAGCATTCGCATCTTGTTTTGATGTGTCTTACAATTATGCTCACGGATACGTTAGAGATAACTTTGGTCGTAATAACCGTCAAGGAACTTATGGTACTGTAAATAAAATGACCAAACTTGCGGAGAATAGAACTCAAATAAATTACAAAAAAGTTAAATGTGTTGGTAAATTAAACAATTACAATAGACGCACATTAGAATATACCGTTAACGTAAAGGGTGAAAAGGTTAACCGTAAAATGACTGTTGGTACTTTTACAAAACAAAACCCTGTTGGGACATTTTTTATGTTAGTTAGTCGTCACGCTTTCACAATTAAAGATGGTGTTGTGATTGGTAACTATGAAGATTCAACCAAGAAAAAACGTATATTGTTTTATGCGTTTGAAGTTAAATAATAAAAACACTTGTTAATTAAAAAAAACTACATATATTTGTAAAAGAATTAAATTTTTAGAAACAACGATATATTTATAACAAAATGAAAACAACTAATAGACATATGAACATTTGTAACCCGAGCATTCAGTGGTCGTTTAACGTGTATCGTACGCTTAAGTCGCATATTAGGGCATTTTCGTTTATGAGTTGATAAAGATTAACTTAAATATATAAAAGAAATATAAGACCCTAACTCAAAACAGTTAGGGTTTTTTTATACCCACCATTCACCCAATACGCTTCAGTAGCTCAGTTGGTAGAGCACCAGATTCCAAATCTGGGTGTCGGAGGTTCGAGACCTTCCTGGAGTGCAAACAATTAAAAATGGTCCTGTGTCCGAGTGGTTAGGAGGCGGTCTGCAAAACCGTTTACGTTGGTTCAAATCCAATCGGGACCTCAATAAAACGCCTCTATGTCGGAATTGGTATACGAGTCATTCTTAGAAAATGAATTTTACAGGTTCGAGTCCTGTTGGAGGTACAAAAAAAATAAAAAATATTTTACAAATTGTTTGGCAAATCAAAAGTGATTACATATCTTTGTGATATGGAAATAACAATTAACATACCTGATGGTGTTCTTAATAGAATGAAAGAACTCAAAATTACAGACAAAAATATTCAAAAAGAAGTTCTAATTGATTTTATAAAAGATTCTTTGGATACAGATTACTTAAACGGTATGTCCAATAAATTCAGAAAATGGACATTAAATAAAGAAAATATTAAAGTTTATTTGGCAGATTGAAATAAAATTCATAGATTTGTAAGAGAAACAACGGGGTAGGAAGTAAGAGGTTGGTGTCCTACTCCCGTGAAGAAAGAAGAAGTTCATTGAAATTAAAATATTGTGGTGGTAAGAAACGGGAAACTCGTAAAGTGCATTAACC
>Ga0315270_10000236_pt1 | contig 31775 bp, 32 predicted proteins | sample C1_bottom_MG_FD_204932 | JGI IMG/M metagenome (GOLD analysis project Ga0315270, IMG submission 204932) | Sediment microbial communities from Yellowstone Lake, YNP, Wyoming, USA - C1_bottom | ecosystem: Environmental > Aquatic > Freshwater > Lake > Sediment | place: USA: Wyoming | collected... | reverse complement strand
GTGGGCAAGACCTTTGCGTATCTGGTGCCCACGCTGTTGTCGGGCAGTCGCACGCTGATCAGCACGGCCACCAAAAGCCTGCAAGACCAGCTCTTCCTGCGTGACCTGCCGCGTTTGCGCGAAGCGCTTCAAGTGCCCGCACAGACCGCATTGCTCAAGGGCCGCGGCAGCTATTTGTGCCTGCACCGCCTGACCCAGGCGCGGCATACCGAGCCATTGTCCGACCGGCGCGCACTGCTGGCACTGGCGCGCGTGGAACGCTGGGCACAGACAACGCAAAGCGGCGACCTGGCCGAATTGGACGGACTGGACGACCGTTCCCCGGTGATCCCCTTGGTGACCTCGACGCGCGACAACTGCCTGGGCAGTGACTGCCCCGAGTTCCGCGCCTGCCATGTGGTGAAGGCCAGGCGCGAGGCGATGCTGGCCGATGTCGTGGTCGTGAATCACCATCTGTTCTTTGCCGACGTGGCCTTGCGCGACAGTGGCGTGGCCGAACTGCTGCCGAGCGTGGACGTCGCCATCTTCGACGAGGCGCATCAGCTCCCCGAGGTCGGCGTGCAGTTTCTGGGCACCTTGCTGGGTACGGCACAACTGCTTGATTTTTCTCGCGACTTGTTGGCCTTGGGGCTGAGCCAGGCGCGGGGCTTGCAGGATTGGCAGAGCCTGTCCGCCGCAGTCGAGCGAGCCGCGCGTGAATTGCGCATGGCCGCTGCCGGCCCGATGCGCGAGGTGCGTGGCATGCTCAAGCTGCGCTGGGAGGACCGGGCTGAAGCCGAAGGATTCATGGCCGCGCTGGACGGCGTGGCGGCCAGCGTCGACGACGCAGCCGCCGGCCTGAACACGGTGTCCGAACTGGCGCCCGATTTCGTGCGCCTGCATGAACGTGCTTTGCAGTTTGCAGCACTGGCTGGCGTCTTTCGCGGCACGGTGGCCGATGGCTCAGTGCGCTGGATCGACCTGACGCCGCATACGGCACGCCTGGTCGAGTCGCCGCTGGACATTCGCGCGGCCATGCAGGATCAGATGGCAGCGGCTCCGAAGGCCTGGGTGTTCACCTCGGCCACCTTGGGCGAGGACGAGCGCCTGACCTGGTTCACCGAACCGGCCGGGCTGGACGACGCCACCGTGCTGCGCGTGGGCAGTCCGTTCGACTATCCCAACCATGCCCGGCTCTATGTGCCGCGCGGCTTTCCCAAACCCAGCGAACCCGGTCATCCGCTGGCAGTGGCCGAGCTTGCAGCGCGCTGCGCCAGAGCGCTCGGCGGCCGCACCTTTGTGCTGACCACGACCTTGCGCAACTTGCAGACCGTCGGCGAGGCCTTGATCGAGAAGTTCGAAGCGGCCGGCGACAACATCGCAGTGCTGATCCAGGGCGGCGCGCCCAAACGCGTGCTGTTGCAGCAGTTCATGGCCCAGCCACGCTCGGTGCTGGTGGGCTCGCAAAGTTTTTGGGAAGGCATCGACGTGCCCGGCGATGCGCTGCAATGCGTGTTGATCGACAAGCTGCCGTTCCCGCCACCGAATGACCCGCTGGTCGAGGCACGTGTGCGCAAGCTTGAACTTGCCGGACGCAATGCCTTTGTCGACTATTTCCTGGCCGAAGCGGCGGTCTCTCTCAAGCAGGGGGGCGGCCGGCTGATACGCACCGAGTCCGACAAGGGCCTGCTGGTGGTGTGCGACCCGCGCATGGCCGGCATGAGCTACGGCAAGCGTCTGCGCGCCGCCCTGCCACCGATGGGCATTGTGGCCAGCGAGGACGAGGCGATGGGGTGGCTGGAAGGACTGAGCGTGGAGCGCGGGGCCGCCGCTGGCGCCGACTTGGCAAAGGCTTGGTCGTGACTCGAGAGCCGGGTGGCGGCAGGGTCAGTCCTCAAGCGAGCAATGAAAAAGCCCGCCGAAGCGGGCCTTGAGCAGGGGCTGGACTGCAACTCACCAGAGCTTCCACCAGGCCTTTTCACCGCCCAGACCCTGGCGCAAATAAGCGCTGTCCGGGAAGTTCTGTTTCAAGACGCGAGCGGCGTCGTCACTCAAGGTGTTGAGTCCGAGGTGCGCATAGCTTTGCATCATCAGGAACAGCGCCTCTTCGGCCGCCGGCGCATGTTGGAACTCCTGCACCGCCTGCTGCGCCCGATTGGCGGACGCCACATAGGCGCCGCGCGTGTAGTAGTAGCGCGCCACATGCACCTCGTAGGCGGCCAGCGTATTGATGATGTAGTTGACGCGCAGGGCCGCATCGGCAGCGTATTTGGACTGCGGGTATTGATCGATCAACTGGCGGAAGGCGAGCAAGGCATCGCGTGAGGCCTGCTGATCGCGTTCTGCCAAGCTCTGGTTCGCGATGTTGCCGAACAGACCCAGGTCGTCATTGAAGTTGACCACGCCCTTCATGTACAGCGCATAGTCCATCGCCGGACTCGAAGGGTTGAGCTTGATGAATCGATCCAGGGTGCTCAGTGCCTGTGCGCGTTCGCCGCTGCGGTAGTTGGCCCATGCCAAATAGAGCTGCGCTTGCTGAGCCATCAAGGTGCCTGCAGCGCGGCCTTCGATGCGCTCCAGCGTCTTGATGGCGCGGTCGTAGCCGCCGCTGTCCAGATCGTCTTTGGCGTCTGCGTACAATTTGTCCAGATTCGCCTGGGAGTTCGGGTCGTCCTTGGGTGTGCTGGAGCAACCGGCAAGCGTTGCCGCCAGGATGGCACAGACCACTGTCCCGAGACCCAGCCGTCTCATCGTCTGCGCCGCTTGGCGCCTCATCCACATCATGACCATGGTCCCTATGGCGGTGCAGTGCACCGTCCTGTGCTGAAAACGGAGTCGCGATTATATGGTTCAGCCAGGAGCTGGCGTTGAAATGCTGGATGAAGCGGATATTTCCGACGAGGGGCCGGCAGACTTGATCGACCAACGTCCCGGCGACGCTGTCGAGCAGCGCCTGGGCGTGGTTGCTCGCGAATGGCATGCTCAGCGCCTGGACAAGCTGTTGGTGCAGCTCGCGCCCGAGTTCTCGCGCAGCCATTTGCAGAGCCTGATCGAGCGAGGCCATGTGCAAGTGGATGGCGTGGTCATGGCGACCGCTTCACGCAAGGTGCTGTCCGGCCAGAAAGTCTTGCTGGAATTGGTGCCCACCCTCGAGAGCCGTGCCTTCAAGCCCGAGGCGATGGACTTGAACCTGGTGTTCGAGGACGAACACCTGATGGTGGTCAACAAACCGCCAGGGCTGGTTGTGCATCCTGCGGCGGGCAACTGGTCGGGCACCTTGATGAATGGCGTGCTGGCGCATCACGCGGCGGCGGCAGGTCTGGCGCGCGCGGGCATCGTGCACCGACTCGACAAGGACACCTCGGGACTGATGGTGGTGGGCAAATCGCTGGTGGCGGTGACCGCGCTGCAGCGCATGATTGCCGCCCGCGAAGTGCACCGCGAGTACCTGGCCATGACGCATGGCGTGGTGCCCAAGACACTCAACATTGAAGAACCGATACGGCGCGACCCTCAATCACGCATACGCATGGCTGCGTTGCCGGGGGGCAAGCCGGCGCGCACCGACGTCTTCCTGGTTGCCACATTCGAGACCATGAGCGCGGTGCGCTGCGTGTTGCACACGGGGCGCACGCACCAGATTCGCGTGCATTTGTCCTGCAAAGGCTATCCCTTGCTGGCCGATGCCGTGTACGGGGGGCGCCCGATGCTGGGTCTGACGCGACAGGCCTTGCACGCCACCAAGCTCAGCTTTGCGCATCCTGTCAGCGCCAAGCCAATGAGTTTCGAAGCAGGACTGCCGGACGACCTGGCCCCGGCCTGGAGTTACCTCACAAAGCAGCACTGACGCAACAGCGCGCGGCGAAATTTTGGCTGCAAGGCAAAGCAGCGCTACAATGCCTCCCTAGTCGAACGCTTGCGTCCGCTTTCGGTCCGTGCCCTAAGATGGCAGCACCAAAGCTCAAACGCACAGTGCCGACACAGTAGCTGCCCGCAAATGCGGGTGCAGCGCCGCCCCTCAGAGCCCGTCAACCGGCCGCCCGCTTTTTTCGACAGCGTGTGGACCGGCCAAACCTGCAATAGAGGGCCCGGTGATCAGCCCCAGAACTACCTGCCGCAATGTCGGTGGAGACTTGATAACAGTCCATGAATACCCAGGATGCAAAGCGCGTCCTTGAGACCGCGCTCATTTGTGCGCAACAGCCTTTGCCGTTGCGCGACATGCGAACCCTGTTTGCCGACGAAATCGGCTCCGATACCTTGCGCGGACTGCTGGATCAGCTGACGCGCGACTGGGACGGCCGCGGCGTGGAACTGGTGGCCTTGTCGACGGGGTGGCGCTTTCAAAGCCGCCCGGAGTTGCGCGAATACCTGGATCGCCTGAACCCCGAAAAGCCGCAACGCTATTCACGCGCCGTGATGGAGACGCTGGCCATCATTGCCTACCGCCAACCGGTGACGCGCGGCGACATTGAAGACATCCGCGGTGTGGCTGTGAGCAGCCAGATCGTCAAGCAACTTGAAGACCGCGGCTGGATCGAGGCGATTGGCTACCGTGAAGCGCCCGGACGCCCGGCGCTGCTCGCCACGACCAAGCAGTTTCTCGACGACCTTGGTCTGGCCAGCCTTGAGCAACTGCCTGAACTCGAGCATGGAACGCAGGTGACTCCGGCATTCGAGCTGGCGCTGGCCGATCAGCCATCGCTGTTGGATGCCACCCAGTCCAACCTGCCGCTGGATGAGGAGCAGGAGCCAGAGGAGCTCGCTGGCGCACCGTCCTCCACTCCCCCCGATCCGATCGCTTCTCTTTCTGTTGATTCCGGCGTGCCGGAACCATTCTCCTCCCCACCCGCTGAGCCGGGCCCCGAGTCTGACAACGCTGACAAGGCGCAACGCGACGCATGAAACCTGACCACACCGATCCCACCCTCGACGCCATTGCCGATGCTGCGCCCAAGCGACGCCGTACCAAGGCCGTGGACGACGCCGCCGTACCGTCGCCTGATGCGAAGGCTGGGCAAGCCGGCGCAGAGCTTGCGCCTGCACCCAAGCCGCGCAAACCCCGGGCCAAGAAGGCGGAGACTGAGGATCCGACGCAGAGTCCAGCTCACGCAGCTGTCGAGGCCTCAAGCGCGGTTTCAAGCGACGCCTCGGCAACAGACTCCGGCAAAGCGCCTGCGGTAAAACGCCCTGCGCGCCCGCGAACCAAGCCCCAGGCCACGACCGAGATTGCGGTGACGCCCGTTTCGACCCCCGCTGTTTTCAGCCTGGACGTAGCCGCTCCGACGCAACCCGACGTCGCGTCTGATGCAACTCAGGTCGCAGCGTCGCAAGGTGGCGAAGGTGCGGAGCGAGAACAAGGCGAAAACCGTCGCGGCGAAGGCGAGGAGGGCGAGCGTGGCCCGCGCTCCGGCCGCAACCGTCGACGTGGCCGCAAGGGTCGCGCCCATGACGGCGATGGCGCCCAAGGCGGCTCGCAAGGACAAGTGGCGCCGCAAGTCGAGCTCGCGCCCGAAGTGCAAGCCGAAGCTGGCGCCTTGTTCGCTCAGGTGCTGACTGGCGACTTTGACGCCGAGGGTGACGCCCTCGAGATGCCGGTCGAGGTCGAACAGGATGAGGACGAGGACGAAGAGCAAGCACAGACCAAACGCGTCTTGGCGCCCGAACCCGATGCGCCCAAGCTGCATAAGGTGCTGGCACAGGCCGGCATCGGCTCGCGCCGCGAAATGGAAGAGCTGATCCTGGACGGCCGCATCACCGTCAATGATGAGCCGGCCCACATCGGCCAGCGCATCTCTTACGGCGATCAGATACGCGTGGGTGGCAAATCGATCCGGTTTCGCATCGCGCCGCCAGCGCCGCGCATCCTCGCTTATCACAAGCCGACCGGCGAGGTGGTGTCGCACAACGACCCGGAGAATCGCCCGACTGTGTTCCGTCACCTGCCCAGACTCCAGCAGGGCAAATGGCAATCTGTCGGTCGGCTCGACTTGAACACCGAAGGTCTGCTGCTGTTCACGACCTCGGGTGATCTGGCCAATCAATTGATGCACCCGCGTTTCGGCGTGGAGCGTGAATACGCGGTGCGCGTGCTTGGCACGCTGACCGAAGACCAGCGCGCGCGCCTGCTTGAGGGCGTGCTGATCGAAGGCCAGAAGGCCGGGTTCAAGAGCATCGAGGAAGGCGGCGGCGAGGGTGTCAACCATTGGTATCGCGTGGTGATCACCGAAGGTCGCAACCGCGAAGTTCGCAAGCTGTTTGACGCTGTGGGCCTGACCGTAAGCCGTCTGATCCGCATACGCTATGGCACCGTCGTGCTGCCGCGTGGCCTCAAGCGCGGCGTTTGGGTTGAGCTGGGTGAGGGTGACGTGAGTTTGATTCGCCGTTTGGCGGGCGGCGACCGCCAATCCCAAGGCCAGGGCCAGGGCAGGCAAGGGCAGCAAGTACAACCGGGACGCAACGAAGGCCGGGACCGCAACGAATCTCGCGGCCCTGCACGCGGTGGTCAAGGCCCGCAACATGGCGGCGCTCAGCGTAGCGACAACAACAACCAGCGAGGTCGGCGCAGCGAGCCGCGACCGGCTGGACAGGGGCCACGCGAAGACCGGGGGCCCGATCAGGCGGTTGAGCGCAACCTCGACCAAAGTGTCGACCGCGATCGTGACGACGACTTTGACGATGATGATTTGCCGCGTGGCGTGATTCCCAATCCCTTGGAGCAGACCTTCGACAAGCGCTTTGTGCAAAAGGGGCGTGGCTTTGGTGGCGGCGGTGGCATGGGCGGTTTTGGTCCGGGCGGATCGAGTCCGGTGCACGACCGCGGCGGCCAAGGGCGTGGCCAAGGGTCCAAGCAAGCCAAGGACCAGGGGCCGCGCCAACCTGACCCGATGCAGACCTCAGTGGGCTACATCGGCGCGGACGCTTTCATGCAGCGTGCTCGCGGTGGCAAGCGCGGTGGTGGCGGTGGCGGCGGCGGACGCGGCTTTGGCGGCGGTTCGGGCGGCGGCGGTGGCGGCCGTGGGTTTGGCGGTGGCGGCAGTGGCGGCGGCGGTGGTGGTGGTGGAAATCGGGGTGGGCGCGGCCGTTGAGGCCGGGTCCGAACCCGCTTGAAACAGCGCCCGCAGGCGCGAAACCGTAGCGGCTTGGTCCTTTGCGAGCCGCTTCTCAAGCTACAATCCAAAGCTTTGCTAAGTCTTTGAATTCAGGAGAATTTCGCCATGGCGATCGAACGTACTTTATCCATTATCAAGCCCGATGCCGTGGCGAAAAATGTCATCGGCCAAATCTATGCGCGCTTTGAAGGCGCTGGCCTCAAAATCATTGCCGCGCGCATGGCGCATCTGTCGCGCGGTGAAGCCGAAGCGTTTTACGCCGTGCACAAGGCGCGTCCCTTCTTCAACGATCTGGTCAACTTCATGATCTCGGGGCCGGTGATGATTCAGGCACTCGAAGGCGACAACGCGATCGCCAAGAATCGCGACCTGATGGGCGCGACCGACCCGAAGAAGGCCGACAAGGGAACCATCCGCGCCGATTTCGCCGACAGCATCGACGCCAATGCAGTGCACGGTTCCGACGCCCCGGAAACAGCTGCCGCTGAAGTGGCATTCTTTTTCCCAGGCATGAACGTCTATAGCCGATAAGACACACTCAGCCTCTTGCAGCCTCGGCAACAAGAGGTGAGCGAGTCAAACATGGACGCGGTCAACCTGCTTGGATTCGATCTGGAAGGGCTGGCCGCGTTTTGCGAGCAGCTCGGGGAAAAGCGTTTTCGTGCGACCCAGCTGTTTCGCTGGATTCATCAAAGAGGCGCGGCGGACTTCGACTCGATGTCCGACCTGGCCAAGTCGCTGCGCGACAAACTGGCGACCCGCGCGTGCATCAGCACGCCGCCCGTCATCAGCGAGCATGTCTCGCTTGACGGCACCACAAAGTGGCTGTTTGACGTGGGTGCCGGCGATGCGGTCGAGGCCGTCTTCATCCCCGAAACGGACCGAGGCACCTTGTGCCTCTCGTCGCAGGCCGGCTGTGCGATGGCTTGCCGTTTTTGCTCGACCGGTCATCAAGGCTTCAGTCGCAATCTGACGACGGCCGAAATCCTGGGCCAGCTCTGGTTTGCCGAACATCTGCTGCGCAAGCGTTTCAACAAACCTGAGGGCGAACGCGTCATCAGCAATGTCGTGATGATGGGCATGGGCGAGCCGCTGCAGAACTATGCGGCCCTCGTGCCGGCGCTGCGGGTGATGCTCGACGACCATGGCTATGGACTGTCGCGTCGCCGGGTCACTGTCTCGACATCTGGCGTCGTGCCGATGATCGATCGCCTGCGCAATGATTGTCCGGTGGCCTTGGCGGTGTCGCTGCACGCGCCGAATGATGCGCTGCGCGACATGCTGGTCCCGCTGAACAAGAAGTACGGCATCGCTGCATTGCTGGATGCCTGCAATCGCTATCTGGATCGCGCCCCAAGGGATTTCATTACCTTCGAGTACTGCATGCTGGACGGCGTGAACGATACGCCCGAACTGGCGCTCGAGTTGGTCGAGCTGCTGCGTGGCCATGTGTCATGCAAGATCAATCTGATCCCGTTCAACCCGTTTCCGCAGTCGGGTTTGAAACGCTCATCGCGCGAGCGCGTGACCGCCTTTGCCAAAATTTTGTTGGACGCGGGGTTTGTCACCACGGTGCGCAAGACGCGCGGTGACGACATTGACGCGGCTTGTGGTCAACTGGCGGGTGAAGTACAGGATCGAACCCGTGCGCATATTCGCATGGTGCGGGCCCCGGTGAAGGCGCTGGGTACGGAGCAAAACAGTCCTCAATAGGTTTGCGATGCTGTTGGGTAGGCTTTCGGAAGACGCGGCAATGATATTTTCTGATGCTGGGCAATTGCGGATTGACGATGGTTTGATCGAGCGTGTGGACCCGATCAGGGCGCGTCGAGGCGCAGCCGTGGCCGCGGTGAGTCTGGCACTTTGGATGAGCACGGCGCTGTTGAGCGGCTGCGCCACCGACAAAGTGGTGGGAGAGGCGGGCCGGCAAATTCGCACTGAATCGGATCAGACCGACAGCGACCGCCGCGCCAAAGTGCGTCTGGAACTGGCCGAAGGCTATTTCTCGCGCGGCCAGTACAACACCGCGCTCGACGAGGTGAAGCTGGCTTTTGCCGCCAAGCCAGACATGATCGAAGGCTACAACCTGCGCGGCCTGATCTACGCCGCGATGGGTGAATCCGCGCTGGCCGAAGAAAGTTTTCGCCGCGCCTTGGCAGTCAACTCCCGCGACGCCGATGCCATGCACAACTATGGCTGGTTCCTGTGTCAGCAGCAGCGCTGGAAGGAGGCCTTGACGCAGTTTGATTTGGCCATCTCGCTGCCGCAGTACCGGGGCGTCGCACGCACTTTGCTGGCCAAAGGGGTGTGCCAGGCGCGTGCCGGTCTTTGGCTGGAGGCTGAAGGTACTTTGTTGCGTTCGTTTGAACTCGAGCCTTCGAATCCGGTGGTGGCGGTGAATCTGTCCGAAGTCTTGCTGCGTCGCGGCGATCTGGATCGGGCGCGCTTCTACATACGCCGCGTCAACAGTCAGCCCGAGCAGGTCGGCGCTCAAACTTTGTGGCTGGCACTGCGCGTCGAGCGCAAGCTTGGCAATACGCAGAGTGTGCGCGAACTCGGCGATCAACTGCTGCAGCGTTTCCCTCAATCCCTTGAGGCCCGAGCCTTCGAGAACGGACGTTTTGATGAGTGAAGTCACTGGCATGTCATCGAGCAACGCTGAGACCTATCGCGAAGTGCCCGAGCAAGCGTCAGCCACCGCGTCGACGCAGTCCGAAATGGCCGCGTCGGGTGGGCAAAGTGCCGGGGCCTTGCTGCGAAAGGCGCGTGAGGCCAAGGGCCTGCACATCGGGGCGCTGGCTGCTGCATTGAAGGTTCCACAACGCAAGCTGGAGGCGCTGGAAGCCGATCGCTATGCAGAGTTGACCGATGTCACTTTTGTCCGTGCCTTGGCCCAAACCATGTGCCGCGCGCTCAATGTCGATCCAGCTCCGGTGCTGGCCCTGCTGCCTCAGACCCTGGATCCGACCCTGGGCCGCGTCGCCAGCGGTTTGAATCAGCCTTTTCGTGAGCGCCCTGGGCGCGACGATTCGAAGCGCGTGACGTGGTTGCGGCGCCCCGGCCCGCTGGTCGCTGTGGCGCTGCTGCTGGCAACCGCTGCGGTCTATCTGGCGCCCCCAGACTTGTGGACTGTCTTGAGCGGAGCCGTTGGCGATCGCGCGTCGCAGCCCGTCCCTGCCGCATCCGCAGTTTCGGATGGTATTTTTCCACCCAGCGCCAATCTGCCCGTCAATGCTGAGACGGAGCCTGTTGTACAGGCCTTGCCGGAGGCCGGCGCGTCGGCCGCTGCATCAACTGTGTCAGCCGTGCCAGCCCCGGCCCCAGCCCCGGTCGAAGCCCCATCCAAGAAGGGGCCGCTGCAGTTGCGCGCAAATGCCCAGACCTGGGTGGAAGTGATGGATGCCAATGATCAAACTTTGATGAGTCGTAATCTGGAGAGTGGCGAAGAACTGGCGCTGGACGGCGCCCTGCCTTTGAAGATAAAGATCGGCAATGCGGCAGGCGTCGCCGTGCAATTTAGAGGTCAAGCGGTGGATCTGACGCCCTATACGCGCGCCAACGTGGCGCGGCTTGACCTCAAATAATCACGCACAGCCATCATGAGCGACTCAACCCCGGATTTCGAACAAGCCATCAGTCCCGCAATGGTGGCGCCGCGTCACTCGCGCCAGGCCAAGGTGCGCTGGGGCGCCAACACCGTCACAGTCGGCGGCGATGCGCCGGTGCGCGTCCAATCGATGACGAATACCGACACGGTCGACGTGATTGGCACGGCGATTCAGGTCAAGGAGTTGGCGATTGCCGGCTCGGAAATGGTGCGCATCACCGTCAACACGCCCGAGGCCGCGCAGGCGGTGCCGCACCTGCGCGAGCAACTTGACCGCATGGGCGTCGATGTGCCGCTGATAGGCGACTTCCATTACAACGGTCATCGACTGTTGACCGATTTTCCGGACTGTGCCAAGGCGTTGTCCAAGTACCGCATCAACCCAGGCAATGTCGGCAAGGGTGACAAGCGCGACCGTCAGTTCGGCCAGATGATCGAGGCCGCGATCCGTCACGACAAGGTGGTGCGCATCGGCGTGAACTGGGGCAGTCTGGACCAGGAGTTGCTGGCGCAATTGATGGACGACAACGCGCGCCGCCCTGCGCCCTGGGAAGCAAAGCAGGTGATGTATCAAGCGCTCGTGCAGTCGGCGCTGAGCTCGGCCGCCTATGCCCGTGAGATCGGCATGAGTCCGGATCAGATCGTCATCAGCTGCAAGGTCAGCGGCGTGCAGGACCTGGTCTCGGTCTATCGGGCCCTGGCCAAGCGCTGCGATTACGCGCTGCATCTGGGGCTCACCGAAGCCGGCATGGGGACCAAGGGCACGGTGGCTTCAGCCGTCGCGCTGTCCATCCTGATGCAAGAGGGCATCGGCGACACGATTCGCGTCTCGCTCACACCCCAACCCGGTGAAGCACGCACGCAGGAAGTGGTGGTGGCGCTGGAAATCCTGCAATCGTTGGGGCTGCGCAGCTTCAACCCCAGCGTCACGGCCTGCCCGGGTTGTGGTCGCACCACCAGCACCACCTTCCAGGAACTGGCCAAGCAGATCGACGACTTTCTGCGCGCGCAAATGCCGGTCTGGCGCGTCAAATATCCGGGTGTGGAAGCGATGAAAGTGGCCGTGATGGGCTGCATCGTGAACGGCCCCGGCGAAAGCAAGCATGCCGACATCGGCATCAGCCTGCCTGGTTCGGGCGAGGCGCCTGCCGCGCCGGTCTTCATCGACGGAGAGAAGGCGCTGACCTTGCGTGGGGCAACCATTGCCACCGAGTTCCAGACCCTGGTCGAGAACTACATCGAAAAACGTTTTGGCGGCGTGACTGCCTGAAGTGAATGACTGAACAGAACAACAACAAGCCGGTCCCGACCGAGGCTGGCAAGAAGGCCATGCTCCAGGCCGTGAAAGGCATGAACGACATCCTGCCGCCCGAATCGGCGCGCTGGGAGTGGTTCGAGGAAAAGGTGCGTTCGGTGATGGCGCGCTATGGCTATGCCAATGTGCGCGTGCCCATCGTTGAGCCGACCGACCTCTTCGTGCGAGGCCTGGGCGAGGTGACCGATGTGGTTGAGAAGGAGATGTATGCCTTCGAAGACAAACTCAATGGCGACAAACTCGCGCTGCGCCCCGAGGGCACCGCCGGTGTGGTGCGCGCAATGATCGAACATTCCTATCTGCGTGATGGCGGCAAGCGGCTCTACTACAGCGGGCCGATGTTCCGTCACGAGCGTCCGCAAAAAGGCCGCTCCCGCCAGTTTCACCAATTCGGCGTCGAGGCGCTGGGCTTCGCCGGACCCGATGTGGACGCTGAAGTGATTCTGCTGTGCCGCTTGCTGTGGCGCGAAGTGGGTCTGGTCGAAGGCCGTGACTTGCGGCTCGAGATCAACTGCCTGGGTCAGAGTGATGAGCGCCGCGCGCACCGCGAGGCCTTGATCGCGCACCTCACTGCCCACGCCGACTTGCTGGACGATGAAGCCAAGCGCCGCATGCACACCAACCCCTTGCGCGTGCTCGATACCAAGAACCCGGCCATGCAGGTGGTCGCCGACGCGGCGCCCAAGCTGCTGGACTTTCTTGGCGAGGCCTCGCTGGCCCACTTCAATGGTGTGCGCGCCATCCTGGACGCCGTGGGTCTGGCGTACACGGTCAATCCGCGCCTGGTGCGCGGCCTGGACTACTACAACCTGACCGTGTTCGAGTGGATCACCGAGCGGCTCGGATCGCAGGGCACGGTGTGCGGTGGCGGGCGTTACGACGGCTTGATCGAGCAACTCGGCGGCAAGCCCACCCCCGGCGTAGGCTGGGGCATGGGGGTCGAGCGCATGCTGATGCTGCTTGAAGAGGCGGGCGTGCAGGTGCCGGCCGCCGTGCCCACCGTGTATGCCATCGTGCCGTCGACCGGTGTGCTGAACCAGGCCATGCTGACGCTGGAGGCCTTGCGCGAAGCCGGGGTCTCGGTGCAGATGCATGCCGGGCAGTCCAGCATGAAATCTCAGTTCAAACGCGCTGATGCCAGCGGCGCCACTTATGCCTTGATCTTCGGCGAAGATGAAGTCGCGCAAGGACTGGTGTCCGTCAAGCATCTGCGCGATGCCAATGTTGCACAAGCTACGCGAGGTCTGTCGACAGTGTCCGACTGGGCGTCCGAGCTGCGCAACGCATAATCCCTGCTTTCCCTCATTTCTAACCACACAGACTCATGGCGTCCAATCTCGATCTTGAAGAACAGGAACAGCTCGATCAGCTGAAAGCCTTCTGGAAGCAGTACGGCAATCTCATCACTTGGGTGATCACCTTGGCGCTCGCCGCTTATGCCGGCTGGAACGGTTGGAACTGGTGGCAGCGCGATCAAGCTGTGAAGGCCGCAGCGATGTTTGATGAGCTCGACCGTGCGGCGTCGACCGGTGACCCCATCAAGGTGGGCCATGTATTTGCCGACATGAAGGAGCGTTTCCCGCGCACCACCTTCACTCAGCAGGGCGCCTTGCTGGCGGCCAAGGTGCAATACGAAAAGGGCGAGGCCGATGCGGCGCGCGCCACCCTGGGCTGGGTCAGCGAAAACGCGGGCGATGACGAATATCGCGACGTCGCCCAGTTGCGCCTGGCTGGACTGCAGCTCGAAGCCAAGCAGTTCGACGCGGCGCTCAAGGCCTTGGATGCCATCAAGGGCAAGGATTTTGCAGGTTTGGCGGCCGACCGCCGCGGTGACATTCTGCTCGCCCAAGGCAAGCGTGATGAAGCCAAGCAGCAGTTCCAAAAAGCGTATGACAGCATGGACAAGACGCTTGAGTATCGGCGTCTGATCGAAGTCAAACTGGCGACCTTGGGCGTGACCGCCGATGCCGGCGCCAAGGCTGCCGAAGCCGCCAGCGCAGGAGCGTCCAAATAATGCGTGCTGTTCACTTTCCGTCGGCATGGCGAGTGGGTTTGGGGGCGGGGCTGCTTGTCGCGCTGCTCAGCGGCTGCTCGATCTTCAGCAGTTCAAGCAAACCCAAGCCTGCAGCGCTGGAAACCCTTGCGCCGACGATCGCGGGTCGGGTGGTCTGGCGTCAAGCATTGGACAGCGTCAAATTTCAGCTCGCACCTGCGGTGGTGGAAGGCAATTTCATCGTCGCCGGCACCGACGGCACGGTGACTGCCCTGGCCGCCAGCACCGGGCAGACGGTGTGGCGTGTGCCGGTGGGTGAACGTTTGAGCGCCGGCGTCGGCAGCGATGGCCGCCACTCGGCGGTGGTGACGAGCAACAACGAGCTGGTCGTCCTCGATCATGAACGCATCGTCTGGCGCAAGTCTGTCGGTGCGCCGGTGATGACCGCGCCGCTGGTGGCTGGCGAGCGCGTTTTCGTGCAACGCGTTGACCGCGTCGTACAGGCCTTCGACGTCAGCGATGGGCGCAAGCTGTTTGACCTGAACCGACCCGGCGACGCGCTGACGCTGGCGCAAGCCGGCGTACTGGGTGCTTTTCAAGACACCTTGCTCGCAGGCCAGGGCCCGCGCATCAGCGGGCTGAATCCACTCAATGGTGATGTACGTTGGGAGGCCAGTGTGGCCAACCCGCGCGGTACGAATGAAGTCGAACGCCTGGCCGATGTGCTGGGCCCGCTGGTGCGCGCCGGGGACATGGTTTGCGCGCGCGCTTTCCAGTCTGCTGTGGGCTGCGTGAATGCGGTGCGTGGCGCGGCTCTGTGGACCCGCAATGTCGGGGGTACGCAAGCCATTGGCGGTGACGCGCAAGCCATTTTTGGCGCCGACGGCAGCGACCGCATCACGGCCTGGAAAACCACCTCAGGTGAAGTGCTCTGGAGCGCCGAGCAGTTGTTGCACCGCGACTTGAGCGCCCCATTGGCAATTGGCAGCAGCGTGCTGTTTGGCGATTTTGAAGGTCAGGTCCACTTTCTTGCCCGGGACACCGGCAAGACCCAGTTGCGTATCGCCACCGATGGTTCGCCCATTGTCGGCCGCCCAGTCGCCTCGGGCACCACGGTGCTTGTGGTGACGCGCAATGGCGGTTTGTTTGCGCTGCGTCCGCAGTAGACGGATTGCCGTGATAGAGAAGAATTTCGCTCGATGAAGCCAGTCATTGCCCTGGTGGGCCGCCCGAATGTGGGCAAGTCCACGCTGTTCAACCGCATGACCAAGAGCCGCGACGCGATCGTTGCCGACTTTGCGGGGCTCACCCGCGACCGCCACTATGGCGACGGTCGCCTGGGCGACCGCGAGTACATCGTGGTGGATACCGGCGGTTTCGAGCCCACCAGCACGACCGGCATCGTCAAGGAGATGGCCAAGCAGACGCGTCAGGCGGTGGCCGAGGCCGATGCGGTGATTTTCGTCGTCGATGTCCGCGCAGGCTTGTCGGGGCAGGACCACGACATCGCGCGCTATCTGCGTACTGCCAACAAGCGCGTATTCGTCGCCGTCAACAAGGCCGAGGGCATGGCCGAGTCGCCGCTGCTGGCCGAGTTCCACGAGTTGGGCATGGGCGACCCCATCCCCATTTCGTCGGCGCATGGCCAGGGCATACGCAGTCTGCTCGATACGGTGCTCGACAGCTTTGTGTTCGAAGAAAAGGAAGAGGCCGAAGTCGACCCGGACGCGCCGATCCGTCTGGCCGTGGCGGGACGCCCGAATGTCGGCAAGAGCACCTTGATCAACACTTGGCTGGGCGAAGAGCGGCTGGTCGCTTTTGACTTGCCCGGCACCACGCGCGACGCCATCAGCGTGCCGTTCGAGCACGATGGCAAGAAGTTCGAGTTGATCGACACCGCCGGACTGCGCCGCAAGGGCAAGGTGTTCGAGGCGATCGAAAAATTCTCGGTGATCAAGACCTTGCAGGCGATCTCGGACGCCAATGTGGTCGTGCTGCTGCTCGACGCCACCCAGGGCGTCACCGATCAGGACGCGCATATTGCCGGCTACATTCTCGACAGTGGCCGCGCCGTCGTGATCGCCGTCAACAAGACGGACGCCATCGACAAGTATCAGCGCCAACTGCTGGAACGCTCGATCGAACAGCGCTTGGCGTTCTTGAAATTTGCCCCGGTGTTGGAAATTTCAGCGATCAAGCGTCAGGGTCTGGGACCGCTGTGGAAGTCGATCGCCGACGCGCATGTCTCGGCCACCAAGAAGATGACGACACCGGTCTTGACGCGCCTGATTCTCGAAGCGGTACAGCACCAGACGCCCAAGAAGGTGGGGCATTTCCGGCCCAAGTTGCGCTATGCCCACCAGGGCGGCATGAACCCGCCGTTGGTGGTGATCCATGGCAATTCGCTCGAAGGTGTGACCGACAGCTACAAGCGCTTCCTGGAGGCCCGCATCCGCGCCCACTACAAGTTGGTGGGCACTCCGCTGAAGATCGAAATGCGCTCCTCCAAGAATCCCTTCGATACCAAGGATTCTTGACGCGGGGTGGGTAGAAACCCGCCCCTGTGTTAACGTGCCTTCTTCAATTCACTCTCTCAACACGGAGCATATCGTGAGCAATAAAGGCCAACTCCTGCAAGACCCGTTTCTGAACCTGCTGCGCAAAGAGCATGTTCCGGTGTCCATCTATCTGGTCAACGGCATCAAGCTGCAAGGGCAGATCGAGTCTTTCGACCAATATGTGGTGCTGCTGCGCAATACCGTCACGCAAATGGTCTACAAGCACGCCATCTCCACGGTGGTGCCAGGTCGCGCGGTCAATTTCCACAGCGCCGAATCGCTTGACGACGAGGCTCCCTGAGCCTTGATACTGCCCAGCTCACATTGCCTTGAGTTCTTCGTCGCTCAATACACCCTCGATGTCTGAGAATGGTTCGCGGGCCATTCTTGTCGGTGTCGACTTTGGCCGTGGCGCGAGTTTCGATCCCACGCTGGATGAACTGGCGCTGCTGGCCCAGTCGGCTGGCGACGATCCCGTCGCGCGCGTGATCGCGCGCCGCAAGGCGCCCGATGCGGCCCTGTTCGTGGGTTCGGGCAAGGCCGACGAGATCAAGGCCTTGGTGCAGGGTCATCAGGCGAGTACGGTCTTGTTCGACCAGAGCTTGTCGCCGGCCCAGCAACGCAATCTGGAGCAGCACCTGGGCGTGCCGGTGGCGGATCGCACGGCGTTGATTCTGGAAATTTTTGCCGCGCGCGCCAAGAGTCACGAGGGCAAGCTGCAGGTTGAGCTGGCCCGACTTCAATACATGTCCACGCGAGTCGTGCGACGCTGGAGCCACTTGGAGCGTCAGAGTGGCGGCATCGGCCTGCGCGGAGGTCCCGGTGAGGCTCAGGTCGAACTCGACCGCCGCATGATTGGCGAGCGCATCAAGACCATCAAGGAACGCCTGGTCAAGGTCAAGCGACAACGCAGTACGCAACGCCGCGCACGCGAGCGCAGCGGCAACTTCAGTGTGGCGCTAGTGGGCTATACCAACGCTGGCAAGTCGACCTTGTTCAATGCGCTGGTGAAGGCGCGCGCATTTGCTGCCGACCAGTTGTTCGCCACGCTGGACACCACCACGCGCCAGCTCTACCTCGAAGAGGCAGGGCGAAGCGTGTCCTTGTCCGACACGGTGGGCTTCATACGCGACCTGCCGCACAAGCTGGTGGAGGCCTTCCAGGCGACCTTGAGAGAGGCGACCGAGGCCGATCTGCTGCTGCATGTGATCGATGCCGCCTCGCCGTTGCGCGACGAGCAAATGGCCGAGGTGGATCGCGTATTGCACGAAATCGGCGCCGACGGTATTGCGCAAATCCTCGTGTTCAACAAGCAGGACTTGCTCGATTCAAGCCAGCTCCCCCGCGTGGCCAGCGACTGGCTGGAACTGCCGGGCGGCGTGCGCGTGCAGCGCGTGTTTGTCTCATCGCTGACCGGCGCGGGTCTGGATCTGCTGCGACGTGCCATCACCAGCACCATGCAAGAACTTGACGCTCAGGCACTATTGAATAATAGGGCTGGCGGCCCACATGATGATGTGGACCCTAGAGAGCGCAGCATTGAACAAGATTTTGACGAGCAAGCCCCTTTATCGACCGGAACTCATTCGACAAAGCCATGAACATTAGAACTCTGAAGTCCGCACCAATGCCCATGGGGCAACGCCTCAAGGCATTGGCAGCTACGCTGCGCGCCCTGTTTGCAGGCCTCGCAGCGCGCGCTGGCTGGCGTGCCGGGCGTCACCTCAACAACGGCCGTAATGACGGCCCGCCCGACTTGGACGAGTTGTGGAAGGACTTCAATCGCAAGCTCAATGGCATGTTCGGTGGCAAGGGCGGCAATCGGGGTGGCGCCAATGGTTCCCCGGGAGGCAGTGGCGGACCGAATTTCCAGCCCGACATGAAGAGTGCGGGTATTGGTGCCGGCCTGATAGGCGGCGTGGTGCTGCTGGCGTGGCTGGGCAGCGGCTTCTTCATCGTGCAAGAAGGCCAGCAGGCCGTGGTGACCTCGTTCGGCAAATACAGCAAGACCGTCGAAGCGGGTTTCCAGTGGCGTTTGCCCTATCCCTTCCAGGGCAACGAAACCGTGGCGGTAACGCAGTTGCGTACCGTCGAAGTGGGCCGCAATGCGGTCGTGCAGGCGATCGGACTGCGCGACTCCTCAATGCTGACGCAGGACGAAAACATTGTCGACATCCGCTTCACGGTGCAATACCGACTGAAAGATGCACGCGACTATCTGTTTGAAAACGCCAGCCCGGATGGCGCCGTGGTGCAAGCCTCGGAGTCGGCCGTGCGTGAAATCGTCGGTCGCAGCAATATGGACTCGGTGCTGTACGAGCAGCGCGATGCGATTGCGGCCGAGCTTGTCAAATCGGTGCAAGTGCAACTCGACCGATTGAAGGCCGGCATCCTGATCGTGAACGTGAACGTGCAAAGCGTGCAGGCACCCGAGCAGGTGCAGGCTGCGTTTGACGATGCCTTCAAGGCCGGCGCCGATCGTGAGCGACTGAAGAACGAAGGTCAGGCCTACGCGAATGACGTGATCCCCAAGGCGCAGGGCGAATCGGCGAAGCTGCGTGAACAGGCCGAAGGCTACAAAGCACGCGTCGTCTCCCAAGCGGAGGGCGATGCGCAACGTTTCAAGAGCGTGCTGGCCGAATACCAGAAAGCCCCCGCGGTGACGCGCGACCGTATGTACATCGACACCATGCAGCAGGTGTATTCCAACGTCACCAAGGTGATGGTGGATTCACGTTCAGGCTCGAATCTCTTGTACTTGCCGCTGGACAAGCTGATCCAGCAAGCGGGTGGCGGCACGGTGTCTGCCAGCCCACCGGTGGCGGTGCCGTCGACCTCGGAGACCGGTACCACAGCCACGACCGACGTGCGCTCGCGCGAAAACGAGCGCAGCCGTAGCCGCGACGGCCGCTAAACCAGAACGCAGCAGGTACTCAGCCATGAACCGTATTCCTCTCATTCTCGCAACGCTGCTGGCCCTGGTCTTGTTGGCCAGTTCCACCTTGTTCATCGTCGACCAGCGTCAATTTGCCGTGGTGTATGCGCTGGGCGAAATCAAGGAGGTGCTGACCGCGCCGGGCCTCAAGGTCAAGATGCCGCCGCCGTTCCAGAACGTGGTGTTTCTCGACCGGCGCGTGCAGACCTTGGACAGTCCTGAATCGCGCCCGATCTTCACGGCCGAAAAGAAGAGCCTGGTGATCGACTGGCTGGTGAAGTGGCGTGTCTCTGAGCCGCGCCAGTTCATCCGCAACAACGGTGTCGACATTCGCAATATCGAGTCGCGTCTGAGTCCTATCGTGCAGGCCGCGTTCAATGAGGTCGTTACCCGACGCACGGTGCGCGGGGTGCTGGCCACCGAGCGTGAGCAGGTCATGCAAGACGTGAGCAAGCGCCTGCAGGAAGAGGCCAAGTCCTTCGGCATCGAGATCGTTGACGTGCGCATCAAGCGCGTCGACTTTTCGATCAATATCACCGAGGCAGTCTACCGACGCATGGAGTCCGAGCGCAAGCGTGTTGCCAACGAGCTGCGCTCCACCGGTTCCGCGGAAAGCGAAAAGATTCGCGCCGATGCCGATCGTCAGCGTGAGGTGATCGTTGCCGAGGCTTATCGGGATGCACAAAAGGTCAAGGGCGAGGGCGATGCCAAGGCCTCGGCCCTGTTCGCAGATGCCTTCGGTCGCGACCCGCAGTTCGCGCTGTTTTACCGCAGTCTTGAGGCCTATCGCACGAGCTTTCGCAACAAGTCTGATGTGATGGTGGTGGACCCCAGCAGCGAATTCTTCAAGACGATGCGGGGCAACTCACTGCCCGGCGCCGGGTCGGCTGCACGCAAGTAGGTCGGTGTGAGCGCGGATCTGCAGGAGGCGATTCTCGGCGCCTTCGCTTTGATGTTGGTGATCGAGGGCCTGCTGCCTTTCCTGAGCCCCGCCAAATGGCGCGAAGCACTTGCGCGCGCCGTGCAACTCAGCGACGGGCAGATTCGCTTTGTCGCGCTGGGCGCCATGCTCACCGGCTTGGCGATTCTGCTGTTTTTCTGGCGCTGAGTCGCAGCCGCGGTCTCGGGTCGCAGGCCCGGCCGGTACAATCTGATTTTTAATCCCCCACGTACTTCATGACCTCTGCTTGGCTGCTGCCGGAGCATATCGCTGATGTTTTGCCAGCCCAGGCGCGCCGCATCGAGGAGTTGCGCCGCGAGTTGCTGGACATGGCTCGCACCTACGGCTGCGAGCTCGTCATGCCGCCCCTGCTCGAATACCTTGATTCACTGTTGTCTGGCACCGGCCAGGCGCTGGATCTGAAGACTTTCAAACTGGTCGATCAGTTGTCGGGACGCACCTTGGGTGTGCGCGCTGACACCACGCCTCAAGTGGCGCGCATTGATGCGCACTTGCTGAACCGTCAGGGCCTGACGCGCTTGTGCTACTGCGGACCGGTCTTGCACACCAGGCCGGGCGGCATGAACGCGACGCGCGAGCCGCTGCAGTTCGGCGCCGAGATCTACGGGCATGCCGGACTTGAAGCCGACCTGGAAGTGCAGGAGATGGCGCTCGACGCGGTACGTCTGGCCGGACTGCAAGGAGTGACCCTGGATCTGGGTGATGCGCGCCTGATGCGAGGCGTGCTCGAGGGCGTGTCGCTGGAGCCGCGTGCGCTGGGTGCCTTGAGCGCAGCGCTGGCCGCCAAGGACGCGGCTGAGCTGGCCCAGTTGTCCAAGCATTTGCCGCCAACGGCGCGCGCCGGACTGCATGCTTTGCTTTCGCTTTACGGTGATGTGTCGGTGTTGGCCACGGCCAAGCAAGTGCTGCCCGACAACGCGACGATCCGCGCTGCTTTGAGTGATTTGCAATGGCTGGCGGCGCGTCTCACGCAGACCCACCCCGAGCTGCACCTGAGTTTCGACCTGGCCGACCTGAGCGGTTACGCGTATTACAGCGGCGTGCGTTTTGCCTTGTATGCGTCGGGTTTCAGCGACTCGGTGGTGCGCGGTGGTCGCTACGACGAAGTGGGTGCCGTGTTCGGCCGCAAGCGTCCGGCGGTGGGTTTCAGCCTCGACCTGAAGGCCTTGCTTGCCTGGTCGTCCGAACTCCCCTTGCGCGCCGCGATTCGTGCGCCATGGGGTGAAGATTCAGGGTTGCGTACGGCTATACGCAGTCTGCGTGAACGGGGCGAAACGGTCGTGTGCGTACTGCCCGGACACGAACACGAGCACGACGAATTCAACTGCGACCGCGAACTGACAAGCGCGGGCGGGCAATGGGTGGTGCGCGCCATATAGGCGCGGCTCTTCACGACAACTCTTATTTACAGGTTCTTATCATGCAAAGCGTTATCGCGCGTGGTCGCAATGTGGTCGTGGTCGGTACCCAGTGGGGCGACGAGGGCAAAGGCAAGGTGGTCGACTGGCTGACCGACCATGTTCAGGGCGTGGTGCGTTTCCAGGGCGGTCACAACGCAGGCCATACGCTGGTCATCAATGGCGTCAAGACCGCGCTGCAATTGATTCCGTCGGGCATCATGCGCGAAGGCGTGGCCTGCTATATCGGCAACGGCGTGGTGGTCGATCCGGCGCACTTGATGCTCGAGATCGAACGCCTGGAGAAGGCCGGTGTCGAAGTGCGCTCGCGCCTGTTCATCAGCGAGTCGTGCCCGCTGATTCTGCCTTTCCATGTGGAACTCGACAAGGCGCGCGAAGCGCTGCGTGAGAACTCGGGTGCGGGCAAGATCGGCACGACCGGCAAAGGCATCGGCCCGGCTTACGAAGACAAGGTGGCACGCCGCGCTTTGCGCGTGCAGGACTTGAAGCATCCGGAGCGCTTTGCCAAAAAACTGCGCGATTCGCTGGAATTGCACAACTTCGCCTTGAGCGGTTATCTGAAATCGAATGCCTTGAGCTTCGAGCCGATCTTCGAGCAGGCGATGCAATTGGCCGAGCAGATCAAGCCGATGATGGCCGACGTGGGCTATATGCTCCACAAGGCGCATCAGAGCGGTGCCAACATCTTGTTCGAAGGCGCGCAAGGCACGCTGCTCGACATCGATCATGGCACCTACCCCTTCGTGACCTCGAGCAATTGCGTCGCGGGCAATGCCGCAGCCGGCGCGGGTGTCGGTCCGCAGATGCTGCATTACATGCTGGGCATTACCAAGGCCTACACGACGCGTGTCGGCTCGGGGCCGTTCCCGACCGAATTGCCGATGGATGTGCCTGGCACGGTCGGGCATCATCTGTCGACCGTGGGACAGGAACGCGGCACGGTGACCGGTCGCGCGCGCCGTTGCGGTTGGCTCGATGCGCCCGCGCTCAAACGCGCCATCATCATCAACGGCATCAGTGGCTTGTGCATCACCAAGCTCGATGTGCTCGATGGCCTGGACGAAATCAAGATGTGCGTGGGCTATGAGTCGAATGGTCAGCGCATCGACATCCTGCCGCTCGATGCCGATGAGATCAGCAGCTGCAAGCCGATTTTTGAGACCTTCCCGGGCTGGAAGGAAAGCAGCTTCGGCGCCACCGCTTGGGACGCCTTGCCCTTGAATGCACGTCGCTATCTCGAGCGTGTCTCCGATCTGATTGGCGCGCCGATAGCGATGGTGTCGACCGGCCCCGGTCGCGAGCACACGATTCTGCTGCAACACCCGTATCAAGTCTGATCCGCCAAGCTCATGGCGGGTTTGCAAGTCCACTACATCTGGCAATTTCTGACGGAGAAGCCCCTATGCTGACCGATGACGGCAAACATCTTTACGTGTCCTGGGACGAGTACCACATGCTGATCGAGCGCCTCGCGCTCAAGGTGCACAACTCGGGCTGGGAGTTCGACCAGATTCTGTGTCTGGCGCGCGGGGGCATGCGTCCGGGCGATGTGCTGTCACGCGTGTTCAATAAGCCGCTGGGCATCATGTCGACCAGTTCGTACCGGGCCGAAGCAGGCACGATTCAGGGCCGTCTCGACCTGGCCAAATACATCACCTTGCCGCAGGGCGAGCTGGCTGGCCGCGTCTTGCTGGTTGACGACTTGTCGGACTCGGGTAACACCTTGCACGCCGTGGTCGACCGCCTGCGCGGCATGCCTTCCATCAGCGAATTGCGTTCGGCAGTGATCTGGACCAAGGCGGTGTCCAACTACACCCCCGACTACTACGTTGAACTGCTGGAAACCAGTCCCTGGATCCATCAGCCCTTTGAGGAATACGACGACCTCCGGCCAGACAAATTGGCCAAGAAGTTCGTCGTTTGAACGGACCCGGGCTGCGCTAATTCCATTTCGTATAAACCCACGCGGACAGGCCAAAGCCAATAGCCCACAGCAGCCACGTTTGCGAAACACCGTAGGGATAGAGCATCAAGGCCAGCCCGGTCCAGGTGAGTTCGGGCCTGGCGGCTTTGCGACCTCGGCGAAACGTCACATAGCCGAGGATGCCAAAGAAGATTGCGCCGAAAAGATAGGCGGGAGTGGGTAACTCCAGACCGAGAGAACCGAGGTTCGTCAGTGCATCCATCGTGCTGAGTACTCCTGAAAAATGAAAAGCTCCGATGCGTGAGTGGCATCACCGCTTGCCGATGACGCCGCGCAAGTGAGCGTGCGGCACTCAGGTCTTAAGTTTTCGGCCCAGAATTGCTTCGACACGTTCGGTCTTGGCGTCCATCCGGCTTTCTGTTCCAGCCCGGTAGTCGACCTTGATCTGCACGCTGATGCGCGAACAGTCGGTCTTGAGTTGATCAAAGCACGACGACACAACCGCCATGACTTGTGCCCACTCGCCCTCCAGGATGGTGCCCATCGGCGTCAATTGGTAGCGTATGCCGCTGCGGTCGATCACGTCCAGAACGCGAGCGACTTGCGCGCTGACGCTCTCTCCTTGTCCCAGCGGTGCCATTGAGAATTCAAGCAATACCATGTCAATCTCCTTTCAGGTCGACGCAACAAATGGCACATAGCGACGAGACTCGCGCCTGCGCCATCAACTGTGGAATCAAGTGCTGGCAAAGCGCCCGCGCAGATAGGCGATGATCGCGCCCGAATCGTTCAGCCACTGCACCTTGCCGCTCGTGTCGGTAATCTTGAGACAGGGCACCTTGGGAAGTCCACAGCCTTGCACCAGATCGGCACGATTCTTGGCGTCATGCTGGGCGTCACGGCGTTCAATAGGGAGCGACAGGCGATGCATTTCCTGCCTGACCTTGAGGCAAAACGGACAAGTCCTGAATTGGTAGAGGGCCAGGTCTTGACACTGCCGATCAACGTCGAGCTGATCAGCCGTCGAGCGTTTGATTGCGGTCGGGCGACTGACCCTTTCCCAAAGCAACATCACCGGGCCGAGCACGATTCGCAGCGTTTTGAAGAACAATCTAATCAAAGGTTTCATGCTGCTCATCATAGGGCGTGAACGATCAGGTAGATTGCGGTATCCGACCGCCCTCGCCACCTCAACCGCGCAAGGCTTGGCTTGCGCACGCGATCCATCCAATTGAAAGACATCAATGGCCTACCCTCCGGAATTCCTGAAGCTTGTCGACAAATTCATTGATCTTGCCAACCGTTTGGCCGAGGAAGGAAATGACGGCGAAGTCAGTGCGGCCATCCTGTTTGCTGCGGGCCGCTACAACGCCTTCAACTTTGTGACGCGCGGCGGTGTGCCAGAAAATCAAGCAACGGCAGTGGACTTCTACGTGTCGGAGTACCGCAAAGCACTGATTTCAAACCTGGAAGGTGTTGTCGGACCGGTGGTCAAACCGCAAGGTTAGGAACACGAAGTCTTTGATGAGCGACTGCTGTCGACAAGCACGGGTAGCTGTGCATCGACAGAGCGATTCCATGGTCGGACGGGTACGCCTGCACTTGAGCCTGACCAAAGTGGACACCCTGCGTCGCCTTCGGAAGTGGTCGCCACCAAGAAGCCGATTTTGCTTAAAAATCCAATCCCAGCCATTGCTGGACCTGCTGATGCAGGTTCCCCTGAAAATCCGCCGGCGTGCCGTCGGCGGCGATTTTTCCCAGGCTCAGTACGTAGATCCGATCCGACATGCGCACGACACGTCGCACGTTGTGGTCGATCAACAGGATGCCCATCTGGGCCTGCGCAAACTTTTCGATCCAGACAAAGACCTCTTCCGATATCTTGGGCGACAAGCCGATGCTGGGTTCATCGATCAGGCACAAGCGGGGTTGCTGCAACCAGGCCTTGGCGAATTCGACCTGCTTCTGCTGGCCGCCGGACAAGCTTCCCGCCGGCTGCGCGCGCTTGTCGTGGAGCGCGGGGAACAAGCTGAACACTTCCTGCAGCCGGCTCCGCATCTCTTTGGCGAACTGCTTGGGCCGCCCGAGCAAGGGCAGCAACAGGTTGTCCTGCACCGACAGATAGGGGAACAGGCTGGACTCCTGGGGGATGCAACAGATGCCGAGATCGATCAGGCGGTGCGGCGCAATGCCCGAAATGTCCTCGCCTGCGTAGACAATCGCGCCCGACTTGGGCGGCAGAAATCCGCAGAGGGTCTTGATGACGGTGGACTTGCCTGCGCCGTTCAGACCGATCAAACCAGTGATCCGGCCCGCATGCACCTGCAGGCAAATGTCGCGCAGGACATCGATATCCTGCGCGTAGCCGGCCGTCACGTCGCGCATTTCCAGCAAGGCCTTGGAGGGTTGTTGGCTCAAGTCAGTGGACCTCCAGGGCTGGCGGGTGGTCTTGGCCGGAATGTGTTTCACTGTCGCCAAGATAGGCTTCGATCACGTCGTGGTTTTGCAGAACCGAGCGAATCTCACCGGCGGCGATCACGCGGCCGGCGTTCATGCAGACCGCCCGCTGGCACAGGTCCACGATGATGGGCATGTCGTGGCTCACGAGCAAAAAGGTGAATCCCTGCGCATGCCGCGCGCGGATGAATTTCGCCATCACGTCGCGCATCACCGGGTGGACGGCGGCGAAGGGCTCGTCGAGCATGGCGATCAAGGGCGGCTCGATGAAGCACATGCCGAATTCCAGCAGCTTGCGCTGCCCGCCGGACAGTTGGCCCGCATTCAGGTACTGGACCGGTTCCAAGGTCAGCTCCTCGATCAGTGCATGCGCGCGCCGGGTGGACTCGGACTCCGACAAGCCGCGGGCCATGCCGGCCGTGAGCAGATTGTCGAAGGCCGACATGCGCGTAAACACTCGCGTCATCTGGAACATGCGCAAGACACCCCGCTGCGCCAGCCGATCGGCTGACATGCCGGTGATGTTCTCGTCACGCATGCGCACCTGCCCGGCATCGGGCGTCAGAAAGCCAGAAAGCAGATTCAGCACCGTGGTCTTGCCCGAGCCATTGGGACCGATCAGGCCGAGAATCTCGCCCTGCCTCAAGTCGAAACTCACGTTGTCGACGGCCGCGACGCCGCCGAAATGCGCGAACAGACCCTCGATCGTCAGCAGGCTCATGATCTGCGCCCCTGCAGGCGGGCTGCGACCATGCCCCACAGTCCGCCCGGGATGTAGCGCGCGAAGACGATCACCAGCAGGGCGAACACGATCATCTGGATGTCGCCGAAGCCGCGCAGCCACTCCGAGCCCAGATAGATCAGCACGCCGCCCAGAATGGCCCCGGAGAGCGAGCCCATGCCGCCGATCACCACCATCGAAAGGATCAGTCCGGTTTGCTGCAGCAGGCCCAGTTCGGGACTGACCAACTGGCTGAAAGTGCCATACAGGGAACCCGCCAAACCACAAATCGAGCATGAGATGCAAAATGCGATCATCTTGATCCGCACCACATTGATGCCGCGGCTCTCCGCGCCGACCGGGTCATCGCGCACGGCCATCATGAAGCGGCCGAGCTTGCCCTTCAATAACCAGTAGATGCAGGCCAACACCACCACCAGGGCGAACAGAAAAATATAGTAGTAAGCGAGACGGTTGTCGGTCAGCGTGGCCACATGCATGCCTTGGTCGCCGCGTGTGAACTCGTGAGAATTTCCGATCACCACGCGGGCAATTTCAGCGAACGCCAGCGTCGTGAGCGACAGATACGGGCCGCTGAGATTCAACACCAGTTTGCCGAGCATCAGCCCAAACAAGGCGGTGACGACGATCGCCGCGGGGATGCCCAGGGCGAGCGGTACCTGCCAGTAATGATCGAGCAAGGCCGTGGTGTAAGCACCGATCATCGCGAACGCTGCCGGCGCCAACGAAAACTGGCCGGTATAGCCCGCGAGCAGATTCCAGCCCAAAGCCAGGATCGCAAAGTAGACGCTGACCAGAATAATGCCCAGCGCATACGGGCCGTAGACGACCGCCGGAAGCAGTCCGATCAGCGCGATGATGACCAGCGCCGCGCGCATGTCGAAGCGCAGGCGTTCCTGCCAGAGGTTATGGATGGGCTTCATCGGGCGCGCCTCATAGTTCTCGCCCCTTTTCGCCGAACAGGCCCTGCGGCCTGAACAGCAACACCACCACCAGAATGATCAGGCCGAACGCGTCGCGATAGTCGTAGGAAATGTAGACCGAGAAGAAAGCCTCGCTCACGCCCAGTATCAGCGCGGCCAGCATGGCACCCCAGATCGATCCCATGCCGCCCAGCACCACGATCACATACGACTTCACCGCCGGAAAGGCGCCGATGTCGGGGGACGGATTGACGAGCGGCGCCAGCAGCGCGCCCGACAGGGCGGCCAGCATGCCGGAGATCATGAAGATCAGGCTGGTGGTGCGGGTGGCATCGATGCCGGCCAGCGACGCGCCCAGGCGGTTCTGCGCCACCGCCTGAATCTGCTTGCCCCACACCGAACGCTTGATGAACAAGGCCAGGCCGATCATCAACAGCACCGACACCACGGCAGCGATCGCCTTTTGCCCGGTCAGCATGATCGGGCCGAGCGCGAAGCGGCTGACGTCGATCAGCGGCGGGCCGCGAAACGAATAGGGACCGACGATCTTGTCGACCAGATTGATCAGCAGCAGCGACAGGCCGAAGGTCACCACCACAGCGTATTCGTCCTTCATGAATCCCCAGCTGGCATAGCCCTGGTACATGGGCCGCATCAGCAAACGCTCGACCAGCCAGCCCAGCAGGGCGCCCGAGACCGCGGCGCAAGGCAGGGCCAACCACGGTGACACCCCGAGCTTGAGTGCGACCAGCACGTAGGTATAGGCACCGATCATGAAGAATTCGCCGTGGGCAAAATTCACGATCTTGAGCACGCCGAAAATCATCGCCAGGCCGATGGCCATCAGCGCGTAGAAGCAGCCGTAGATCAGGCCGTTGGCCAACAGGTCGAAAGCAAGCATTCCGGATGGGCGCTCAGAAAGGCATCCGGCACCACAGGATCTGTGCTGCCGGATGCGTGTTGAAGATCAGGCGGTGGCTGCCTTACTTCGCGGGATGGACGATCTTGGACGCGTCGAACTTCTGCCCCGGCGCCTGGATCAGCACGGTCTGGGCGATCGGCTGCTTCTCGGCCGTCAGCTCGTAGTTCACGTACGGGATCTCCAGCCATTGCTGGTAGCCGAAGCCCGGCTTGTTGGAGAAGTCCGAGACGCCGCGGATGCTCTTGAAGTTCATCGTCTGCATCGCCTTGATCAGCTTGTCCGAGTCGGTGCTCTTGGCCGACTCGATGCCCTGGATCACCAACTCGAGCGAGTCCGCCGCCTGCAGCACCAGCCGGTTGATGTCGCCACCGGTGCGCTTCTTGTATTCGGCGGCGATGTCGCTGGCCAATGGGGTCTGCTTCATCTGCGGGTGGTACAGCGCGAACGACAGCAGGTACTTGCCGCCCTCCTTCACGTTCTGCCAGAAGTCCGGATAATCAGCCAGGCCGCCGCCGTCGTACATGAGGGTCTTGGCAGTCGGTGCTACGCCCTGCTCGTAGACCTGGTTCATCAGCAGGTAGGCCGCCGGCGGCAGCATCGACATCACGATCACGTCCGGCGGATTGGCGCGCAGCGGCAGCACCGCGGCGGTGAAGTCCTTGCTGGCGCGGTCCAGCGTCTCGTACTTGTATTCGATCTGCGGGGCCTTGGCCTTGAGCAGTTCACCGGTCAGCTTGGCCTGGCCGATTCCGTAGTCGGTGTTCTCGGCAAATGCCACCACCCGCTTGACGCCCATCGTGGCCAGCGTCGTCGCCATCGAGGACGAGACCAGCGTGTTGTAGGGTGAGGTATTGAACACCTCGGGATAGCCGCGCTTGCGTACGTCGTCGGACCAGCAGTTGGTGTTGACGTACGGCACCTTGTAGCGGTGGGCGACTTCAATCTCGGCCAGGCAAACCGAACTCTGGTGGCCACCGGCCATCGCAACCACCTTGTCGCTGGAGATCAGCTTTTCGGTCGCCGCACGGCCTTTTTCGGGGATGCCCTGATTGTCTTCATACAAGATCTTGATCGGACGGCCCAACACGCCGCCCTTGGCGTTGACCATGTCCTTGAGGATTTCCATGCCGTCCTTGACCTGCGTTCCCTGGACAACGGATCCGGGCGGCGACTGCGTCAAGCTGACGCCGATCAGGATGGGGTCGGCGGCAAATGCCGGGGAGAGCAGGAATGCGAAGCCCATCAGCCCCGCCAGATAACGCAAGCACCTGAACATCATCGAAATCTCCTTGAAGTGAACCCATGGGGTGAAGACTGGAGTCCAGGAAGTTGAAAGGAAGCCCCTGCTCAACTTCACTCGCGACTGGACGGCTTTGCCCGGTTTCTCGGCCTCGCAAATTTAACCGCTTTCGGGTCAAGTATGGTGCCCGCGTCACTCGGGGAAACCCCCGGCGTCCATACGTCTCGTACTGCTCTGCACTGCGAAAGCCAATACTGGCGCGGCCTGGAGGCCGGTTATGTTTGATGCCGATTTGAACTTCGATTGGCGACTTTGTGTGGTTTCCTGGAAAACCAAGCCAAGGCCGTGAGCTTCTAGGACTTGGAGTACCGTAAAGCACCGGTTTCAAATTTGGAAGGTGTTGTCGGACGCGTGGTCAAGCCGCAAGGGTAAGAGCACGACCCACACCGTCAAAGAAAACCCCCCACACCTCGCGATGCTGGGGGTTTCTTGTCTGGCGCCTCGGCCTGGGCACGAACCAGGGTCCTGCGAATTGACAGTTCCAGGTGAAATTCTGTCGTCCGAAGGCTGGTGATACTGAAGCCAGCGGCAGCTCAGACCTTCTTCACGAACTCCGACTTCAGCCCCATCGCGCCAATGCCGTCGATCTTGCAATCGATGTCGTGATCGCCCTCGGCCAAGCGTATGTTCTTCACCTTGGTACCGACCTTCACCACCAGCGACGAGCCCTTGATCTTCAGGTCCTTGATGACGGTGATGGTGTCGCCATCCTTCAACTCGGCGCCATTGGCATCGCGCACCACACGCACCTCGTCGGCCACTGCGGCGAGGGCGTCCTGGGCCCACTCATGCCCGCACTCCGGGCAGATGAACTGTGTGCCGTCTTGATAGGTCAGTTCGGAATTGCACTGGGGGCAGTTCGGCAGGGCGCTCATCGAGATCTCCGGGACGTGAAGCAATGAAAATCCCCCAGCACCTTGCGCTGAGAGGCGATGATGTTGACGCAGACTATTGCACCGCCAGCAGATCGACCGTGAACACCAACGCTGCATTGGGTGGGATGACCCCGCCAGCGCCAGCGCTGCCGTAAGCCAGTGAACTAGGGATGATCAGGGTGCGCGTGCCGCCGACCTTCATGCCGGCAACGCCTTGATCCCAACCGGCAATCACTTGGCCCGCACCCAGTTTGAAGGAGAACGGCGTTTTGCCGACCGAAGTATCAAACTGAGTGCCCTGAAAATTCGCAACCGATGCGTTGTACAGCCAGCCCGTGTAGTTCACGGTCACGGTATTGCCCGCAGCAGCAGTGGCACCGCTACCAACGACGCTGTCCGTGATCTGGAGCGCTGTCGGCCCAGTGGGAGCAGGCGTGTCACCACCTCTGCTGCAAGCACTCAAAAGCAAGCCCAGGGTCAATGTCGTTACTGCCAGAATGTTTTTCATCTCAATGTGCCTTCCGTGAGTCGTTGATGGGCGAACCGAACCAATGCAGAGCCCCGTTCCCATGGAGATCCCACGCTGCCAAGAAAAAAGCACCTAGGCGTGTGACCTAAGTGCTTGCTTCGACTTGCGTTTGGCTCCTCGACCTGGGCTCGAACCAGGGACCTACGGATTAACAGTCCGGCGCTCTACCAACTGAGCTATCGAGGAATTGAGCTTTTCATTATAGCTTGAAACCTCGATATCACG
>Ga0315270_10000235_pt1 | contig 31804 bp, 27 predicted proteins | sample C1_bottom_MG_FD_204932 | JGI IMG/M metagenome (GOLD analysis project Ga0315270, IMG submission 204932) | Sediment microbial communities from Yellowstone Lake, YNP, Wyoming, USA - C1_bottom | ecosystem: Environmental > Aquatic > Freshwater > Lake > Sediment | place: USA: Wyoming | collected... | reverse complement strand
ATTCTCGGTGTCCGTTTTCGAGAAAATCGAGCTACAGCGCGCCTTCCCGAAGATTCAAGACAGAAGCACGATCGCCGATGAATGCAACCTATTGCCATTGTTTGACTTTTAACCGGACACTAGTGATCTAGCAGATAAGAAAAAATAGTGTAGAACGTATCTTCACTTGAACAGGTCTTTATGATGATATGGTCGACGGGAAAAACAGCCTTGGCTATAAATGGGGAAACAGTAGCAAGACTTGTTTTTCCTACTCCGCGATCACCAAACAAAAGAATACTTTGGCCCGGTAAATTTAAGGATTCAATGATTTGACGAATTTCCGTAGTTCGTCCAAAAAGTAGTTCGATAGTTTGCACGGGGTGGGTAGGGGTGAATATTTTTCTAATGCCGGAGTCACTAATTTTTTGCTCTCGCTTTAACCCAAAAGGGTCTGAATGATCAAAGATCATAATGAAACTCCATTGATAGGTGCTCAGCCTAACCTTGGATTAGAAGGCCTGAATTTACTTTTGATATGGCCATCAAGGCGGGTTGAACAGAAGAGGGATCGACGCCGAGAGTCTACTCTTGGTGCATCGGGCAATCCCAGCCCATTTGTGACCGCTGCCCAACCTGGAGTCGGATCGCCCCGGCCCTACTGCACCGTCGGATGCACGCCCTCGGGCCCTAGCCGCAGCACCAGGGTGTCGAAGGTGGCGGCCACGCGGACTTCGGCGCCGGGCAGCAGATCGGGCAGGGCCTTCAGTCTGGGCAGGGGCAGCAGGAGTGCTTCGCCGGGATGCAGGGGGGGCAGCTCCAGGCCCTCCCAGGTCTTGAAGGGCGTGCTGCGCCGGGCGCTGCCCACCCGCAGTTCCAGGCTGCCTTCGGGCCAGGCGTCCACCATCCAGGCCCCCAGGATGGCCCCGCCGGCGGCCTCCAGCGCGAGGCAGAACCCGGCGATGCCGCCCCCCGCCAGGCCCAGGGCCGCCAGACCCGGATGGGGCGGCTCGGTGAGTTCGGCCCCCGGCCCCCGCACGGCCAGGCGGTCGAGGGTGCGTCCGTCCAAGGTCCGCAGGGTCGCGGGCCGGGGCAGGCAGGGCAGCAGGGTCGCGGCTTCCGGAGGCGGCGCCAGGGTTTCCGGCAGGGTGCCGCGGCGCTCCCATTTCTCCGCGTAGGCCAGGGTCTGGCGCGCCCGCGCCAGGGCCCGCGATCCGCCTTCCAGCACGCGCCGCAGGCTGGCGGGGACGAGGGCTTCGGCCAGCCGTTCGGGATCGCCTTCGCCCAGCTTGCGCAACCGGATGGCCTCGATGCGGTTCAGGTCCGCCAGCCGGCCCGAGGCCAGCCGACCCACCAGGGCCCGGCGCTCCCCGGGGCCCTCGGGCCAGGTGGCGGTGCCCAGTAACACCCGATCAGCTCTGCGCTTCCAGCCACTCGCGGGTGGTGGGCGTCAGGGGCTTGGGGCGGTTGGTGGCGAAATCCAGCATCACCTGCACGCTCTTCCCTTCCGCGAACAGTTCGCCATCAAGCCCCTTGGTAAGGCGGTAGGTCAGCTCGAAGGAGCTGTTGCCCACCTTGGTGCAGTGCAGTTCCACGCGCACATCATCGCCCAGCAGGATCGGCATCCGGTAGTCCACCTCGACCCGGGCGAGGAGAAAGCCCTCCTCCTGGAACTTCCGCCCCCCCAGGAAGCTGCGCCACCACTGGAAACGCGCCTGCTCGATGAAACTCACCACCACGGCGTTGTTCACGTGGCCCATGGCGTCCAGATCGCTGAACCGTACCTCGATGGGATGGGAGAAGGGCATGGGGCCTCCGATCCCCCAACCATACCCAGCCGTGGCATGATTCGCCACGATGCCCGCGCCCCTTCTCATTGCCTACGACGCCGAGTGCTCCCTCTGCTGCCGTGTAACACTCTGGCTGGCCAAGCGCGACACGCGGGGGCTGCTGCTCGCGGTGCCCCTGCGGGATCCCGACCTGCTGGCCCTGGCGCCCGAACTGGCGGGGAAGCCCCTGGAGAAGGAGATCCACGGCCTCGACCTGGCCACCCGGGAGGTCTGGGCCGGGGCGGACCTGCTGCGGCCCATCGCCCGCCGCCTGCCGGGCTGGCGGTGGCTGGCCCCGCTGCTGGCCATCCCGGGCCTGCCCCGGCTGCTCAACCGCATTTATTTGTGGGTGGCCGTCCGGAGGTTCCGGCGGACGGGGCGGCCGCCCTTCGCGTAGCCTGGGAACCATGGATTCCGCGCCCCCAAGCTCCTGGCACCCCGACCGCCGCTGGGCGGATCCCCTCATCGCCCTGCTGGCCCTCATCATTTTGCTGGCCACCGGTGTCACCCTCCGCACCCGGCAAGGGGCCGCCCACCGGCCTTCCGGGCGGACCAGCCTCCAGGGCCAGATGCTGGAGGTGACCCTGGCGGGGCCCCACCTGCTGAAGGGCGATGGGGCCGGGTCCCGGGAGTGGGGCAAGGCGAAAACCCAGTTGAAGGAACCCTGGGACCGGGCCCTGCTGGCGGTCCTCGCGGCCGAGCTGGGTGACCGGGCGGAAGCCCACGGCCTCGCGGAGGAAAGCCTCCCGGCCGGGATCGGGGGCGAGCACTTCCGGACGGTCTTCGCGGCTGCCTACGGAAGCGATCCCATCCCGGACGCCGCCGCCCGCGATGACGTGCGACGGCGGCTGGGGAACGGTTATGCGGCCTCGCTGCTGGAGGCCAGGCTCCGGGACCGCGAGGGCGACGCCGGTGCTGGCGAGGCCCTGCGGGCCCAGGCCCGCACCGCCCTGCTGAAGCGCCTCGCGGGCCTGGGCGGCCTCGGGCTGCTGGTGCTGGCCTTTGCCGCGGGGGGCCTCGCCGTGGGGATCTACCTCTGGATCACCCGCCGGGAGCCCCCGGTCCGTCCCCTGCCGACCTGGGGCCTGTCGGGCCGAGCGGCGGTCCTGGTCTTGCTCGGCTGGTTCATGGCCTTCTTCGCGGCGGGCTACCTCGCCTCGCTGCTGCTGCCCTGGCCCTCCCTGCGCTGGGCCATCGTGCCCCTGGGCACCCTGTTCCACGCCACCGTCGGGGTGCGCCTGATCTGCTGGGCGGAGGGGCTCACCTTCCCCGAGCTGTGGCGGCGGGTGGCGCCGGGACCCACCCAGCGGAACCTGGGCTGGGGCGCGGCCTTCCTCTCTCTGGCGGTGGTGCTGGTGCTGGCCGTGGCCCTCGCCACGAACCTGGTGCTGAAGCCGGACCAGAGCCCCCAGCGGGACTTGCAGGAGCTGTTGCGGGGGCTTTCCGGATGGGGCCCCAGCCTGGCCATGTTCGCCGTGGTGGCCGGGCTCGCCCCTTTCTTCGAGGAGCTGCTCTTCCGGGGCTTCCTGTTCCCCGTCATGGCCCGTCAGGGCCGCGTCGCCCTGGCCTTGTTCGCCTCCGCGCTGCTCTTCGGGGCCATCCACCTGCAACCCGCAGGCCTGCCCGTCCTCAGCACCCTGGGCCTGGTGCTCGCCCTCGCCGTGCGGCAGACCGGCAGCCTCTGGCCCGCCATCCTGGTGCATGCCTGCTGGAACGGCTCGGTCTTCCTGCTGATGCGGGCCTTCGCCTAGAACGTGAAGCGCCCCAGGGCCGGCAGCAGCCACCAGAAAAGCTGGAGCACCAGGAAAGCAACAACGATCCACTTCAGAACGTGGACCCAATCCGTGCCCGCGGGCCCGGTGTCGCGCTGCGTCTGCCGGGTGTGCCGTCGGGTGGAGAGGTAGGTCTCCACCGGATCCTCCGCCAGGGTGATCTTCCCGGGCTCAATGCGCCGTGGGGCGGAATCATGGACGCCGGAACTCTCGGCCCGTGCCGGCTCGGTCTGGCGGAACCGGGCCACCGTCACGCTGCTGCCGCCATCCTCATCCTGGGCCAGGAAGGTGAAGAGCCGGGCGCGCATGCTGACGGGGCCAGGCAGGGTATCGATCAGCTCCTCCATGAAATCGGGCAGCGTGGCGTAGCGATCCTCCGGATCCGCTGACAACGCCCGCTGAAACACGGTCCCCATGCGGGGGGGGAGATCCGCCGGGATGGCCACGGGCTGCTGGAGGATGTGGAGGAGGATCTCCGTGAGGCCGCTGCCCGGGTGGGGCAGCTTGCCCGTGAGCAGTTCAAAGGCCGTGGCGGCGAAACTGTAGCGGTCCGAGGCCGGTGTCCCCTCGCTGCCTTTCAGCACCTCCGGCGGGGCGTAGGCCGGGGACCCCAGGAAGTCCCCGGTGGTCGTCAGGCGGAGGGCCAGTGTCTGGGCGACGGCCGAGTTGTCCACTTCCAGGGTGGCCAGGTCCAGGGGCTGCTGGGAGCCTGGGCTCAAGTGGCCCATGGTCCGGGCGATGCCGAAGTCCATGAGCTTGGCCCGGCCCTCTTCGCTGAGCAGGATGTTGTCGGGTTTCACGTCCCGGTGCACGATAGCCCGGCGGTGGGCGCCCCGCAGGGCGCGCATGGCCTGGATCAGCACCCGGGCGCTGGTTTCCGTATCCAGATCCCGGTCCTTGATGTGCCGGCCGAGGCTCTTGCCTTCCACATACTCCATGGCCAGGAAGGGCCCCAGGTCCTCCTCCACGCCCACATCGAAGATCGTCACCAGATTCGGGTGATTGAGTTGGGCGCTGATCTCGGCCTCGCGGCTGAACCGCAGCATGGCCTGGTGCCGTGCCGCGCCCGTCACGCGCACCACTTTGATGGCCACCCGCCGCTTGAGCAGCGGATCCTCCGCCAGGTAGACGGTGCCCATGCCGCCCTGGCCGATGGGGCGCACGATCTGGTACCTGCCGATGGTTTTCGGATCTGCCATGGAACTGACATTCTAACCTCGGGATCTCATTTAAAAGGCCGGGTAGAATGGAGGATTCGACATTCTGGAGCCCCCATGGCCGCCCTTCTCGAAGCCATCGCCATCAAGCGCAAGATGTTCTTCGAGCTCGAAGACACGCCTTTTCACTGCCTGGACGTGGAGATTTCCACGCCCACGGCCCGGGGTGGCCAGACCCTGGTCCGCATCAAGATGCGGAACCTCCTCACCCGCGCCGTCTTCGACAAGACCTTCAAGGCCGGCGACAAGTTCAAGGAGCCCGACCTCGCCCTCGCCCCCGCCAGCTACCTCTACAGCGATGGGGACGGGTCGCATTTCATGGACCAGGAGACCTACGAGACCCATACCCTGGGCCCCGATCTCCTCGGCGATGCCCTCAATTACCTCACCGAGGGCCTCATCGTGCAGATCCAGAAGTTCAATGGCAATCCCATCGGCCTTCAGATGCCCACCCAGGTGGAGCTCACCATCACCTACACGGAACCCGGCGCCCGCGGCGACACGGCCAGCGGCAACGTCACCAAGCCCGCCAAGCTGGAGACCGGCATCGAGATCAAGGTGCCCCTCTTCATCAAGGAGGGCGAAAAGGTGAAGGTGAGCACCGAGACCGGGGAATTCGCAGGCCGCGCCTGATGCCGCGGGACACCGCGTGAGCCGCAAGTTCCGTCTCGGCCAGAGCCGGGAGGCCCAGGACCTGGACCACCGGGAGGTGTACTCCCACGAGCGGACGGCGGACAGCAAGCGACGCCAACGCCACGCCGAACGGCTGGAGACCGGCATCGAGACCCACGACGCAGAAGCGCTGCTGCGCCTGCCGGACCCCTCGCCTTGGCTGCACCTGCCCGAAGCCACGCTGATCCAGCGGCACAGCCAATGGGTGGACCTGGAGCTGGCGGGTCGCACCGTGATGCGGGCCACCCTGGGCGGCAAGCTCAAGGGCGTGCGCTTGGTCTGCGGCGACCGGGTGCGCTATTCGGCCGTTCCCGTCGAGCCGGATGACCCCGGGCTCCCGGCCCACCTTCCCGTGCGAGGTGACGGCGGCTCCCCCGACGCCCAGGTGGTGGCGGTGATGCCCCGGAAGAGCCTGCTCAAACGTGGCGGCAGCGATGATCGCGAGCCCTGGCAGCTCATCTGCGCCAACGCCGACGAGCTCTGGATCTGCGCCGCGGTGGTGGATCCCCCCTTGCGCCCCGGCCTGCTGGAACGGGCCCAGGTGCTGGCGCTCGAAGCCGGGCTCACCTTCCGCGTGCTCATCACCAAGCGGGACCGGGCCTCGAAGAAGGACACCCTGCCGGAGCTGGACCCCCTGCGGGAGCAGGGCGTGGCCATCCATGAGACCTCGGCCCTGAAGGGTGAGGGCATCGAGCCCCTGCGCAGCCTGCTGCCCGGCAAGGTGGTGGTGCTGCTGGGCCACAGCGGGGTGGGCAAGAGCACCCTGGTGAACGCGCTGCACCCTGAGATGGCCTTGAAGACCGGCGGTCTCACGAAGTTCGGCACCGGCAAACAGACCACCACGGCCGCCCGCTGGCTGGCCCTCGAATCCGGCGGCACCCTGGTGGACACCCCGGGCATCCGCACCCTCAGCGTCCGTGGCTTCGACCGGGCCCTGCTGACCCGCGTGTTCCCGGAATTCCCCACCGAAGTGCTGGAGGATCCCGCCGCCTTCGATCCCGATGACGAGGCCACCCTGGACCGCCTTGGCCTCGACTACCCTGAGCGGCTCCAGAGCCTCCAGCGCCTGTGGCTGGAGATGGAAACCCGGAATCCGAATCAGAATGTCTGGCGGTAGGCAATTATCGACCACAAGTAAGGACACGTTGCCAGCGCCAGATGACATGGCGACACTCGTAGGGATGCCATCCCCCGAGACCACCAAGACCATCGAGGCCATCGAGCGCCCGCGTTCCATCTGGCGATCCCACCCATGGACCATGGGGTGCCTGACAGCATTGCTGACGGGAAGCCTGATCCTGTCGCCCATGTACACGCTCCATCCTCGCGTGATCCTCCTCGACCATCTGGGGGTCTACACCATGGCCTTCTGGACCGCCGCTCTGGCCTGGCGGCGAGCCCTACGGGAAGGACCTTCCGCTTTCGGCCTCCTCGGACTGGGCGCCGCCCTGGCGGGACTGCACTACATGCCAAGCCTGCTCCGGGTCCCCCACGCCGTGATGGTCGGCCGCGCGGTTTCCGTCCTCGGCCTCCTGGCCATGGGGGCCGGATTCATGCTCTGGCCCCATAGGGTCCGCCTTCGCCGCGAGCAGATGCGGAACACCCTGGATGGCCTTGCCATCGCCGTGGCGGTCTTCATCTTCGCCTGGATGACCGTGGGCGCTCAGGACGGGATGGGGCGCTTGTCCAGGGGTGACCTGCTGATGCTGATCGTCCAGATCAGCGCCGCTCTGGGGGTCATGGCCCTGTGGCTCCTCCAGGAGGGCCGCATGATGCTCCCCGAGCAGGCCGCGGCGAAACATTACGTGCGCGCAGCCCTGATCGGGCTTCTCACCCACAGCCTCCTGTCGGGGCTGCTCAGGGCCACCGGGCACTATCAGGGGCTCATCGCCCACGGCTCCGAGTTGCTGCACCAAGGATCCATCTTCCTGCTGGCCCTGGCGGCCCTCAGTCCCGCGTCCAAGCCCGGAATCGACTCGTCCAGACAGGTCCCTTCTCCCTTTCGCGCCCTCATCCCCTCCCTCGTCTCCATCGCCGTACTGCTGCTGGCAGCCATCCAGGTCTTCCGCCCCCAGGGGGGAGCAGACCGGACGCTGCTCGCCCTATGCACCTCTCTCCTGGGCATCCTGATGCTCCGCCATGGCCTGCTCATCCTGGATCTCGAACGGCTATCGCACGATCTGGAAGCCCGGGTCGAGGAACGCACCGAGAAACTGGAAAACCACCACCGGGAAGCCATGACCGACCTGCGGATGCGCATCATGGCCGGGCTTGCGGCAGGCTTGGCCCATGACCTGAACAACATTCTGGGAATCATCCGCCTGCGGGTGGACCTCCTGGTGGAAACGGGCACCGCATCCCAGAAAGAGCATCTGAGGGTGCTGGATGAAGCTTCCGAGCGCGCCATCACCATGACGCGGAGAATCCTGGCCTCCAGCCGGATTCAGGAGGTAACTCCGTCTGTTTTCGATTTCACGGATTGGATGGGAGAACGGGGGCCCCTGTTCCAGGCATTGCTGCGATCCCAGCAGCGCCTGAACCTCCAGGTGGCGGACGACCTGCAGGTATTCATGGATCCCCAATCGCTGGACCAGATCTTCCAGAACCTCGTATCCAATGCCCGGGATGCCATGGGACCGGATGGCACCCTCGCCATCAGGGCCGAAGAATGCTCCGGAGCCATCCGCGTGGAAATCCGGGACGATGGCCCAGGCATTGCCCCCGACCATCTGCCGCGCCTGTTCGACCCCTTCTTCACCACCAAGCCGAACGGCACGGGCCTGGGCCTTCCCACGATCCGGAACCTTCTGCTCCAGAACCGCGGTGCCATCCAGATCAAAAGCGAAGTGGGCCGGGGAACAGCCTTCCTGCTCGATTTGCCGGCACCTGAACGATTGCTTTGAGGCCCTGCTAGCCTGACCCCATGCAGGACCGCATGCAGTCCGATTCCAAGCTCCTAGGCCTCGTCTACGGCGCGGTCTTCGGGTCGCTGTTTCCGCTCTTCTTCTTCGCGGCCAGATCCTTCGCCCGGCGTGAACGGGGCCATGAGATCGCGGATCAGATCGCCAACGCCTTCATGGAGCTTCGGCCCAGGTACCTCGAGGCCATCCTCGGCAACACGGCGCGGGTGCTGGGTCTGCGGCCCTCCCACCCGGAGGTGGACCGCGTCGCCCGGGAGATGGTGCGCCAGCATGCGCGGGCCTGGGTGGATTTCTTCTTCTACGGCCAGCGGCCCGCCGAAGATGCCCTGGCGCAGTTCGCGAGCATCGAAGGGCTGGAGCACATGGATGCGGCCATGGCGGAAGGTCGGGGGGTCATCCTGCTCACGGCCCACGCGGGCAACTACGAGTTGGGCGGGGTGCTGCTGCGGGCCCGGAACCTGAAGGTCCACGCGGTCTACAAGCCCGACCGCTTCGAGGCTGTGGAGCGCCTGCGGGAGCGGTTGCGGGCCCAGGGTGGCGTGGTGGGCCTGCCCGTGGATGGCGTGGGCTTCTCCACCCTGCCCCTGGTGAAGCTCCTCCGCGAGGGGCGGCTGGTGGGCATGCAGGGGGATCGGGATTTCAGCCTGAACGGCGTGCCCATGCCCTTCTTCGGCCGGGACGTGCCTTTCCCCCGGGGGCCCTGGGAACTGGCGGCCATGACCGGCGCCCCCATCGTCACCAGCTTCTTCTACACGGACGAGGAGCGGCGCTTTCATGCCCACTTCGGCGAACCCATCCACGTCCTGGGCGGTCGGGGCGAGCGCATGACCGCCATCAAGACCGGGATGCGGGCCTATGTGGCGGGTCTGGAGGCCCTGATCCGCCAGCACCCCAGCCAGTGGTACTGCTTCTACCCCTTCTGGGACGATCCCGCGCGGGAGCCAGCTTCCCGAGGCTAGGGAAAAACCACCCCTGTGGAGCCTTTGTCGACGGTCATAGGCGTTTGACCTTAAGCTTCAGGGTTCCGTGGCCTGTTCCCGGTCCCCACAAGGAGTTCCATCCATGCGCAGCGCCCTTCCTGTTCTGCTCATCGCCGCGGCCGCCATCGGCTGCAATTCCAACAAGTCCCAGGCTCCCGTGGTCGCCGCTCCCATCCAGGGCCAGGCCGCCACCCCGAGTGCCGCCCCCTCCACGGGCCTGTCCGTCACGGGCAAGCTCCTGGAACGCATCGCCGCCTCGCCTTACTCCTACCTGCGAATCCAGACCGCCCAAGGTGAAGCCTGGGCCGCCGTGCCCGAAACCAAGGTCGAAAAGGGCGCCGAGGTAACAGTAACCGGGGCCATGATCATGCGGGATTTCGAATCCAAGACCCTGAAGCGCACCTTCGCGCAGATCTATTTCGGCACCCTGGCCGGCAGTGGCCCGGCCGCTGCTCCCGCGGGTGATCCGCATGCCTCCGCAGGCCAGCCGGCGGCGGCCGTGGAAGTGGGCAAGGTCGAGAAGGCTTCCGGAGCGGACGCCCGCACCGTGGCTGAAGTCTGGGCCCAGAAAGGCAGCCTCAAGGGGAAGACCATCACCGTGCGCGGCAAGGTGGTGAAGTACAACGCCGGCATCATGGGCAAGAACTGGATCCACCTCCAGGATGGCAGCGGCGATGCGAAGGCCGGTACCAACGACATCACCGTCACCACCGGCGACACGGCCGCCAAGGGCGACACCGTGACGGTCAAGGGCGTGGTGCAGACCGACAAGGATTTCGGATCCGGCTATTCCTACGCGATCCTCGTCGAGGACGCCAAGGTGGTGAAGAAGTAGGGCCGTCTTCCAGCTTCTAAAGAGAACGGGCGCCTTCCGGCGCCCGTTCTCTTAGAGTGCCTAACAGGTTCAGACGGCCGCGGGGACGGCGACCAGTTCCTTCACCCAGGCGGGGACGGTGCGGACACCCTTGGGGGCCTGCAAAGCCTTCTGGTAGCGGCGGAGTTCGCCCTCGTGGTTGATGATGAAATCACTTTCCTCGGCGTAGCTGGTGATGGGCAACCAGGCGGTGGCGGCGCGGCCCAGGGCCGAGGCCTCCACTTCGAACGCCAGACTGAAGGCCGCGGCCTTGAGGATCTGGCCCAGCAGCTCGGTCTCCTTCGCGCTGGTAAAGGCGGCGTCGTGCAACAGCGCCACGGCCTTGACTTCGCCCTTCTGCACCTTGGCCAGCAGCTCCTCCAAGGCGTCGAAGCGGAAGCCCCGCTCCGTGAAGCCCCGGCGATTCAGGATGCCGTCCTCGCTGGTCTGGTACTTGGGCAACACCACGGGGATGGTCTTGTCGCCGCTGCCGTAGCGCAGGTCCGGCGAAGCGGCCAACTCGCCCAGGCGCTGGGCCGTGTCGCAGCCGAAGGTGCCCTGGCCGATGACTGCCACGGGACCGGCGGCCAGGAGGGCCTCGCGGATAGCCTCGAAGGAGGCCGGGGCGCCCTTCAGGCTGGAAGCTGGAGTCTGGCCGGAACGGTTGTAGTGCGTGTAGGCGTAGCGCTCCGCGTCGCTGATGAAGTGCGTCGTTTCCTTGCCTTCCAGGGGACGAGGTCGGAAACGGTGGATCTGGTTGCCCTCGTGGTCGATCCAGATGGGATTGCCCAGGGCCGAATGGCGGCTGATGGACGGCGCGCTCTTGAGGTACCAGACCCGCTTGCGGAAGCGGAAGTCGCGGCTGGTGAGCGCACCCACGGGGCAGAGATCCACCACGTTACCCGCATAGGGGTTCTGGTCCAGGGACTTGCCCGTGTAGGTCGTCACCTCCAGGCGCGAGCCGCGGTTGGCCACGATGAGCTCGCCGCCGCCGCTGATCTCGCGGGTGAAGCGCACGCAGCGGGTGCAGTGGATACAGCGGTTTTTGTCGATGACGATCTTGGCGCCCAGGTCCTCGTAGCGGTAGCGCCGCTTCACCTCGGCCATGCGGGAGTCGCCGCTGCCGTAGTGGTACGAGTAGTCCTGGAGCTTGCACTCGCCGGCCTGGTCGCAGATGGGGCAGTCCAGCGGGTGGTTGATGAGCAGGAACTCCATCACGCCGGCCCGGGCGTCGGCCACGGCGGGCGTGTTGGTGAAGACCTCCATCACCACGGCATCCGGGTTGTCCTTGGGGGCGGGCGGCACCGTGGTGGTGCAGCTGGTGGCGAGCTTGGGCTGGCCCTTGATCTCCACGAGGCACATACGGCAGGTGGCCACGGGCGTGAGCGCCGGGTGGTAGCAGTAGTGCGGGATGTCGATGCCCACGGTGCGGCAGGCATCCAGCACCAGCGTGCCGGGGTTCACGCTCAGTTCGACATCGTTGATCTTGATCGTCGGCATGGGCCCACTCCAGGCTTTCCAGAATGGGGCCTGGGGCCCGGGAGGTAAAGGTGGACCCCCCAGTCCCTTCCGCTGGCACCGCCCCCGCAGTGGCGTGTGAAGTCCAGGGAATCCGCCAGATTCGGCGGGTTCCGGTCTCCTGTGGCGGGGATCACATTCGGGATGGCCACCAGGGCCTACGGCCCGCTCCAATCCGTGCGCGGGACTTCGACCCGGACATCCGGCCCTTCCGAAAGGCCCTATAGCATGGGAAAATCTAGGGTTCAGGGGGCGGACATGCCGACGGCATTGATCTCGGTGTACGACAAGGCGGGGCTCGTCCCCTTGGCGGAAGGCCTGCTCGCCCAGGGCTGGCGCCTCCTGGCCACGGGCGGGACCCTGCGCGCCCTTCAGGAAGCGAAGCTGGAGGCCCTGGAGGTCGCCGCCTATACGGGCGCCCCGGAGTGCTTCGACGGCCGGGTGAAGACCCTGCATCCCCGCATCCATGGCGGCCTCCTCTACCGCCGCGACCTGCCGGAGCACGTGACGGACGCCAAGGCCCAGGGCATCGATCCCATCGATCTGGTGGTGATCAACCTCTACCCCTTCGAGGCCACCATCGCCCGGGCGGGTGTCACCGCCGCCGAGGCCATCGAGCAGATCGATATCGGCGGCCCCAGCATGATCCGCAGCGCCTCGAAGAACCACGCCTCTGTCACGGTGCTGACCAGCCCCGACCAGTACGGCCCCTTCCTTGACAAGCTCAAGGCCGGCTCCTGGGGCCTGGAGGATCGCCGCCGCTGCGCCTTGGAGGCCTTCCGGCGCACGGCCGCCTACGACGCCGCCATCTCCGGCTGGATGGAGCGGGAACTGGCGCACGACAAGTCCACGGAGCTCCCCCATCATCTCTGCCTGAACCTCGTGCAGAAGCAGGGCCTGCGGTACGGCGAGAACCCCCACCAGGCCGCGGCCTTCTTCGTCGAGCCCGGCCGCAACGTGGAGGGCATGGCCGCCTGCCACCAGCACCAAGGCAAGGAGCTCAGCTTCAACAACCTGCTGGACGCTGACGCCTGCGCCAAGCTGGTTTGGCAATTCCCGGCCCCGGCCTGCGTCATCGTCAAGCACAACAACCCTTGCGGCGTGGGACAGGGCCCCCATGCCCTGGAGGCCTTCATGCGCGCCCAGGCAGGCGATCCCGTCAGCGCCTTCGGCGGCATCGTGGCCTTCAACCGGCCCGTGGGGGTCGAGGTGGCCCGCGTCATGGCTCAGAACTTCTGGGAGGTGATCCTGGCTCCGGCTTTCACCGGCGAGGCCCTGGAGGTCTTCGCGGCCAAGAAGCAGCTGCGCATCCTCCAGACGCCGGACCACTGGCCCCAGAGCGCCGAGGGCCTGGACGCCCGCTCCATCGGCGGAGGCTATCTGGTGCAGAGGGCTGACGACGGCTTCGTGCCCTTCGAGGACTGGGAAGTGAAGGCCACCGGCCCCGGGGCCAAACCCCTGGCCGAGGACCTGATGCTGGCCCAGCGGGTGGCCAAGGCCGTGAAGTCCAACGCCATCGTGCTGGTGAAAGATGGCGCCACCGTGGGCATCGGCGCAGGCCAGATGAGCCGCGTGGATTCCGTGGAGATCGCCTGCCGCAAGGCCGGGACCCGCTCCCACGGGGCCGTCCTGGGCAGCGATGCCTTCTTCCCCTTCGCCGATGGCCTCGAACTGGCGGCCAGCCACGGCGTGACGGCCTTTGTGGAACCCGGTGGCAGCCTCCGTGATAACGAAGTCATTGCCGCCGCCCAGAAGCTGGGCGTCTGGCTCTTCTTCACCGGGATGCGCCATTTCAGGCATTGAGCCTTACTCCCAAAACGGGCTTTGCCCGTTTTGGGAGCACGATGATGACTTCACTCCAAATCTGGATCCCTCATGAAAACCTCTGAACTCCGCCAGCGATTCCTGCAGTACTTCGAGCGCCAGGGGCACCGCCGGGTGGCTTCCAGCGCTGTGATCGGGCCAGCGGACGATCCCACGGTGATGTGGACGAACTCGGGGATGATCCAGTTCAAGGATGTGTTCCTGGGCAAGGAAAACCGGGACTACAGCCGCGCCACCACCAGCCAGAAGTGCTTGCGGGCCGGCGGCAAGCACAACGACCTGGACCAGGTGGGTTTCACGGCCCGCCACCACACCTTCTTCGAGATGCTGGGCAACTTCAGCTTCGGCGATTACTTCAAAGCCGACGCCATCCGCTTCGCGTGGGAGTTCGTGACGGGCCCCGTGGATCAGGGCTGCCTGGGCCTGGATCCCTCGAAGCTATGGATCACCGTATTCGAGGGTGCCGACGGCGTGCCGGCCGATACCGAGGCCGAGGAGCTGTGGAAGGCCGCGGGCGCACGGCCTGACCGCATCATGCGCTTCGGCAAGAAGGACAATTTCTGGCAGATGGGCGATACGGGCCCCTGCGGTCCCTGCTCGGAAATGCATTACGACCGCGGCGCCCACGTCCCCGGCGATGCCACGCCCAATGGCGAAGGTGATCGCAACATGGAGATCTGGAACCTGGTCTTCATGCAGTACGAGCGCGACGCCAAGGGCGTCCTCACACCGCTGCCCCGGCCCAGCATCGACACGGGCATGGGGCTGGAACGCACGGCCAGCATCCTCCAGGGCGTGGACACCAACTACGAGATCGACCTGTTCGAACCGATCTTCGAGGCCATCTGGAAGGCCGCGAAGGTGAAGCCGGAGGACCGCCGCGAGCTCACGAACCGCACGGCCTCCCAGGTCATCGCCGATCACATCCGCGCCGCTACCTTCATGTGCTACGACGGCGTGGTACCCAGCAACGAGGGCCGCGGCTACGTGCTGCGCAAGATCGTGCGCCGGGCCCTCCGTTTCGGTCGCAAGCTCGGCATCGAAGGGCTCTTCTTCGCAGACCTCGCTCCGGCGGTGGCCCAGGCCATGGGCGACCAGTACCCCGAACTGCTGGGCGAACTGGGCCGCATCCAGAAATCCCTCCACCGGGAGGAACAGCAGTTCAGCCAGACCCTGTCCACGGGCCTGAAGATCCTCGAATCCTGCGATGTCCCCAACGGCAAGCTGGCCGGCGCCGACATCTTCCGCCTCTACGACACCTATGGCTTTCCGGTGGATCTGGTGGAGGACTGGTGCCGGGAACGTGGCATCCGCGCCGATCTCGACGGCTTCCAGCAGGAGCTGAACGCCCAGCGCACCCGCGCCCGGGCGGCCATGAAGGTCCACGATCTGCGCCTGGCGGGCGACCTGGCCGTACTGGCCGACCTGCCTCCCACTCGCTTCATGGGGTACGACCACCTGGACGCCCAGGCCCATGTGGTGGCGCTCTTCGATGCGGCCTACCGCCGTGTCCAGCAGCTCACTGGCGAGGGCTACGTCCTGCTGGACCGCACCCCCTTCTACGCCCTGTCCGGCGGCCAGGTGGGCGACACAGGCCAGCTCCGCTTCGAGGGCGGCCACGCGGAAGTGCTGGACTGCACCGCCCCGGCCCAGAAGCGGCACCTGCACAAGGTCGCGGTGACTGGCGTCCTGCTGGAGAACACGGCCGTCAATGCGCTGGTGTATCCCATCCGCCGCCGCCGCGTCCGGGCCCACCACACGGCCACCCACCTGCTGCACGCGGCTCTGCGCGAGGTGCTGGGAACCCATGTTAAGCAGGCCGGCAGTGTGGTGGACGCCAACCGGCTGCGCTTCGACTTCACCCACTTCGCGCCCCTGGAACCCGAACAGATCGCAGAAATCGAGCGCCTCGCCTCCCGGCAGGCCCTCAAATCCGTGCCCACCAGCGTCAAGGAGATGGATATCGAGGAGGCCCTGGCCTCCGGGGCCATGGCCCTCTTCGGCGAGAAATACGGCGACGTGGTGCGCGTGGTGCAGGTGCCGGGCTTCTCCACCGAACTCTGCGGCGGGACCCATGTGGCGAACACGGGCGAGATCGGCGTGGTGAAGATCATCTCCGAGGGCGCGGTCGCTGCGGGCGTGCGTCGCATCGAGGCCGTGGCGGGCGAGATGGCCCTGGAGCTGCTCCAGGCAGACGAGGCCATGATCCATGGACTGTCCCGGCAGGCCAACGCCGGTCGCGAGGCCCTGCCGGACCTGCTGTCAACCAAGGACCACCGCATCGCCCAGCTCGAGCGGGACTTGAAGGAAGCCAAGCTCAAGGCCGCCAGTGGCGGTGGCAGCGCCGAACAGGTCGAGCAGGTGAAGGGGATCACGCTGGTAACAGCCTCCGTGGAAGGGTTGGAAGGCAATGCCCTGCGCGAACTCATGGATCAGGTCCGCACCCGTCATCCCAGCGCCGTCATCGTGCTCGCCTCTAAAGTCGGAGAAGACAAGGTCGCCGCGCTGGTATCCGTATCCCCGGACCTACCCCAGGACGCTGGCGCCCTCTTCAAGGCCATGCTCCCGGCCCTGAGCGGCCGGGGTGGCGGCAAGAAGGACCTGGCCCAGGGCGGGGGCACCAACCCCGCCGGCTTGCCGGAGGCCTTCGCGGCCCTGCATTCAGCCCTGTGACACTGCACATTCAACCCGTAGTTCAGCCAAGATAAGGTGAACCTCCCTGGAGGGGTCTGCTCCATGCTGCCCATTCGACGCCTGTTGATGCGGGATCTTCTGATCCTCATGGCCGGCATTTGTGCGCTCCTTCTGGGCCTGTCCTGGTGGGGCCAGCAGCAGGCCCTGGAACGCCAGGCCGGAGCCCGTGCCCAGACAGCGTTGCGCCACCTCGACGAGGTGCTGAGGATCGATCTTGAGGCCTCCCAGTCCCTGGGCCAGGTGATCCGGGACTGGTGGCTGGGGGGGGTGCTGGACCCCGCGCAACCGGAGCAGGCTGCCCAGCTGGTTACGCCCATGCTCGTAGTCCAGCGCAGCATCACCAGCCTCAACTTGGCGAAGGCGGATGGCCGCTCCTTGCTCTTTCTGCGCCTCGGAGGCACCTGGTCCCTCCGCGAGCTGGAGGCGCCCGGGCCTAGTGCCAGGGTCCGCTGGCGGCGGCTGGATCAAAACGGACGGGTGTTATCCAACGAACCGTGGACCCCCATGGACTACGATCCTCGAACGAGGCCCTGGTACGTGGTGGGGGCCGCGGTGGCAGCCCCGGTCTGGACGAATCCTTACGCGTTCTACACCACCCAGGATCCGGGCATCACGTTCACCCTGCCGGTGCGCGACGCCTCAGGCCTGCGCGGTGTCACGGCGGTGGACTTCCTTCTGGACGACCTCACGGGCCGGGCCTGGGCCGCCCAACCCACCGCCCGCAGCCGCTGCCTGGTGGTCGACCTCCAGGGGCGGGCCCTGGTCCTTCCACGGGACCCGGCCTTCGAGACATCCGAGGGGCGGCGCCGCGCCTTCTTGAAACGGAGGATGACGGATCTCCTCGGCCCCCAAGCGGACCTGATGGAAGATGACGCGGCCAATGGCGTCCCCCGGCGAATGACCTCCTCAAGCGGAGGAGCCACGATCGGCCTGCTCCGGACCTTCAGTGGTCTGCCGGGCATCCGCTGGCGGCTGCTGCTGACCGTGCCGGAAGAAGATCTCCTCGAACCAACCCGCTTTCGCGTGGGGAGCATGCTGGGCTTGGCCCTCCTCTGCCTGGGCTTGGCCGCTTGGCGGATACAGCACATCGCCCGACGGGTGGTGGAGCCCATCGCGGAGCTGAGCGCCATCGCGGAGGGCCTGGGTCAGGGCGGGCTGCCGGTCGGGGTCTCTTCGGACATCCTGGAGATCAGGAGCCTTGACCGGGCCTTGCGGAGGGCCGGTGAGAGCCTGGCAGGCCAGGCCCGGCTTCAGCGCCAACTAGAGCACAGCCAGCGCATGGAGACCGTGGGGACGCTGGCGGGTGGCATTGCCCATGACGTCAACAATCAGCTGGCCGCGATCCTCGGTCAGCTGAATCTCAGCCGGGAACTGCTTCCCGAAGGCCACCCGGTCCAGAACCGGATCCTCCGCGCGGAGGAAGCCGCCAAGCGTTGCGCCCAGACCACCAAAGCCCTCCTATCCTTCAGCCACCAGTCCCGCCCGGAGCTGAAGCCCCTGGATCTGAATACCCTCGTCGGCGAGACCGCTGGCATCCTTGACCGTCTGCTGGGCGGGCGCATCCGCCTGGCGTTATCCCTTGCGCCCGATCTGCCCCTAGTCGCCGGGGATGCGGTGCAGCTGGAGCAGGTCCTCATGAACCTCGCTGTGAACGCCCGGGATGCCATGCCCACCGGGGGGAACCTGAGCCTGCGGACCTTCCTGGACGAAACCGGGCAGGTCTGCCTGGAGGTCCAGGACTCTGGTACCGGCATGCCGGAGAACCTCCTGCCGCACATCTTCGAACCCTTCGTCACCACCAAGGATCTGGGCAAGGGCACCGGGCTCGGGCTGGCCATGGTCTTCGGCATCGTCAAAGCCCATCAGGGGCAGATTCACGCTGAGAACGCCCCGGGCGGCGGAGCCCGGTTCCTGGTGAGCCTTCCGCCGGCCCGCCCAGAGGCAGCGCCGGGCGCCCAAGCCAGCTCCCAGCCCTCGGAAGAGAGGGCGAGCTTGGCCGGGCGCCGGATCCTGGTGGTGGAGGACGAAGCTCTGCTGCGCGACATGCTGGCGGATGCCCTGACCTTGGCCCGCGCCCAGGTGACTGTCGCGCCGGATGGATGTCTGGCCTGGCAGGCTTGGCAGGCAGGCGTCTTCGATCTGGTGCTGAGCGATCATCGCATGCCGGACTGCACGGGCCTCGAACTGCTCGAACGGATCCGCGCCACGGGATCGGATGCGCCCTTCATCCTGATCAGCGGCCAAGGATTGGAGGGCATGGACGCGGCCCTGGCCAAAGCCCCCCGGGTCCGGATCCTGCCCAAGCCCTTCGAGCTGCCGCGCCTGCTGGCCATCATGGCGGAAATGCTGGCCTCCCGTGCAAGCGCAAACTTCAACGCGTTTCCAGATCCACGGCGATATCTGCCCTGACTGTCCTCACAGCCAGGATCACTGGGACTCAACCCGACCGCCGGGCCAGGAATCCTCATTGCCGCGGAAGCGCCGATGGCCTAACCTGCTGCTTCCATGACCACGGAAAGGGAAGTATCCCACCGCCCCCGCGGGGGCGGGGCTGGATGGCGTGCGGCCGTGGTCGCATGGCTGTGCATTGCCATGTCCGGCCCCCTTCTGGCCCTCGATCCCGCCCCGCCTCGGCCACAGGGCCATGCCCAGCGGGTTTGGCGCAGCGAGGCCGGGCTGCCCCAGGACACGGTGACGGTCCTGCTTGCAGGACAAGACGGTTACTTGTGGATCGGTACGGAGGTTGGTCTGGTGCGGTTCGATGGGTCCCGTTTCGACCGTTTCTCCCGGGCCGAGGCGCCTATCTTTGCCCACAACGACGTGCGGTGCCTGGCGGAAACCCCGGATGGCAGTTTATGGATCGGCACCTCACAACCGGGCCTCTTCCGCTTGAAGGCCGGCAGCTTCACCGCCTTCGGCCCCGCGGAAGGGCTCCCGGGCAGTCCCATCCTTCACCTGCTTGAAGACCGCCGCGGAACCCTTTGGGCGGCTCCTTCAGAGGGGCCCCTGTTGCGTCTGGATGACGGGCGCTTCCAGCCGGTGCCTTCGGATGCAGCCCAGCACATCCAGATCCGGGCTTTGGCGGAAGACCGCGAGGGCGTTCTCTGGGTCGGAACGGCGGGATCAGGCCTCTGGCGTCTCCGGAACCAGCGGCTCGAATTGGCCGCCCTCTCCGCTGGCGACCTCACCGCCCTGGAGGTGGATGCCGCGGGGACCGTGTGGGTGGGCTCGCGGACGCAGGGCCTCCTGACCCTGGCGGAGGGGCGTCTGGAGTCGCCAGCCTGGGCCCGGGCCCTTCCGGCAAAACCCATCACCGCCCTCCGAGCGGACAAGGATGGCAGCCTCTGGATCGGGACGGAACAGGCGGGCCTTTTCCGTCGAACCCGCGATGGGCGGCTGGAGACCGTGCCCGGTGAATCAAGGACCCGTTGGACCGTGCTGTGCCTGATTGAAGACCGCGCCCGAACCCTTTGGATCGGCAGCGAAGCCCGCGGTCTTCGCGCCTCATTCGCAGTCCCGTTCCAGGCGGTGCCCGTGGCGGGCCCGGAGCCCGAAGAACCGGCCCGGATGGTCTGTCAGGACTCCGCCGGCACCGTATGGTGCATCACGGGAGACCAATCACTCGGCCAGGTCCGGGCAGGACGCATCGAGCGCGCGGCCTTCGTCGGAGCGCCCGATCCCGGCCCCATTTCCGCCCTCTGGCCACGCCGCGTTGGCGGTCTCTGGATCGGCGCCCGCGGCGGCGCCCTGTTCATCCTGGAGCACGGCAGGCTCCGGCCCGGCATCCGGCCCGACGGCCCACCCCAGCCCCATGGGATCTCTGCCCTCTACGAGGACCCTTCCGGGTGCCTGTGGATCGCCATGGCCCGCCAGGGCCTACTGAAGCTTCCGCCGGACGGCGGAGCGCCTCAGCTCTTCCCCCTGGCCCGGGATGTGGTCGCCATGACCGGGGGTGGCTCCTCCCCCCTCTACCTGGGCAGCCTTTCCCAGGGCCTTGGGATCCTGGACGCCGAGGCCCTGCGCTGGTTCGGATCGGCGCAGGGGCTGGGCTCTACCGCCGCACAAGCCCTTCATATGGATGCCGGGGGCGGGCTCTGGATCGGCACCGCCGATGGTTTGCGCCTCTTCCGGAACGGCGCCTTCCTCGGATTCACCAGTCCCCAGGAACTCCTGAAACTGAGCATCCACGCCATCCTGGAAGATGCAGATCAGCATCTCTGGCTCAGCACCAGCCAGGGCGTGTTCCGCGTGCCCCGGTCCGCCTTGATGCAGGGCCTGCCTTCTTCCGGCCCCGCCCCTCTCGCCACCTTCGATCACCGGGACGGCCTGCCCGCCCGGGAAACCCACCGGGGACCCCAACCCGCCGCCTGGCTCACCCGCGAGGGGGATATCTGGATACCCACCAGCCATGGGATGGCCCGACTGGAGAGCCGCCATCTGCCCCCGCCCCCTCCACCCCTGCGGCTGCGCGTGGTGAAGGTGCTGGGCGACGAATCGCTGCTTCCGATCCAGGGCCCCTTGAACCTGCTGCCGGGCAGCCACCGGCTGGAGATCCACTACACTGGCATCAGCCTCACGGACGCGGAGAAGGTGCGATTCCGGTACCGCATGGAGGGGATCGACCCTGGGTGGAATGACGTGGGGGACCGGCGCTTCGCAGTGTATTCGAACCTGCCGCCGGGCAGGCGCCACTTCATCCTCCAGGCCTGGCGGCCCGGGGAGGAGGGCCCTCCCCAGGAGGTGTCCATGGAGGTGACGGTCCAGCCCTACTTCTACCAGCGCCCGGCGTTCTGGTTCCTCTGCGCCGCTACCGCCGCGCTTTTCGGGTGGTGGCTGCTGCACCTCCGGCTCCAGCAGCTGGAGGCCCGCTCCGCCGTTCTCAGCGAACGCAACCGCATGGCCAGGGAGATCCACGACCACCTGGCCCAGGGCTTCACGGGCGTGCTGCTCCAGCTGGAGGCCGCCGAAGCCAGGCTGGCCCGCATGGAGGGCGACCCGGAGCCAGTGCTCACACGCCTCGGCCATGCGCGGGAACTGGCGGCCTCCAGCCTCCAGGAGGCCCGCCGCTCCGTGATGGCCCTGAGCCCCCGGAAGCCCGAGGGCCCCGATCTGCTGGGTTCGCTACGCATCCTCTCGGACCGCCTGCTGGCAGGCACGGGTATCCGGGTGGAACTGGCGCAGACGGGTGAGCCAAAGCCCCTGAGCCCCCGCCTGGAGGAGGAGTTGCTGCGCATGGCCCAGGAGGCCCTCACCAATGCCCTTCGCCATGGCAAGGCCGGCTGGGTGCGCGTTACCGTTCAGCATGGAGGGCGCCAGGTACGGCTCCGTATCGAGGATGATGGTCGAGGCTTCGATGCTTCCAAGGGAGCGGCGGGCTACGGCCTCCGCAGCATCCGCGAAACCTTACGCAAGCTGCGGGGCCACATCGACATCGACAGCGGCCCGGGCCTTGGAACCCGCATCACCATCACCCTCCCCCTCCGAAGGTGGCTCCCATGACCACGAACCCATCCGCCCCGATCCGCCTGCTCATCGTGGATGACCACCCCGTGGTGCGCGATGGCCTTGTCGCCATCCTCCACCAGGGAGAGCCCGATCTCGAAGTGGTGGGCGAGGCCGGGGACGGCCTGGCAGCCGTGGAGGCCTGGCGGACCCTGCGGCCCACCGTCACCATCATGGATCTCCAGCTGCCGGGCCTGCCGGGCGTGGAGGCCATCGCCGCCATCCGGCGGGAGGATCCGGATGCCCGCATCCTGGTGCTCACCACCTTCGATGGCGATGCGGAAATCCAGCGCGCCCTGGAGGCCGGGGCCCGTGGCTACCTGCTGAAGAACATGCGACGGGCCGTCCTCATCGAGGCCGTCCGGGCCGTGGCCGCGGGGGAGCGCTACCTGCCGCCCGCCACGGCCGCTCGGTTGGTGGAGGCCATGGAATCCGAGCGCCTCACCGCCCGGGAGCTGGACGTGCTGCGCCTCCTGGCTCGGGGTCACCGGAACCGCGAGATTGCCGACGCGCTGGGCGTGGCGGAGCCCACGGTGAAGATCCATGTGAACAACCTGCTGCGGAAGCTCCGGGTGAAGGACCGCACCGAAGCGGCCATGGTCGCCCTGCGGCGGGGCATCATCCACATGGAGCCTTGAGCCGTTCCCTCGAGCTACTTCCGGAAGGTGAAGAACACCGCACCCACCAGGCAGAGCCCTGCCCACAGATGGTTGAGGTGCAGGCGTTCCCGCATCCAAACCACCGCGAACGCGGCAAACACCAACAGCGTGACGACCTCCTGGATCACCTTCAACTGAGGCAGGCTGAAGCGCCCGTAACCCAGGCGGTTCGCCGGAACCATCAAACAATACTCAAAGAACGCGATGCCCCAGCTGGCCAGGATCGCGATCCAGAGTGGGCTGTCCCGGTGATGCTTCAGGTGCCCGTACCAGGCGAAGGTCATAAAGATGTTGCTGAGGACCAGTAAGAGAACCGTTCGCATGGCCTATCGTGCGATTTCCACGGCGCGCAGCTCGCGCATGACCGTCACTTTGATCTGGCCGGGGTACTGCATCTCGGATTCGATACGGCGGGAGACGTCCTTGGCGATCCAGTAGGCCTGGTCGTCGTTGACGGAACCGGCGTCCACCAGGATGCGGATCTCGCGGCCCGCCTGCATGGCGTAGCTCTTCTGCACACCCTTGTAGCTGCTGGCGATCTCCTCGAGCTTCTCCAGGCGCTTGACGTAGGTCTCCAGCATTTCGCGGCGGGCGCCGGGACGGGCGGCGCTGAGGGCATCCGCGGCGGTGATGAGCATGGCCTCCACCGTGCGGGGCTCGAAATCCCCGTGGTGGCAGCTCATGGCGTGGATGACTTCCTCCTTCTCCCCGTAGCGCTGCATGAGTTGCATGCCGATCTCGATGTGGGTTCCCTCCACCTCGCGGTCGATAGCCTTGCCGATGTCGTGGAAGAGCCCTGCGCGCCGGGCCAATCGTGCATCCGCGCCCATCTCGCCGGCCATGTACTCGGCGATACGGGCCACTTCCTTGGTGTGCTCCAGCACGTTCTGGCCGTACGACGTGCGGTAGTTCAGACGGCCCACCAGCTTGTGCAGCTTCGGATGGACGTCCGGAAAACCCAATTCGATGCAGGCGGCCTCGCCGATCTCCTTGAGGTGCTGATCCATGTCCACCTTGACCTTCTCCACCACCTCCTCGATGCGGGCGGGGTGGATGCGGCCATCGGCCAGGAGCTTGAGGATGGCCTGGCGGGCCACCTCGCGGCGGATGGGATCGAAGCTGGAAACGACGATGCTCTCGGGCGTGTCATCCACGATGAGGTCGCAGCCCGTGGCCTTCTCCAGGGCCCGGATGTTGCGGCCCTCACGGCCGATGATGCGGCCCTTGAGGTCGTCGCTGGGCAGCTGGACTGAGCTAACAGCCTGCTCAGCCACCACGTCCGAGGCCACGCGCTGGATGGCGGCGCCGATGGTCCAGCGGGCCTTCTTGGCGGCCTCCTCCTGGGCCTCGTCGTCGATGCGGCGCACCAGTTTGGCGGCATCCATCCTGGCGGAATATTCGAGCTGGCTGATCAGCTCCTTCTTGGCGTCCTCCCGGGTAAGGCCGGCGACCTCTTCCAGCCGCTGGGCCTGGGCTTCCACCAGCCGTTTGGCCTCGGCCTGCTGCGCTTCGAGTTTTTCCATCTCGGCCTTGCGCTTCTCGGTCAAGGTCTCCAGGTCCTTGGTCTTCAGGTCCACCTGCTGGAGCTTCTTGTCGAGGCCCTCCTCCTTGGATTGGAGGCTGGCTTCCTTCGATTGGAGCCGCTGTTCCTGCTTCTCCTGGTGGGCCTGCCGCTCGGCCAGCAGTTTCTCAGCCTCCTGGCGCGCCTGGAGGGCCTGCTCCTTCACTTTCAGTTCGGATTCCTTGCGGAGGGCCTCGGCCTCCAACTCGCCGCGCTCCCGGAGCCGCTGGGCCTCCCGGGTGGCCTCCCCCAGCAGTTTCTCCCGCTCGGCCTTGGTGTCCGCCTCGGCCTTGGCCCGGGCCTGGGATCCCTCCAGGGTGGCTTTCTGGGCCTTGATGGCCATCAGCAGCGCCACGCCTCCAGAGGCGATGGTGAGGCAAAGAAAAATCCAATCGATCAAGGTCATCGTCATCAGCGACTCCTGGGAAAGAGGTCCAGAAGCCACCAGCACCCGAATTGAAAATCCCCGCTCAGTCGTGGAGGCTTGCCGAGTTCCCTAATTTATAGGGGGGAAACCAGAGTCCCTGGCTAAGGCGCGCCGACGCGCGGAACGCACAGGACAGGGGGAAGGTTTCCCTAGTCGACTTACGGAACAAGAGCTTGGCCATGATCACGGGCCTCGCAGGGAAATCAGTCTCCGTCCTCGTCGAGGAAGGGCACGGGGGCGGAAGGTTCGTCCGGAACATCGTTCAACAGCTTCGAAAGGGTCTGTTCCAGGTTGTGGGTGTGCTGGTTGGCTTCCTGTTCCAGGCGCGCCACGCGGTGCGCCAGGTTCAGCGCGCCCAAAAGGTACCAGGACGGAGTGTCGAGGCCCTTCGGAACGCCCCCCCATCTTACCTGGCATTGGGAGTCCATGTCGCGGAAGGTCTCCTCCAGGATCCGCACCGCCGCCGCCAGGGTTTCCGGGCGGTCGGTCTGGACCTCGAGCTCCTGGCCCAGGACCGACACTGAGGCCGCGCGGACGCCCGGCAGAGGAGGCTGGGACTTCATCCCAGGGCCTCAAGGGCCCGCAGGATCGCCGCCACCTGCTCCTTCACCGCCTCGCGATCCTTCTCCAAGGATGCCTTTTCGGCCAGAGCGTCCTCCAGCCGGGCCCGGAGGGACTGCAGTTCCTGGCTCTCCGCCGTTCCGGCGGCCTTCAGGGTATCTAGCTCTTCTCTCAGCTGATTGCGCTGCTGGACGAGAGACTGCATCTTCGCTTCGAGCTGTTTCAGAAGGTCCATGGATGCCTCAAAGACCCCATCTTACGCCCGGAGCTTGGCCCCGAGGGACTCCGCCGCGGCCAGCGCCGTGGCCATCCAGCCATCGACTTCCGTCCCCACGAGGGTGCGGTCCGCCTGGAAGCGCACGCGCATGAGCCAGGCTTGACGGCCTTCCGGCAGACTCTTGTGGCGGAATACGTCCACGCAGCGCAGATCCTGGAGCACATCCGCGGGCAGGGCGTCCCGCATGGCGGAGGCCAGGGTCTCGTAGGACTGGCCCAGGTCCACCAGGAGGGAGAGGTCCCGCTCCACGGCGGGGAAGCGGCTGAAGGGGCGGAAGGCGGGAATGATCCGTGCCCCGGCCGGTGGCAGCTCTGACACGGGGGTCTCGAACCCGAACAGCCCTTCGCCCAGGGAGCGGACCTGGGGCGCCGAAGCCAGGCCCAGGTCCCGGGCGATGCCACTGAGATCGGCCTCGCGCACTGGACGGGCTGGGCTCAGATAGTCTTCGCCACCCAGGGTGCCGCCCCAGACGAGGCCCAGAGTGAAGCGCTCCATGGGCCCCTGGGAGCTGCTGACATAGATGGGCGCCACCTCAAAGAGGCGGATCTCCCGGGTGGCCTGGCGAAGGTTCTGCTCGGCCACCGCCTTCAGGCTCGACAGGAGGGTGCCCCGCATAACCGAGTACTCCTGACCTAAAGGATTGACCAGGGTGCGGCCCTCAGGCGCATTCCCCGCTGCGGCATAGGCGACATCAGCCTCGGGGCTGATGAACCCGTAGGTGACGGTCTGGTGGAAGCCCAGGTGGGCCAGGCGGCGAGCCACGGCCTGGCGTTGGAGGTAATCCGCGGCAAGGGGCACGGGCGGACCCTCCAGAGGCGGCAGCACCGAGGGGATATGTTCGTAGCCACGCAGGCGCAGGACTTCTTCCGCCATGTCTGCGGGAATGGTCAGGTCATGGCGCCAGGTGGGTGGCTGGATCACCAGCAAACTGGGATGGACGTCCACCGTGCATCCCAGGCGCCGCAAAGTCTCGGCGGCCTCGGCCAGAGGCAACGGCTCACCGGCCACGCAGGCGAGCAGGGCCTCGGGAAGCCTCACTGGGGCAACGGGCGCTGGAAGGGAGCCGGCAGTCCAGGCGCCTTCCAGGGTGGCGCCAGCCCAGGCCTGGAGACGATCCACCAGGAGGTCCCGGGCCACAGCGGCCATGGCGGGGTCCGCGCCCCGGCCGAAACGGTGGGAGGCATCCGTGTGCAGGCTGTGGCGCCGGGCCGTGGCGCGCACGGTCTTCGGATCGAACCAGGCGCTCTCCAGCAGCACGCGGCGGGTGGCTTCCGTCACCTTGGTGCCGTCGCCACCCATGACGCCCGCCAGGGCGATGGGGCCCGCCTCGTCAGCGATGACGAGATCCTGGGCGGTCAGGGTACGCGTCACACCGTCCAGCGTCACCAGCTTCTCTCCGGCGATGGCCCAGCGCACGGATACGGCACCGCGGATGCGGTCCGCGTCGAAGGCGTGGGTGGGGTGGCCGTAGCGGAGCAACAGTTCGTTGGAGGCGTCCACGGCGGGCAGGCACTTCGGCGAGGATTCCAGGGCCCGCAGGAAGGCCTGGGCCTCCGGTGGGGTGGTGCCCTTCCCGAGGCTCAACAGAGCGGTGGCGTAGAGCGGGCAGGCGGGGCTCTCCAGGCGCACCTCGACCTTCGGCGCGCCTTCCGTGACTGGGGGCGGTGCTAGGGGCGTCAGGGGCTGGCGCAGCTTCGCCGCCACCTCCCGGGCCATGCCGCGGTGGGACATGGCGTCACCACGGTTGGCGGTGATGTCCACGTCCAGCACGTCGCCGCCTTCGCGGGACGCCACGCCATCCACGGGGAAGCCGAGGGCGGCCAGAAGCTCACAGAGCTGGCGCGTGTCCAGGGCCTTGGCGGCGGGAATTTCGGCGGCGAGGGCCTTGCGTTCGATCCACATCAGTCGAGTCCTCCCATGGCCTTGAGGAAGCGCTGATCATTTTCGAAGAACAGTCGCAGATCCGGTGTCTGGCTCAGCATCATGGCCATGCGCTCCACGCCCATGCCGAAGGCCCAGCCGGACCACTCCCCGGGGTCGATGCCGGCGTACGTGAGCACATTCGGGTGGAGAAGGCCGGCGCCCAGGATCTCGACCCATCCCGACCCCTTGCACACGCGGCAGCCCTTGGCGTCGCAGAGCGGGCAGCTCACGTCCACCTCGCAGCCCGGTTCGACGAAGGGGAAGTACGAAGGCCGTAGCCGGATCTCCGTGTGGGGCCCGAACAGCGCCCGCAGCGCGTATTCCAGGGTTCCCTTCAGGTGCTGCATGCCGATGTCGTGGCCCACGAGCATGCCCTCCACCTGATGGAACATGGGGCTGTGGGTAGGATCGATCTCGTCCTTGCGGTAGACGCGCCCCGGCGCCAGGAAGCGGATGCCGCCACGCTTCGCCAGCTCCGGCGCCACGCGCAGGAGCGTGCGCACCTGCACGGGGCTGGTGTGCGTGCGGAGCAGCAGCTCCGGATGGGCGGCCAGGTAGAAGGTGTCTGACGAGGCCTTCGCGGGATGATCCTCGGGGATGTTCAGACCATCGAAGTTGTGGGCCTCGGTCTCAACCTCCGGGCCCTCTTCCACGTGGAAGCCCAGAGGCCGGAAGACCTCCACCAGGCGGTCCATGAGGCGGTTCAGCGGGTGCAGCGCGCCTCGGGCCGGCACAGGCGGCGGCAGCGATGGGTCCCAATTCGAGGCCAGCGCGTTGAGGTTCTTCTTCGCCGCTTCCAACTCGGTCTGGCGGGCCTTCAGGCCCTCCTCCCACTGCTGCTTGAGGCCGTTGATGGCGGCGCCCAGGTCGCGCTTCTGTTCCTTGGGCGCGGCCTTCAGCAGATCCATGAGGCGTGCGGCGTGGCTGCCTTCGCGTCCCACGTAGGCGCCCTTCAGGCGCAGCAGAGCATCCAGATCGCCGCAGGCAGCCAGGGCCTGCGGGAAGGCGCGACCAGCTTCGACGATCTCCGGCGGCAGCAGATGGTCCATGGCAAGCCTCGATGCGGGGGAGTCTAAACAAAGAAAGGCCGCTTGCGCGGCCTTTCGGGTATCTGCGATGGGTTGCTTCGCGATCAGCCCTTGGCCACGGCCACGAGCTTGGTAAACGCTTCGGGATTGCGCACGGCGAGGTCCGCGAGGATCTTGCGGTCCAGATCCACGGAAGCCTTCTTCAGGCCGCCCATGAACTTGGAGTAGCTGGTGCCGTTCTGGCCGCAGGCGGCGCTGATGCGCACCACCCAGAGGCGGCGGAAGTCGCGCTTCTTGACCTTGCGGTCCCGGTAGCCATAGCCGAGGGCCTTTTCGACGGCTTCCTTGGCGGAGCGGTACAGGCGGGATTTGGCGCCGTAGAAGCCCTTGGCGAACTTCATCATGCGCTTGCGGCGCTGGGCGCGCTTGAAACCACGTTTGACGCGAGTCATGTTGCTTCCTTTCCTCGAGGCAGCTCGGAAGAGCGTTTGGGAGCCTCATCGGGGGTGGCCTCAGCCACCGGGTTGAACCTTCGAGCTTAGCGCCGAAGGCGTTGAGAGACAACCTGCACGCAGGCTACGCCTGCGTGTATACGGGATTCCCGAAGGGAGTCCCGTAGGTGATCATGCGTAAGGCAGCATGGCCGCGACAGCCTTCTGATCGGCCTTGGATACCATCCGGCCCATGTCCAGCTGACGCTTCCGCTTGGCGGTCTTCTTGGTCAGGATGTGGCGCTGGTGCGAGCAGCCGCGCTTGAACTTGCCACCAGCGGTCTTCTTGAACCGCTTCTGGGCGCCCTTGTGGGTCTTGATCTTGTAGCTCATGGGTTCCTCACTGGATCTGGGCTTCGGTTGCGGTGGTTTGGGGTTCGGCTGACTTGGGTTTCTTCGGCGCCTTGGGCACTTCGATGATCCGGGGGGCGAGGATGGCGTGCATGTCGCGTCCATCAATGCCGGCGCCCTTTTCAACGATGGCCTTGTCGCCGACCCGCTGGATGACTTCCTCAATGATCCGGTAGCCGATGTCGCGATGGACCACTTCGCGTCCCCGGAACATGACCACCACTTTGACTTTGTCTTCTTCCTCCAGGAACCGCAGGATGTGCTTTACCTTGAAGTCGAAGTCGTGGTCATCGGTCTTGGGGCGGAACTTCACTTCCTTGACCACGATGTTCTTCTGTTTCGCCCGGGCGGCGTGTTCCCGCTTGGCTTCCGTGAATTTGTACTTGCCGTAGTCCATGATTCGGCAGACGGGCGGGTTGGCGTTTCCTGCCACTTCCACCAGATCGAGACCGCGCTCTTCCGCGATCCGGATGGCCTGGTGAGGAGGCATCAAGCCGAGCTGTTCGCCATCTTCGGAGATGACGCGGACCTCGGGGGCCCGGATGCCGTCGTTGATGCGGGTCTCGTTCGGACGAATGGTTCCTCCCCTAGTTGCACAAGGACAAAAAGTCTACCACTTGGATGGATTCCCGCCAAGCAAGGAAAACAGCTTCAGCGCTGACGCTCCCGAACCTCGGTGACGAGGGCCCCAAGGAAGGCGTCCAGCCCCTGAACGCCCAGGTCGCCCCGATGCCGGTGCCGCACGGACACCGTGCCGGCCTCGGCCTCGCGGTCCCCGATCACCAGCATGTAGGGCACCTTGGCCAGCTGGGCGTCACGGATCTTGGCCTTGAGGCTTTCGTTCCGTTGATCCAACTCCGCCCGGAGCCCCAGCGCCTTCGCACGAGCGGCTACCTCGGTGGCAAAGGCATTGGCCCGGTCGGTGATGGGCAGGATGGCCACCTGGGCAGGCGCCAACCAGGCCGGGAAAGCCCCGGCGGTATGCTCCACCAGGATGCCCATGAAGCGCTCCAGGCTGCCGAGGATGGCCCTGTGGAGCATGACGGGGCGCCCCTCGGTACCATCAGCCTTCGTGTAGTTCAGATCGAAGCGCTCCGGCAGCATGTAGTCCACCTGGAGGGTGCCCAGCTGCCAGGGGCGTTTGAGGGCATCCAGGATCTGGAACTCGATTTTCGGGCCATAGAAGGCGCCCTCGCCAGGGTTCAGGGTATAAGGCATCCCAGCCTCGTCCAGAGCCTCCCCCAGGGCGCGTTCGGCGTCATCCCAGATCTTGTCCGACCCCAGGCGCTTCTCGGGCCGGGTGCTCAGAGCCACCCGCATCCCCTCGAAGCCGAAGGTGTCGTAGACCTCCTTCAGCAGCGCCAAAAAGGCGGCCATCTCAGTCTTGATTTGTTCCGGCGTGCAATAGATGTGGGCGTCGTCCTGGCAGAACGTGCGGACGCGCGTCAGCCCGTGGGTGACACCGCTGCGCTCGTAGCGGTGCAGGCGGCCGAAGTCCGCATACCGGATGGGCAGGTCGCGGTAGCTGTGCTTCTGGGCGCCGAACATAAGGCAGTGGCCAGGGCAGTTCATGGGCTTCACGGCATACTCCCGCTCCTCGGCGGTGGTGAAGTACATGTTCTCTGCGTAGTTTTCGTAGTGGCCGCTGGTCTTCCAGAGGGCTACGTCCAGGATCTGGGGGGTGATCACTTCGTCGTAGCCGTACTTGAAGTACAGCTCGCGGATGTAGGTGACGAGCTCGTTGTAGACCTGAGTGCCCTTGGGGTGGAAGAAGGGCGAGGCCGGCGCTTCCGGATGGAAGGAGTAGAGGCCCAGTTCCTTGCCCAGCTTGCGATGGTCGCGGGCCTTGGCTTCTTCCAGCCGCTTCAGGTGTTCGTCAAGCTCCTTCTGGGTGTGGAAGGCGGTGCCGTAGATGCGGCTGAGCATCTGGTTCTTCTCGTCGCCCTTCCAGTAGGCGCCTGCGATGCTGAGCAGCTTGAAGGCCTTCAGCTTCGAGGTGTTGGGGACGTGCGGGCCGCGGCAGAGGTCGTAGAAATCGCCCTGCTTGTAGCCGCTGATGATGTCGCCCGCGGGAATGCCCGACACGACCTCCACCTTGAGCGGCTCACCCATGGCCTGGAAGCGCGCCACGGCGGCATCCCGCCCCAGATCTTCGCGTTCCACCTCGACGCCCTCGGCCACGATCTTCCGCATCTCGGCCTCGATGACCGGCAGATCCTCGGGGGTGAAGGGCTTCTCCACCCAGAAATCGTAGAAGAAACCATCCTCGATGACGGGGCCGATGCCCACCCGAGCCTGCGGGTAGAGCCGTTTCACGGCATGGGCCAGGAGGTGGGCCGTGGAGTGGCGGATCAGCTCCAGACTTTCCGGAGTCTTGTTGGTGACGATCTCGACCTTGGCTCCGTTGGCGAGGGGGGTCTTCAGGTCCGCCAGGCGGCCATCCACCTTGACGGCCAGGGCCGCATCCAGAAGCCGTGCCCCGATACCCGCCGCCAGGTCGGCTCCGGTGGCACCCTCGGCCAGCTGCCGGAGGGAGTCGTCGGGAAGTCGGACCTCGATGGGCATGGGTTCCTCGAAACAATAGAAGAATTTTACCAATTAAACAGCTCCGGGCCATCAATTGAGATGGCCCGGAGGGGATTTAACGTCGCAGCGACCTACTTTTCCACTCCTGTGAGGAGCAGTATCATCGGCCCTCCAAGTCTTAACTGCCGTGTTCGGGATGGGAACGGGTGTGACCCTTGGGGAAAAGCCGCGACGAAGGG
>Ga0315270_10000233_pt1 | contig 31935 bp, 25 predicted proteins | sample C1_bottom_MG_FD_204932 | JGI IMG/M metagenome (GOLD analysis project Ga0315270, IMG submission 204932) | Sediment microbial communities from Yellowstone Lake, YNP, Wyoming, USA - C1_bottom | ecosystem: Environmental > Aquatic > Freshwater > Lake > Sediment | place: USA: Wyoming | collected... | reverse complement strand
GTTATCGATTTATTGACGAATCGTGTGTGATGAAATTCCTGATCACAGGCGCTAACGGTTTTGTCGGTAGAGCGCTTTGCGCTGAAATTCTTCGGCAAGGACAATCCGTTCGTGCGGCAGTACGTTCTGCGGGTATACCGTTCGAAAAAGTTGAACTGACAGAAGTTGGTGCTATCGATGGCCATACGGACTGGTCGGATGCTTTGCTCAGTGTGGATGTCGTGATTCATCTCGCCGCGCGGGTGCATGTAATGAAGGATACGGCTGCTGATCCGCTGGATGAATTTCTCAAGGTCAATCTATACGGCACGTCGAATCTGGCGCAGCAAGCCGCAAGGGCCGGGGTAAAGAGATTCGTCTATGTGAGTTCGATCAAGGTGAATGGCGAACAAACCACTGAAGCGCAAACCTTTGCTGAGTCGGATGAACCGGATCCGCAGGATCCTTACGCCATCTCGAAATGGCGGGCAGAACAGGACCTGTTTCGCATTGCACAACAGACAGGCATGGAGATTGTGATTGTCCGTCCGCCGCTGGTTTATGGCCCCGGCGTAAAGGGTAATTTCATCAGCCTGATGGCCGCGATAGACAGGGGTATTCCTTTGCCCTTGGCGGGTGTGTGCAATGCCCGAAGCTTGATCTATGTTGGTAATCTGGTAGATGTCTTGATCACTTGCGCGGAGCATCCGGCTGCCGCCGGCCAAACCTATTTAATCAGTGATGGTGAAGCGGTTTCATCGGCAACGTTGATAGCTAAAATTGCACATTCGTTGGCGCGTAGCATACGCTTGTTTTATTTTCCGCCTGGCGTATTGCGCGCGATGGCAGCAGTGTTGGGACGCGCGGAACAAGTTGACAGATTGTTCGGTTCGTTGCGAGTTAAAGATGAAAAGATACGCGCGGAGTTGGGTTGGTCACCTCCTTACACGCTGGAGAAAGGGTTGTGCGCGACGGCCAACTGGTATCGTACCCGGCATCCGTTATAATCCCTGTACTTCATAAAATATAACGCTAATAGCAAAGGCATAAACCATGATTTTAGTCACAGGCAGTGCAGGATTCATTGGTTCCAATTTCGTGCTGGACTGGTTGACGCAACACGATGAAGGTGTGATCAGTCTGGACAAGCTGACATATGCCGGGAATCTGGAGAATCTTGCTTCCCTTAAAGGTGATCCGCGCCACATCTTCGTGCAGGGTGACATCGGCGATGCGTCTGTGGCAGCCAAGCTGCTTGTCGAGCATCGCCCGCGTGCGGTGGTCAATTTTGCGGCGGAAAGCCATGTTGATCGTTCTATTCATGGGCCAGAAGATTTCATCCAGACCAACATTGTCGGCACCTTCCATCTGTTGGAGGCGGTGCGTGCTTACTGGTCCGGTCTGGCAGCTGCTGAAAAATCTGACTTCCGTTTTTTGCATGTTTCCACCGATGAAGTGTATGGCTCGCTTGCAAAGGAGGAACTAGCGTTCAGCGAAACCCACCGCTACGAACCGAACAGCCCCTACTCCGCCAGCAAGGCTGCGAGCGACCATCTGGTGCGCGCCTACCACCATACCTACGGCTTGCCGGTGCTGACCACCAATTGTTCCAACAACTACGGCCCGTATCATTTTCCGGAGAAGCTCATCCCGCTGCTGATAGTTAACTCCCTCGCTGGCAAGCCGCTGCCAGTGTATGGCGACGGCCAGCAGATCCGCGACTGGCTGTATGTCAAGGATCATTGCAGTGCGATCCGTCGCGTGTTGGAGAAAGGCAGGCTCGGCGAGGTGTACAACATTGGCGGCTGGAATGAGAAGGCCAATCTCGACATCGTGTATACAGTTTGCTCATTGCTAGACGAATTGCGTCCGCGAGCCGACGGAAAATCCTATCGTGAGCAGATCACGTTCGTCACCGACCGACCCGGCCATGACCGCCGCTATGCGATTGATGCGCGCAAGATCGAGAGCGAGCTGGGATGGAAGCCCGCCGAAACGTTCGAGACTGGCATCCGCAAGACCGTACGCTGGTATCTGGACAATCAGGATTGGGTGAGTCATGTGCAGTCGGGTGATTATCGCAACTGGGTCGAGAAGAACTACGATGGGCGCGCCTGATGAAGATACTACTGCTTGGCAAGAACGGTCAGGTCGGTTGGGAATTGCAGCGCAGCCTTGCGCCGCTGGGCGAGCTGGTCGCGCTGGATGCAGACAGTAAAGAGCTGTGCGGTGACTTCACCGATCTGGACGGTCTGGCAAACACAGTGCGAGCCGTTGTCCCGGATGTGATCGTCAATGCCGCAGCTCATACTGCAGTGGACAAGGCCGAAAGCGAACCGCAACTTGCGCGTACCATCAATGCGCTGGCCTCCGGTTTGCTGGCGCAGGAAGCCAAGCGCGCCAATGCCTTGATGATCCATTACTCCACCGACTATGTGTTCGACGGAAACGGCGACAAGCCGTGGCTGGAAACCGATTCCGTCGCGCCGCTGAATGTGTATGGCACAACCAAGCTGGAAGGCGAGCAACTGATCCAGCAATCCGGATGCCGCCACCTGATATTCCGCACCAGCTGGGTGTATGGTGCGCGCGGCGGTAACTTTGCCAAGACTATGCTGAAGTTGGCCCGCGAGCGCGACAGTCTCAGCATCATCGACGACCAGATCGGCGCACCCACCGGAGCCGATCTGCTGGCTGACATCACCGCCCATGCGATCCGCACAGCGCAGCAGCGACCGGAGCTGTCCGGGTTGTATCATCTGGTTGCCGGTGGAGAAACGTCGTGGCACGGCTATGCCAGTTTTGTGATCGATTATGCGCGGCGCAACGGTGTCACGCTCAAAGTCGTGCCAGATGCGATCAAGCCGGTGTCCACCAGCGCTTTCCCCACACCAGCTAGGCGTCCGCACAATTCGCGGATGGATACTACAAAATTGCAGCGTGCTTTCGATTTGTACCTGCCGTCATGGCAAAATGGCGTCACGCGCATGCTCACGGAAATTCTGGAGAAATAATCATGGCTCAAAGTAAAGGCATCATCCTTGCCGGCGGTTCCGGCACTCGATTGCACCCGGTCACGCTGGCGGTATCCAAACAACTCCTGCCGATCTATGACAAGCCGATGATCTACTATCCGCTATCCACTCTGATGATGGCGGGTACGCGCGACATCCTGATTATCTCCACGCCGCAAGACACGCCGCGCTTCGAACAATTGCTGGGCGATGGCAGCGCATGGGGATTGAATCTGCAATATGCCGTGCAACCCGCACCGGAAGGATTGGCACAGGCTTTTATCATCGGTCGCAAATTCATCGGCAATCAACCTGTCGCGTTGGTACTGGGCGACAATATTTTTTACGGGCATACCCTTACCGATCAATTGGCAAACGCGGTACGGCGCACAGAAGGTGCCACGGTGTTTGCCTACCATGTGCGCGATCCGGAGCGTTACGGGGTGGTGGAGTTCGATGCGCAGGGGCGCGCGATCTCCCTAGAGGAAAAACCGAAACAACCAAAGTCCAACTATGCCGTCACCGGCCTCTACTTCTACGACAATGATATTGTGGATATTGCCGCGAATCTCAAGCCATCCCCGCGCGGCGAGTTGGAAATCACCGATGTTAACCGCATCTACCTCGAACGCGGCAAGTTATCCGTCGAAATCATGGGCCGCGGCTACGCCTGGCTGGATACCGGTACTCATGAATCATTGCTCGAAGCTAGCCAGTTCATCCAGACCATCGAGCATCGCCAGGGGCTGAAGATCGCCTGTCCGGAAGAGATCGCCTTCCGGAACGGCTTCATCGATGCCGCGCAACTGGAGAAACTCGCCGCTCCATTGCTGAAAAGCGGCTATGGAAATTATCTGATGCAGGTGCTCAAAGAGCAGAGGATTGCGTGATTAGAGTGAAGCATTTTGTTTGTTGACCAAACGCAAGATTTTGTAGGGCGGGTTTCACCCGCTCTACCAACTTTCATTATGTTGCTGTTTCAGGCCGGTCACGATTCAAACTAATAAGTGCCGTGATGATCTGCAGAGACTTGTCTGTCGCGCCTCGATTGCGTTCCACAAACCCTGCACACTGTTGACGCATTTTATTCAACGCAACCGGGTCGTCCAGCAAGTGTTGCAGTTCCCCTATCAGACCGGCAACATCACCTAACTGTAAGGCGGCCCCGGCATCAATGGCCAAACGTGTCGCTTCGGCAAAATTGCTGGTGTGGGGGCCCACCAGGACCGGTGTACCGACAGCGCAGGCTTCGATCAGGTTCTGTCCGCCATACGGCAGTAGGCTGCCGCCGATGAAAGCAAGATCGGCAGCGGCGTAGTAGGCAAACATTTCACCCATGCTGTCGCCCAGCACAACCTGAATCTTTTCCGGCACGGCAAGGTTTGCGCTCCTGCGCAGGAAAGGCAGGCCACGCTGTTCGATCAGGCTTGCCACTTCGGTGAATCGTTGCGGATGGCGCGGTACGATGACCAGCAGCAAGTCCGGGATATGCAAATCTTTCATCGCATCGAGCAGCAACGCTTCCTCTCCCTCGCGGGTGCTTGCGGCGAGGAATATCCTGCGGTTTTCTCCAAATCGTTCGTGTAGAAGCTTGCCTGATTCCAGCATGGCGGGCGGCGGAACTATGTCGAACTTGAGGTTGCCCATCACGGAAACCTCCTTCGCGCCAAGTTTGGTTAGGCGCGAGGCATCGTCAGCGGTTTGCGCAGCAACGGCGGTGAGCTCGTTAAGGGCGTTGAGGATCAGTTGCGCAAATCGTGCGTATCCTCTCGCTGAATTTTCCGACATGCGAGCATTCAGAAGCAGCAGCGGCACGCCGGTTTCGTGGCAGGCATGAATCAGGTTGAACCAGATTTCTGTTTCCATCAGGATGCCGAGCTGCGGACGGAATTGGCGCAAGAACCGGTTCACTGCAAACGGATAGTCGTAGGGCAGATACATACGCAACACGCTGTCACCATACAGCTGCTGACTTGCTGCGCGACCGGTGGGCGTGGTGTGGGTAAGCAGGATCTGATGATGAGGATAAATGGCCCGCAGCCGGGCGACGAGGCTTTGTGTGGCGCGGGTTTCACCCACCGACACGGCATGCAGCCATATAACAGGTTTATCGCTCAGGCGCCCGGACAACAGTTTTACATCGTGCAGCGAAGAAAAACCGAAGCGCTCGCCGATGTGTCGCAGATATTCAGGTTGTTTGCGCGCGCGCCAGATCAGGCGCAAAAAAATATAGGGCAGCAACAGCCACAGCAAAAGTGTGTAGGGCCGCCTTGGGTTCAGCACGGTGCCACCTGCTGCAAAGCGGCAATCACTGCTGCAACATCCGGTGCATGGCCGATGTTGCCGAGATTGATAGCATGTTCGCATGCATACAAGCCGGTCAGGGCCGGATCAGTCGAGGTATAGATACCGATAGTAGGGATATTGAGCGCCGCCGCAAGATGATTCAGCCCGGTATCCACACCGATCACAGTTCGCGCGGCACCGAGCAGGTAAGCAGCTTCGTTGAGATTCAGGCGAGGCGGTGTGACGGCATCGGGTATGGCTGAGGCGATGCGCAGGCTGCGGGTCTTTTCTACCTCGTTTCCCCAAGGCAAGACGCAACGAATATTTTTGTTGTGCAGATAATGCCCCAGCGCGATCCAGTTTGCCTCGTCCCATAGTTTGTCATCGCGGCTGGTGGCGTGCAATAGAACAATATAAGCGCCGTGCAAAAGCCAACCGGGACGTGCGATCACGGGCGGCTGAATATCAAAATTGGCGCGCCCATCCAGCGTATAACCGAGTGCCTGTGCGGCGAGCTGGCGATTGCGCTCAACGGCATGCTGCCCGTTTGCGACGTAAAAAGTGCGCTGATACAAATTTGCCGCAAGTGGTTCACGCGCGCAGTGCCTGTCAAATCCGCAGCGCAGCCCATGAGCGCCGCACATCAGCAGGGCACTCTTGAGCAAGCCCTGTGTATCGATCGTGAAGTCATAGCGTTGAGCAGATAATGCGGCGCGGAATGTTGCGATATCGCGCCAAGTCTCGTTACTCAGTAATTTGCCGCGCCAGCGGCGTAGGGCAACCGGAATGATACTGCGCACCGCCGGGTGCAACTTGGGCAGTGCGGCAAAACTTTCTTCAACAAGCCAATCGATCTGCGCGTCCGGAAAATGGAGCACGATGTCGCTGACCACTGGCAGGTTATGCAACACATCGCCAAGCGAAGATGTCTTAACCAACAGGATGTACGGGGCAGGAGGATGCGCCATAAGGAAGTGCGAATTTGTAGGGAGCGATGGAAGCGCATCTTAATGTACGGTTTGTAACTTAGAAAGTGGTAAGTGGTAAGTGGTTCGCAAAAACATCCCTACTTCCCACTCACTACTCGCTATCGAATGCTAAAATGCGCCACCTTACAACTGGTAGATCGCATGACGCATTACGCCCCAATGATCTCGGCATTGGTCACGCTGATCCTGACCTTGATACTGACCCTGAACAAGATCGGCATGATCCAGGATGTTCCAAACGAACGTTCCTTGCATACCGAGCCAATTCCGCGCACCGGAGGCATCGGATTGATGGCCGGAATATTGTCCGGCTGGATGATGCTGATTCAATTTTGGCCGTGGTGGATCGTGTTGCCCGCGTTGGGGCTGTTCATGCTGTCATTGGTCGATGATATGCGCGGCTTGTCGCCGAAGACGCGGCTGATCGGCCATTTCATTGCTGCGCTGTTCGTGTTGTGGGGGGCGGGGATCGAATGGCTGTGGCTGCTACCGGTGTTGTTATTTATCGTGTGGATGACCAATCTGTACAACTTCATGGATGGTTCCGATGGTCTGGCGGGCGGCATGGCGTTTTTCGGATTCAATTTCTACGGGATCGCCGGATTTATGAATGGTGACGATACCTTGGCGATGATGAGCTTTGCCGTGAGTTCGGCAGGGCTGGCATTTTTGTTTTTCAATTCCCACCCGGCCAAAATCTTTCTGGGCGATGCGGGCTCAATCCCGCTCGGCTTTCTAGCTGCGGCATTTGGCGTGTGGGGCTGGCAAAAGGGCTATTGGCCATTCTGGTTTCCGCTGCTGGTATTTTCGCCCTTCGTGGCAGACGCCACCGTGACGCTGCTCAGGCGTGCGCGATACAAAGAAAAACTGACGCAAGCCCATCGCAGCCACTATTACCAACGGTTGGTGCAAATGGGTTGGGGTCATCGCAACACCGCGCATATTGAATACGTGCTGATGTTCTTCGCCGGTGTTTCCGCATTGTGGGGTATCGGTTTGGATTCACAGGGCCAAGGTAATCTGCTGGCCTGGTGGGGTTCGATCTATCTGGGCCTGTCGATGTGGGTGGATCGCCGCTGGCGGCAGTACGAAGCTGCCAAAGGAAACTCGGCTGAAAATTCCGGCGATGCTTAAATTTAATTCACGCACCGTTCTGGCCGTGCTGCATGATGTGATTGCGGCAGCATTGGCGTGGATACTCGCCTATTTGTTGCGTTTCAACTTTGAGCTGCCTGCCGATTTTGCTGCCGAGATGTGGAAAACCATGGTATGGATAGTTCCGCTGCAAATCATCATCTTCTGGAGATTCAATCTGTATCGTGGTATCTGGCGATACGCCAGCACTACCGATCTACGCCGCATTTTTCTGGCGGTCATGCTATCTGCGGCAGCTATTCCATTGTTGTTCTGGATGTTGCAACAGGGCTTGGTAATCCCGCGCTCGGTTCTGGTTATAGATCCGTTGTTGCTCGTTCTGATGATGGGCGGTAGCCGGTTCGTCTATCGGTTATGGAAAGAACAGGGGCTGTATGGGGGATTCAAATTGTATGGCGAGCCGGTGTTGATAATGGGTGCGGGCGATGCGGCAGTCAGTCTGGCCAAAGAATTGAGCAGGAATCGAGATTGGCGGCTGGTGGGTTTTCTCGACGATGATACTGACAAGCATGGACGTACGTTGAATGGGGTACGTGTTTTGGGCACGTTGGGAAGTCTGCCGCAATGGTCGAAACGATTTGGCGTGTTACATGTAATCATTGCGATGCCGTCGAGTTCACACCAGCAGCGCAAGCGCGCAATCCACTTATGCAACAAGGCAAACTTGAAAGTTCTCACTGTTCCATCTTTTGATGATTTGATGAGCGGCAAGGTGGCAGTCTCGCAATTGCGCGCGATAGAGTTGGACGATCTGTTGGGGCGTGACCCGGTGGTGCTGGATGATGCAGGGTTGCATAGTCTATTGTCAGGTAGGGTCGTGATGGTGACCGGCGCGGGCGGCTCGATTGGTTCGGAAATGTGTCGCCAGATCGCACGCTTTACGCCTGCCGAACTGGTGCTTTTCGAACAGAGTGAATTTGCCCTGTATACCATTGAGCAGGATTTGAAGCAGTCTTTCCCGGCATTGAATTTTGTCTGTCTGGTGGGTGATGTGCGTGATGCGGATCGAGTCAATGAAATCATGCAACGGCATCAACCGGGGGTGGTGTGTCACGCCGCAGCTTACAAACATGTGCCACTGATGGAACAACACAATGCATGGCAGGCAATACGCAATAATGTGCTGGGCACTTGGACAGTCGCGCGAGCGGCGCAGCAGCATGGGGTAGGCAAGTTCGTTATGATCTCCACTGACAAGGCGGTGAATCCCACCAATGTGATGGGCGCAAGCAAACGGTTGGCCGAGATGGTGTGTCAGGCGTTGCAGCCTTCAGGCCCTACGAGTTTTGTGATGGTGCGTTTTGGAAATGTGTTGGGCAGTACCGGCAGCGTGATTCCAAAGTTCCGGGCGCAAATTACGCAAGGCGGACCGATCACCGTTACACATCCAGAGATCACCCGTTACTTCATGTCCATTCCCGAAGCAGCGCAGCTGGTACTGCAGGCAGGGCTAATGGGGAAGGGAGGCGAGATTTTCGTACTCGATATGGGCGAACCGGTGAAAATAGTTGATCTTGCTAAAGACCTGATTCGCCTGTCCGGGTTTACAGAGGACGAGATTAAGATTGAATTTACCGGGTTGCGCCCGGGCGAAAAATTGTATGAGGAATTGCTCGCTGACAATGAAAATTCATTACCTACACCTCATCCGAAGCTGCGCATCGCGCAGGCACGTGAGGTGAATGCTGCCTGGTTAGAAGATTTGTTGGCGTGGGTCGGTGCTCGAGCTACGCTGGACGATGCCAAGGTAAGACAAGACCTAAGGCGATGGGTGTTGGAATATGTCCCATCGGATAATTCCGCACATTCCATTTTGCCTTAGTACTTTGCAAGTGCCAGTATGCCTCCATGCTTCTATGAGTTATCCTTTATGTCTTATTACAAAATAGGCGATAATACGCACTCGTTGGCGCGGAGCCCTGCCGTCCTTCCATGTGATATAACTTTCAACGATTCGAAACTTATCACTATCGTTAATAGGTTAAGTTTTGCACATGTAGGCCATTGGGCAAGGTCCTCTTGGCAGTTTCGCCAACCATTGTGCATGAGACTCTGAATAATTTGATCACGCGTTATATAAAGTTGATGCTGCTTTTCGAAAAGAAATGACTACTGAGGCGGCAGGTTGATAGCATGCATATTATTTAGCGAAAGTTCGTTAAATCTTGGTGGGCAGGAGTTGCAGTTGCTGCAGCAAATGCAAGCACTAAAGGCACGTGGGATAAAGACTCACTTACTGTGTCGACCTAACGCAAAAATCGCAACGAAAGCCAAGCAACTCAAGTTGGAGATGTCTCCTGTCTCATTTTGCAATAGCTTGCATTTCCCTAGTATCTGGCGTGTGCGCCAGCGTCTTGTGAACTTACGCCCCGATGCAATAATTTGTCATAGTGGGCATGATACTAATGTCTGTGCTTTGGCTGCAAGATTGATAAGCAATCGCCCAGCAATTCTTCGCTCACGAACTTATCAGCCGGGCGTGCCGGGCTCATTTGTTTATAATCATTTGGTGGATTTAACCATGGTACCGAGCGCGTCATTGCGCAGACAAATTCTGGTGAACCCCAATATTCACTCGGGACGTATTCATATTGTGTATCCTGGGATTGCTTTTGAAGCTATTGAAGCAGCTGCGATGTTGCCATTGCCTCCAGAGCTGACATCATGGTTGGCAGATCACCCAGGGCCATTATTAGTACACGCTGCGATGTTGAGGCCGGAAAAGGGCCATCTATTCATGTTGGAAGTGATAGACGGTTTGAGGACGTTATTTCCTCAAGTTCGCTGCATAATGGCAGGTGAGGGTGAGATGATTTCCAGAATAGAAACACGTATCCGGCAGTTAGATCTATCTGAACATGTGTACCTGTCGGGGATGTTAAACATGGTTGCACCATTGTTACGGAAGGCAGATGTAGTGATTTTGCCATCCACGGTGGAACCTCTAGGTATGACACAAATAGAAGCGCTGGCCTTGGAAGTGCCGGTGGTGGCAAATCGGATTGATGGTATTCCGGAAACTATCGAAGACGGTGTAACAGGTTGGCTGGTTCAGGCGGGGGATAAGTTGGCTTGGCATAACACTTTGGCGGAAGTATTGGATAAACCTCAGCTTGCTCGTCAACGAGCTCACGCGGGCCGACTGGCAGTAACTGCAAAGTTTGCTGTTGATAATAATACCAACCAAATTTTAGAGTTAATTGGGCAAGTACAAAGGGTGTCGAATAGAACATGAACGCTGAATTTTCAAAAGTTGCCAATGGAATACGGTTAGTTCAAACTTCACCGAACCTAAGTATTTTTTCTTTGAGCTCTATAAGAAAAATATACCAATGAACATCAGCAAAAAGGCGGATTCGCTCGCCAAATGGTCGGCGATTGCAATCGGTTTTTCCGTTCCTATCTCTACCGCATTTGACAATATTCTACTGTTTGTGATTTTGATATCCTGGCTGGTTGGGGCGGACTTTCAAAAAAGAATGACGGTAATCAAATCAAATCCAGTCGCGCTTGCGGCGCTGGGATTTTTCGGATTTCTGCTGGCGGGTTGTTTTTATGGGCAAGCCAATGCAACCGAAGCACTGAACTATCTCGGAAAATACCTAGATATTTTATTTATACCTATATTCATTTTATTGTTTAAGGAGGAGAAGACGCGTCGCTTGGCAATTAATGCGTTCATGCTGGCGATGGGGTTAACGCTTGTGTTGTCATGCATCATCAAAATCGGCATTTTCCCCAAGAGTTTCTTGTTACAAGGTACGCCGGACAATCCATATGTGTTTAAACTGCACATTACGCAAAGCATTTTCATGGCGTTTTTCGCCTATCTGCTCGCATTGAAGGCACGATACTCTGAATCGTCCCGTCTGCGCTTGGCATTTGCGCTGGCGTCGGCATTAGCGGCCTGCAACGTTCTATTCATGATACAAGGCAGAACCGGGTACTTGGTGCTAGCGATTTTGCTGGTTTATTATTGTTTCGATTGGCTACGCTGGAAAGGCCTGTTGGTTGCAATGCTAGCTTTTATCTTGCTTGGTACCGTCGGTTATTTTGGCTCGAAGACGTTGAATCACCGCGTCACAGAAGCAGCAGTCGAGTTTTCCCAATGGCAGCCAGATGAAGCCAATTTAAGTTCCATTGGAGTGCGCATGGAATTTTATCGGAATAGCCTAGAACTTATAAGTGAACATCCACTTTTCGGCGTAGGCACGGGAGGTTTCCCACAGGCCTATGCAGACAAGATACGGGGCAGCGGCATGTGGGCAACGGGCAATCCTCATAACGAATACCTTCTGGTTGCGATCCAAGTGGGACTCTTGGGCCTGGGAGTGCTGCTTTACTTGTTTTATCAGCATTGGCGCTCAGCCAACTTCCTGCCAACGTCACTTGAACAAAGTCTGGCACGCGGGGTGCTGTTGACGATCATATCCGGGAGTTTGATAAATTCTCTGCTGCTTGACCATGCGGAAGGGTTGTACTTTGCGTGGATGAGTGGCGTTTTATTTGCCGGTTTCACAGGAGTGCTACAGAATAGTAAGGACAAAAATTAAGCCTGTCGATCAACTGCATCACTTTCAACGTGGCACACGTAATAAGGGTCGGCATAGAGCCAGCGGCACGGGCAGATGAATCATTGTGGTAGGTTCCTGCAGCGCAAATGTTACAATTGCCTTCGCACGTGAAATTGCTCAACAGGCGTATCTATACGACAGGTTAGGTTTTGGTATGCAGAAGAATCGTGTGCTCAGTTATGCCAACAAGGATTGGGTATTGTCGCCGGCGTTAGATGAGTGGGTTGATCTGAATTCGGTGCGACATTGCGGTGGTGTTAAGCAAGGCCAATGCTATTGCTGCCCACAGGATATATACTCATCCAGTTTTGCGGCTGCTTAGTGCGTTACTCTGGCTGGCACCCCGACCATGGGCTAGCTTGTTTGAAGCGGGCAGATATAAAATTGTGAGGAACGAAGTGGCTAAGGTTACAGCTTATATTATCGCCTTCAACGAGGCGGGCAAGATTGAGGAAGCATTGCAGAGCGTGGCGTGGGCGGACGAAATCATTGTCGCGGACTCGCATAGCACTGATCGAACTGCGGAGATCGCCCGCCGCTACACGGACCGGGTAATTCAGATAGATTTCCATGGTTTCGGCAAATTGCGCAATGATGCAATTACCCATGCGACGCACCAATGGATATTCAGCCTTGACGCTGATGAGCGCTGTACGCCGGAAGTGCGTGACGAGATTCGAAAAATCATCAACACTGCAGATGCTGCGGATGCATACCTCGTCCCGCGACGTAACCTGTTCATGGGACGATGGATCCGCTTCAGCGGCTGGTATCCAAATTATCGCCAGCCCCAACTCTTCCGAAATGGGAAAATGCACTATACCGAAGATCAGGTGCATGAAGGTTATGTGCTCGATGGGAAACTGGGTCGTTTTCGCAATGCCATCTGGCAAATCCCTTTCCGTGATTTATCACAGATGATGCAAAAGATGGATCGCTACTCAACTTTGGGTGCACAGAAGCTTCAAGAAAAAAATAGGCGTGGATCCATGCTAGTCGCTTTCCTGCACGGGCTGTGGGCGTTCGTAAGGATGTATATCATCAGGCTGGGTTTTTTCGATGGATGGCCCGGTTTCGTTATTGCGCTGAGCACTTTCGAGGGTACCTTCTACCGCTACGCCAAGCTCACTGAAGCGCAGCGGGGCTGGAACCGTGGTGACCGGGTGGAACCTGCAAAAATGGAAGAGAAACGCTGAACAGCCTTTTCCCGTGCTCCTCTCCGTCGTGCATTTTCTGTAAGTCCAACGTCTTGTTGCCGTTCTGGAAAGCTACTTCACCTAGCCAGGCCATGATTTAACGCCGGCGCGACAAGGGGGGTTTAAATTAGCCGTGTTTTATGGCTTAGGTGCGTATATCCGCACGCCGGGTTTTATCGACGATCATGAGGGATTTATTCCGGAAGAATCCGACGTAGAAGAAGCTTATTACCGCTACTTTAAGCTGATATTTTTCATTAGGACTATTTACTAGAGCCAGTCGGTGTTTGCGCTACCAGTCAAATCGACCCCCTCAAGATCATCAGAGATTTTCACGGTGTCGCTACCTTTCTTGCCGACTTTATCACTGTGCGGTAAATAATCTTGGCCACTCGCAAAGGGATCATCGCTGCCTTCCCTGCCGGCTGAACGCCAGCGCGGTAGACGACTTCCATACAGCTTGACAAGGCCCTTCATGGGATGGTTGGGAGTCGCACCGGGCAAAGGAACAATGCAAGTGGAGGGTGAACCCAGCACATTGGCAGCCCAATGCGAGTAACCAGAAATGGGCGTAGCCAATATGACCGGACAGCATGCCAGCGCAAACAGGTCGGCCACCGGATTTACGCGCGATTCATGGTCCGGCCCTTTGTAAGTATAGGGAGAAGTGGTGTCCAGAGTAAGGATGTCGAAGTTGCGATGCAGCGTGGTGTAGGCAGCTGGATCTCCCGTGCAGGAAAGAAAGAAACAGACATCCTTCTGCTTCGCTGCAATTGAGGCCATGGCTTTTTCGTACCACCAGACGGGAACAGCCGGCCATTCCGCGTCCGTGATTTTGTACACACTTTCATCGGTGATTACGTAGTCGCCGTGGCGGATGTGCACGCCAACCACAGGCCTGTTCTGCACCGGTGCAAACATGGCGCGAATGGCGCTTGCCAAAGTGTGATTTAGATGAATTCGAGAGGCCACTTCCATATAAATGGGATCGAGTCTGTCAGCCGGGCCATTGAGTGAACGCAGGATAATTTTTTTGTCCTTTAGGCTGGCAAATATCGTTTCATCGCAGTTCCGGATGCGCATCGCGCCCAGCCTAGCCAATAGGCGCACCTTGCCGCGGCGTGTATCGTCGACGCTGAAGGAATCCAGTTCATGCCAATCCAGAATGATTTCGTGGCCGTAGGCCTGACGGATGGCAAAAGCGAGCGGCAAGGTTTCAAGACGGTTGGTAATCCCTACAAATTCGTCAATGTAAAGTTTCGGCATAGTGGGTAAAATGAACCATTCAAACTTAGCAGTCTATATGAAAATTGTGAGCATTTTGAAAAAACCGGAGCGGCCTTGAAATTGCCGCGGCGTGTACTGGTGATTGCCACTAGGCGCATCGGCGATGTGCTGTTGACGACGCCGCTGCTGCGTTCGCTACGACAGGCATGGCCGAAGGCCGAAATCGATGTGCTGGTATTTGAGCATACTGAAGGTGTACTGTTAAACAATCCAGATATTAATCGTGTCATCTTGGTGTCTGCGCGCCCCAAATTCTGGACGCATTTGAATTTTGTCGCCCGACTTTTTCGCCGCTACGATCTTGCCATCTCTACATTGACAGGCGACAGGCCAACTTTATACGCATGGCTTGCTGGGAAGATACGCATAGGCATGATGGAGGACAACAGCAAGCAACGCTGGAAAAAATTTTTGCTGTCGCGCTGGTTGGCTTTTGATAATCTGAACACCCATACAGTGCTGATGAACCTCATGCTGGCAGATTTGTTGGGTATAGTACGTAGTCATGAAGTGGTGGTGTCATGGAATTCATCTGACGAAGAGCGCGTAGTCAGGGCCTTGCCGTTTGATATTCGGTCAGAGAAATTTGCGGTGCTGCATGTATATCCAAAATTCGCCTACAAAATGTGGCGTCAGGAAAACTGGACAGAGCTTGCATGTTGGTTGAAGGAAAATGGAATGCACGTCGTTCTCACCGGAGGGAATTTTTCGGATGAAATAACGTATGTCGATAAAATATTTCGCAGCTTACCTTATGGCACAGTGAACATGGCGGGCAAGCTTGGCATAGCTGAAAGTGCTTATCTCACTAGCTGCGCTAAAGTTTATATAGGGCCGGATACGATGCTCACCCACGTAGCGGCAGCAGTGGGCACACCCACAATCGCACTGTTTGGCCCATCCAATCCGGTTAAATGGGGGCCATGGCCCAAGGGATACGCAGCAGACCGCAATCCATACCGCATGAAAGGCACGCAGCGGGTCAACAACGTGGTCTTGCTGCAAGGCGGCGGCGACTGTGTTCCGTGCATGCTGGAAGGTTGTGAACGCCACATTGCCAGCCTTAGCGATTGCTTGCAGGATCTTCCGGTAAAAAACGTCATTGCGGAAATACAACAATTGAAGGGCTGAGAATAATGGTAGCCAACGGGATAGACGATACAGGTTTGCCACACCGAGCGGAAGAAATTGCTGGAGGATATTTGTTCTGATGCGGCAGTGGATCACTTGAGGTGGGTTGCTGAATTGGCAAATTGCAAGACGGGCCCTTTGGCAGTTCGTCAGGTTAGGTCGCTGGGAGACAGCGCATCTACAGTGATGGGCAACTACGATGTGAATTGGCTTGCCGCAGCGGAAAACATCGCGGAACTAAATTGCAAAGACACATTAGACGAAGTACTGAATAAGCGAGACTGTTCGAACTGTTGCTCTGGCTGTGAAACCAATAGTTGGATGTACGTGCGGGATGCGCGTTCTTTACGCCACGCCGCTGCAGCAAAGAAGCGATGCCGATGTCAGCCATGTATGTATCTAGCTGGCTGAAAGAAACCAAGCAACACAGTCTGTAGGATTAATAAATAACTTCGTGAAAGTTAAACAACATTGGAGTCTGGCACTTTGTTTTCAGTCAAGATTAGGGCTTTCACCTAGCCAGCTTTTACAAATTGGATGCGATGCAGCTGCGCATACACTCCATTCTTTGCCAGTAATTCACGATGCGTACCGGTTTCGACTATCTCGCCCTTTTGTAGAACGACGATGAGGTCGGCTTTTTCAATCGTGGAAAGCCGGTGCGCAATGACTAGGGAGGTACGTCCTTGCATCAGGGTTTCCAATGCCGCCTGTACGTGGCGTTCCGACTCGCTGTCCAGCGCCGAGGTAGCTTCGTCCAGTATCAGGATTGGTGCGTTCTTGAGGATCGCGCGCGCGATGGCGATACGTTGACGCTGACCACCGGAAAGTTTGACGCCCCGCTCGCCTACCAACGTGTTCAAGCCTTGCGGCATCTCGCGTATGAATTCCATAGCGTGCGCGGCTTGAGCTGCAGCAACGATTTCTGTTTCAGGTACTTCGCGCATCTGGCCGTAGGCAATATTGGCAGCAACTGAGTCATTGAACAGCACGACCTCCTGGCTGACCAGGGCAATGTTAGCGCGTAAACTGGTCAGTGTTAAATCAGTAAGATTGTGACCGTCTAGCGTGATATGCCCGTTAGTCGGATGATAAAAGCGTGGTACCAAGTTTGCCAAGGTGGTTTTGCCGCTGCCGGATGCGCCTACGAGTGCAACAGCTTGTCCCGCCGGAATCTCCAAACTGATGTCTCGCAATGCCAGCCGATCACCTTGCTGGTATGAAAGGTTCACATGTTCGAACCCTATTCGCCCGGTTACGCGGCCTATGTGCACTTTTCCGGTATCTGTTTCGCTTGGTGTATCGAGCAACTCGAATACGCTTTCCGAGGCTGCCAGCCCACGTTGAAGATATTCGCTCACGCCGGTCAGGCGCTTAATCGGCGCTGTCAACATCAGCATAGCCGCGATAAATGAAAGGAACCCACCCACAGTGGTTTCATCGCTACGGGATTGTACCGTGGCGATATAAACGATGATGGCGAGCGCAATGGCGGCGATCATCTGCACGATAGGTACATTTATTGCAGCAGCCATTGCTTGCTTCATTGTATGACGGCGCACCCAGTTGGCCTGGTCGTTGAAACGGTCGCGTTCATAGGATTGCCCGCCGAACAGTTTGACCACTTTGTGTGCCGAAATGCTTTCTTCGATTACTTGAGTAATATCACCCATCGCACGTTGCGAATCGCGGCTGGCATCACGCAAACGGGCGTTAATGATTTTTAGAATTAATGCAATGACAGGAACCATAACCAAGCTGAGCAAGGTTAGCTTCCAGTTGAGGTAGAACAGCCAGCCAAGCAATCCTATAATGACGATTGAGTCTCGCAGCGAAACGGTCACTACGTTGGTCGCAGCGTTGGTTACCTGGGTGACATCGAAGGTCAGTTTGGAAATTAGATTGCCGGTGACGTGGTCATCATAGAACCGCGTGGGAAGCGTCAACAGCTTGTGGAACATTTCCTCGCGCAAATCCATTACAACCTTGTTGCCAACCCAGCCGATGGCATAAGTGCCAACAAATGAAGCAATGCCGCGTACGAAAAAAATCACTAGAATCAGCAAGGGTGCAAGCTTGATGACGGTGTCATCTTTATTGATAAAAGTGCCATCCAACATTGGTTTCAGCAAAGCCGGCAATAATGGTTCAGTTGCGGCCGTCACCACCATGCCAAGAACGGAAATCGCAAAGGTGCGCCAATAGGGCTTAACGTAACCCAGTAGGCGTAAATAGAGCTGAGTGCTGGTAAGATTCATGGCGCGCACTTTAGCAGAAAACATCATATCCAGCTTCCTGGATGGGTAAGGCAGTGTCACAGCGCTGGAATGGCAATGAGTAAAGAGTAGATCATTTTCATCGATGTGACACCAACTTCTGATACGCTGTTTTCAGATATAAGAATCTGGGTTGAGGCTATGACGATATATGCGGTAGGCGACATTCAAGGCTGCCATACCGAGCTGGTGCAGTTGCTTGATCATATGTCATTTGATCCGGCGGCAGACAAGCTCTGGTTGGTCGGCGATCTAGTGAATCGCGGCCCTGGTTCATTAGAGGTTTTGCGCCTGGCCAAGTCGCTGGGCGAAAGCGTGATCACCGTTCTCGGCAACCATGACCTGCACCTTCTCGCCGTCGCTGAAGGCGTCGCGGAATTGCACCGCACCGATACACTGGATGAGATCCTCAGCGCACCGGATCGCGACGAATTGTTGCACTGGCTGCGCAACCAGCGTTTGCTGCATGCGCAGGACGGTTACGTGCTCGTCCATGCCGGGTTGTTGCCGCAATGGAGCGTGGCACAGGCCGAGAGCTTGGCGCGCGAAGCCGAAGCAGCATTGCGTGGCGAAGACTACGCTACTTTCCTCGCGCGCATGTATGGCAACGCCCCACACCAGTGGGATGATGAACTTACCGGCTACAAGCGTTTGCGCGTCATCGTTAACGCCTTCACACGGATGCGCATTTGCACGAAAGAGGGCGAGATGGAATTCAAGTTCAAGAGCGAAGTGAAAAATATCCCCGCAGGCTACCTGCCGTGGTTCGACGTGCCCAGCCGCGCCAGCCGCGATGCAACGGTCATCTTCGGTCACTGGTCGGCATTGGGTTTAAAGCTCACACCAACCGTTATCGCGCTCGATACCGGTTGCCTGTGGGGTGGGCCGATGACAGGGATTCGGCTGGCAGACCGAAAGCTCTATCAGGTGAGCTGTAACAATCCGGTGGAGAAGCATTGGTGATGCCTGTAATAGTCCTCGAAGCAAACCATCAAATCTATGCTGGGAGGTTCAGCTATGATCCGGAATACGACTGCTGCCCGCACATAAAACTTCATCCCATAACCTTTGCAAGTTGACTCTGCATCATTTGCTCTGCTTGCCTTGCATAACCGCCACCAAACAAGTTGGCGTGATTGAGAATATGGTACAGGTTGTATAGGTCGCGGCGAGTAGCGTAGCCCGCATCCAGCGGCCACGCGGAGCGATAGGCAGAGTAGAAATTTGCACCATACCCGCCAAAAAGTTCCGTCATCGCAAGGTCGCATTCGCGGTCGCCGTAACAGGTCGCAGGGTCGAAGATCGTCGGCGTGTTATCGGCGAGGAATGCATGGTTGCCGCCCCACAGGTCACCATGCAGTAGTGAGGGTTGCGGAGTGTAACTTTCAAAGAATGAGGGCAATGAATCCAGCAATTTTTCACCTAGACGCTGCAACTGGCCGCCATAACCATTCTGCGCCGCGAGGTGCAATTGGAAGCCTAGGCGATGTTCACGCCAGAAATCTATCCAGCTATCAGTCCACGAGTTCGGCTGCGCTGTGGTACCGATGAAGTTGTCTTGTGCGAAGCCGAAACGAAATGATGTGCAACGATGCAATGCCGCGAGTTGCTCTCCTAACAGTTTTGCATCGCCGCGCGAATTCAATTCCAGATGTTCTAGTACAAGATAGCTTTGCCCACTTGCCTCACCATAGGCGATGGGGCGCGGAACGCGTATCGTGTTCGTCGCGGCGATAGCTTCGAGTCCCGCTGCCTCGGCAACGAACATAGCGAGATGCTGCGCATCGTTGAGCTTGAGGAAATAGTGCGCGCCGTCGTTTGCTTCCAGTCGATAGGCTTCGCTGATGTTGCCGCCCCCAACCAAAGTGGAGTTGCTTAGTGCGAAGGGTCGATGCGTCGCCTCGCTGAGGGCAGTGGAAATATGTATGAGGAGTTTAGGGTTCACGCCTTTAATCGCAGATCGCCGTGTTCGGTGAATTCGAACATCGGTCCCCAAGCCACATCCCAGTAGTACACGTCCGGGTCGGTGAAGTAACCGCTGTAGCCACCCCAGAAAGTGTCCTGCGGTGCTTTGGCGATGTACGCCCCTGCCTCTATGGCACGAGAAAAAATGCTGAGGATCTCTTCCTTGCTGCGTGCATTGCAGGCAAGTGTAAAACCGCGAAACGTGTTGGGTGAGGGCAACTTCACCTTTTCTGCAATGTCCTCGGCAAGTTTTTCCAGCGGGTAGAGCGACAGCCACACGCCGGGCAGCGGGATGAAGGTGACTCCTTCGTGTTGTGTGACGGGGGTAGTGGAAAAGATTTCGAGGTAGAACGCTGTGGAACGCGCAAGGTCGGCCACGCCGAGGGTGATGACGGTCATGCGCGGGATCTTCATTTCTGCCCCTTTGTTTTGTCATTCCCACCTGCGTGGTAATGACAGTGGTTGAGGTTACAGCTTGATACCGTACCCGAAGTGCTGCTGGAACTGCGCACACAATTCATCGTGAGTCGGGGCATGGTTCTGACCTCCACGGCTGGCGATCTTCATTGTGCCGAGCAGAGAGGCCAGCCGTCCGGTGGTTTCCCAGTCCCAACCTTGCCGGATGCCATACAGCAGCCCTGCACGATAGGCATCGCCACAGCCGGTGGGATCGAGCAATACAGCGGGTTTGGCGCAGGGGATGAGGATCTCTTTGCCGTCTGTATAGATGGTCGAGCCTTCGCCGCCGCGCGTGATGATGAAGGCGCGTTTGCCTTTGGCGAGCGATTCAACTTTCTTGCCGGTCTTGTCTTGCAACAATTGCGCCTCGTAATCGTTCACCGTCACATAATCTGCCTGTTCGACAAAGTTCAACAACTCGTCGCCCGAAAACATCGGCATACCCTGCCCCGGATCGAATATCCAGGGAATGCCTGCCTCGTGGAACTCACGCGCATGCTGCAACATGCCGTTGCGCCCATCCGGCGAGACGATGCCGAGGCTGACTGTCTTAGCGTCACCGACGTGATTCTGCTCCGAGAAACTCATCGCGCCGGGATGGAATGCGGTGATCTGATTGTCATCCAGATCGGTGGTGATGAACGCTTGGCCGGTAAAGCTACCGGATATGTGGCGAATGTGAGCCTGCGTCAAGCCGAATTTTTCCAGGCGCACAGCGTAGGTGGAAAAGTCGTCGCCCACCGTTGCCATGATCAGCGGGTGACCGCCGAGCAGGTTCAGGTTGTAGGCGATATTACCCGCGCAGCCGCCGAACTCGCGGCGCATCTCCGGCACTAGAAACGCCACGTTCAGCATGTGGATCTTTTCCGGCAGGATGTGTTTTTTGAATTGGTCCTGAAATACCATAATCGTGTCGTAGGCCATCGAACCGCAAATCAGCGTATGCATCGTAAAACCTCGGCTGGATTGAAAGGCGCGAATTGTATCACCCGGTCGGCGGATTGATTATTGGATGTCGTGGCATATAATACGGCCCGATGATTAACCTTCCTACGCTTACCCTTCCTAGCCGCCCCCACCTTCGCCTTGCGCTGGCTATGGCTGCGGTATTACTCATTGCGGGCACGCTCGCGCGCGTGACCTTCATGCTGTGGTTCATGCCTGTCAATTCAGGCATGACATGGCAGGACTGGTCAGGTGCGCTGTGGTTGGGCGCGCGCTACGACTTGCGCATGTCGTTGATCACATTTGTCATGGCTTGGGCAGTGCCCAGTCTGCCTTGGCTGGGGAAATACATGCGCCCACCGTCACTCCGTGCAGCATGGTGGTTGTACTGGATGCTGGCTTGCAGCATCTGGGCGCTCGGTGTCATTGCGGATGCAGGACATTACAGTTATCTGACAAAACGTCTTTCATCGACGCTATTTTCGCTTGCACGCGATGCGAGTGAAGCCGCTGGTATGGTGTGGGAATCATATCCGGTGATATGGATCGCGTTGGGCCTGGTACTGTGGCTGTTGCTCTGTCACTGGATATTTTCACAGCTGTGGTCCTGGTCAACGAGGATAAAACTACCTGCGGGACGCAAGTGGACTACGATGGGATCAGAGACAGTGGTGGTGATTTTGGCCATCTTCTTCGTTCACGGTAAATTTTCGCAGTACCCGTTGCGCTGGAGTGACTCGGTTGTGTTGTCGAATACATTTGCGCAACAGTCGGCACTCAACCCGCTGCATAATCTGTTCGATACGTGGACTTTCCGCCAGCAGAGTCTCGACGACGCGCATATGCGGCCTGATGCAAACGAGATACGTGCTTTCGTTGGTCTGCCGCCGCTCAAGCCTGATGAACCGATTTCCTTCCTGCGTACCGTTTCTCCCAGGGCAAAGGTCGCTGGCCAACCGCTGCTGAACGTAGTGCTGGTTCAGCTTGAATCTTTTGCCGGCCACAAGGTCGGTGCTCTCGGCAGCCCGATGGGTGCCACCCCTTCGTTCGACGCGCTGGCCAGGGACGGGTTATTGTTCACCCGTATGATGAGTGCGCATGCACATACCGCAAGAGGCGTGTATGCGCTGGTCACGGGTATACCCGATGTGTCGCAATATTCCACCGCATCACGCAACCCGGCAGCGACTAACCAGCATTCGATCATCAATGACTTCAAGGGCTACAAAAAATATTATTTCATCGGCGGAAGTACTTCATGGGCCAATGTGCGCGGTATGCTGACAGCTGCTATCGATGGCATCGATATCTATGAGGAAGGCCAGTTTACGTCGCCGGTGGAGGATGTCTGGGGAATTTCCGACAAGAATCTTTTTCTTGAGGCGAACGAGCAGTTACGCAAGCAGACACAGCCCTTTTTTGCCTACATTCAGACCAGCAGCAACCACCGGCCTTACACCATTCCCGAGGAAGACATGAAGACGTTCGCTCCGCGCACGCCCTCGGCGCAGGAGCTCGAGGCGCAAGGATTCATTTCGATTGAAGAATACCGGGGTTTCGCTTACCTCGATTGGTCTATTGGCCAATTCATGCAGAAGGCGCGCCAGGAAAAGTATTTTGATAACACCATCTTTGTTTTTATCGGAGATCACGGCATCATCGGCACCACCGGCTCGCACTTACCTCGGTCATGGAAGGATCTGGAGATCACTCAGGGCCATACGCCCTTACTGATCTATTCGCCCAAGCACGTAGCACCGCGCCGAATTGATAGTTGGGCGCAGCAGGTGGATGTGATGCCCACGATCGCATCGTTGGTCGGCATAGGCTATCGTAATACGACGCTCGGACGTGATCTTCTTGATCCGACGTTCGATGACACTCGTGTTGCTTTTGAGTTCCAGTTTACCGGCATCGGCGAGGAAGGGGTGCTGGTAGATCACTTCATGTTTGTCGATCGAAAACCGCCTGCAGCGTTTGACGTTCTGTCAGACAAACCGACCATGAATCTGTTCAAGAAAATTCCGATGTCCGCGGAATTTCAGCGTACTGCAAATCAGTGGTCGCATTTTCCGGTAGCCTACGGTAATGCGGCGCTATATCTGCAAACGCATAATCCAAGATTACACGATTGAAAATGAACTGGCGCTGATGTTCAAATCTACCGTTCGTCAATTGTTGATCCTTTGCATCGTGCTGATCGCTTTCGGAGCAGCGTTCTACAAAGTCACCCAACGTCCATCGTCGGCACTTTTTAAATTGGTTGGGACCGCTTATAAAGCCGGCAACGTTGTGCCGGACATTCGTACCCACTTCGTTTCCACCCAACAGAATACTTCTACTCACGCCGCCTCTTTGGTCGAACTGAGCGATGGCCGCATCCGCGCCTTCTGGTTCGCCGGCAGTCGCGAGGGTGCGGAAGATGTTGTGATACGCAGCGCGGTGTTCGACCCGGCGAAAGATATTTGGGGAGCCGAACAAAACATTGTCAATCGTGAAGGTACACAACGTTCCTTGCTACGCTATGTGAAAAAACTCGGCAACCCGGTTGCACTGCGGGCGTCTGACGGAACACTTTGGCTGTTTTATGTGACCGTTTCGCTGGGCGGTTGGGCGGGCAGCTCGATCACCACTATCACGTCGACTGATGATGGTGCAACCTGGAGTTCGCCGCAGCGGCTCATTACATCACCGTTCATCAACATCAGCACGCTGGTCAAGGGGACGCCGTTCTTGTATGGCGACGGCTCTATGGGTCTGCCGGTCTATCACGAGTTTCTCGGGAAATTCGGAGAGCTGCTGCGTATCGATAGCAGCGGCAAGATCATCGACAAGCACAGGCTGAGCTCGGGAAAGTCCACGCTGCAGCCGGTGATACTGATAAAAAATCCGCAGCAGGCATTGGTGCTGATGCGCCGCTCGGGCAACAGTCCCAAGCGGGTGATCGCGACCACGACTGACGATGCCGGACAGCACTGGAGCGCGCCAATACCGATCACGCTGGCCAATCCTGATGCGGCGATCTCTGGCGCGGTGTTGCCTGACGGGCGCATGGTAACGGTGCTGAATGATCTGGAGTTTGGCCGCGATGCCTTGTCACTGGCGGTTTCAGCGGATGGGGGAGCAAGCTGGAAAACGATCTACCAACTGGAAGACAAGCGCGGACAGCCAACCGATATTTCGCGCTATTCGCAAGTTGCGGGTGAATCAGCCCAGGCTACCGATGCAAACATCACCGATGCGAAAGCCTATGCAAAATCCGCGCAGAGAAACAAGTGTGAGGCGGAAAGTTGCAGCTTCGAGTTTTCATACCCTTACCTGATACAGACGCAAAGTGGCAACTTCCATCTTGTGTACACCTGGAATAGAAGTTTTATCAAACATGTACAGTTCACGCCCGCGTGGCTGGACCAACAGATGGAAAAAGCCGCCAAGGAAACAAAAACCAAATGATCCACTTCACTGACATTACCGGACTGGCGGGGGTGGCGAGTGCGATTACGACGACCTTGCTGACGCTGCCGGCGATTGCACGGTTATTTAAACCATACCGGGCAATATTGCTTGGAGCCGTGTTTGTGCTGGTGCTTATACCGTTCGCCGGCATGCCGGTTGCCGCCTACTTGCGCGGGGTGACTGGTGACTTGAGCATCACCACGTTGGTGCTGCTGTGGTGCGCTTTACTGAAGCCCTGGCTTGATTCCAGTATGTTGTCAGATACAAGAACGAGTTATACGCTTCTGACACTGGTCGCGCTGACTGCACTGGCGTTGTATCCGATGGCCCTGGGGGTCGGGGCATTCGACCCTTATCGTCTTGGTTATGGTGATCCGCTATTTGTTTCCGTGCTGCTGTTGATCACATTAGTTGCATGGTCCTGGAAATATACACTGATCGCGCTGTGCATTGCGTTGGCTACCCTCGCATGGTCAATCAACTGGTATGAATCCGGCAATCTCTGGGATTATATGCTCGATCCGTTCGTGTCGATCTACGCTCTCGCGGCAGTTATGATTGACGCGTTAAAGGCCATATTACAACGGGGACGACCGAGACATTTGCAGGGATAAGTGTTCCATGTTCAAAGCCTTCCGTATCTTCATTCTGCTGTTGATTCTCGCCGGTGTCGCACTGGGTACTTGGCGCACCGGGATGCAGTCGATGGAATGGAAATACAGGCTGCCGGTCAATATCTATCTCATCAACGGCGATGATAGTCCTGTTGCGGCAGATTATCTGCGCAGTTTGACTGTAAAAGATTTCAAACCCATCGAGACGTTCATGCGCGACGAAGCAGCGCGTCATGGACAAACAACCAGCGCGCCCATAGAAATCCGGTTGGGTGGAAAAATCGACAAGCGACCGCCTGCACCACCTCAAAATGCAAGCAGTCTGGAGGTGGGCATGTGGAGTTTGAAAATGCGCTGGTGGGCATATTGGAATACCGACACGATCGGCCCCAGCCCGCAGGTGAAAATGTTCGTGCTGTATTTTGATCCGACACAAAACAAGCGGCTGGCGCACTCCACCGGATTACAGAAAGGCCTGATTGGGTGGGTTAATACATTCGCCGCAAGCAGCATGACGAAACAAAACAACGTGATCATCACCCATGAATTCTTGCACACGCTGGGTGCCACAGATAAATATGATCCTGCCACTAATTTACCGATCTTTCCGGATGGTTATGCCAATCCTGATCTCAAGCCGCTGTTGCCACAGCGCTTTTCTGAAATCATGGCGGGACGAACCCCATTGTCAACAACCGCTGCTGAAACACCGGCAGCACTTGAAGATGCGCTCATAGGCGGAAAGACAGCGCAAGAAATCAACTGGTTTTAAATCCAGCCGCATTTGACCAATGGTTGAGCGTGTTGCCGGTTCGAGGTATTCTAGAGAGCTGGCTTTTTTCAAACAACCTGCAGGCCATCTACAGCCAGGTTTTAACCCCATCGTTACCCCCGATGTGCTGCTTTAGCAAGCGGCATGGAGCATCAGGAACAGCCTTTCGCACTTCGGTGTAAATTGAATCCAGCGCCCGTTCTTCATCGGAAAAAATGTTCTCCTGACCGATGTAATCAAACAAGTCGGAATGGCGCATGATCTCGACGACCTGATTTTTCAGGCCGCTAAAAACCACCCTGATACCGTTGGCGCGCATCCTTTCAACAATATGATGTATGACTTCTTCGCCCGATGCATCAAGCTGATTGATGCCATTTGACACGATCAGCAGATGTTTGGCGCGTGGATTATTGGCTACTGCATCAAGAATGGTGTCTTCAAAGAAAGACACGTTGGCGAAGTAAAGCGAACCGTCGTAGCGCATGGCGATGACGTTTTCGCTGACCGATAGATTGTGTGTCTTTACATCGCGTAACGTGCCGTCGTGATATCGGCCGAGGATCGCAACGCGCGGAGTCATAGTACGGTAAAGATAAAGAATGATCGACAGGCCTGCGCCTGCCATGATGCCGTTGTCGAGGTGGGGTGCAAAAGCCAGCGTGGCGACAAAAGCCACCCATGCGGCGATGCCGTCATGCTTGTGGGTGTGCCATGCATGCTTGATCGCCTTGAAGTTGATCAAGCCGATCACCGCCATCATGATAACTGCAGCCAATACGGCTTGGGGCAGGTGATATAACAATGGAGTAAGGAACAGCAAAGTAAGCAGTACGATAATCCCGGAAAATACCGACGACATACCGGTTCTGGCGCCGGCGTTGAGGTTGACAGCCGAACGGGAAAATGAGCCGCTGGTCGGGAGCGACTGGCTGAAACTGCCGATAATGTTGGCCAAGCCCTGGCCGATTAATTCCTGATTGGGATCGATGCGATCTTTTGTTCTTGCCGCCATTGCTTTGGCCATAGAGACGGCTTCCATGAAGCCCACCAGGGAAATTACCAGTGCGCTGGAAATAAGTGCTGAAACCATTTCCCAGTCGAATGTCGGCAGGACGAATTGAGGCAATCCGGCGGGAATGGCACCTACCACCTCACCCCCACCGACCAGTTTTAGTTCCCCCAGGCTCACTTTTTTGATGCGCCATCGGTAGCCATCGGTCTTGTCAGTCTGGGGAACCTGTCCGGTCAGATAAAGTTTGGCGGGTTGTCCGCCGGCTGCGGGCACCTGTTCGAAAATGAATTTGCGCATGGCGCGTGCAAGCTTGCGGTTTTCTTCTTGTGCGTCCTTGAGTTCCAGCCTGAGCAATTCGATTTCATAGTTCAGAGCGGCGGAATGCTGCGAACTTCTCGCGGGGTCTTTAAGGTGTTGCTTAAGTTCTGCTGATTTGGAGCCAAGAGTGCCGGTCAACTCTTCAATCTTGATTTCAGTCCGTGAAAATTCGTTGGCAAGGTTTTTAACCTCTACGTCCATGATCTCCTCGATCTTGCCCTTGCCATTATGTTCAAAATCGATAGCCGAGCTTACGGCCGTGGTGAGCGCGACGGCGATCAGCACGCCGGGCAGATTAGGAGCGAATTTTTTAATTCCCCACATGATGATGAATGCCGATACACCCATCAGTAGTGTTGGCATATGGGCATCACTTACCTGTTGCAGTACGCCCCAGATGTCGCTGATAAAGTGCTCGCTACGTCCCATAGAAACGCCGAGTAGCTTATTGAGCTGTGACAGGCCGATGATGATGGCAGCGGCATTGGTGAATCCAACAATGACAGGGTGTGAAAGAAAATTTACTACCACACCGAGTTTGAACACCCCCAAGGAAAGTTGAATGATGCCGACTATCAACGCCATCAGGATCGCCAACGCGATGAACTGGCTCGATCCACTGGCAGCCAGCGGAGCAAGTGCAGATGCTGTCATCAGCGAGACCACCGCCACCGGACCGGTTGCGAGTTGCGCTGACGAACCCCACAGCGCGGCGATTATGCCGGGCAGGAACGCCGCATACAGACCGTAATAGGGAGGCAGGCCGGCCAGTTGCGCATAGGCCATTGATTGGGGAATCAGTACTAAGGCAACGGTGATGCCCGCGGTCAGATCGGCCCGGATCTTTTCACCGCGTAACGGCCACCATGAAAGGAAAGGCAGGAATTTGGCAATTTGCTTATTCAATGTGCTCGCAGTTCGCCATTAGGTAATTTATCGTGACACTCCGAAAAAATACGCGTCTTGCAAGTTCTACAGATCTCCGGATCGAGTGTTGCATAAACTGGTTTGATCCAGTTTGACATCGTGGGGAAGAAACCTGAGCCGATGTCATCCAACTTGTCGGACTTGCGCAAGAACCTGTAGATTTCATCTTTGCAGCGATAGAAGTATAAGCCGCCGCCCAACTTGCGTCGACGGCGGGCTTCCTGTGCCAGCATCTCTGCACCAGTCACATCGATGAATCCGATTCCTCTGGCGATGATCAGCACGGTTTTTTGCAGTGGGTTGATCTCATCGATTTGTTTCAAGCTGCTTTGCACGTGATCCACGGCACCGAAGAAGAGAGCACCGTTGATGCGGACCATGCTTAATTGCGGGCATTGCGGATGATCTTCGGCACTCACGAAATGGTAAGCGCCTTCCTCTCTTGCAGGCACCACCGGCACGATTTCAGGGCGCGAAACACGGTACAGATAAATGGCAAGAGAGAGCAGGATGCCAAAAAAGATACCCTTCTCCAAGTCGATCAGCGTGCCAATGAGGGTGACAAACAAGGTGACTGTCTCTGCGCGACTGGTACGGATGATAGTAAATATGTGATGAAAGTCGATCAACCCCCAGGCGACAAGGAACAGGATTCCAGCCATTGCAGCAGTTGGTAGATAGGATGCCAGTGGCGCGACCAGCAGCAGGATCAGCACCAGAAAGATCGATGCATACACTGTAGCCAAGGGCGTCCGTGCACCCGCTGCGTAGTTCACACCGCTGCGATTGAAGGAGCCGCATGACGCATAACCGGAGAAGAAGCTGCCGACCAGATTGGATAAACCCTGCCCGATGAACTCCTGATTGCCTTCGATGCGCTGCTCGGATTTCACCGCAATGGCACGCGAAATAGAGACCGCTTCGGTCAAAGCCAACATGGTCACCACCAATGCCGGAAACAGCACCTTGTGTACGGTTGAGTAGGAAAAATCAGGCATGACGAAGGGTGGTAAATGAGAGGGTAACGCCCCTACCGTCTTGATCAAGGTGGTCTCCACGCCATATTCCAGATTGAGCAGGTAAGCCGCCACGCTGCCAGCCACCATCGCCACAATCATATACGGTAGTTTGGCAATGAAGCGCTTGGCCAAAATGCCCGCAGCCAGCGTGATTGCACCGATGAATGTGACATAAAGATTAATGTTGCCGAATTGCGCGACCGCCTGCTCGATCACCACATGAAATGGCGCACCGCGCACAATGTTGATACCCAGGAAATTTTTTACTTGGCTGGCCGCAATGAGCAGCGCAGCGCCGGCTGTAAACCCAATGACTACGGTGTGCGAAATGAAATTGACCAGCACGCCCATGCGCGCCAGTCCCAGAATCAACTGGAACAGTCCGGTCAGGAAAGTGAGCGTGAGCACCATGCTGATGAACTGCGGCGAGCCGGGCTCAGCAAGGGGGCTGATGGCGGCGAATACTGCAATGGAGATAGCGGTGGTCGGACCGGAGACCAGATGCCAACTCGAACCGAAAAGCGCGGCGATGATTGCCGGCAGCATTGCGGCATACAGGCCGTATTCCGGGGGCATGCCGGCGATGGTGGCGAAGGCGACCCCTTGTGGCAACACGATCAGCGCACCGGTGATTCCGGCAATCAGGTCGGCGCGGTTAGTGTTGCGATCCACCATGTGCCGCCAGCGCATGAACGGCAGAAGGTTATAGAGCCAGTATTGACGCGTGTGATGGGTTTTCAAAATGTTGAAATCAACTTATGTTCTGGTAATAAAGGTTCTGCGGATGATTGGCCTGAGCGAAGAAGAACCAGCGCTCAGCCAGCAACCCGATATATTGAACAATAAACGCAACGCCAAGCAGCACGGGAGAGGACATCCCGAACGCCAGCAAGGCCAGCGGAAATATGAAAGCCAACATCAGGAAAAACGGCCTGATCGCACGCATGAATGCTGCACTCTTGCCATGGAAGAATTCCCGTGTATTGAATGACCCGCCCATCGCGCCCTGTGCTTTCTGCACAATGCGGGGGTGCTTGATGCCGATGGCTGTCTGCGTAGTCGATTTTGGCTTGAGGCGAGCGTTGCGCCACAACGATACACTACGTCCCAGTAAACCCAATACAGTAATGATGATCGCCCAGTTTCCAAGAAAGCTGACTTGGGAGGGGGCATACACGGCGGCATACAGCGTTGCCAGTGTAAAGCCGGAAGCACTGCCAAGCAGGATGAAGTTGATCACGGTCAGCGGTGAATGCCATTCCTGCAGAAAACGCAAGCAGGCGTAAATCATGCCGGTGCACACGAACAGCGCGAAGGCCAGCATCGTTCCAGCGACACCTAAAACAATTGTAGTGTTGATACTCAGTCCACCGGGCAGCGTCAGCAGCACCGGATCGAATCCGCCCACATGAGCAGCACCATAAAGAAACAGCATTCCCATGAATGCAGGCAGGACGATTACCTCGCGAGAAAGCCACGAGGTGCGCCACTGTGTCGCCGAGCGCCATGCCCGTTCCGGGCGGCCCAAATGAAAGAAGGAAGCGGCCAATCCTGCTAAAGTGAAAAGCAACGCAACCAGGCTACCCCATCCATAAAAGCTCGCGTCCTGATGAGGCAGCAAATCAAACAGTGCGTAAGACTGCTGGGTAAACAACGCCAAAAACAGGCCTTGGCCAACGCCAATCAAGGTGGTGAGAAAAATAACCGAAAAAGCTGGATTCATAGTGTTCGCACCAGTAATTACCAGGAGGTGACATCGTCGAGCGATGGATCGGACTTGTTTGGCTTGGGTAGTTTACCGTCGACCTTGAGCGGGTTATCGGCGCGTTCGAGTTCGTCCACGTGTATCTTGATGTTTGTCTTGCGGCGGGGCAGGTAATGGTTGGCCGGCTGTGTGCCCCATTCCGGCATCAGGGCGTAACCCGCGTTGTCGCGAATCGCTTTCGATACCGTTGACTCGGCATCATGCACATCGCCGAACAGCCGCGCACTCGTCGGACAGGCCATGACGCAAGCCGGCCTGCGGTCTCTTTCCGGGAGCGAGGTGTCGTAGATGCGATCTACGCACAGCGTGCACTTTTTCATCACCTTCTGCTTTTCGTCTATTTCGCGTGCTCCGTAAGGACAGGCCCAGGTGCAATATTTGCAGCCAATGCATTTGTCGTAATCGACCAGCACGATGCCATCCTGCTTGCGCTTGTAGGAAGCACCTGTCGGACAGACAGGAACGCAAGGCGGATCCTCGCAATGCAAACAGGATTTCGGAAAATGTACGGTTTCGGTGTTGGGGTATTGCCCGACCTCGAAGGTCTGCACCCGGTTGAAGAAAGTGCCGGTCGGATCGGCACCATAGGGATTTTCATCGAATAACGGCCCAGCGGCCCCCGAAGTGTTCCATTCCTTGCAACTGGTTACGCAGGCATGGCAACCTACGCAGACGTTAAGGTCGATGACCAGAGCTAGTTGGGTCATTTTTTGCCGCCCTTCTTGCCACCGCCAAAGTAGGCGTGCCATTTTGGACTCTTTAACATACCCGGTACAGCCTCCATCGGTTTGAA
>Ga0315270_10000231_pt1 | contig 32048 bp, 35 predicted proteins | sample C1_bottom_MG_FD_204932 | JGI IMG/M metagenome (GOLD analysis project Ga0315270, IMG submission 204932) | Sediment microbial communities from Yellowstone Lake, YNP, Wyoming, USA - C1_bottom | ecosystem: Environmental > Aquatic > Freshwater > Lake > Sediment | place: USA: Wyoming | collected... | reverse complement strand
CATCCGCCATATTCGGATCGGTCATGATGGTGGCCGGATTCGAGTTCACCAGAATGACGCGATAGCCCTCTTCGCGTAGCGCTTTGCAAGCCTGTGCGCCGGAGTAATCAAACTCGCAAGCCTGGCCTATCACAATGGGACCGGCGCCGATAATTAAAATGGATTTTAGGTCTGTACGTTTTGGCATAAATCACTTGGGTAAAAAGTGCGAGCGATAGGTGAGCTGTCACCCATCAACTCATCACTTGCTACTTGATATCCTTTCTTTCATCGAGCCAACAAAGCGATCAAACAGATAATCGACGTCCTGCGGTCCCGGGCTTGCTTCGGGGTGCCCCTGGAAACAGAATGCCGGCTTGTCGGTCAGCTCGAAACCTTGCAAAGTGCCATCAAACAGCGACACATGAGTCACTCTTGCATTTTTAGGCAGGGTATTTATATCCACCGCAAAGCCGTGATTCTGGCTGGTGATCATCACCCGCTTGCTCTGCACGTCCTGCACCGGATGGTTTGCGCCGCGATGGCCGAACTTCATCTTCAGCGTCCTGGCGCCGATGGCCAAACCCAAAATCTGGTGGCCCAGGCAGATACCGAATAGCGGCATTCCGTCTTTCAGGAACTGCTGTGTGGCAGAAATCGCGTAATCACAGGGCTCCGGATCGCCAGGACCATTCGACAAAAATACACCATCGGGTTTAAGCGCCATCACATCTTTAGAACTGGTCTTGGCTGGTACGACAGTAACCTTGCAGCCTCGCTCCGCCAGTTTGCGCAAAATATTGCGCTTCACACCGAAATCGTAAGCAACCACGTGCAGCTCAGTCTTTTCAATAGCAGCATAACCGGACTTCAAATTCCATTCGCGCTGTGTCCAGTTGTAGGATTTGTCGCAAGTGACCACCTGCGCCAGATCCATACCGTTCAGACCGGCAAAACCACGCGCCGCTGCCAGTGCAGCAGCCTCATCCGTCCCGGTGGCGATACATCCGCTTTGCGCACCTTTTTCACGCAAGATGCGCGTCAATTTGCGCGTATCGATATCGGCGATGGCCACGACTTTATTGGCTTTGAGATAATCAGGCAGCGACTGCGTGCTGCGCCAGTTGCTCACCGTTTGCGACAAATCGCGAATTACCAGGCCGCTGGCAAATACCTGACGTGACTCAATATCCTCGGGATTGACACCTACGTTGCCGATATGCGGGCAGGTCAGGGTAACAATTTGTTTGCAATAAGAGGGATCTGTGAGAATTTCCTGGTAGCCTGACATTGAGGTATTGAATACTACCTCACCAACGCTGGCACCATCGGCACCGATAGAGATGCCACGAAACACTGTTCCATCGGCTAAAACAAGAATGGCAGGGTTCGTTTGTGACACCGGATGCTCCCCAAGGTATAAGACATAAAGAAGCGGGACGAACAGATCGTTCATCCCGCCTTTGATTCGGCCCGAATTATACCCGATAGCGGGGGGAGGATCAAATTTGGACGTGTTTCACCCGTTTGCGCACCCATTGCAACTTCAGCCGGCACTTACCTCGTCAAGCCAGGAAGATGCAAGCCAATCAGAAAGTCAGGCTGCTGAATCAGCTTCTTTACCTGGAGGCGGAATTTTAATGCGCGGACAATGGTCAAGCCGGTTACTGAACGAACGAATGAATGAATGAATGAGTGGGTGAGTAGCAACTCCACTTGGGAAGCGGCTGGCGGTTTTGTGGATCCAGTAGCACATGCACAAACAAAAATGCCCGCATGAGCGGGCATTTTTTATACCTGAATATCAAAAAATCTCAGTTCATTCAGTCGCTGACTTTGCGATTGCTGCCAATAAACCGTCCAGTTTTCCGGCCAGTTCGTCCTGTCCTTTGATCTTATGCTTCAACACAAGCGATGAAACTGGGTAGTAACTCAAAAACACTTTACCACCGGCATCTTCCCACAACAGTGCTTTTAGCGGAAAGTCTATTGCCGCTTCAGGCGATGCCACCATGAACGGGGTACCGCCTTTGGGGTTGCCAAAGATTGTCACCGTGGCGGGCTGCATTTTTAATCCCACTTTTTGGGCGCCATCAGCATGATCAATCTTGGCAAAAATGGTTAATCCTTTTTCTTTTAGCACGGCTTCCAGGCGAGTTTGCGTATCATTGAATCCGTACTTGCTCACTTGAGTCTTCATGGTGTCATCCGCGATTGCTGAAAAAGAAATAGCCAGCATGCCTATCAGTATCAATACATATTTCATTGCTTGTACTCCTTTGGGTTGATCGATTAGTAACAAAATGGTAAAAAAATGCGCTTGCCGAGTTTAAATCAAATCCAAGCCCTTGCCATGGCCTATCTGTTGAACCGGAATGCGCACCTAACTGACGATAGCTTTCTTGCGTAAAAACTTGCCACCGTACCTATTGGTCAATATTGGAACGCATCCCTTACATCTCATGCCGAAAAAAAGCTAACGACCAAGTAGAAAAACCCCACGCTGAACACCCGTTCCAGTTTGGCGTGGAATTTTTTTAACCAGATCATCATTACCAGGTAATCCAGCTGGCACCAATAGCCGACACGTGCACCCGATTTCGCCTTGCTGGTATAGGCGGGTGGTTTGACGCCATCGATGGCAAACATTTCGCGCCCTACCAGGTCATGGCGGCGCAATTCAGCTGGACTTCACAAACAGCTTCGCGGCGGATTTCCACACGTTGAAAACTTGGACTGCCAGGGTGCGAGTGCCTCTGGCCGTCACCGGAAACGGTTTGAAGCGCGTCATATCAAATTCAACCCTGCTTTGATCTCGCAGTGAATTCATGGCGTTCGCGGTTACAGACTAACCGCGAACGCCAGTTTCAAACTGTAACGGGAGTGGGTTTCTTTTTTGGTTTCTTCGCTTCTTTGTTCTTTTTTTGCTGTCCTTTTGCCATGATCTTTTCCCCTTGTTTTTTGCTACTATACCCCCCAACCCACCTCGATGTAAGGGCTTTTAAAAAACATTCACCTGTAAATAATAAAACACTTACACAGCTCTTGTAGCCGGATAAGGATAAAGCATATTCATCGCCATACTTTGGCCCGCAGTTTGTACAATACGCACATGCTCACGGCGCAATTCCCGCGCATGTTTAAGGCCGCAGGAATGCGCGATCATTTCTATTTCCCTGTTCATGCCCAGTGCATAGTTGGCGACGCGCCGGAATTTTTCTTCCACCACCAGGCCGCGTTGCAGGCGTTTATTGTGCGTGGTGATGCCGGTGGGGCAGGTGTTGCTGTGGCAGCGCATGGCCTGGATGCAGCCTAGCGAAAACATGAAGCCGCGCGCGGTGTTTACAAAATCGGCACCGGTACAAAGTGCCCATGCCGCCTTTGCGGGAGTGACCAATTTCCCAGCTGCGATGACTTTAATACGTTGCTTCAGGCCTGCCGCAATCAGGTCATCCACCACCCGTGGCAAGGCTTCCATAATGGGCAGGCCCATATGGTCGGCCAGCACCTGCGGAGCCGCACCGCTGCCGCCTTCACCACCATCGATTGCCAGAAAATCCGGTGCGTAGTCCTGCCCCCTGCGCAAGATGGCTTCGCACAGTGAGTTGCTGAACTCCCAGCCGCCAATCGCGGTCTTTACCCCCACCGGTTTGCCGGTCAGCTCCCGTATCATACAGATACGATCAAGTAGTTCGTCAATATTGGCAATGTCGGAATGTCGGTTGGGACTGAGTGAATCCTCACCCGCCGGAATACCGCGTATCTTTGCAATCTCCTCGGTCACTTTTCCGCCCGGAAGTACGCCGCCCTTGCCCGGCTTTGCACCCTGCGACAATTTTATTTCAAAAGCGCTGACGCTCCTGGCCAATTCCACAGCGCGATCTTTTGAAAACTCACCATGCCGGTCGCGGATGCCATAACGGGCGGTGCCGATCTGCATGATGATTTCGCAATTACCCAGCAGATGGTGCGGCGACAAACCACCCTCCCCCGTATCCAGCCAGCAACCGGCCACCGCCGCACCTTTGGAAAGCGCCTGTACCGCAGGTGCCGACAATGCACCAAAGCTCATGCCGCTGATATTGACGAGGGAGCGTGCGGTGTAAGGTTCACGGCAATAATTCTCACCCACGATTACAGCAGGGGTTGCCAATTGTTCGCTATCCAGCACCGGAAAAGGTGCATTGACAAAAATAATGGAGCCCGGCTCGCGCAGGTCATTGGTGGAGCCGAAGCCTATTACTCCGCCCACACCCTTGGCAGTGCGATACACCCAGTTACGTGCCGCCCGATTGAAAGGCATCTCATCGCGCTCACCCGCAATGAAATATTGCCGGATGTATTCGCCCTGACTTTCAAGCAAATATCGCAGCCTGCCGATGAGAGGGTAGTTGCGCAACACCGAGTGCTTCTTTTGCACAATGTCTCGTATCAGCCAGAACAGCAGAGTTAGAACAACGATAAAACCGATGATGCTACCAATGCCGTAACTGACAATATATGACATAGCATTCTTTCAGAAATAGTTACAAGGCCGCACCTGCAAGATTCTGCGAATTTAAAAACAAATTAAGCCACAATTGTGTAGCTCAAGGGTCAAATATTGAAATTAATAACCGGTTTTCTTGCTCATGGGCATTTCAGCTTTTTCACCAAAGAAATTCCACAACAGATGTGCCACTACTTCCGGTGCAATGACGGTATGGCCATTCTTGGTTTCCTGCAGGCGTGCACGCAGATTTTTACGAAGCTCAGGGTCGCCGGTCAAGTCGAAAATAATATCCACCTTATCCCCCAGGTTAACGACATCAATCGCATTTTTAAAAACAGGCACTTTACTATGAGAAAATCCCATGGCCACAGCAGTATTGGTGTCAAAATTTGATACCGCTACTATTTCCACGTTAATATGTTCTTCCTGAATTTTCTCAAGGAAATTTGAAGCGAATTCCTCACCTACGCTGCCAAGTCCCAACAATGCCACCCTGACTTTATTGCTCATTCTGAATACCCCTTTTGTGAGTTAGTAACGGAATTGCGCTTTCAGCATATCGGAACCCAAGATGGGTAGCAAGCATCAACAAACAGGTAACCTGCTGCTGCAATTTTCTTACTAAAGCACTATCTACCAAGGGCTATCTGACTCCTCCCATAATTATTTCAATTTTATATTTTTTTACGCACTACGAGATCGATTAGCGCCGACATGCCATGATGACCTGACCCCTCGTTGATCTCGGCATCATGTTCATGCAGATGCAAAATTTCCATATCGGCAAAATCTTTACGCAACAAAGCCTCTGTGTACATGTTTTCGGCCACGGGCGGCCCACCGGTACCATATTCAAGCTGGCGCGGCGTGTAACCCTGCAACAGCAGCAGACCGCCCGGCTTGAGGCATTTTTTCATATTGGCAAATATCTGCTCACGTTGTGCAGGGGTGGCGAATTGAATGAAGATGGCAACCACGACATCGTAGCGATTTTCACCCCACGACCAGTTCAGCAAATCAGCCACTTCGAAATCCAGTTTCACACCGCGCTGTTCCGCCAGGGTATCGGCCTTGCTCGCCGCCACAGCGGAACTGTCGACTGACAGCACTTTCAAGCCCTGCTCAACCAGCCACACGCCATTGCGTCCCTCGCCATCGGCCACTGCCAGACAGCTCATGCCATGTTTGAGCAGATGGTGCTGACTCACCATAAAAGCATTCGGTTTGGTGCCGAAAAAATATTCCCCACCCGCATATCGTTCATCCCACATATTTGTTGCCATCATAAAATCCTTTGATATTAAAAAAACGGTGCGTTTACTTTTTACGCATTTCTACTGGCACAACGATAACAGATTTATCACCCCCAGGTCGAATCCGGGGGCGGCGTATTAATTGAATTTGGAATGCATATGCAGTTATGTTTGGCCGATGTCGCCCAATAAATTGTGGGAAATACTTCTGTGCCAGCGTTAATGGTTCGACAGATGAATTTGGTGAATTCTCAACTGCATTTGGAGAATAAATTTGCGGGTGATTCGACTGCTGACGGGGAGGGCGCTGTGATGGAAACTGCGGAGGGGGGGTGAACTGAATGGGCAATACCAATTTATGCTTTGATACCCATCACCTCACCCATGCGTACAGCCTGAGCAGGCGCCCACTGCGGATTGAACTGCAGCGTATTTTTGGGGAACAGCAACACCACAGTTGAGCCCAGCAGGAAGCGCCCCATCTCGTCGCCCTTCTTCAGCACGACTTGCTGGTCGTCGTATTTCCACTCGCGCACCTCGCGACTGCGCGGCGGATTCACCACACCGTGCCACACAGTTGCCATGCTGCCCACAATGGTGGCGCCCACCAGCGTCAGCACAAACGGGCCGTGTGCAGATTCAAACACGCACACCACACGTTCATTACGCGCAAACAAGCCGGGTACACCGCGAGCCGTTACCGGGTTTACCGAAAACAGGTCGCCGGGAACGTAGATCATGCGCGTCAAACGTCCATCGCAGGGCATATGGATGCGATGGTAATCCCTGGGGCTGAGATAGATGGTGGCAAAGCTGCCGTCCTGATACTGCACCGCAAGCTCGCGGTCGCCGCCGACCAGCGCGGTGGTCGAATAAGTGTGCCCCTTGGCCTGAAACAACTGGTCTTTTGCGATCGCGCCAAACTGGCTGATCGCACCATCCACCGGGCAAACGAACTCGGCTGCCGCCAGGGGACGTGCATCGCTGCGCAAGGCACGGGTGAAGAATTCATTGAAGCTGGCATAGCTGTGAATATCCGGATTTGCCGCTTCCGTCATATTGACCTTATAGCGCCCGATAAACCATGTGATCAGGCGCGTAGTCCATGCACCACCCCTGGCACCGGCTACTTTGCCGGCGAAGATAGTGAGTGCCTGTTTAGGCAAAAGGTATTGCAACAACTCAGCGAGACGATCGGACACGGTAACTTCCAAATAACAAAGAGGGGCGCGCATTATACCTAATGATGCTTTGTTTACAGACTCGTATATCCACCAGGACTTAATCACAGATTCCCTAAAGCAATTCGGCCAAGCGCTTCCCGCCAGATGAGGGACTTTCTGTTAAAATATTTTTACACCCTCACCCTGAGGATACAAAATGTTCTCTCAAAACACCTTCCGCTTCCTCGACGAGCTGGCTGCGAACAACAATAAAACATGGTTTGAAGCAAACAAGAAAAACTATGAGCTGCTGGTGCGCGAGCCCGCATTGGACTTTATCGAGGAGATGGCCCCGGCGCTCGCCTCCTTCGCCCCCGCTTTCCGCGCCGAACCGCGCAAACTGGGCGGCTCGCTGATGCGGGTGTATCGCGATACCCGTTTTTCGCGCGACAAAACACCCTATAAAACCAATATCGGCATCCAGTTCCGCCACCAGCTGGGCAAGGACATTCATGCGCCCGGTTTTTATGTGCATATCGCCACAGATGAATGTTTTTTCGCTGTGGGCTGCTGGCACCCGGAGGCGGATGCTTTAAGCGGCATCCGCAATCTGATCGTGGAAAAGCCGGAGAAATGGCTTGCTGCGCGTGACGAAAAAAAATTCACAGCGCTTTGGCATCTTGCCGGTGACAGCCTGACCCGGCCACCGCGCGGATACGAGGTAACTCACCCCTTGCTCACGGATATTAAACGCAAGGACTATATTGCGCTGTCAGCGTTGTCTATTGAAGATGCCACAGGACACGGGCTGGTCAAGCTGGCGGGCAAACGCTTTACCACAACTGTGCCGTTTATGAGGTTTTTGTGTGAAGCTGTTAACGCTCCATATTTGACAGATAATTAATAACAGCGGGTTAGGCCGGCTTAGACTGACCGCTAACGGTCGCGAGCAGCAGCTTTGGGGATGCGTAGTAACATGGCACAGGCAACATCATCACAGATCTCGGAGACCGTATCAGATGCTACAGTTTAAGAAGTCGACAGCTTCAGCTACTTTTTTCAGCATGCTCACAGGCCCTGCATTTGCCGCCAGCGAAAAGCAGGGGCAAGCGGGTTCCCCTGCTTGTCTCAAAACTGATTTTTGCAGGATTTTGCCGCTGAATTCTTTGAAAAAATATCCAGGAAGCCATCAACCCCATGGCTATCGTCGGCAGTTATCCTTCATATTCCTGACTGCTTTACTGATAATTCCGGACAGTGTTTTTTGCGATGAACTGGATTGGAGTATTGGAGGGTACGTCGGCCAATATTACGATTCGGAGCCTGCTGGAATAATTCGGGGGAACGGAAATTTTCTGGATCAATATATTGTGGCTCTAACCGCAAGCAGATCAGTCTGGCGATCCCAATCACTTCCCTTATCCCTGGAAATTGACGGCATGATAGGCCATCAATTTGGCCTGGCATCTTTGAATGAAATAGCCATTGCTCCTGTTCTTCGATGGAGCAGCTTTCCATGGAATGAAACATTGCAGACAGACTTTCGTTTTGGCCCTTTGGGCGTTTCATACACAACAACTGTAAGCCCATTGGAGCAGGGCCCGGATGGCAGCGGCAGCCAGACACTGAACTTCCTGCTTATTGAATTGGCTTTTTCACTTCCCCGGAAGAAATCGGAAGAAGTTTTTGTGCGGCTGCACCATCGTTGCAATATATACGATTTGCTTAATAATTATGGTGCTAACGGTGAAGATTTTCTTGCCCTGGGTTACAGGCAATACTTTTGAACATACCGGGCTTGATTGTATATCGTCAATTTTTCTTCCTGTTTTCAGGAAAATCTGTCGCAGACATTCCCGTTACCATACAGCGGTGAACTTGCGATCTGGGTATACACTTAACAGTGTCATTAATTTCCCAGTGCATCATCCATAAGTTCTATCCAGTGCCGTACAGGTAAATCCGTACCGCTTTGCAGATGCGACTGGCAACCGATATTGGCGCTGACTATCTGTGCAGGCTTGCCGCTGTGCAGCGCCGCCAGCTTATTGCGCAGCAACTGTTGCGACAATTCTTTTTGCAGAATCGAGTAGGTGCCCGCCGAGCCGCAGCACAGGTGCTGATCTGCGACCGGGGTCAGTTCATATCCCGCCTCGCCCAGTAACGTTTCGATCACACCGACAATTTTTTGCCCGTGCTGCAAGGTGCACGGAGAATGAAAGGCCACCTTGCCGCGCGCAGCGGGAGCAAGCAAGGGCAACAGCACGGCTTGTTCTGCGGCAAGAATTTCGCCGAGATCGCGGGTGAGGCTGGAAATTTTTTCGGCTCTGCCCGCATAGTCCCTGTCATGACGCAACAGATGTCCATACTCCTTCACCATAACACCGCAGCCGCTGGCAGTCATCACCAGTGCTTCGGCGCCCTGCTCGATATACGGCCACCACGCATCGATATTGCGCCGCATATAGGCTAGCCCATCGGCATGGGCGTTGAGGTGATAGCTTAGCGCGCCGCAGCAGCCAGCCTGCGCTGCGCTCAGCAGGGTAATGCCCAGCCTGTCGAGCACGCGCGCGGCGGCGGCATTGGTGGCAGGCGCCAGGCCGGGTTGCACGCAACCTTCCAGCACAAGCATGCTACGAGAATGACGTGTACCGGGTCTGGGTTTGGCAGCGCGCGCAACGGGAATAGTCCTGGCGATAAAAACCGGTAGCAGTGGCCGCAGCAGACGTCCCAGCCACAACAGGCAATTAAACAGCGTTGTGCGTGCCAAGACGTTGCGCAACAACCAGCGTTGCGCACCCTGCCAGAGGCTGCGACCGATCTGTTGCTCGACGATGGCGCTGCCGATGTCCAACAGGCGTCCGTATTTAACGCCGGAGGGGCAGATGGTTTCACACGAGAGACAGGACAGGCAACGATCAAGATGCAACTGGGTTTTTGCGCTGACAGCCTCGCCTTCCAGCATCTCCTTGATCAGGTAGATACGCCCGCGCGGGCTGTCCAGCTCGTTGCCCAACAGCTGATAGGTGGGGCAGGTTGCAGTGCAGAAGCCGCAATGCACGCAGGTGCGCAATATGGCTTCTGCCTCCTGACCTTCTGCGGTGTGTTTGTATAAATCGATGAGATTGGTTTGCATGTTTTTTAATACTCCTGGTACATGCGGCCGGGATTTAAAATACCCATGGGGTCAAAGCTTTGCTTCAGTCGCCGGTGCAATACCAGCAACGGGGTTGCCAGCGGGTGGAATGGATCGTTGCAGGGTTGTGCGCTGCGGAACAGCGTTGCATGCCCGCCAAGCGCGGTGGCGGCCTGTCGTATTTCTGCAACTGGCGCCTCGCTGGCCAGCCAGCGCAGCGCGCCGCCCCACTCGATCAGTTGCCGTCCAGGCAATGTCACCGAAATAGCGGTGGCAGGCAGCGACAGACGCCACAGCGTTTTCGCGGAGGCAAAAAAATCGTGTTGCTGTTCGCGCACCCCAGACCAGAAAACATGTGCATCCTGCACTTCTTCACCCCCCAGCTTTTGCCGCACCGAACTCACGGCAGCCACGGCGCCAGACAGGCGCACTGTCAGCTCGCCCGCGTGATAGCAGGTGGCCGAAAGGGATAGCGGCAGTGCCGCCCAGCGGTTCATCTGCTGCAACGCCTCCGCTTCGCCCATATCAAAACGCAGGGTCAGTTCTTGTACTGGCAGCGGCAGTACTTTCAGCGACACCTCCAGCAGCACACCCAGCGTACCCATGGAGCCAGCCAGCAGTCGCGATACGTCATAACCGGCGACGTTCTTCATCACCTGACCGCCAAATTTCATATCCTCAGCTTTACCGTCCAGCATGCGCAAGCCCAGCACAAAATCCCGCACTGCTCCGGCATAAGCGCGGCGCGGGCCGGACAAGCCAGCCGCGATACACCCGCCCAGTGTTGCCCCCGCGCCGAAATGCGGCGGCTCGAACGCCAGCATTTGTTTTTTCTCTGCCAGCGCCGCTTCGATCTCGGCCAGCGGAGTGCCGGCGCGGGCGGTAAGCACCAGCTCGGTGGGCGCGTAGGAAATAATGCCGCGATACGGGGTCATGTCGAGCACGCAGCCTTGCACGGCACGACCATAGAAGGATTTGCTGCCGGAGCCCCGGATATGTAAAGGACTGCCAGAATCTCCGGCTTCGCGTATGGTCTGGCTGAATTGTTCGATAATAGCTTGTTGTTTCATAAAATCTGGCTTTGAATTTCTATCTTAAAAGATGGTAATGATTTAGAGTTGCGGGAAGTTCATCAATTTTAAAATAGCTCATCGGTACACATAGAAAAAAAGTTAAAACCTCGGAAGTTCTGAAAATGCCACCTGCCCGTGATGCACATGCATGCGTCCATGCTCGGCGCAACGCTGCAAGGTTGGAATCACCTTGCCGGGGTTGAGCAGTCCGGAAGGATCGAAGGCCTGCTTCACCTCGCGGAAACGCTGCAATTCGGATTCCTTGAACTGCGCACACATCTGGTTGATTTTCTCGATGCCGACGCCGTGTTCGCCGGTGATGGTGCCGCCTACTTCGACGCATAACTCCAGTATCTTGCCGCCCAGCTCTTCGGCGCGATGAAACTCACCGGGCTGGTTGGCATCGTACAAAATTAAGGGATGCAGGTTGCCGTCGCCAGCATGAAATACGTTGGCAACACGCAGGCCAAACTCTTTCGATAGTTCGTCGATACGCTTCAACACATGGCTCAACTCGCGGCGCGGGATGGTGCCGTCCATGCAGTAGTAGTCCGGCGACAGCCGCCCCACTGCCGGAAAAGCGGCCTTGCGCCCTGCCCATAGTCTGAGTCTGTCTGTTTCATTCGCAGAGGTACGCAAGGAAGTTGCACCGCAGCGCGTGAGGATAGCCTGCATGTTGGCAATTTCTTCGGCGACCTCTTCCGTTGTGCCGTCCGACTCGCATAGCAGGATGGCTTCCGCGTCGAGCGGATATCCGGCGTGAATAAAGTCTTCTGCCGCCTTAATGGAAAGCTTATCCATCATCTCCAGCCCAGCGGGAATGATTCCGGCGGCAATAATTTCTCCCACCGCATTACCCGCCTCTGCCACCGTGGCAAACGCGGCCATCACCACCCGTGCCAGCTCCGGTTTGGGCAGCAGCTTGACCGTCACCTCGGTGATCACGCCGAGCATCCCTTCGCTGCCGGTAAACAAAGCGAGCAGATCATAACCGGGGGAATCCAGCGCTTCGCAACCGATTTCCAGAATGTCGCCATCCATGGTGCAGGCGCGCACCTTGAGCAGGTTATGCACGGTGAGGCCGTATTTCAGGCAATGCACGCCACCCGCATTTTCGGCGACATTGCCTCCGATGGAACAGGCGATCTGGCTGGAGGGGTCAGGTGCATAATAAAGGCCATGGGCAGCGGCGGCTTCGGAAATCGCCAGGTTGCGCACGCCTGGCTGCACACGGGCAATACGGGCCAGCGGATCGAGCGACAGGATGCGCTTGAATTTGGACAGACTGAGCAACACGCCATGCGCCAGCGGCAACGCGCCACCCGACAAACCCGTACCCGCGCCGCGCGCCACCACCGGCACCTGCTCGCGCCTGCATAACAATAAAATTTCGCGCACCTGCTGTTCTGTTTCCGGCAATAAGACGGCCAGTGGCATCTCGCGGTAAGCCGACAGCCCGTCGCACTCGAAGGGTTTAAGGTCTTCTTGCTCGTACAGAATGGAATCTGCCGGAAGAATCTTTTGTAACAGTTTGATCAGTTCTATTTTTTGCATCATCCAAACTCTTAAAATATTTTGCTTTATTGTGTTTTCTGCTTTGGTTCCATGCCGGACATGCGCTCTATCACCTTCACCAGCGCAGCCGAATCCAGCTCGCTATCGCCCGTACCCACCAGCGCATTGAGATGTTGCGTCACCATCGCCGCTGCGGGCAAGGCCACACCCAACTGGTGCGCGGTTTCCATCACGATGCGCATATCCTTCTGGTGCAAGCCGACCTTGAAGCCGGGTTTGAAATCATTATCCAGCATGCGCTTGCCGTGCACTTCCAAAATCCTGCTGCCCGCAAAGCCGCCCATCAGCGCCTCGCGCACCCGGGCTGCATCGATGCCGTTTTTGCGCGCAAAGGTCAGCGCTTCTGCCACGGCTTCTATCGTTATCGCCACCACAATCTGGTTGCAGGCCTTGGCCACCTGGCCTGCGCCGTTGTCGCCAATATGCACGATGTTTTTCCCCATGCATTCGAACAGGGGTTTGACGCGTTCAAACACCGAACTCTTGCCGCCCACCATGATAGACAGTGTGGCATTGATCGCGCCGGTTTCGCCTCCGGAAACCGGCGCGTCCAGCATCTCGATGCCCTTCTCTGCCAGTCGCCCGGCAAAATCCTGGATGGCCCTGGGCGAAATGGTGCTCATGTCCACGATCACTGTGCCTGGACGTGCTTTATGTATCAGGCCATGCTCGCCGAAAATCACGCTTTGCACATCCGGCGTATCCGCCACAACGGTAAAAATCACCTCCGCTTGTGCGGCCACGTCGGCGGGGGTGTAGCAGGCCGTCGCTCCTGCCGCAAGCAGCGGCTGCAGGGTCTCGGGACGGCGCGCATAAGCCAGCAGCCTATACCCGCCGCGCAGCAGATTGAGTGCCATGGGCCGCCCCATGATGCCGGGGCCGATAAATCCAACATTGATCGTCATCCTGTCCTCCTAAAAATATTCTGTTAATGCAGCGCACCCGCTTCAAGCTGACGACAATTCGTTTCGCGAATATACAGGGCACCGATCAGGCCGAGCAGGGCAAATAGCAGCATGAGGCCGAACCCGGTTTGATAGTTGTCTGCGGAATAAACCCGTGCGCCGTGCACCAGCTTGCCGTCCCAACGCCGGTCCATGACCCAGCCCACCAAGGGCTGCAGTATCGCCGCACCGAGGAAGGCACCGGTGTTGATCATGCTGGTTGCCATGCCGGACAGGGCCGGCGGATTGACTTCTTTGACACTGGCCCAGGTCAGGGTGAATCCCGATGCGCCCAGGCCCATCAGCGCAAACAGTGGGTAGCTATAACCAGGGGGCATAGGGCTGAAAAACACGATGCATGTCCAGCACAGTACATACAGTCCAAGCCCGCCCAGGATAACCGGCAAACGCTTGCCGATCCGGTCGGAGAGCATGCCGCAAAACATGGCGCCAAGTGCAAACGAAAACAGCAACAGTGTGGTGTGGGTGGCGGCAACGGCACGCTCCATATCGTACACGTCGCACAGGTAGGGAATCGCCCACAGACCGGCAAAGGCAAACAGGCTACCACCGATACCAAAGTTGGGCAGGAATCCGGGCCAGGTTGCGCGATTACGCATTACCACGAGCAGGCTATCCTGCCAGGAACCCTGCTGCAGGGGATGCGACGCTTTTCCCTCCAGTTCGCGCATCGAAGGCAAGCCTGCATCGCCGGGGTGGCCACGCACGAAGAACCACACCAGCAGCGCAAGAGCGATTGAAAACAGTCCCGCCGCGACAAAAACATTGCGCCATGAAGTCTGCGTTACCGCCCATACCAGCGGTGTGGCGGCAAGCACTGCCCCCAGATTTCCGAGCAGGATAGACATCCCGCCCACGGTGCCAAAATGGCGGTCATGAAACCAGACCGAATTGAGCTTCATCATGGAAATAAACATTGAAGATACGCCCAGACCGATAAAAATTCGCCCGACAGTGGCAACGGCAAGCGTATCGGCCAGGCCAAACAACAGTGATCCTGCTCCGGCCAGTGCTGCGCCGATGGCGACGATCTTGCGGACACCCAGGGTATCCGCCATCACCCCCACCGGGATTTGCATTACGGTATAGGTGTAAAAATAAGCCGCCGCCAACGCACCCAATGCCGCACCACTCGCCATAAAAGATTGTTGCAGGTCAGATGCTATCGCCGCCGGTGCCATGCGATGAAAAAAAGCCAGCATGTACCCCGCCGCCACCAGCATGTAACTGGTCCAGCGTATACGGCGCATGCGGTGGAGGAGGTGCGGGTTCAAGATAAAATAATGTGTGCCATAGTCCGGGATTTGACGTTGCTGTTACCCCAAATACGCCGCCAGCATACGTTCGTCCCTGCGCAATTCAGCCGGACTCCCTGCAAGGGCAATACGTCCATGTTCCATCACATAGGCGTAATCCGCCACTTCCAGGGCGCTTTTGGCAAACTGCTCCACCAGCAGCAGGGTGGTGCCAGCCTCTTTCAGGTGACGAATGATGTTGAACACTTCCTGCACAATAACGGGCGCGAGTCCCATCGAGGGTTCGTCCAGCAAAATAACTTTGGGGTTGGCCATCAGTGCGCGGCCTATGGCCAGCATTTGTTGCTCGCCGCCGGACAGGGTGCCGGCAGATTGTTGTTTGCGCTCGCGCAGTCTCGGAAAAATATCGTAAATTTTTTCCAGATCATGCGCCGCTTTTTTGCGGAAGCCGAAGAACCCCGGCAGGTGGTTGTAAGCACCGAGCAGCAGATTATCTTCAACCGACAAGGGCCCGAACACCTTGCGCCCTTCGGGTGCATGAGCCAGGCCGAGCTTGGCGATGCGCGCGGCACCGTAGCCCTGCACCGCCTTGCCATTCAGCAGCACGCTGCCTTGTGTAGGTTTGATCATGCCGGAGATGGCGCGCATGGTGGTGGTTTTCCCCGCGCCGTTGGCGCCGATCAGCGCCACAACCTTGCCCTCCCGCACTTCCAGCGAGGCACCCTGCAGCACTTCGCTGTTGCCATAACCGGCGTGGATGTTTTCGACTATTAACATGCGTATTCTGTCCTTTTAAAATCGTGCATCACAAGACTTATCGGCCTGAATAATCAGGATGCCGGTACAGGAACCATCTCAGATGTGTCAGCGTCATCGGCCATACCCAGATAGGCCTTGATCACTAGGGGGTCACGTTTCACTTCTTCTGTTGTGCCCTCGGCGATAATCTGCCCTCCGTCCAGCACTGTCACTGCATCGCACAGCGTGCTCACCACATCCATGTGGTGTTCGATCAGGATAATGGTGATACCGCGCTGGTGCACGCGTTTGATGATCTCAACCAGCACGTTCACGTCGGGATGGGCGAGGCCGGCGGCAGGCTCGTCCAAAATCAGCAGCCTGGGTTTGCAGGCCAGCGCGCGGGCAATTTCAAGAAAGCGCTGCGCGCCATAGGTCAGATCCCTGGCGTGGATGCGTGCCATGTCCTGCAGGCCAACCAGTTGCAGCAAACACAGCGCATCGGCCTGCGCGCGTTTTTCTTCCGCCCTGGCAAAGCCCAGTAACACCAGCAGCAAAGGGGTGCGGTAGACACCCTTTAACGCAAGCATGACGTTATCCAGCGCCGACAGTTCGCCGAACAGCTGCAAATTCTGGAAAGTGCGCGACACACCGCTGCGCGCCACTTTGAACAGACTGCCTTTGGGCAGGGACTTGCCCAGCAATAATATATCGCCGGAGGTGGGCGCATACAAACCGGAGATAACATTCACCGCGGTGCTCTTGCCCGAGCCGTTGGGGCCGATCAGCCCATGGATTTGTCCGCTGCGCACCGTCATCGAAATGTTGTCGACTGCCCTGACCCCGCCGAAATAGCGTTTCAGGTTTTTCAATTCGAGCAACGGCATCCCGTCGGCAGGCTGGGCCGGCAGTACCCCGTCCAGCGCAGAGGCAGGGGGCAAGGCAGGCGGAGCTATGCTGAACAACCGGGTCAGATAGCGCACCGCAAATCCCATCAGGCCGTCGGGCAAGCCCACCACCACCGAAAACAGCATCAGCGCAAATATGCCCTTGCGCCAGTTTTCGGTGTTATCCACCATGTAGCCGCCCACCACCAGCATGGCCATCGCCATGACGGGGGCAATGGCCTGAAACACCTGCGTCGTCTTTTTCAGCAGTCCCTGAACACCGGCAAATAATGCCAACAACAGGCCCAGTGCGGAAATGATTTCAAACAGCAGCCGGTTGGATAACAGATTGGGCAATAGCACAATCAGCGTGGCGCCGAAGAAAGCGCCCCACAGGCTTTTGCGGCCGCCCAGCACCACGCCCAGCAACAAAATAACCATCAGATCATAGGTAAAACTTTGCGGCTGCAAATACTGGAAGTTAAACGCATACAGGCCGCCCGCGAGGCCGCCGAGCGAGGAACCGAATGCAAAACCTGCCACCTTGTGGCGATAGGTGCCGACGCCCATCGCGTCGGTGGCTATCGGGCTGTCACGCAAGGCTTCAAAAGCACGTCCCCATTGCGACGACAGCAGGTTGCGCAGCGCAATCCACACCAGTACCAGCATGACCAGGCACAGCCAGTAAAAACCCTGCGCCTTAAGTGAATAACCGAACAGCGCCGGGCGCGTGATTGAGAGACCCTGCGCGCCGCTGGTCAGGCCTTCCCATTCATTCAGTACCGTTGTGCTCAAGGCAGAAAAACTCAGCGTAGCCAGGGCGAACTGAGGGCCTTCCAGGCGCAGCGCGGGAAAGGCCAACAGGCCGCCGAATATCAAGCCGATTGCCATGCTGACGGCTAGCGCGCCCAGCATGCCGAAGCCCAGCAGGGTGACGCTCAATCCCGCCGCATACGCACCCAGACCGAGAAAGGCAGCATGCGCCAGATTGACCTGACCCAGATAACCCACCGTGACATCGAGGCCGATCAGCAATATGCCGTAGATCGCCAACAGCGTCAGCAAGCCGAGTGCATAGGAGTTGCTGACGGCCAGCGGTATGGTGGCGAGTATGGCCAGGGCAAGCAGCTCTGCGCCGCGGATGAACAACAGACGTTTCAACATATTTGGGCCGATTAAATTAAATACGATAATTCATTTGTGAAATCCAAATAATCCATTAGAACCTAACCCCCTCCAGCTCCCCCTTGTCAGGGGGAGGGCGCAGTCAGCCCCTCCCCTGACAAGGGGAGGTTGGGAGGGGTTTGAGCCTTATGAACAATCCTGGTTAAAGTTAAACCCGGCAAAAATTAAACTTTGCGTATACTGGCTTTGCCAAATACGCCGTTAGGGCGCACTGCCAACGCAAGAATCAGCAATATCAGCCCCGGTGCTTCGCGCCAGCCGCTGCCCAGATAGAAACTGGTGAGGCTTTCCAGCGCGCCTAGAAAAATGCCGACAAGAACCACGCCAAAGCCGGAATCAAGACCTGCCACCACGGCGACAGAAAAAGCTTTTAAAATAAGCGCCGAGGCCATGGTAGGGCCGACGGTGGTGATCGGCGCAATGAGAATACCCGCCATGGCCGCCACCATTCCCGACAAGCCGTAAGACAGCATGATGGTATGCCTCGCCGAGATGCCCATTAATTCCGCCGCATCCCGGTCTGCCGAGACGGCCTCAAACGCCTTGCCCAGCAGGGTCTTGCGCTTGAATAGCTCGATCACGCTCATCACGCTTAACACGCCGACCGCCACAGAAATTTCCAGCGGGGTAATGCTGATGCCGAAAAATTGCAGCGCTTCGCTGGGGATAGGCGTGGGAAACGGGTGATCATCGCGCCCCCAGATATTTTCTGCCGCTGAAAAACCGAGCAGGCCAAAAATAATTGTGAGCAGGATCCAGCCTTCGCTTTTTTGCTCCAGTGTCAGGCGTACGCAGGCGCGTTCGACCAGCAGCCCCAGGGCAACGCCAAACATCAAGCCGCCCGGTATCATCAACCAGTAAGGTACGCCCCGGTTAAGCAAACTCAGGCTGAATAATGCGGACAACATCACCAGTTCTCCCTGACCGAAATTGATACTTTTGCTGGTCGCGAAGGTGAGCTGAAATCCGTAAGCGATCAGCGCGTATACCAGTCCCATCAGGGCGCCGCTTACGACCATTTGAACGATTATTGTTGAATTCATAAGGTGAACCGGTGAAGCGTGGCGGGACGACCACGCCATAATTTTTTTCCAGATTTAACGGCAGAATTTTACTTCGAAGTTTTTTGCACCATGCGCTTGCGGTCTGCCGGATTGGCAAATACCACCTGACCGTCTTTTATCATACCCATCACCGTATCCTCGCGACGGAAGGCTTCGTGCGTCTGCGCGTTGGCGGGATCCCACTTGCTATATGGATGCTTCCAGGTGCTGATCACGCCGTTGACCGGTTCTTTCAAGTCTTCCAGCGCATCCTTGATTTTATGTGTATCGCCACTCTCAGCCTGCTTCACGGCAGCGGCGAAAATCAGCACTGCGTCATAACCCTGTGCCGCTGACACCGGTGAAGGAATATGCGCCACGTTATAGGCTTTGTGATAACCCTCGATAAAGCTTTTCACCTTGGGGCTAATCGCTTCCTCGATAAAGGTTTGCGGCATCAGCGTGCCGTTGCTGTTTTTGCCCGCGTTATCGATATAGTTCGACATGGAAAGCGTCCATCCCCCGATCAGGGGCATCTTCATTTCCAGTTTTGCCATACCGTTTGAAACAGCGGCCAGTTCAGGCCCTATACCCCAGATCAGGATGGCTTGCGCGCCGGCCGATTTGGCACTCAACAACTGCGCCGTCATATCCTTGTCGCCAATGTTGAATTTTTCGGTGGCCACCACGGTTAATTTGTTGCCCTGCTTCCTGATTTGTTCAAGCAGGTCGTCGCGTCCAGATACACCGTAGTTGGTAGCGTCGTGTATCAGCGCCACCTTGGTGAATTTCTGGTTGATCGCCTCTTCGACCACCATTGCAGACTGGATACTGTCGTCGGCCGAAAAGCGGAACATGGACAGATCTTTAACACCGGCCTTGCTCCATTGCGTCATGGAAGCTGATCCGGCAGCGGGAGTAATAATTTTGGTAATACCCTTTTCCTGCAAATGTTTATCGCCCGATAAAGCGATGCCGGTATTGACTGTGCCGATTACGCCGGACAAATCATCCATCGAGGCCAGCTCCTGGGCGACCAGCGCGCCACGCTCGTTCTTGCCTTCGTCATCGCGCTCTATCACTTCAATTTTCATTTTTTTGCCGGAGACACTGATGCCGCCCGCCGCATTGATCTCGGCGATGGCAAGTTTGGCGCCATCTCGCATCGAGGTACCCATGGGAGCAGAACCGCCGCTGAAAGGACCGGTTATGGCAATCTTGATTGTGTCAGCAGCGTAAGCCGAAGCCAGCAAAGCCGGCGCGGCGAACATACCCAGCAATAAAGTCGTGATTAAAGTCTTTTTCATAATGATGGTTCTCCGATAAAAAAGCCTGCATATTGGGAGTGACTGGTTTCAGGCTGGAACATTTTACGGGCAATATTTTGCACAAATTATCCACAGCCGGTAAATGAAGTTTATAGGTAAAATCAGATCAAAGCGAGTACTACATGATTTTGGCAAGTAGGCGCTTGCAGGCAACTTCACCGCCACGGACAGGGGGTTAGCTGGCCGGGATGAATGCCCGCCACGGCAGGGTAAAACGGCCTCCTCCGAGTTGATAGTCCGCGACATTCCCGGCCATAATTAAAGCCCTTCCCGACAATCCCCACATAGCCGGTTTAGACAAATAAAGCGCGCATCGCCGGGTGCAACTGACCGTTGGGTGTAAAATTGTGCCCGGCTTGCCTATGCCGGCGCGACAGAGTTGCCATGCCGTCGGCACTATTTTCGATATTCGTTTTATGGAGAGATTTAAACATGAAAAATAAACTATGCCTGACCCTCGCAGATGTAAAACTCATTGCCGCCGGCTGCGAAAGCGAGGCACTGCGCCAACATTGGGCAGTAACGATTTCCATCGTCGATGATGGCGGGCATTTATTGTGGCTGCAGCGTTTGGATGACGCGCCGCTCACCAGCATGCAAATCGCCACCGGCAAAGCCTATACCTCGGCCATGGGCCGCAGAGCATCAAAGGCCTATGAAGAAGTGGTGGCGGGAGGGCGCAATGCATTTCTTTCGATCCCCGGCGGGCTCACTTTTGTAGAGGGCGGCGAACCCATCATCATCAATGGCGAAACCGTCGGCGCGGTGGGCGTGTCCGGCGCCAAATCTCCGGAAGATGCGCAGGTTGCCCGCGCGGGAATTCAGTACTTTATGGAAGGCATCAACAAAGCGGCCTAGCTGTTATCAACGGGGGTTTTATCGTTAATGACATGGGAAACTTGAACAGACAAATCTCCTGCCCCGCTTTGTGCAAATGCTGAACCTGCCTGGCCTGGATCAGAGAGCGATCCTCCCTTGGAAGCGGTGCTCGCCGCGTTTCACAAAGCCCGTCCATAATCCAGCAGCATAATCTGAATATCCATCACATTGGTTCCCGTAGGGCCGCTAATTAAATGTGTGTGTTCACCCGAACTGGCATCGAATTTCTGAAAAAAATGATAGGAGTCGTTATCGTCCAGATACAGTTCCGGACTGATACCCAACGCGCGCGCCTGAGCGGCCGTACCACCATCAACAATCGCCCCTGCAGCATTGTTTTGCCCGTCACTGCCATCAGTGGCGGCAGATAACAAACTCACACCCTGGCGCCCTTCAATTTCGCACGCAAATGCCAATGCAAGCTCCTGATTCCTGCCGCCCATACCTGACCCTCTGACCGTGACCAGTGTTTCACCGCCGCTTAACAGGACGAGCCGTTCATTGGGCTGCATCCTGTGCGAGCAAGCGCTGGCAGTTTGCTGCAAAAAATGGGCCGCCTCTCGCGCTTCCCCCTGCACATCAGTTTTGATTATTTCTGCGCGCATACCGAGCCGCTGCGCCTTTTCCCTGGCTGCATTTAGCGCGAGCTGAAGACCGCCAACCAGAACATTTTGCACCTTGCGCAGACAGTCATCACCCTGCTTTATTGTTTCGCTTGCCATGCCAGCCATGCCCTGTTGCAGGTAATTCACCACCTGCGGCGGAATTTTTTTCTCCAGACGGAATTTTTCCAGCACCGACCAGGCCCCGGCAAACGTTGAGTCATCCTGCGCGGTCGGTCCTGATGCGATGACGTCGAGCCGGTCGCCGATGACATCGGACAATATCAGGGTCAGGACATGTGCCGGGAATGCCATCCGCGCCAACCTGCCACCTTTCACCCGGGAAAGGTGTTTGCGCACGGCATTGAGTTCAGCAATATTGGCCCCGGCTGTCAGCAGCAGCGATGTCACTTGCTGTTTGTCTGCCAGTGTAATTTCCGCCACCGGCGCAACCAGCAGGGCCGACGCACCGCCCGAGAGCAGGCAAATAATCAGCGTCTGCGCATCCGCTTGTTGCGCCATGACTAAAATTTTTTTTGTTGCTGCCACCCCTGCCTGACTGGGGAGCGGATGGGCCGCTTCCGCTTGATCAACGAAGTGTAAGGGTACGCCATGCCCGTCTTTTACGATGATCAGACCCGCAGAGATACGCGACCCCAACAACGCTTCAATTGCCGCCGCCATGCGCGCTGTCGCTTTTCCGGCTCCCACCACCACGATGCGTCTGTACCCATCCAGAGCATATTTAGCATCGCCTGCATGCAAACAGTTTTGCTCCAGACGAACAGTATTGAGCACCGCGCGATAAGGATCTACGGCTGCAAGTGCGGCGCTAAAAATGTCGAGCAGCTCGCTATTTTTAGTCATCTGCAGTTTCCGGGTTAAACCAGGGCGTCACTAAACGCCTTGCAATACCCACCACCACGCTGCCAGCGTCACAAAGGACAGGGGCAAGCCCACCGCCACCATCAGCGTGGCCAGCTCGGGATCAAGTTTATGCTCTTGCGCGATAATCGCCGCGGTGATCATCGGCGGCATTGCCGCCTCGAAGATGGTGATTTGTATGGCCTGCCCGTGGGCGCCCAACAACTGCACATATAGCAAATAGAACATGAGCGGTGCCAGCAGCAGCTTGTAGCTCAAGCCAAAAATCAGCGAACAGCAATTGCCCCACAAGTGACCGAGGCGCAACTGCAAACCCACAGATAATAACGCCATCGGTGCCAGTACATCCCCCAGGCGCCTGAGCACCGCAATCAGCCACTCGGGATAGCTCAGGGGGATCAGCAGCAGCGCGATCACCAGCGCGATAAACGGAGGAAAGCGCAGGATATTGCGCACGATGGAAGCCGCAGTCGGGCGCCCCGAAGAATACATACCGGCCACAATTATCCCCAGCGTGGAGAGCACCATAAAGGAGCCGGCCTGGTCTATCAGGATGCCGGTGGCCATGCCCTGATGGCCATAATAGGCTTCTATCATCGGCAAGCCAAAAAAGGCCGTATTGCCCAGCCCGCCGGTCAGAATCAGCGCGCCCACCGTACCCCGTGAAAACCCAAAGTAACGCCCGACCAGCCAGAAAAATCCTGCGGCCATGCCAAAGCATAGCCACGCCATGGCCGCGACCAGCACAATATCACCGCTCAGCACCAAGTCATGAATGTACAGCAGCGTCAGCGCCGGTACTGAAATATGGATGATAAAACTGTTCAGCGTGGCTGGCGCGTTGTCCGGCATCAGCTTGGCGCGGCGCATTAGAATGCCCGCAACGAAACACAGGATAAGCAGAATAATGTTGTTCATACGTAACAGTGTAGAAATTTGAAAAACAAGCGATGATACACTAGCATCTGCTGCCCCATGTTCACAGGAGAATCCGTTGCACGCATTACTCAACCACACTGCAGTACAAGCAATACTTGTCCCTTTTCTGCTCGCATTACTCACCGCAGAACTGCTACAGCGCATGCGTCTGAGCGGTCTCGCCATTATTGCCGGCTTTGCCGTCACCGTTTATCTGGTCAGCGGATTTGGCATTGCCCCGCTCAACAGCACACGCAAAATCATATGGCTAGTTCTCGCTTCCGGCCTGGTCGGCATTTCGCTGAACCTGCTCAACTGGTCGCTTTGGCGACCGATCATTACGTTGCTGGCGGCCAGTGCCGCGGTATGGGTGGTAAACAACGTCTTGCAACAACACGCCACGGCGACTGCTCTGCAGTGGGGGGCAGGCTGCGCGCTGTATGCCGGCTGGCTGGCTTTCTGGATGGATGATCTGCAGGACTATCCGGTTCGCGCCGCCAGTGCGGGCATGGCCCTGGGCCTGGGCACCGGCATCGCAATCATGATGGCTGGCGCAACCCTGTTCGGCAAATTTGACCTGGCAGTGGGCGCCGCTGCTGCGGCATTCTTATTTATCATGTTCGTCAGCAACAGCCATTTGTCCTGCGGCCGCAGTTTTACCCTGCCACTCTCGCTGCTTGCGGGAATGACAGGAAGCCTGGTTGTACTGACGGGAAAATTGCCCTGGTATACCCTGGCCGTGCTCGCCCTCATCCCCCTCGCCGCCAAGCTTCCCGCCTCCGACAAATCCCCGGTCTGGATACAGGCCACACTACTTTCTGCAGCAACCCTGGCATGCGCCCTGGGTGCAGTGTATTTAAGCTGGCGCATTTACGGATGGACTGCGTTTTAATGGCGGACAACATAGCGGACGGTGGAAACTGCGGATGACACTTTCATCCAGCCCGCGCAAACCCAGCCACTTGAACAGTTGCCAATTTAACTACGACACCCCGCGCGGACACTGCCAGGTTTGGCCATAACAATGTATCCGTCTGGCTGGACTCAATTGGACAGAATAAGCATCGTCTTTGAAAATTACTGTTGCTATTAATTCTTTGTGTGCTACTTCTAGCCCGTTTGCTTTTATTTCAACAAGCTTGCAAACAAAAACCCCTGGATTTTTCCTCCTGATATTCCGGCTGTAGCCTGGCATAGCAATGCACTGGATTAGCCCGTATATTCAAGGTTGACGTATGCGCTCAGCGGTCATTCGCTTGGGGGCAGTCTGCTGGAGCAATTTGTTGGGCGCCCTTAGCCTGTTGTCTCTCCAGAATGACCAGCGCGATACCACCGAGTATAGCTACGGACGCCAGTATTAAGCGCAGGCTTATGGGCTCGCCCAGAACCATGACACCGCCCAGGGCCGCAATGACAGGGACACTAAGTTGCACTGTCGCTGCATGGGTGGCTTTCAACGCAGGCAATGCGGTGTACCAAATGGCGTAACCTATTCCGGAAGCCAGTACTCCCGATGAAACCGCATACCAAAATCCAGCAGCATCCAGAGAAGTATGGTTCAACATCAGTATGCTCAATACTCCCGCGATGGGGACTGCGCGCAAAAAATTTCCCGCCGTTACCCTGGTGGGATCACCAGCGCCTTTGCCGCGCAAGGAATAGATGCCCCACGCCACCCCTGCGCTCAACATCAATACGGAACCGTACAGTGGTGGTGCCGACAGCCCCGGTAACAACAGACCAGTCAGCCCGCCGAGAGCGAGCACGAGACCGACGAGCTGAAGTTTAAGCAAGCGCTCTCCCACCCAAACGCCATAAGCAATCATCGTCGCCTGCACAGCGCCAAAGAGCAGCAACGCACCGGTTGCTGCGGGCAGGCTCACATAGGCATAAGAAAAACCGGCGGCATATACAAACAACGCCAAGGCCGACAGCCAGCTGCCCCGGCCGCTATATGTACCGCGCCTCATGCGCACGACCAGCCAAAGCATCACGGCACCAGAAACCATTCGAATGGTAGTAAAGCTGGCTGCATCAATGCTGGTATGTTTGAGCGCGACCCGGCAGAGCAGTGAATTACCTGCAAAGGCAATCATGGCCAGCGACGTCAGGACGATGATGCGTGTATATGACATTCCATGCCTTTCCTGAATCCTGCAACTACGGTGTCCCGTGTGGAGCCAAGGGGAGCCACGCATCCGGGGTGTCCCGCTTGCACAATGGGTTGGGCTGTTACGTTCTCATTGCGCTGACATAACAACCTGACCAAAAAAACTGCTGTAGCCGTCTTCAACCAAGCGAATCAGCTCTGACGCAATAGCTGTACTCAAAAATTCTTTCAAAACCCCATGAGCGAAACTTTGATCATTCCAGGCAATACGATCGGACCAAAATTCTGAACCCTCATACAGTTCATAGGCAATGAACCCATCTTTGCTTTTAAGCCAGGCAACCATCTGTTCAGTGAGCTCAAGAAATATCTCGCGTGATGCATCAGGTTTGAGCTTAAATTTTACAATTTGAACGAACATGGTTTTGTATGCGCCCAGCATAACGTTAAGATACAAGGTGCCTGCCCACTTCTGGACAATCTCGCCCGAAAGACGGTTGATATTTTTATTGTCGCTCGACTGTGGCCATCTTTAGTCCCGCAAAAATCAACATCCCTCCAGCTGTACGATTGATGCCCTTGAGGATGAAGGGCGAAATGGCTACGCTGCTTGATTTATGACCCAGATACGCATACAGCGAATAGCACAACAGGTCTATGAAAAAGGTTATAAAGCACATAATTGCAAGTTGAGGGAAAACTGGGCGCGAGATGTCTACAAATTGTGGCAACAGGGCTGAAAAATAGAGCAGTGCTTTTGGGTTTGAAGCCTCCACAACAAAACCCTTGAGAAAGGCCTTGTGACGATTTCCGGCTTCCCGCTTTGACGGAGAGATATGTAATGGCCCTGCGGAACCAACAATTGCGCCAAGCCCAAGATAAAGCAGATAGGCAACGCCTATCCACTTGATTACCGTGAACAGAACGTTCGAGGCAATGACGAGTGCGGCAATACCCGTCGCAGACAACACGAAGAACGAGACGTTCGCAACGGCAATACCCAGAATGACCAAAAATGCCCTTTTGAACCCATTGGAGACAGCTTCGCCAGTGACAGCAATTGCGGCAGGTCCTGGTGAAAGCACGACCACGAAAGTAGTCGCAAGGAAGAGCAAGAGCGTTTCTATCGGAATCATTGGCGCATCCTCGGTTGTAGTAAAACTTAGCGTGAAGGGGCGCGCTTTGGCGCGTACTTCCTGAATGCAGGGTTATGCGCCACCATCTGACCATACCGCAAATTCATTGCCACTTGGCTCGATAAAGTGAAAACGGCGACCACCTGGAAATGAATATATTTCTTTGATAATCACGCCGCCAGCCTTTTTGACCTTTAACTCAGTAGCCTCTAGTTTCTGGCTGTAGAAAATAATCAGGGCAGCGCCATTTTTTGATGTAGAGGAAAGTTCGGACGTAAAAAAACCACCGTCTACCCCTTGGTTCGAGAAAGCTGCGTAGTCCGGCCCGTAGTCGACAAAGACCCATCCAAATGCTGTTTCGAAAAATCGCTTTGTTGCCGCAATATTTTTCGCAGGATATTCAACGTAGTTAATTTTTTCGTGTTCATTCATTGCCGGTCTCTCCATAGCGCTTAACGAAAAACAAAGTCCACCCGAACGAATATAAATGGACTTTCCATATTCGCAAAGCAACTGTGCAGCACGGTGTCAGACGTACCAAATTACAATTGCATTCAATCCTGAATACGAAGGACAAGTCCAAATGAATATTACGACAATTGGTGTCGATCTCGCAAAGGAAATTATCACCGTTTATGCACAGGACGCATCAGGGGGCTGTGCTATGTCGCGCAATTTCGAATTCAAAAAACTGGCCAACTGGCTGGTGCGGGTACTTGCATACTGGACAGATAACGTAAGGTTAAGGAGCTCGCCCGCTTCCGGGCGTGTCCTGCTCGAATGACGTGCCGGGGAGTTCCCTTTCAACCTTAACCGCTATGAACCTGATTTTTCATTTTTGCACCATGAGGCACGTTTCAATTTGTGCCCAATAGTTTCCGGCAATGTGCAATACCATTCGCGAATTTGTATCAATTCATTCGCATACTCCTGGTCGTTATGCAGTTCTCGCTGTTCTTTGATTACACCATACCCGATCACGTAAGTGCTATGCGCTTCTGGTGCCATAAACGCTGCGATGACATTCTTGTCGCAATGATCAACCACGACACAAACGACTGCATTTTCATACGTTTCGATTAAGCGTTTTAGTTGTTTTTTTGCTTCATTGCTGTGCAGCATCGCAATCTTTTTGGACTTTTCGCTTCCTTTGAGCCGCTTGTCATGCAAAATGTCATTGACCGCCATGGAATCAGCAAAATCACCATAATTTCTTGAATCTTCACTTGACCTGAATTTAGCTATGATCTCAAATGACTTACTGATTCGATCCTGATTTTTCTTCTCAAGATATTCGTTCACTCCCCAGATTCCGCCAACGAGTATTGCTATGCAAGTAAGCAAAGATTGTGCGACTTCAACCCATTCCTTGACTGTAGTGGGCATAATTCCTGCCCTTATTTACAGCCGGGAAGATCATCAACGAGGCAGGGATCGACTCGATTTTCTTGTGGCATGGTGTCGGCAGCTTCAGCTTTTTTGGATTTTTTGGCTTTTCTGGATTTCTTGGCCGGCACCTCTTCCTCTCTTACTGGAGCAGCCGGGGCAGAGGTTGCCATTTCTTCCCTGGGATTGTTGGGTGATGCCTCGCCGGCAAACGTAGTTGGTGCTGTGATTAGCAGTGCCAGCGTAGAAGCAAACACTACGGCTTTCGATTTCATGTTTTTTCTCCCTTTGATCAATTTAGTATCGTCTCAACAAGTTGAATCTAGCCGACTCATTTACTTTCAACCGTTGACGCCAAACGTGCAAGTGAGGGGCCGCGTGCTTTTGCGGCGTCCCGCTTGAGTGCCGGGCTGGGCGGTGCTCGGGGCCGAAGATCAGATGCGCTTGAATGCTGCATTCGCGTCTACCTGATTATATTCGACGAATTCGACCGGAGCCAGACAATTGGGATAGAGAATGTCGGCAAATTTTTTCACAGCCGCAGATGCTCCGTGAATCCGATTTGCCTCCGCATCCCGCCAGACGAAGATGTGTACGAAGCGAGTCGGATACTTCGCATCCTGCCATACCTCGTAGCGAAGAGAGCCGGGTTCATTCTCGCGTATATATGCCACAAACTCATGTATTGCAGTGAGGCAATGATCGAGTGCCTCTGGTCGAACCTCATAGCTGGCAAACTCGTGTATCTCGTTTGGGTTGCCTTGGATGTACGTCATATTAGCCTCCCGGGATTGGTTGCGACGCGACTAAGCGACACGGAGCAGCCGTCCAGCATAAAAGTAAGTGGCGCGGAGCTGCGTTTTTTAGAGGAGCGTCCTGCTTGACCGCCGGGTTGGGTGCCATGCTCCGCACTTACGCAACTCGCAATTGAAAGACATGCCGTCGAGTACCGGCGCGCCCCGCTTCTCGAAAACCAGCGGCTTCAAATGTCGGAACGAAGCCCATGAACCGATAACTCGGAGACTCTGGATCGACTGGATAAGCCTCAACAATTGACGCGCCTCCGGTCTTGGCAAAGTCGATGGCGGCGGCAATGATTCGTTGAGTAATGCCTTGTCCGCGCAACCTGCGAACAACGAAGAAGCAGGCGATCGACCAAACGCCTTCGTCGGGGCTACCATCATCGACGAGCCGGCGGTAGGTTGATCGTGGTGCCACAGAGCACCACGCGACGGGTTCTTCATCGAGGTAGCCAAGCAAGCCCACGATCGTTCCGGCGGCGATACGTTTTGCAACGGCAGCTTTGCGGCTTGCGCCGTCTGTATGCTTTGCCTCCTCCGGCGTTGCGCGCCAGACCATACACCAACAAGTCTTTGGGCCGCCCCGACTTCCGAAAAGCCTCTCTAGGTCAGGCCATGTGTCGGCGGTAACCTCGCGAAATACGATGCGATCAATTTCCGCTGCTTCAGTCATGGGCAACCTAGCACTTGCGTGACCAGTACTCTCGCATAAGCTCATGTGACCACATTGGCTGCCGAACTTCCTGGCGGGGCAGGAACTCGGCCATTACCGGATTTATGTCGAGCACAGGCGTTCCGTTGATCGCATCAAGCTCGCTTACGAAGAGCTTCTTTCCATCAACTCCAATGACGCGGCATATGGTGCTGCCGATTCGATTGGGACGATTCTTTCCTCGCTGGGCGAAAATGCCAACGGACGGCCAAGAGTGGTTGTGTCTCGGGTGCCGTGCGCCACTGACGATTTTAGAGGGCTCGACTTCGTGGAAAAGGAACAGCACCTCAACATGAGAGAACTCGGCCAGTCCCTGCAGGGCTTCTGGTGTAAATTCGTCTGCAAGTGTGATGCACGCTTCCTCTCCGCCCCAGAAGTCGTCTTCTGCGTGTGGGCGAATCGTCTCAACAACGCCAATTGACTGTACTAGCATTTTCATGTCGAAAGTTCCAGAAATGATGGACAAAGTTAAGGTGCGTCCTCTTGACCGCAGAGTAAGCCCGACACTGATAACTGCATGGGTACATAGTTAATACCATTTTTTGTTTGAAGCTCACCTGTGGGAGTAAAACCAAATTTTATATAAATTGGTACAGCATAAATAGACGAATTAACGGTAAACATATTTATACCACTTGACACAGCGTCAGACTTTAAATGATGCCACAAAGATTTAGCTATACCTTTGCAATGATACTTGGGTGAAACAAAAAGGTGATAAAAATGCTTCTTCTCGCGCATGGCAGCTATGCCCACTAATTCGCTGTCAAGAAACCCAAGAACGTAAGAATAAATTGGGTTTTGAATGTGGCTTTCGATAGTGGCAGGTGAAATAGTATTTAAAAATGGTGGGGCGTCAGTGCCAAGACAAGATTGAGCCACGCAACAAACAAGCTCAGAAATTGAGCTTGCATCAGCGATTTTGGCGGTACGAATTTCAAGCGAAATCTGCATATTGGGCTAACGTAAAGGCAATGGGCGCAGCGCAGCGCTTTTCGGCGTTAGCGTCCCGCTTGAATGCAGGGTTATTCCGCATTTCTCTCATGAGTGATTATCCTATTGATACCGCTCTGCATGTATGCGACACCTGTATTAGCAACAAACCAAAGCAAAACTATTGACAATGGGTTGCTATATTCCTTGCCAGTATTTAACTCAGCATCTTTGACTTTAATATAGTATCCAATCGATAGTTGCACATTAATAAAAAAAATAAGCCAACAAATTATTGTCACTAATAAAAAAATTGCAATATGTGCTTGTACAGCTATAACGTAACTTACCAGTGTTAGAGGTATTAGAGAAAGGAATACTTTTCGCCAAATATCTACTTTTAAAACTGTTCGTTTTTCTGCGGTATTCAACTCATTAGCAATGTTCCAAACCCAAAATAACAGATAAATTCCACCGGTGAAAGTTGTAAGAAGCCAAGTTGTAAGTGGGCTACGAATCTTTGGCACCATGAATATTCCTAACGATGTTGTAGAAAAAGTCTATACATACCGCGCATCGTGCCGTGAACAAAACATAAAATCAAGGTAAAATTTTGCAGCGTTAATGGGATAAACAAATGGCACGCTACAAACACATCGACACCAGCCCGCGCTTCATTGCGACCGACCTGCAAAAGCAACTCTTACCCCAAGGTGATTGAGGCGCGCATCGCCGTTATCAAGGCAGCCACCCCGCTCACCAATGATGTGAGTGTCATCCTGCCGCACCAGCTTCTGGTACAGGCGCTGGCGCAGCAACTGCGTGCGCTGCTCGAATCCATTGATCGCTTCGATAAGCAGATTGCAACGTTTGCGCAGTCGCTGCCTGACTATGAATTGTTTAAAGAGTTGCCAGGCTTTGGGCCGGTCTTTGCACCGCGTCTGCTTGCCGCCTTTGGTGAGCAGCGCGAGCGTTACCAGAGTGCTGCGGAAATTCAGAAATACGCCGGCATCGCACCCGTCACCGAGCACAGTGGCAAGAAATGCTGGATACACTGGCGTTTGCAATGCCCCAAGTTCCTGCGCCAGACCTTTGTCGAGTGGGCTGCTGAAACCATTCCGCGTTCTTACTGGGCGGGGGCTTATTATCGTCAGCAACGCGATAAGGGTTGCTCGCATCAGGTTGCCGTTCTTGCGCTGGCTTTTAAGTGGATTCGTATTCTCTATCGGTGCTGGCAGAACCACACACCTTATGACGAGTCCGCTTATTTGAATTCGCTCAGGCGCCGGGGTTCGCCACTACTGATTTCGACAGGGGTGGATGTAAAAACTACTTGACTATCGACCTCAGGGCGTGGGTTAGGCTCTAGCAAGCCAAATGGAGGGATCTCTACTGCCATGAAATACCGCCAAAACAACAATGCGATGATTTTCTGCGCGAAAATAAACGCTGTATGGAAAACGATGGGCGACGACACGCCGAATATCTTCGCGAACAACGGCAAACTGGAGGGGATGTTTAGATGCCAGAGATACACAACTGTCAATCTCGGCGATGAACTCAAGAGCAAGACCAATTCGTTTGGTCTCATACCACACACTTGCTTCGATGAAC
>Ga0315270_10000230_pt1 | contig 32192 bp, 34 predicted proteins | sample C1_bottom_MG_FD_204932 | JGI IMG/M metagenome (GOLD analysis project Ga0315270, IMG submission 204932) | Sediment microbial communities from Yellowstone Lake, YNP, Wyoming, USA - C1_bottom | ecosystem: Environmental > Aquatic > Freshwater > Lake > Sediment | place: USA: Wyoming | collected... | reverse complement strand
AGGATCAAACTCTTCAGTTCAATACCTGTTTTGGTTCATTGCTGAACCGGTCTTACTCAAAGAAAATCACTTGCATGATTTATTTTCGACTTTGCGTAAGTACTACATATTTTTAAAGTCGTTTCCGTGTCCACTAGGAACACGTAAACTTCCCAAAAACCAAGCACCTACACTCGTCGGTTGTTCGTTTGTTTTTTAAAGATCGGGCTACCCGGATAAACTGCCGGACAGCGAAGAGGTGCGCATTATAGTGATGAAAAAACTCACGTCAATACTTTTCTGAAATATTTTCATCATATTTATGCATTAGCTGCCAAACCACGATATTCACTACAATGCAGCCTTACGCGAAAAACTAAAAATGCGACTGATCACACTAGGAATAGAATCGTCTTGCGATGAAACAGGCATCGCGCTCTACCAGATGGGGCGCGGTTTGCTGGCGCACGCGCTGTATACGCAAGTCGCGATGCACAACGAATATGGCGGCGTTGTTCCTGAGCTCGCTTCGCGCGACCACGTCCGGCGCGTCATCCCGCTGGTGCGTCAAGTCATGCGCGAGGCCGATGTGACGCTAGGCCAGATCAGTGCGGTCGCCTACACGCAAGGCCCGGGATTGGGCGGCGCATTATTGGTTGGCGCAAGCGTCGCCAATGCGCTGGCGTACGCACTCGACATCCCCACCATCGGCATCCATCATCTGGAAGGTCACCTGCTCTCTCCATTGCTGTCCGACCCCGCGCCCGATTTTCCCTTCGTTGCTTTATTGGTTTCCGGCGGACACACGCAACTGATGCGCGTGAATGGCGTGGGGCGATACACCTTGCTCGGCGAAACGTTGGACGATGCCGCAGGCGAGGCTTTTGACAAGAGCGCGAAGCTGCTGGGGCTCGGTTATCCGGGCGGCCCCGAGCTGGCGAAACTCGCCGCACGCGGTCGTCCCGGCCAATACAAATTACCTCGCCCGATGCTGCATAGCGGCGATCTGGAATTCAGTTTCAGCGGATTGAAAACGGCAGTGCTGACGCTGGTAAAACAGCAAGGCTGTTGTTTCCCTCTCCCGCAGGCGGGCGAGGGAGCAAACGAATCGCTACGCGAATTTCAAATTATCGAACAAACTCGCGCTGACATCGCTTACGCCGTGCAGGAAGCCATCGTCGATGTGTTAGCACAAAAGGCACGCGCTGCGCTGGCACAAACCGGACTGGATCAACTGGTCGTGGCAGGTGGCGTGGGCGCGAACCGGCTGTTACGCGAACGGCTGGACAAAGATATCGGCAAGCGCGGCGGAAAAGTGTTTTATCCCGAACTGGAATTCTGCACCGACAACGGCGCGATGATTGCCTTCGCCGGCGCGTTAAGGCTCGCGCAGCATCAAGACAATAAAGATTATCGCTTCAACGTCAAACCGCGCTGGGACTTGCAAGAAATAACTTCCTGAAGAACTGCCAACTGACTATCTGAAGATTTTCAGCTTATGCGCGGGAGCGTCTGCGCGGCGCAGTGGCGCTAAAAACCTGTCCGCGTAATACTGCGATCTGCTGCAAGATCGGTGTCGTGACGGGTTCGAGTTTCTGACGCATCACGGTTCCTCCGGCCGTGCTGCGTGACAATATCGGCGCTGCCACATCGCTATTCATACACGACAACGCCAGCATCGCACGCACTTCCGATGCGTATTCCGGAAAGATCTCCAGAAATCGACCCGCTGCTGAAGCGGCATCGCGGCAAAATGCATCCACGTTTGCAAGAGTCGCCTCCGGTGACTCCCCACCATCACACGCCGGATGCGATAGCGATGAAAAATATGCGGCCAGCGCATTGAGCAGCGCATACACCACATCCCTGTCCGCCGGGTAACGCAGCATCGCTTCGCTGGTCTGAAGAAATGCCTGTCCTCTGACTGACAAGACTCGCTCGAGCTGCGCCGCATAAGGATGGTCTGCCAGTTGTAGCTGTGCCAACCTCGAACCCAGCGTGCTCCAGTCCTCGCGTGGCGAAACTGCTATCGGCAGATCATCAGGCATGCGTTCGAGAAAGCCGACATGGTAAGCATTATCGACAGCACCCCTGTTCCACAATTTTTTGCGCACCTCATCATCGATCAACCCCGGCTGCAGCAAGAGCCTAACGGTATCGATGATCGTATGCGGCGTATTTTCGAACGGCAGGTGCTCGACAAGATATTCGGCCAATACCTTACCCATTTTTCCCTGAACCACGCAGTCACGTTCCAGCATGCGGCGCGCGTTATCCGCCACCGGCATGGCCCACCATGCACGCCGCGCCAGTTCGTCGGTCAGCCCGTTGGAATAAGCCACCGACACCACCGCCTCGACCTCGCCAAGCAACAACAGGCAATCAAGGCCCTTGTCGCGCGCTTGTCCCATGCGCGTCCAGCCATGCAAATAGACGGGATAACCGCCCGGGGAACCCGTGGCATTTCCCGCCAGCATTTCGCGTACCTTGCGTAAATACTGCTCAGACCGCCCGGTCGGATGCAGCTTGATGGACGCTTCGCCGCGCGCAGACAAACCGTGAACGATCATCGCGGACTCATCGATACGGACAGCCTGAATCTCTCCGGCCATCATCACATTGAGGCGCAATTCATCTTCGGGTGAAAGTTCTGACATCTCTTTCCTTAATTCAGTTGGATCTTCAATTCAACTGGATGCGTTGACCCCAGGGTATGGGGACTTTGCCTTTGACCAACCAGAGTACGGGAAAGGGCGGCTCATGTAGAGGAAATTCCCCCTGCGCATCAGTGAAATACAGCAGCAGATCCGGCTCGCGCCCCTGACGCGAGATCCACTCGAAGACCGGCCTGAAATCGGTGCCACCGCCGCCCTGAATCGCCTTGGGCGATCTGAATTCATCCCATGCTTCAAATATCCATGGCCCGTCTTCGGCAAGCGCGGTATCGCAGGCATGCAACACAATGCGCGCGCGAAGCTGTCCTTTGATCGCATCGATCTCGCTCATGAATTCATCGATCTCCTGTTCCGAGATCGAGCCGCTGGTATCAAGCACCACCATGATATCGGCTTGAGCACTTCGCAAAGATGGCAAGATCATCGCGCCTTCACGCCTTGAAGGTCGCATGTAACTGTAATCGTCACGCGCGTACTGTGTCATGTATCGTGCGAGCAACAAACGCCAAGGCAGCTTGGGCTGCATCATCTCCCCGACCATGCGACCCAGAATGCCGCCCAACTTGCCAGCCTGCTGCGCCTGTTGGGCGGCACCGGCAAGACGCTGTTGCCATTGTGCAGCGAGCGATTCCTGCTCACTTGCACTCAGCGGTTGTGGCTCTGCCGCACCGCCTGCCTCATCACGTCTCGCATCATTTGGCTCCTGCCCTTTGGCTTCCTCTTTCGATTCACCGCTTCCATCGCCATCCTGCTGAGGCGATTCCGATGGCTCGTCGCTGTCGTTCTCATCGATGCAAGGATAGATTTCCTCCGCTGTCATGCCTTCATAGCACTCAAGCACCAGCGTCCCCGGGGGAGGAGTGAGCCCGTCCTTGACCAGCAGCGGGTTGATGGCGTGATCACAGGCGATATTCCAGCGGAACCTGCTGCGATGTTGCCGTCGTGCAAAATGGGAGAGCGCGCAGTGCAGCGCCTGATTGGCCAGCACGAATTGAGCTTGTTCCAGGCTCAAGGCATCGATGTAAGCCGGGTTGTAATAAAAACTGCGCGCATCGGTACTGGTGGTCTGACACCATTTCGGGTCGGCTGCGATCATCGGCAGACGCAGCGCAAGCGCTCCCAAAAACGGCTTGTCCAGTATCAGCCGTGTACGGGCTGCCGTCAGCTTGGTTTCGATGTCATGCAGTTCCATTTGTTATTTATGAGTTTCCCTAACGCTGATAAAGCATCACGTCAGCCACGACATTCGCCCACGTGGAAAACTGCGGCACGGCAAACAATTTTTGTCCGATGGCGCGATGCATGTCGGATACCAGCATGACCCCCATTTCGCGCAGCGGGAAGCGGCTTGCGTAATCCAGAATGTGCCCATAAATTTCAGGCGCATCACTACGGCCCTTGGCACGTGCCGCGCGGCCGATCAGCGCCGAGGCCACGGCATATTGCAGATCCACTTCGCGCGGCACATCCACCAGCTCCCCGCGCAGGATAGCGTCCAGATCAGGCATGCGATCCATATTTTCAACAAAAGCATTCAGTTCCAACCCCGCCGCTGGGCCCACACAGGCTTGCAGGGTAGGCAGCAGCAATTGTGGAGAGTCGCCGAATTTCTGCAACGCGCGATGTGCAAACTCCCAGGAACGCGGACTGGGGAAGGCAACAGGATTGTGCGCGGGATCGAAATCGAACAATCGCTCGGGACGAAAACGCAAAAAGCCGATCAGGCGTTCATCAATATTATTGCTATATGCCCAGCTCACCCAATCGTCGAGATTGGCCTCGACCTCAAAATGTGAAAAGCGGTTGGCCAAAGGTGCAGGCATGGTGTAAGTCACGCCACGGTCGCCTTGGCGATTACCGGCGGCAAAGATCGCCCAGCCTGCCGGAACTTCGTACGCGCCCAGACGGCGATCGAGAATCAGCTGATAGGCGGCCGCCGAAACGCTGGGTGGTGCGGAAGTGATTTCGTCCAGAAATAAAACGCCTTCCGGGCCATGACGTTTAACATCGGGCAGCATGGAAGGCACTGCCCACTCGACGCGATCGTCGACCCTGAATGGGATGCCGCGCAGATCAGATGGCTCCATTTGCGACAAGCGAATATCGATCATCGGCGCCGCATGACGGGCTGCGACCTGGGCAATGATCTGTGATTTTCCCACGCCGGGAGGACCCCATAGCATGACTGGCGTATGGTGCCCTTCGCGGGCACTCAAAAACTCTCGATCAAGTACGGCCTGAAGTTGTGCGGGACGCATGAATTCTCCGATGGTTGAGACTAAATATAATCATAGTGCTCAAGTTTGGACTGCATCCCTGGCATCTTGTTCACTGTTGTCTGGTTCACTGTGGTTTGATTCACTGGAGCCTTGTTTACTGGCTGGCCTTCTTGCCGCCGATCTTCGATTCTTTGCCCGCCAGCAGATTCTGTATGTTGCTCTTGTGCCGCCAGATCAACAGCAATGACATGATGCCAGATGCCAGTACCCACTCCTGCGGCAAGCCCCGAAGGAAAGCGTAAGCCGGTGCGCCAATGGCTGCGGCCAATGCAGATAATGACGAATAACGAAACACCACCGCCATGAACAACCAGGTTGCCAGCGCGCCCAGACCCACCCAAACATCCAACGCCAGCAATACACCCAACGCCGTCGCAACACCCTTGCCGCCCTTGAAGCGCAGAAATACCGGAAACAAATGTCCGATGAACACCGCCAGCGCCACGGCCGCAGTTAGCATCGTGTATGACACATCAGGCGGAGAAAAATGTATCGCCAGAAACACCGCCAGCCAGCCCTTGGCCGCATCGCCAAAGAGTGTCAGTGCTGCAGCCGCTTTCTTGCCGCTGCGCAACACATTGGTCGCGCCAGGATTTCCGGAACCGTAAGTACGCGGGTCGGCAAGCCCAAATAATTTACTGGTGACAACGGCGAAAGAGATCGAGCCCAACAGGTAGGCAGCCACTATAAAAACTACGTTCAACATCGAGAATGCCTTAGAATTCAACAAGGGGATGATTCTACTCGAATCGCCACTTAGCCACCAACCAGCGAAAGCCTATGGACATCATTTTTCTGCGTGAACTCAAGGTCACCACGCTAATCGGCATCTACGAACGCGAGAAGGTCGTGCCGCAGACTTTGCAGATCGACCTCGACATCGCGCTGCCCAACAGCCGCGCCTGCACAAGTGACAACATCAACGACGCGCTGGATTATGCGGACGTTGCGAAACACATCCAGACCGTGCTGAGCGAGGGACATTTTTCGCTGCTGGAAACCCTGGCCGAACACATCGCGCAAATCATCCTCAAGGACTTCAACGCCCCCTGGGTCAAAGTCAGCGTCGCCAAACTGCAAGCGATACGAAATTGCAAGATGGTGGGGATCAGTATTGAGCGCGGGCACATTAAATAACTGCATTTTTTCGAGGGTAACCATGACTACTGATACTCTAAAAATTATCTCTGAAAAATACTGCCCTCGCTTCGGGCAAACCGCCGTCGAAATGGGGTTTATCACTGAGGTACAATTAAAAGAAGGGATATGGCTTCAGGTAGCGGAAGATCTGTCCGGGCAAAAGCACCGGTTGTTAGGCACCATCCTGTTTGACAAGGGGTGGATGACCACTGATCAGGTTGAAACAGTGATGAACTCTATTTTACAGATAACCCACTAGGAAAAATCTGGCACCATCCTGTAAAGCAACATTTCGGGTATCTCAATCAAAATTCTATGCACTAGAGCATCAAATATTATGTGGTGAGGATGAATCATGGAAAGCAAAAATGCGAGGGGCATGCTGGAGGCAATGGCACTAACCGCCAATGCAGGGACATATACCGCGCATATGGATCTGATATCCAAGGACGTGGCTGTATATGGCGTGCCCGGATTTGAAGTGATCAACCACCATGACTGGGCACGTCAATGTAAACACGAATTTGAGGAAGGCTTACTGAAACGGGTGAGCTATGAGGGTCTGCGCGTGGTGACCATGGCGCCAGGAAAGGTCCTGTTCACTACCACTGAGACGGTCGAAGGAACGGATGGTACGATCAACCGGCACGACCTGGAAATATTGATCCGTAAAGAAGCAGATGGGAAATGGCGCGTGTTACAGGAACGCATTTTGGCGGATGATGAAATGGAAGCCGACAGTAGCAAGCTTCAATGACGGAAAATCTGGCCTGCGAACCACATCAACCCGGGCGCGCCTCACCCAGCTTCCGCCAAGTCTCCAGCAAAGTATCCGGGTTGAGCGACATCGACTGTATGCCGATATCCATCAGCCACACCGCAAAATCAAAATGATCCGATGGTCCCTGTCCGCAGATGCCCACATATTTGTCCAGCCGGTTGCAGGTGCTGATGGCCATCTCCAGCAATTTCTTGACCGCGGCATCGCGCTCGTCGAAGCGGTTTGCCACCAGGCTGGAATCCCTATCCAGCCCCAGTGTCAGTTGGGTCAAGTCGTTCGACCCGATCGAGAAGCCATCGAAATATTGCAGGAATTCTTCGGCAGATAGCGCGTTGGACGGGATCTCGCACATCATGATCAGGCGCAGGCCATTATCGCCGCGCTTCAAGCCATTTTGCGCGAGCAGCTCGACGACTTCACGCGCCTCTTGCACGGTGCGCACGAAGGGGATCATGATCTCCACGTTGGTGTAGCCCATGCCCTCGCGGACTTTCTTCATCGCGCGGCATTCCAGCTCGAAGCAATCCCTGAAACTCTCCGCAACATAACGACCCGCTCCGCGAAAACCGATCATCGGATTTTCTTCTACCGGCTCAAATAGCTCACCGCCCAGCAGCTTGCGGTACTCATTGGACTTAAAGTCCGACAGGCGCACGATGACGGGTTTGGGCCAGAAAGCGGCGGCGAGAGTGGCAATGCCCTCGGTCAATTTTTCCACATAGAAAGCAAGCGGGTCGGCATAACCCCGCGATTGCTTCAACACGACTGCCTTGAGTTCTGCGGGCAGTGTCTTGAATTGCAGCGCTGCCTTGGGGTGTATGCCGATGAGGTTGTTGATGACAAATTCCAGCCGCGCCAATCCGATGCCTGCGGAAGGCATTTGCGCAAACTCGAAAGCCAGTGTCGGGTTGCCCACATTGAGCATCAATTTGACCGGCAGCGTTGGCAATGGCTTTTCATCTTGCTTGACGACTTCGAATGGCAGTTTGCCCCGATAGACAAAACCCGTGTCGCCTTCCGCGCAGGACACAGTGACGATCTCATTTTCGGAGAGCACCTCCGTGGCATGACCGCACCCGACGATAGCCGGGATGCCCATTTCCCGCGCGATGATCGCGGCGTGGCAAGTACGCCCACCGCGATTAGTGACGATGGCCGACGCTATCTTCATCACCGGTTCCCAGTTCGGATCGGTCATGTCCGTGACCAGCACATCGCCCGCTTTCACCTTGCTCATTTCAGCGGCACTCCCGACCAGGCGCACCGGGCCGATACCGATCTTTTGACCGATGGCACGACCCTCGATGAGCACGTCACCGCGCTGCTTGAGACGGAATTTTTCCGCGCCGCCTGCAACAACCTGGGACTGGACCGTTTCCGGACGCGCTTGCAGAATGTAGAGCCTGCCGTCCAGGCCGTCCTTGCCCCACTCGATGTCCATCGGCCTTCCGTAATGTTGCTCGATAGCCATGGCATGTCTTGCCAACTCAAGCACTTCCTTATCGCTCAGCGAAAATCGGTCGCGCTCTGCCTGGGGAATTTCCTCGATGCTCGTTGAACGTCCGGCGGACCGGTCTTCATGGAATACCATTCGCTGTTGTTTGGAGCCGATGCTGCGGCGTACCAGCGCGGGATAGCCTGCGGCAAGCTGCTGCTTGTGTACATAGAATTCATCCGGATTCACCGAGCCCTGCACCACCATTTCGCCCAGGCCATATGACGAAGTGATGAACACCACGTCACGGAATCCAGATTCAGTGTCCATCGTGAACATCACGCCGGACGCGCCCAGATCGGAACGCACCATGCGCTGCACGCCCGCCGACAGCGCGACATGAGAATCCGTATAGCCGGTGTGAACCCGATAGGAAATGGCGCGATCGTTATATAGCGAGGCGAAAACTTCCCTGATCGCATGCAGGATATTGTCTATGCCGTGGATATTAAGAAATGTCTCCTGCTGTCCCGCAAAAGATGCATCCGGCAGGTCTTCGGCTGTCGCGGAGGAACGCACTGCGAAACTAGCATCACTGTCTGCCGCCAGCGCAGTGTAGTGCTGGCGGATCTCTTCCTCCAGCTTCGGCGGCAGGGAGGCAGCCGATATCCAGCGACGAATCTCCCCGCCAGTCTTGGCCAGTGCGGTAACATCATTCACATCGAGCGCATCCAGCGCTTTCTTGATACGCAGATCAAGGCCATTAACCTGCAGGAAATCGCGATAAGCATGCGCTGTTGTAGCAAAGCCGCCGGGCACACACACACCTGAAGCGCTGAGGTTACCGATCATCTCGCCCAGCGAAGCATTCTTGCCGCCGACCTGCTCGATATCAGTGATGCCCAGAGACTGGAATGGAATCACATAAGGTTGCATGACTACTCTCCTGTTCAGTATTGATCGCAAATTTCGGAACGCCGTTCATTCCCTTTTGTTGATCGCTTGGATGATTTTTACGGCAATCTCCTCGATCGAGCGTGACGTCATCTCGAACCATTCTATACCCTCACGTCGCATCATGCTTTCGGCGGCGGAAACTTCCCTGCGGCATGTATCCAGTGCGGCGTAGTTGCTGCCCGGTCGTCGCTCCTGGCGGATGCGGTGCAATTGCTCGGGTGCAATGGTCAATCCAAACAACTTATCTCGGAATGGCAACAAAGTATCAGGCAGGCGGTTACGCTCAAAGTCCTCCGGGATGAGCGGATAGTTTGCGGCCTTGAGTCCGAATTGCATCGACAGGTACAGGCTGGTCGGTGTTTTCCCGCATCGCGAAACGCCAACCAATATCACATCGGCATTCTTCAGGTCTGCATCGGAAATGCCATCGTCGTGTGCGATCGCGAAATTCATCGCGGCGATGCGGTTGGCGTATTCGCTGCTGGTCTGCCCATGTGAACGACCGACCGCATGCGCTGATCGCACACCCAGCTCCTTTTCAAGCGGGGCGATAAAGACTTCAAACAGATCCAGTATCACCGCGTCCCCCTGACGCAACAACTCGCTGATCTCAGGATTCATCATGGTCATGATAACCAGCGGACGAATACCATCATGCTCGCGTGCCTCATTGATGCGCAACAAACAGTCCGCAGCCTTTTCCGGGCTGTCCACGAAAGGAAATCGTAACTGGCGAAAATTTATGCCTTCAAACTGAGAGAGCAGGCCCTTGCCCAAGGTTTCGGCGGTGATTCCGGTACCATCCGACACAAAAAATACCGCGCGGCTGGCTGTCTTCAGCTTGCCCGATGGCTGATGCTGCGCGGATTTATTGGCTGTCATATTCAAGGGATTAGCAATATGTAAGTTGGCAGAATAGAGGTCGCGAATATCAGAGTCAAATTCAATTCAAACGATCAGCCGCGAGGATGATGCTGCGCATGCAACAACTTGAGGCGCTCGCGCGCAACGTGGGTGTAGATCTGCGTGGTCGAAATATCCGCATGGCCCAATAACATCTGCACCACGCGCAAATCCGCGCCGTGGTTCAGCAGGTGCGTCGCAAAGGCGTGACGCAGCGTGTGTGGCGACATCGGCTTATTCAGCCCGCCATGCTTTGCGTGCTTCTTGATCAGATACCAGAACATCTGGCGGGTCATGCCTTCACCGCGCGCGGTGACGAACAGCGCGTCGCTGACCTGCTTGCCCAGCAGCACACCGCGCCCATCCGCCATATAGCGGCGCAGCCAATCCAGCGCTTCCTCGCCGAGTGGCACCAGTCTTTCCTTGCTGCCCTTGCCCATCACTCGCACCACGCCCATGTCCATGCTCACCTGCGTGACACGCAGGGTCACCAATTCAGATACGCGCAACCCGGTGGCGTACAGCACCTCGAACATGGTGCGATCGCGCAGGCCCAGTGGCGTTTGCACATCCGGGGCGTTGAGCAGTTGCTCGACATCCGATTCAGTCAGACTCTTGGGCAGGTTGCGCGGCAGCTTGGGTGTGTCGATCTGCAATGTGGGGTCGGCAGTGATCTTACCTTGCCGCAATAAATAGCGGAACAGCCGCTTCAGGCTGGAGATGTTGCGCCCGGTGCTGCTAGGCTTGGCTTTTTGTATGACCACCAGTTGCGCGAGGTAACCTTGAATATCTCCGTGTGTGGTTTTCAGGATGGATGCATCGCACTGCTTCTCCAACCAGTCTGCGAACTTGCGCAGGTCGCGCCGGTAGCTGTCCAGCGTATTGCGAGACAGGCCGTCTTCAAGCCACAGGTTGTCACAGAATTCGTCCAGGAGTTCAGCGTTGTTCATGCGCCAGCAGCCAGCGTTTAATGTCGAGTGGATCGCCATTCGCATGGCGCATGAAGCCGCCCAGTCCGGCCTTGCCGACCACGCGATGACAGGGAATGATGATAGGAATCGGATTTGCGCCGCAGGCCTGGCCGACCGCTTGCGCGGCAGATTTCAATTCGGCGGCCAGTTCGCCATAGCTGCGCGTCTCGCCGCGCGGGATATTGCACAAGGCTTGCCAGACTTTTTGCTGGTGCGGGGTGCCATTCAATTTAAGTGGAACGGAAAATTGCACGTCTGGATTTTCGAGGTAATGTAGCAATTGTTCGCACACGGTTTTTGCAAACTCAGTGGTCGCGCGCAACGGCATTTCGCTCGCCGGCAGAAAGTCAATGCCGGTCAGCGCGTCCCCGGTAAGCTCAACATGGGCACAGCGTATGCCGAGCACGCCAAATGGAACGGGAAGTTTTGCCTGATAGTCCATGCCGTAATGATAGCGCACAAATAAAAAACGGGAGGCAACGCCTCCCGTTTTTCGAACCACATCCTGAAAATGCTTTTTATGCGTCTGTTGAACGCAATGCCAACTTTTCCTTGATACGTGCCGACTTGCCGGAACGATCGCGCAGGTAATAAAGCTTGGCGCGGCGCACTGAGCCGCGACGCTTGACTTCGATGCTGGCGATGATGGGCGAGTAAGTCTGGAAGGTACGTTCCACGCCTTCACCAGCAGATATCTTGCGCACGATGAAGCCGGAATTCAGGCCGCGATTGCGCTTGGCGATCACGACACCCTCGAAAGCCTGAACGCGCTTGCGCTCACCTTCGACCACGTTCACGCTGACAACTACCGTGTCGCCGGGCGAAAAATGCGGAATGGTCTTACCCAGACGGGCGATTTCTTCTTGTTCCAAAGTTTCGATCAAATTCACTTTGCTACTCCTTCTTGGTTATCGGGTCTTGTTCCTTCTGGAACGATGCCAGAAGCCCAGACTCCTCTTTTGTCAAATCACGCTTGGCCAACAGATCCGGCCTGCGCAACCACGTCCTGCCCAACGACTGCTGAAGCCGCCAGCGCTGTATGTCTGCATGATTACCAGACAACAACACCGGGGGCACGGCTTCACCATTAAACTGCTCCGGGCGGGTGTAGTGCGGACAATCCAGCAAGCCCTGCACGAACGATTCCTGCTCCGCTGATTCGGCATCGCCCAACACACCGGGCAATTGCCGCACCAGACTATCTATCAACACCATTCCCGCCAACTCGCCACCGGACAGCACATAGTCGCCAATGGAAATCTCTACATCCACATACTGGCGGATCAGGCGTTCATCTATGCCTTCGTAACGTCCCGCCAGCAGGATCAATCCTTCATCATGTTGCGCCACCAGCTCTTTAACGACAGAGTGTGTCAGCAATCTGCCTTGTGGTGACAAATACACCACCCGGCTTTTTTTCACACCGCTAGCCGTTTGCCGCTGTCTGGCTGCGTTGATAGCGGCCGCCAGCGGTTCACCCAGCATCACCATCCCGGGACCGCCGCCGTAGGGGCGATCATCAATGGTGCGGTAATTATCCGTTGTGAAATCCCTGGGATTCCACGTCTTTAATACATAGTTGCCTTGTTCTGCCGCGCGCCGCGTGATGCCATATTGCGTCAGCGCATCGAACATTTGCGGGAATAGAGTAATAACGTCGAAGATCATTACTCAGCTATCCCCTTAATAATCCGCAGCCCAATCCACCCGGATGGTCTTGTTCTTCACATCCACCTGCTTGATCGCACTGGCCACAAACGGGATCAATATCTCTCCGCCTTCGCCCGTCACACTCAACACCTGGTTCGCGCCGGTTTCCAGCAAGTTCGCCACCGTTCCCAGTCGCTCGCCCGCTTCATTCACCACCCCCATACCGATCAAGTCAGACCAGTAATACTCATCGCCAGTTTGCTGCGGCAAGCTGCTGCGCGGCACGGCGATCAGCAAACCCTTCAGCCTCTCGGCAGCGGTGCGATCAGGGCAGTCTGGCAATTGCGCAGCCAGTGTCTTGTTGTGCGCCTCGCACTGCTGCACTTTCACCTCGCGCCACGGGCCGTGCTCATGACCTATCCACCAGGTTTTGTAATCCAGCAGACTATCCAGATACTCGGTATACGGCTGAATCTTGATCCAGCCGCGAATACCGTGAGCCGCCGCGATACGCCCCATGATCACCATGGGGCTTGGTTCATCAGGCAACTGCTGCTGTGGCACCGGCACGCTTGACCAGCTTGGCAACGGTGTCGCTCAACTGCGCGCCCTTGCTTTGCCAGTGAGTAACGCGCTCCATTTGCAGACGCAGCGCCTCCTGGCCTTCCGCTACCAGCGGATTGTAGAAACCGATGCGTTCGATAAAACGGCCATCGCGACGATTGCGCGAATCCGCTACCACTACGTTGAAAAATGGGCGATTCTTGGAGCCGCCACGGGAAAGACGAATGATTACCATATCAAACCTTTAATTAGTCCTGCGAAAGGGCGCGGATTCTACGACATTTCGGGTGGTTCGTGCAAGCGGGGATGTTTTTCGCCGAGGCAACGGGCGGTCTTGAGGCAACTCTGCTCAAATTCCTGCTGGTGCGGTGCCTGACACGAAGGCGAGATTGAGGTCGCCAAGAGTGGGGCGTCGTTCTCCGGGATTATGGGGAAACCGTGGTCCGTCCCCAGATGTTTGCTTGTCAGGGCAGCTACAGTCACGGTGACGAGGTTGAGGTCGCCAAGAGTGGTGCATCGTTCTCCGGGATTATGTGGAAACCGTGGTCTATCCCCGATTGTTTACTGAAGCTGTGAATTTCTTTAAGCAATGCTCGGTCAGCCATTTCTTAAAGGTTTTATTGCTTTTTTTCGATAAGCATATGTTTAGCTAATAGGCATTCTCTAATATCGTGCTTCAGCGAGAAGTCATCAAAATTGCATACTGCCACCACTGTACCCTCTTTAACTTTTACAACTTTGGCAATACCCTCTTGATGAGAAATCATTACATCAAAAATGTAATCGGCATTAATTCCATCGAAGGAACGATAGCGTTCGATAGTCACTTCATTTGACTCACCTCCAATTGCACCAACTTCTCTTTCACCGCCCCTTATCAAAGTACCAGTTTTCCCTGAGCCGGTTCTTTTTTCTACTTCTTTAACTGCAATTTCATAAGATTTAACATTGAAATTAAAACCTATTAATACCAATTCAAGATTTCGAGCTGCTTCGATTTGTCCAAAATAATCATTGAACGGCTTTACCATTACTGTTTCACCCTTACTTAGGTTAGATGTGAAAAAAGTATCTGGCTGCGACGGTAAAATTAAATTGTTACAGCCCGTAAGCGAAACAATGCTGAATAAAATAATCGTCTGAATAACTTTTTGCATAACTATCCCCTTAATGTGTTGAATTGCGTTCAAATCGGGTGAACATTCAGGTCTTGCACTACGACACCCCTGCAACCCGCAGGAAATCAGCGATGCAGCAGCACCTCAATGACAAACTTGCTGCCCAAGTAAGCCAGCAGCAAAAACCCGAAGCCGCTTAAGGTCCAGCGCACCGCAACACGCCCGCGCCAGCCGTAAAAGTGATGTCCCCAAAGCAGCACGGCGAACACCCCCCAGGAGATGAAACCAAACAGCACTTTGTGATTGAACTGCCAGGCCTTGCCGAATATCTGCTCGGAGAACAATACGCCGGATGCCAGCGTTAGCGTCAACAACACGAAGCCGATAGCGATCAGGCGAAACAACAGGGTTTCCATGGTCAGCAGCGGCGGCAGGCTGCGCAGGATTCGCGGCAAGTTAGGATGATGCAGACGTTTCTCCACCTGGGAAATCAGCACCGCATGCAACATGGCAATGGTGAACAAGCTATATGCCAGCATGGCTACCGTGATGTGCGCCTTGAAGGCCAGGAAATGGGTATTCATCAACGGATGCTCGGATGGAAAGAATTCTGGCAACAGCATGGTCAGCGCCGCCAGCGGCAGCACCAATGCCTGAAACCCGCCTATCGGGTAGAAGAAACGCGCCACCCAGTACACCAGCAAAGTCAGCCACACGATCAGCGACAACGCATTCAGTACGCCCAGGTCAAAATCACCACCGGTGAAAATACTCTGGCCGAGCAGATAGCCGTGCAATGCCAGCGGAACCAGCACCAGATGCCCCACACCACCATAGCTCAACACGTCACCCTCGCCACGCGCCTGGGCACGCCAGAAATAAGCGGCAAGAACGCTGTAGGCAACAAAAGTGATCGCAGGGATAAGAAGGCTGTGCATTTTTATCAGGATGTTTTAGACTTCGCGAATTCTACACCAACTCTTGTAAAACAATCATGCTGGACAACCTGACGCAACGCCTTTCCGGCGTCATCAAGACTCTGCGCGGCCAGGCGCGGCTCACCGAGAGCAACATTCAGGATGCCTTGCGCGAAGTGCGCATGGCCCTGCTCGAGGCAGACGTGGCGCTGCCGGTCGTCAAGGAATTCATCGCCCAGGTCAAGCAGGCCGCGCTCGGGCAAGAGGTCATCGGCAACCTGAATCCGGGCCAGGCGCTGATCGGCGTGGTGCATCGCGAACTCACCAAACTGATGGGCGAGCACAACGATGCGCTCAACCTCGCCGCCGTGCCGCCCGCCGTGATCCTGATGGCCGGTTTGCAGGGCGCGGGCAAGACCACCACCAGCGGCAAGCTGGCCAAACTGTTACGCGACCAGCAGAAGAAAAAAGTGTTGCTGGTCAGCTGCGACATATACCGCCCCGCCGCGATCGCGCAATTGGAGACGCTGGCGAAGCAACTGGAGGTGGACTTCTTCGCCTCCGACATCAGCCAGAAACCAAAGGACATCGCGCTGGCCGCGCTGGACTATGCGAAGCGGCATTATCACGATGTGCTGATCGTTGACACCGCAGGCCGGCTCGCCATCGATGAAGCGATGATGGCGGAGATCCAACAACTGCACGCCGCGCTCAAGCCGATCGAAACCCTGTTCGTGGTCGACGCGATGACCGGGCAGGATGCGGTGAACACCGCCAAGGCATTCGGCGAGGCGCTGCCGCTGACCGGCATCATCCTCACCAAGCTGGACGGCGATTCGCGCGGCGGCGCAGCGCTGTCGGTGCGCCAGATCACCGGCAAGCCGATCAAGTTCGTCGGCGTGAGCGAAAAGCCGAACGGCCTTGAAGCCTTCCACCCGGAGCGCATGGCCTCGCGCGTGCTCGGCATGGGCGACGTGCTGTCGCTGATCGAAGAGGCGCAGCGCGAAGTCGATCACGGCGAAGCCGAAAAACTCGCCAAGAAGATGCAGAGCGGCAAGGGCTTCGACCTCAACGATTTCAAGATGCAGATCGTGCAGATGCGCAAGATGGGCGGCATGTCGGCAATGATGGACAAGCTGCCCGCGCAACTCAGCCAGGCGGCGGCCGGCTCCAAGATCGATGACAAACAGATCGCCCGCACCGAGGGCATCATCAACTCGATGACCCCGCTCGAGCGCAGCAAACCCGAGCTCATCAAGGCCTCGCGCAAGCGCCGCATCGCGATGGGCGCGGGCGTGCAGGTGATGCACGTCAACCAGCTGCTCAACCAGTTCGAGCAGATGCAGAAGATGATGAAGATGTTCGGCAAGGGCGGCGGCATGGCAAAGATGATGCGCGGCATGGCGGGGAAGTTGCCGGGGATGCGCTAGCAGGGTGTTGCAAAACTACTGCGCTCGACATAACTGCGTTGCTCAAGGGCTCAAAATACTCATTTACTTCAAAGTAAACTCCGCTTTTTCGCCCTTTCGCGCCTTGTTCTGACTTCGCTCGCGACGTTTTTCAACAACCTGAATTTCAATTTTTATTACTCAAATACCATGACAATTAAAGCTATTATTTTCGACGTAGACGGCACACTCGCCGACACCGAGGACGGACACCGCAAATCGTTCAACAAGGCATTCGCCGAGAACGGCCTTGACTGGAACTGGAATGTCGCGCTTTACGACAAGCTGCTGAAGGTGACCGGCGGCAAGGAGCGCATCAAGTATTTCGTCTCGGACTTCCTGACCGGCTACACCAAGCCTGACAACTTCGACGACTTTGTCAAACATCTTCACAAGGTAAAGACCGCGCATTACACCGCGATGCTGGGCGAAGGACATATCCCATTGCGTCCTGGCATCAAGCAACTAATACATGAAGCACACACAGCAGGTATCAAGCTCGCGATCGCAACCACCACCACACCGGAAAATGTTTCCGCGCTGCTGGAGGTCGGGCTAGGAAAGAATTGGGCGGATTATTTTGATGCGAACGGTTGCGGCGACATCGTGCCGCACAAGAAACCCGCTCCGGATATTTATTTCTGGGTGCTGGATAAACTGGGTTTGTTTGCCACCGAGTGCATCGCGCTGGAAGACTCTAATAACGGCCTGCGTTCGGCGCTTGCAGCCGGCATCAAAACCTACGTCACCACCAACCCCTATACCCACTGGCATGATTTCGACGGTGCTGCAGGGATATTCGATGACCTGAGCGACCTGCCGGCTTTTTACCGCGCGACCGGGCTGCTACTTCCCAAGGCCTGAATTTCTGATTAGCATCTTGCCGGTCGTGGGGGTGTAGCTCAGTTGGGAGAGCGTCTGGTTCGCAATCAGAAGGCCGTCAGTTCGATCCTGATCACCTCCACCAATAGATTATTGGCTTGCAGCGATGCTTAACCGTTCGTGGTGAGCTTGTCGAACCACCAGCTACTCATCAAGAGCCCTTCGACAAGCTCAGGGCGAACGGAATTTTTCTTAATCGAACAGTATTGGACTGTGAGCACAGTAGACAGCACCCATTGAATGATGTACATTCATCTGTACGTTGATGTACATTATATGGGAATAAATCATGAAACAAGCCACTTTTACCGAATTGCGCAATAACGCCAAGCAGTTCTTCGATTTTGTGGAAGCAGGTAAGCCGGTGCGTATTCTGCGCAACGGGAAGCCGATTGCGGACATCGTTCCGATTGCGCCAGAGGTGCCTTCCTGGAAGCGCCGTGCGGTACAACCTTTGGTACTGGATGGCGGAATGATCAGCGATTTGATTCTTGAAGAACGCGGTGATTAAACAGCGATGCTGGTATTCTTCGATTCATCCGCGTTCGCCAAACGCTATGTGCAGGAAGCCGGATCCGACGATGTTCTGTCGTGGTGTGAACGCGCCTCAGAGATCGGATTGAGCGGCATCGCGCTACCGGAAATCATTTCTGCGTTTTGCCGCCTGTCGCGAGAAAAACGGATAAGCCGGAAACAATATCACTCGCTGAAAGTATCCTTGCTCGAAGATGTGCGGGATGCCGCCATTTGCGACCTGTCCCCTGAGGTGATTCGCCACTCCATCCTTGCTTTGGAAAAGAATACTTTGCGCGGCATGGACTCAATCCATATCGGGAGCGCGCTGGCACTTCACGCGAAGGTATTTGTTTCAGCAAATCAACGCCAATGCTTCGCAGCAAAATCGGCTGGGTTGCAAGTAGTTAAAGTCTGATTCTGGACAGGCTGCCAGGCAGCTTTGCTCGAGGGGCATAGTATCGAGTGGCCCATAATTGATCGCCGACACCCCTACCCATGCTCATTAACATCGTATTTCGGGTATTGCAAGGAATAGCCACCCCCGCCACTTCTTCTTCCGCCCAAAGTATCGGTTAGAATACGCCCTTTCAATTTCCAACTTACGTTTAAGGACACATCATGTACCAGATCGCCCCAAGTATTCTTTCCGCCAATTTCGCCAAACTGGGCGAGGAAGTCGACAACGTTCTCGCCTCGGGCGCGGACATCGTGCACTTTGACGTGATGGACAACCATTACGTGCCCAACCTGACCATCGGCCCGCTGGTCTGCGAGGCATTGCGCAAGCATGGCGTGACCGCGCCGATCGATGTGCATCTGATGGTCAAGCCGGTGGATCGCATCATCCCCGACTTCGCCAAGGCCGGCGCAACCTACATCACCTTCCACCCGGAGGCTTCCGAGCACATCGACCGCACCATCGGCCTGATCAAGGAAAGCGGCTGCAAAGCCGGCCTGGTATTCAATCCTGCCACTCCACTGGACGTGCTCGAATATATGTTGCCCAAGCTGGACATGGTGTTGCTGATGTCGGTTAACCCCGGTTTTGGCGGCCAAAAGTTTATTCCGCATACACTGATCAAGGCGCGCCAAGTACGCAAGATGATCGATGCTTCCGGCCTGAAGATCCGTCTGGAAATTGACGGCGGTGTAGGCCCGGCGAACATCAAGGAAGTAGCAGAAGCAGGTGTGGATACTTTCGTGGCAGGCTCCGCGATCTTCGGCAAGCGCAACGACAAGGACAAGAACCACTACAACACCATCGTCGCTGAGATGCGCGCAGAGCTGGCGAAAGTCAAAAAATAATGCAGCCCATCCATTTCCCGCTCGAAATCTCAGCAATCGTCATCGACCTCGATGGCACGCTGCTGCACACCGCACCGGAACTTTCCGAAGCGGCCAACCGTATGCTGCGCGAAATGGACTACACGCCGGTATCGCAGGAACTGCTGGCCAGCTACATCGGCAACGGCATCAGCTGGCTGGTGAAACGCGCGCTGACCGGCGACATGCACGCCACACCGGATGCCGCGCTCTATGAACATGCCATGCCGATCTTCGCGAAACACTACACCGCGCTGTTGCTGCAAAGCAAACCGTTCGACGGCGTGATCGAAGGACTGGATGCGATGAAGGCTGCGGGTTTCCGCCTGGGCTGCATCACCAACAAGTTGGCGAGCTACACCGAACCACTGTTGAAGGGTGTCGGCCTGGCAAAGTATTTCGAGATCGTGCTGTCCGGTGACACGCTGCCGGAGAAGAAGCCACATCCCATGCCGCTGCTGCATGCTGCAAAATTTTTCGGCATGCCGATCGACAAATTGCTGCTGATCGGCGATTCGCTCAACGACACTGTCGCCGCGCGCGCTGCCGGTTGCCCGGTGTTCTGCGTGCCTTACGGCTACAATCATGGCGAGCCGGTCGACAGCCTGTTCTTGGACGCAGTGATCCCCAACCTGCGCGCCGCATTACCTCTCATCAAACGCGTTTGATCATGAAACCGCACAACCTCCGTTACCCGAATGAAATCGCCGCATGGCGATGGTGCTGATGTGTAGGTCGGGTTTTAACCCGACATAAATTTACGTCGGGATGAATCCCGACCTACAAGATCTACGGAGGTTTTTCATGTTGAGCCCCATCACCGAACAAGAATTCAAGTCGCTCGCCGAGCAAGGATACAACCGCATCCCGCTGGTTGCAGAAACATTTGCCGACCTCGATACACCGCTATCGTTATACCTGAAGCTCGCCAACAAGCCGTTTTCCTACCTGCTTGAATCTGTGCAAGGCGGCGAACGCTTCGGGCGCTATTCCTTCATCGGCCTCCCCGCCGACACACGCATCACGGTGCGCGGCAAGCAAGTCACGCTGACACACGCGGACACCGAGACCAAGCACGAAGTCGAGAATCCGCTCGACTTCATCAGCGAATACCAGTCGCGCTTCAAGGTCGCCCCGTTGCCAGATTTGCCACGCTTCACTGGCGGACTGGCTGGATACTTCGGCTACGACACGGTGCGCTACATCGAGCCGCGCCTGGCCAAAACTGAAAAGAAAGATGTGATAGGTACGCCCGACATCCTGCTGATGCTCACCGAACAGCTCGCGGTGGTCGACAATCTCACCGGCAAACTCACGTTCATCGTCTACGCCAACCCTGCGCAGGACGATGCTTACGAGCTGGCGAGCGGGCGCCTGCACGAACTGATCGGCATGATGCGCCTGCCGGTAAATATCCCGCACGCACCCTCGACGCACGGCGGCGAAGCCAAATCGGAATTCGGCGAGACCGCTTTCAAGAACGCTGTGGTCAAGGCCAAGCAATACATCTTCGACGGCGACATCATGCAGGTGGTGCTGTCGCAACGCATGGCGCAACCTTTCCCCGCTTCGCCGCTGTCGCTGTACCGCGCGCTGCGCAGCGTGAACCCTTCGCCCTACATGTTCTATTACGACATGGGCGACCACCACGTCGTCGGCGCATCGCCGGAGATACTGGTGCGGCTCGAAGGCGATGAAGTCACCGTGCGTCCCATCGCCGGAACCCGCCCGCGCGGCAAGACGCCACAACAGGACGCAGAACTCGCAACAGAACTGCTGGCCGACCCGAAAGAGCTGGCCGAGCACCTGATGCTGATCGACCTTGGGCGAAATGACATCGGCCGCGTCGCGCAGAACGGCACGGTGAAGCTCACCGAGAAGATGATCATCGAACGCTATTCGCACGTGATGCACATCGTCTCCAACGTAGAGGCTGATCTCAAGCCGGGACTAAATGCGATGGACGTGCTCAAGGCCACCTTCCCCGCCGGCACGGTCAGCGGCGCGGCCAAGGTGCGCGCGATGGAAATCATCGACGAGCTGGAACCCAGCAAGCGCGGCATCTACGCCGGTGCGGTCGGCTACCTTGGCTTCAACGGTGACATGGATCTGGCGATCGCGCTGCGCACCGCCGTGGTGAAGGACAACATGCTCTACGTGCAGGCGGGCGCAGGCATCGTCGCCGATTCGGTGCCAGAAAGCGAATGGATGGAGACGCAGAACAAGGCGCGCGCCGTACTGCGCGCTGCGGAGATGGTGCTCGACGGGCTGGACGCAGAAACGCATCGCTAGGCCATGTTGCGCCTGACTGAAATCAAGCTACCGATCGGCCATTCCGACGATGAGATCAAAACGGCGATCATCAAACGGCTGGGTATCGTTGCTGATGAGCTGACCAGCTACGTCGTGTTCAAGCGCGGCGTGGATGCGCGCAAGTCGCACGCCATTTTGTACACCTACACGCTGGATGTCGCACTGCGTGATGAAGCAGCGATACTCGCGCGTTTCAATAACGATCCGCATATCCGTATTAGCCCTGACACTAGTTATCACTTCGTCGCTCAAGCTCCACAGAATTTAACTTCAAGGCCTATTATCATAGGCATGGGCCCTGCTGGTTTGTTCGCAGGACTGCTGCTCGCGCAGATGGGCTTCCGCCCGTTGATTCTGGAGCGCGGCAAGGCGGTTCGCGAGCGCACCAAGGACACTTTCGGCCTGTGGCGGCAGGGCGTGCTGAACCCGGAATCCAACGTGCAGTTCGGCGAAGGTGGTGCGGGGACGTTTTCGGACGGCAAGCTGTATAGCCAGATCAAGGACCCACGCTACCTGAGCCGCAAGGTGCTGGAGGAATTCGTCAAGGCGGGCGCACCGGAGGAAATTTTGTACGAGAGCCATCCGCACATCGGCACGTTCCGATTGGTGGGCATGGTGGAGAAGATGCGCGAGACGATTTTGTCGCTGGGTGGCGAGATACGTTTCGGGAGTCGCGTCGATGATATCGAGATTACCCAAGAATCAGACAACGCCGGACAAGTCACAGGCGTAATGCTAAGCAACGGCGAACATGTCACCACGCATCATCTGGTGCTCGCCGTCGGGCACAGCGCGCGTGACACGTTCGAGATGATCCACAAACGCGGCATCTACATCGAGGCCAAACCGTTCTCGATAGGCTTTCGCATCGAGCATCCGCAATCGCTGATCGATGCCGCGCGCTACGGCAAAAACGCTGGCAATCCACAGCTCGGTGCAGCAGATTACAAGCTGGTACATCACGCCAGCAACGGGCGCTCAGTGTACAGCTTCTGCATGTGTCCGGGCGGCACGGTGGTCGCCGCGACTTCGGAACCTGGTCGAGTGGTCACCAACGGCATGAGCCAGTATTCGCGCAACGAGCGCAACGCCAACAGCGGCATCGTGGTGGGCATCACACCCGAACAGGATTATCCGGGTGATGCGCTGGCCGGAGTGGAATTCCAGCGCCACTGGGAATCACGCGCATTTGAGTTGGGGGGGGGGAATTATCAGGCACCCGGACAACTGGTCGGCGATTTTCTAGCGGACAGACCCTCGACGAAATTCGGTGAGGTTCAGCCGTCCTATACGCCGGGAGTGCACCTGACCGACCTGACCACCGCACTGCCCGATTACGCGATAGACGCGATCCGCGAGGCATTGCCCGCGTTCGCAAAACAGATCAAGGGATTCGACCTCGCGGACGCGGTGCTGACCGGCGTAGAGACACGCACCTCCTCGCCGATACGCATCAAGCGCAACAAGGACGATTACCAGAGCATCAACACCAAGGGGCTGTACCCCACCGGCGAGGGCGCAGGCTATGCAGGGGGGATACTTTCGGCGGCTGTGGACGGAATTGAGGTTGCCGAAGCTGTGGCTTTAAGTATGATACGAGCAAAGAATTAAGGATTGGATTGAACATGCTGTTAATGATCGACAACTACGACTCCTTCACCTACAACCTGGTGCAGTATTTCGCCGAGCTTGGCGTGGACGTGGTGGTGCGCCGCAACGACGAGGTCTCGGTGGAGCAGATAGCCAAAATGAATCCGCAACATATCGTCGTGTCGCCTGGTCCATGCACGCCGAATGAAGCCGGTATCTCGGTCGCGGCGATCAAGCATTTCGCGGGCAAGGTCCCCTTGCTAGGCGTGTGCCTCGGTCACCAGAGCATCGGCCAGGCGTTCGGCGGCAAGATCATCCATGCCAAGACGCTGATGCACGGCAAGACTTCGTTAATCCACCACAACAGCAATAGCGTGTTCACCGGCCTGCCCAACCCGTTCACCGCAACGCGCTACCATTCGCTGGTGATCGAGCGTGAGACGCTGCCGGATTGCCTTGAGGTAACGGCGTGGACTGACGACAACGAGATCATGGGCGTGCGCCACAAGACACTGGCGGTGCATGGCGTGCAGTTTCATCCCGAATCGATACTGACCGAGCATGGGCACGACATGCTGAGAAATTTTTTAAGCGGGGCCAAGTGATGAATTACTCTGAGACACTAACAAGGTTAATCGAGCGACACGACCTGCCGTTCGCGGAGATGCGCGAACTGATGGAGCACATCATGGGCGGGCAACTCACCCCGGCGCAGATCGCCGCCGTGTTGATCGCGTTGCGCACCAAGGGCGAAACCGTTACCGAGATCGCAGCGTCCGCTTCGGTGATGCGTGAGTTGTCCACCAAGGTAAAAGTAAAACACTCCGGACATCTGGTCGACACTTGTGGCACCGGCGGGGACAGCATGCAGACCTTCAACATCTCCACCACCAGCGCATTCGTTGCGGCGGCAGCCGGTGCGCATGTGGCAAAACACGGCGGACGCTCGGTTTCAAGCACCTGCGGCAGCGCGGATGTGCTGGAGAAACTCGGCGTGAATGTGGGCCTGAGCGCCGATCAGGTCGCGCAATGCGTTGACCAGATCGGCGTCGGCTTCATGTTCGCACCCAACCATCACAGCGCGATGAAACACGCCGCACCAGTACGCCGCGAGCTCGGCGTGCGCACCCTATTCAACCTGCTCGGCCCGCTGACCAACCCGGCTGGCGCGCAGAATCAGGTGATCGGTGTGTTCCATCAGTCGCTCACCGCGAAACTCGCGCAAGTGCTGGGCGAACTCGGCAGCCGCCATGTACTTGTCGTGCATGGCGCGGACGGCATGGACGAGATTTCAATCTCCGAGGGGACTTACATCGCCGAACTGAAGGACGGCAAGGTCAGCGAGTACACCGTGCACCCCGACCTGTTCGGTCTGCCCAGCGCACCCATCAACATGCTACGCGTCGCCAATGTCGAAGAAGCGTGTGAGAAACTGCTCGGGGTTTTGAACAACGAAGTCGGCGTGCCGCGCGACATCGTGCAACTGAATGCCGGTGCGGCAATCTATGTTGCCGGACTGACTGATACACTGGAAGAGGGCGTGGAAAAAGCCGATCAGGTGATCGCCAGCGGTGCAGCCAAATCCAAGCTGGATCAGCTCATCGCTTTGAGCAATAGCCTCATGGCTTAGCCAACTTGGCATTATTGAAACTCGTGATCGTTTATTAAAATAGATTTATTGAACCGGTATTCCTGCCATGTGCGCGATCTTTCTCTGTATTTTTCTGGCATCAGCAATATCCCCGGCAGCATTTGCCGACACTCCCGGTGAGGTGCCAGTAGGCGGTTATCTGCGTGAAACAACCTTGCATGGCCTCATCGGCAAGGACAAAAAATTTTCCGATTTCAAGGGAAAGCCGCTGCTCATCAACGTATGGGCCAGCTGGTGCGGTCCCTGCCGCGCCGAGATGGGCTCTCTGAACAGGCTAGCGCGCCGCTATAACGGGAAGCAGTTCAATGTGATCGGCATTTCGACTGACGATGATGGCGACGCTGCAGCAGCATTCATCAAGAAGTCGAAAGTTTCGTTTGATAATTACCTTGATAGCAAGGTATTACTGGAAAACATGCTGGGCGCAAATACGATACCGCTGACCATTCTGGTAGACGCCAATGGGCGCGTGATCGAAAAAGCCCGTGGCCCATATGAGTGGGATAGCCCGGATGTCGTCGAGGCGATCGGGGAAGCGTTTCACATCAAGTTGAAAAAATAGGCCAAATGCTTCGTCTGGTTCACCAATGCTAAGTGGCCCTAGAGCAGCACTGTTAAATTCCTAAGGGTGATCGGTTGTAGCCAGCATATCCGCCACGGTCGGATAACGCAGCGTCACTTTCAATTCCCGCTTCATGCGCCGATTGGTCAACCGCCTCGATTCGTTCATGAACGACAGCAACGTTTCCGGCAAGACATTTTGCGCTTCTGCGCGGCTGACGCGCGGCACACGCGGCAGGTGGTGCGCGTCGGCCACCAAGTCAAAATATTCGCCCATCTTCAGTTGACTATCGTCGCTGGCGTGATACACGCGGCACGGTCTGCCATGGCGCAGCGCCGCGATGCTGATGCGCGCCAGATCATCGGCGTGAATATGGTTGGTGTAGCTATCCTCGCTATCCACGATGCCCGGCGTACCATTCTGGATGCGGCTTAACGGCAAGCGATCTGCGGCATAGATGCCGGGAACGCGCAGGATGCTGGTGTTCACATGGTTGCGCCTTGCCCAGTCACGTATCTGCAGTTCGGCATCCACGCGGCGACGCGAACGTGGCGAGGTCGACTTGAGCGGACGGGTCTCGCTCACCCACTCACCAGCGCAATCTCCATATACACCGCTGGTACTGATGTACACCAGCCGCTTTGGTAGGCCTCTCCCACGTCCCAAGCCTTGCGACAGTGCACTGAGCAAATTGTGCGTGCGTGTATCCTGAATGCCACTGTTTGGTGGCGGTGCAAGATGCAGAACCGCATCGGCCAGTCCGGCAATGCGTGCGAGGCTGGCGCGGTCATCGAGATCGCCCACCAGTGGTTGCACGCCAAGCGCGCGCAATCCCGCACTTTTGGCAGGGTCACGCACCAGGGCAAACACCTTATACTTCATACACAGCAATGGAATCGTTCGTAACGCAACATCGCCGCAGCCGACAATCAACAATCGTTTCATGATGCGATTATGCGTTAAAATCCGCATTTTCGCGCAACCTGCAGATTCATCATGACGTTCAGAACGGTTATTCAACCCAGCGGCCACAGCTTCCCGATCGAAGCGCACGAGACCATCCTCGAGGCCGCGCTCAAGCATGGCTACACCCTGCCCTATAGCTGCCGCGACGGGGTATGCGGGACATGCAAGGGCAAGGTGGTATCTGGGCAGGTAGATCACGGCAAGTATCAGGAGATTACGTTAAGCGAAGCCGAAAAGGATGCGGGCATGGCATTGTTCTGTTGCGCCACACCGCGCTCCGATCTGGTGCTGGAGTGCCGCGAAGTGAATGCAGTCAATGACATCCCGGTCAAGACCCTGCCCTGCCGCGTGCAAAAGATGGAAAGGCCTGCTCCGGATGTCATGGTGCTTTCGCTCAAGCTTCCTGCCAATGAACGTTTGCAGTTCTTGGCCGGACAATACATCGATATCCTGCTCAAGGATCATAAACCGCGCAGTTTCTCGCTGGCCAATGCGCCGCATGACGACGAGTTTCTGGAACTACATATCCGCAACATCACGGGCGGTGCCTTCACCCATCATGTGTTCGAGGTCATGAAGGAGCGCGACATCCTGCGCTTCAAGGGACCGCTCGGCACTTTCTTCCTGCGCGAAGATTCGGAAAAGCCGATCATCTTCGTCGCCAGCGGCACCGGCTTCGCCCCGATCAAGGCGATCATCGATCACGCTTTATACCTCGGCATAAAGCGACCGATGCATTTTTATTGGGGAGCGCGAAAGCTGGCTGATCTGTACTTACTCGACAAGGCTCGGCAATGGGAGGCCAGCGGTATCAAATTTACGCCGGTACTTTCCGATGCCTTGCCGGAAGATGCCTGGCAGGGACGCACCGGGTTTGTTCATCAAGCGGTGCTCGATGACTACGCCGATCTATCGCCCTACGAGGTATACACCTGCGGCGCACCGGTTGTTGTGGAAGCCGCACACCGTGACTTCACCACCCTGCGCGGACTGCCGAACGAGGCCTTCTACTCGGACGCGTTCACGTTCGCTCCAAAGAATTAATTTCGAGTTGAGATGCGCATCTCACCGTTGTTTTGCTCGACCTTGAATTTCTGCAAAACGTTCATGCCAAGCAACGGCTGATCCAGGGTCTTGGAAATCACCGCCGGGACATCTGTCAGCACGAACGGGCCGATAGTAAGTTTGGGAACGGTAGCAGTGCAAGCCTCGGAAACACCATTTACAGTATTTAAATAGATCTTGTTCCTGCAACCGATCTTGGCCGATAGCGCAAAAGCCATCGGCAATGCAACCCCCGTCGCACCTGTATCAACAAGAAACATCAGCGCCTTCTCATTGATCGTGGCTTCCAGGAAATAATGCCCGTTACCGCGCTGCTTAAGGACAAGCTCGCCATCCAGTTGTTGCATCTCCGCTGCCCCCCATGCAGACATCGCCTGCGCATCCTTTTTGCATGGAGATTCCTGGTAGATCAACTCGCCCAGTTGATCCTTGCATTTGTAAACAGCAGCCGGCCATGCACTGGCACTGAACATAGCCAGGATGATAAAAGAATGTATTGCAGCAGAATTCATTCGCATATCTTTCACCGCTTCTCAACTGTCATCTCTCTAAAAATTAAGGATGAGCTAAATAAGTCTCACCACCTCATGCAGGACACGCCCTACCGCCGATCCGAAGCCCAAACCGTTAGGCCCGATACCAAACCTTCATCTCCCGATCCTGTTAAATGAACATACTGCCAGCCTTGCTCGCGAGCCAGCTTGGCGATGCGCTCATGCGGAACGAATAGCGAGGTGCCGCACAACGTAGCCCGTGCATTGCTGTCCAGCGTCTGCCACAAATTTTCCAATGCCTCGCTGCTGCTCACGCTGATCGCGTCCGGTTTGGCTTTAAGCAACGACTGCACATCCAGCTGTGCCTTGCTGCGCTGGTAGCAGGTGGCGTATTCCACAGTCGCGCCGCGCGCCTTGAACGTATCACCCAGCAGCTCACGACCTCCATCCCCGCGAAAGATCATCACGCGCCATCCGGCAATATTCTGCAATTCCGGCAAAGCCAGCAAACCTTCACTGTCAAAACGTTCGGTGGGCGCGATGACATTGGTGATGCCCAGTTCACGCAAGGCTTTCGCGCTACCCTGCCCGACTGTTGCAACCTTTAATTCACCTCCCCCTCTGCAATGGCGAAGGAACGGGTCAGGTGCACGATTTATCTTACAGGCCGCCCGTATCGCCTCGATCCCGTAACTCACCGCATTCGGACTGATAAAAATGACGAGTTTGAATTGTGCGAGTCGGGATATCTGCTCATGCAGCGCTTTCGTGTCTTGCACCGCCGCTATGTCGAGTAATGGGAACAGCAGCGGAACACCGCCTGCCTGTTCAATACGCTGCGCCAGTTGTGCTGCCTGATCACGCGGTCGCGTGACAGCGATGGTCAATCCACGTAGGGATTGATTAGACATTCAGCGCGGCGAGGATCTCATCCGCGCCCTGTGCACGCAATTCATCAGCGATCTTGTTGCCCAACGCCTCGGGATGGGCAATGTCGCCGGTCATATCGGATTGCATCATGCGCTTACCATCCGGGCTGGCGACAAAACCGCGCATGCGCAACCTGCCGGCTTTCACTTCGGCAAAACCACCCAGAGGCACTTGGCAGCTGCCACCCAGCGCTCGGCTCAAGGCGCGCTCGGCCATCACGCAGGCGGCTGTTTCGGCATGGTGCAGCGGTTGCAGTAAGGCGATCACGTCGGCACGGTCGGCGCGGCACTCAATGCCCAATGCGCCCTGCCCGACCGCGGGCAGGCTTTCCTCACTGGAAATGATGCCACGGATGCGGCTGCCGAGCCCGAGACGTTTCAGCCCGGCGGCGGCGAGTATGATGGCAGCATATTGCCCTTCGTCCAGCTTGCGCAAACGGGTTTGCACATTGCCGCGTAACGGCTCGATCTTCAAGTGAGGAAAACGCGCGCGCAGCTGGCTCTCACGGCGCAGGCTCGATGTGCCCACCACGCTGCCTGCGGGCAATGACGCAAGATTCTCATGCTTGTTCGATACAAATGCATCATGCGGATCCTCGCGTTCGCCGATAGCGGCGAGCACAAAACCGTCGGGCAAGTTCATTGGCACGTCTTTCAGCGAATGCACCGCGAGATCGGCGCGGCCATCTTCCAGCGCTGTCTCCAGCTCCTTGACGAACAAGCCTTTGCCGCCAATCTTGGAAAGGGTCACATCAAGGATCTGATCGCCCTGCGTGGTCATGCCCAATATACTGACCTCGGTTTGCGGATATAATGCGCGCAACCTGTCCCGGATATGCTCCGCTTGCCACATCGCCAGCGCGCTTTCACGCGATGCGATCACCAAACGGGCGGGGGATTTTCGGGATGGCGATGGTGTTGCTGAAGATGCTGTGCTCATCTGATTTCCTGTAATTTTTGTATCTAATATTGTTGTAATTTATTACGCGGCGCACTCAGATTCTAACATAGGGTGCGCCGTGACCTTGTCCAGAGAACGCGATGAATTTGATTAATGCCCCTACCAATATTTCCAGCAAGGATCTACCGCTGCGCGACGATGTGCGCCTGCTTGGCCGCATTCTCGGCGATACGCTACGCGAGCAAGAGGGAGAAGCATCCTATAAGTTGATCGAGAGTGTGCGCCGCGCCGCAGTCACTTTCCACAAAACCCAGGATGACCGCGACCGGGTGCAACTCGAAAAGACTCTGGATGCGTTGTCGCCCAGCGAAACGCTGGTTGTCGTGCGCGCTTTCAGCTATTTCTCGCAGTTATCCAACATCGCCCAGGACCTGCATCACAACCGCCGTCATCGTGCCCACCTCAAGGCGGGCAGCGCTCCCAAAGACGGCAGCTTGCAACTGGCACTTGAGCGCACCGAGGAAAAGGGTATCAGCAAGGAAACACTGCAGGCCTTCCTGAACAACGCGCTGATCTCACCGGTACTGACCGCGCACCCCACCGAAGTTCAGCGCAAAAGCATCCTCGATTGCCAATTGATCATCTCCAGCCTGATGTCGGATCGTGACCGAATGGACATGACACCCGAGGAATTGGCCGAGAACGAGAACGCATTACGACGTTTCATCCTGATCCTATGGCAGACGCGCATGTTGCGCAGCGCAAAACTGAACGTCCGAGACGAGATCAAGAACGGCTTGGAATTTTACCGCTACACCTTCCTCAACGAGATCCCGAAAATCTACGCCAGTCTGGAAAGTCAGCTTGAAGCGCGTTTTGACAAGGACATCAAGGTTCCGCCGCTGTTGCGTATCGGCAGCTGGATCGGCGGCGACCGCGACGGCAACCCGTTCGTCACCCACGACGTGATGCTGGATGCAGTACAACAGCACTCCGCGTTGGCGTTCGAATATTTTCTCGACGAGACCCACATTCTCGGTACACGCTTGAGCCTCACCGATCGACTGGCCGACGTCAGCGACGCGCTGCGCAAGCTGGCCGCTGCTTCACCGGACAAAGCCTCCAGCCGCGAAGACGAGCCTTACCGCCGCGCATTGATCCTGATCTACTCGCGCTTGTCGGTCACCGCCAAGCGACTCGGACACAACGTGACGAAGCTGACCCCGGTTAGCGAGAACGTCGAACCCTATGCCTCGCCACAGGACTTCATCAATGATCTGGATGTGCTGATCGATTCGCTCTTCAAGCACGGGGCGGTACACCTTGCGCGCGGGCGGCTGGCCAACCTGCGCCGCGCCGCCGAGGTATTCGGTTTCCATCTCGCACCGTTGGACATGCGCCAGCACAGCGCCTTGATCGAAGAGACCGTCAGTGAATTGTTCTCTCATAGCAGCGGAAAAGCCGATTACAAGGACCTCGACGAGGCCGCGCGCCGCGAGGTACTGCTGGCCGCATTGCAATCCGGCAAGCCATTGATCCGTGATATCGGCCAATACGGCGACATCGCTCAAAGCGAGTTGCGCATCATGCAGGCTGCCGCGCAGATTCATCAACGCTATGGCCGCGCCGCATTGCCCAACCACATCATCTCCAAGACCGATGCGGTGAGCGATATGCTGGAACTCGCGCTGATGCTGCAACAGGTCAACCTGCTTGAAGGCAGCGGCTCGCACCAGCTGCACGTCAACCCTGTTTTACATGTCAACATAGTCCCCTTGTTCGAGACCATCGAAGACCTGCGCGGCGGCGCGGCCATCATGGACGCACTGTTCTCGATCCCTTATTACCGCAAGCTGCTGGGCAGTCGCGGCAATACCCAGGAAGTCATGCTCGGCTATTCCGACAGCAACAAGGACGGCGGCTATCTCACCGCCAATTGGGAATTGTACAAAGCCGAAGTCGAGCTTGTTAAAGTGTTCGCCAAACACCACATCGAACTGCGCCTGTTCCATGGCCGCGGCGGCACAGTAGGCCGCGGTGGCGGCCCCAGCTACGACGCGATCCTGGCGCAACCGCCGGGCAGCGTGAACGGACAGATCCGCATCACCGAACAGGGTGAAGTGATTTCCAGTAAATATTCCAATCCCGAGATCGGCCGGCGCAACCTGGAAACCCTGATCGCG